>Ga0228698_1000546_pt1 | contig 26639 bp, 22 predicted proteins | sample McNCre117_Aug_MG_FD_178015 | JGI IMG/M metagenome (GOLD analysis project Ga0228698, IMG submission 178015) | Freshwater microbial communities from McNutts Creek, Athens, Georgia, United States - 1-17_Aug_MG | ecosystem: Environmental > Aquatic > Freshwater > Creek | place: USA: Georgia...
GCTGTCGTCGCGCAGCGCGGCCTGGCGGGCCTGGGCGATGGCCGCGGCGCGCGCCGCCTCGCTCGGGAAGGCCACGCGCTGCGCCAGCTCGCCGACGATGTGGCCCAGCGTCGTGCGGCCGCGTTCGTGCGTGCCGCCGTAGCCCTTGATCAGCCGGGCGCAGAGCGCCAGCTCGTGGCCCACGGCCCAGTCGCGGCCGGTGGCGGCGACCACCGCGTCCAGCCAGCGCTCGATCAGCGCCTGCTCCTCGGCCCAGCGCAGGCCCTGGCGGCGCAGTGGCTTGAGCGCCACCAGCAGGCGCAGCGCCAGCGCGCCGCGCAGCGAGTGCGTGCCCAGGCGCAGCGCCTTGGACCAGGGCGCCAGGCCGCGCTGGCTGCGGCGGCGGTCCCAGCGCTGCAGCGCCCCGGCCAGGCCCGCAGGCAGCAGGCCGGCGATCTCGGGCACGCCGGGCTTGAAGTGGTCCCAGACGCGCACGACGTCGCCCTCGGCCGCGCGGGCCTCGCGGCGGATGCCCGCCAGCCGCGCGTCGCTGAGCTTGCGCTCGGCCACCCGCACGAGGTCGTCGAAGGCCATCCACAGCGCCAGCCAGCGCGCCGCCTCGCGGGTGAGCGCGAAGGACTGCGCCGCGTGCGGGTCCGCCGCGCGCTCGGCGTCGAGCACGCGCTGCAGGCGCTCCAGGTAGAGCGCGGCGTAGTCGGCGTCCTGGTACTCGACCAGGCGGGCGTGGCCCAGCGCCAGCACCGGGTGCAGCGCGGCGGGGAAGCGGGCGGCCACGTCGGCCGGCAGCGGTGGCGGGGCCTCAGCGACGCCCGACGACTCCACCGGGGTCGTGGCGATCACCGCGCGCAGCGCCTCGCCCTGCGCCCGCTGGCGCTGCACCTGCTCGTAGGCGGCGGCAAAACCGCGCCGGCTGGCGGCGGCGGCCTTGCCGCCCTTGCCCTCGTTGCCATCGCTGCCGATGGCGGCCTCGTACAGCGCGCGGTCGAAGGGCAGCACGCCGCTGGCGGCCACCGCGCCGAGCATCACCGCGCTGACCACCGTGCCGGCGCTCTGCGTCAGTGCGGCCATGTCGATCAGCTGGTGTTCGCGCGCGCCCTGGCGGATGACCTCGGCCAGCCGCGCCGCATCGAGCCTGCCATCGCCCGGCGCCATGCGCTCGGCGGTGGTCAGCGAGCGCGCGCTGCTGCTCAGCACCACGCTGCGCTCGGCCGAGGTCACGCCCAGGCTGATCTGGCGGGCGGTTTCCAGCAGTTCGGAGGACACCAGCAGGTCCACCTGGCCCGGCACCGGGTACAGGCTGAAAACGGGCCGGCGCCCGGCGCCGGGGCCGCTGACCGCCATCGGCTGCGGCGCGAATTCCAGGTAGTAGGTGGTGGCGCCGGTGCGCTGCGCCACGCCGGGGATCGAGGTGCTCTGCGCGGCGTGGCCGGCGCGGCGGGCCACGTCCACCAGCCAGTCGGCCAGCACGCCGCCGCCTTCGCCGCCGAGGGCGCAGACGAGCAGGGTGATGGGTTGGTCGTTCATCGTCGATGCGTTCATGGCGGTGCCTCCTCAGGCGGTCCGCAGCGGCCGGGTCAGCGCGCGGCGCAGGGCCGCGCCCAGGCGCTCGTGCCAGGCGGGGTTCTGGATCACCTCGGTCTTGTAGAAGCTCGGGCAGAGCGTGGCGGCGTGGGCGTTGGCGCCGCACAGGCCGCAGCCGACGCAGCCGTCCAGCACCGTGGCCACCGGGTCCACCTTCAGCGGGTCGGGGTTGTCCTTGAGCGTCAGCGTCGGGCAGCCCGACAGGCGGATGCAGGCGTGGTCGCCGGTGCAGACGTCCGCATCGACGCCGAAGCGGCTGCGCAGCACGCGCGCGCCCTGCTTGAGCAGCCCCGCCAGCCAGGGCTTGATGCGGCGCTGGCGCTCGAGCTGGCACTCGCCCTCGGCGACGATCACCTTCAGCCCGCCCTGCGGCGTGGTGAAGGCCTCGATCAGCGTGTCGCGCATCGCGGCGACCTCGTAGCTGTGCACCTGGCGCAGCCACTTCACGCCCAGGCCGCGCAGGGTCTGCTCGATGGTGGTGTTGCGGTCCACCAGGCTCTGGTGCTTGTCGGCCGCGGCGGCCTTGATCTCGTCGTCGGGCGTCGAGATGATGTCCTGCGTGCCGGTGGCCGAGGTGTAGCCGTTCTTGAAGATCAGCAGCACCACGTCGTCGCCGTTGAACAGCGCGCTCTGCACGCCGGTGATCAGGCCGTTGTGCCAGAAGCCGCCGTCGCCGACGATGGCCAGCGTGCGCCGCGCCATCAGCGGCGAGACGCCCGCGGTGCTCGCCAGGCTCATGCCGTAGCCGAGGATGGAGTGGCCCGACGAGAAGGGCTCGAAGGTTGCGAAGGCGTGGCAGCCGATGTCCGCGGCGATGTGCACCCGCCCGACCTCCTGCTGCGCCAGCTTCAGCGCCGAGAACACCGGCCGCTCCGGGCAGCCGATGCAAAACGCCGGCGGGCGCGGCGGCAGCGGCGCGCCCAGGGCCTGCGCGGCCTGCTCGCGCCGCTGGCGGTTGCCGGCCAGCCAGGCGGTGGCGGCGCTGGCGTCGTGGCGCGGCAGGTAGCGTGCGACGAAGGGCGCCAGCCCCTGGGCGATCACCTCCACCGTGTACTCGCCGCCGTTCGGCAGCCCTTCATGGCCCATCCCTTTGCCGTGCAGCGGGGTCTGCAGGTCCTGCCGGCGCAGCAGCGTGGCCAGCTCCTGCTCGATGTACTCCGGCTGCCCCTCTTCCAGCAGCAGCACGCCGCGCTTGCCGCGGCAGAAGTCCAGCAGCTCGTCGTGCACCAGTGGGTAGGTGACGTTGAGCACGTGGATCGGGATCTCGCTGTCGCCGTACGCATTGGCCAGGCCGAACTGCTGCAGCGCGCGGATCGCGGCGTTGTACAGGCCGCCTTGCACGATGATCCCCAGGTCCGCGTGCGTGCCCGGGAAGGTCTCGTTCAGGCGGTGTTCGGCGATGTAGCGGCGCGCGGCGGGCAGGCGCTGCTCGACCTTCAGCTTCTCGTGGCGGAAGGTCACCGGCGGGTGCGCCAGGCGCATGTAGTCGAAGGCGGCGGGCTCCTCGCGCGGCGAGCGGGTGGACACGGCCGGCGCGCGGTTGTCCCGGCAGGCGAAGCTGCCCTGCACGTGGCAGGCGCGGATGCGCAGCTCCAGGATCGCCGGCATGTTGGACGCCTCGGACAGCGCGAAGCCGTGCTCCACCATCGCCACCATGCGCGTCAGGTCCGGGCGCGGGTCGAGCAGCAGCATGCCGCTCTTCATCGCGAAGGCGTGCGTGCGCTCCTGGATCACGCTGGCGCCCTCGCCGTAGTCCTCGCCGACGACGATCAGCGCGCCGCCGGTCACGCCCGGCGAGGCCAGGTTCGACAGCGCGTCGCTGGCCACGTTGGTGCCGACGATGGACTTCCAGGTCACCGCGCCGCGCACCGGGTAGTGGATCGACGCGCCCAGCATCGCCGCGGCGGAGGCCTCGTTCGAGCAGGCCTGCACGTGCACGCCCAGCTCGTCCAGGTAGGGGCGGGCCTGCACCATCACGTCGAGCAGGTGCGACACCGGCGCGCCCTGGTAGCCGCCGATGTAGGCCACGCCGCTTTGCAGCAGCGCCTTCGTGATCGCCAGGATGCCCTCGCCGTGGAAGGTCTCGCCCGCGCCCAGGCGCAGCTTCTCGATCTCGCGGCTGAAAGACACTTCCATCGCCGGTCTCCTCTGTCTGGTCCGGCTTGCAGTGTCGGCTGCCCTCATTCAGTCGGCAATAGAATGAGGCGACTAAGTGATATCCATACCATGGATGAGACTGGCGGCATTCCCGGCGATCCCCGCGACGCGTTCGACCCGTTCGATCCCTTCGACCGGCTCGACCCCGCCGCGCTGGACCTGAACCTGCTGCGCGTCTTCGCCGCGGTGCACCGCTGCCGCAGCGTCAGCCGCGCCGCCGAGCAGCTCGGCATGAGCCAGCCGGCGGCCAGCAGCGCCATCGCCCGCCTGCGCCGCGAGCTGCGCGACCCGCTGTTTGCCCGCGCCCACCACGGCGTGCGGCCCACGCCGGTGGCCGACCAGCTCGCGCGGGCGGTGTCGCAGGCCTTCGGGCTGCTGGCCGACGCGCTGGGCGATTCGCTGCGCTTCGACCCCGCGCGCTCGCGCCGGCGCTTTCGCCTGCATTTGAGCGACATCGGCGAGGCGCGCTTCCTGCCCGCGCTGATGGCCGAGCTGGGCCAGCGCGCGCCCGGCGTCACGCTGGACTGCCGCGTCGCCGAGGCCGAGCGCATCCCCGGCCTGCTCGACAGCGGCGAGCTCGACTTCGCCTTCGGCTACCTGAGCGCCGTGCAGGCCAGCGGCGCCACCCCGGCCACGCGCTCCACCCGCGCCTGGCCGCTGGTCGAGGACCACTACACCCTGCTGCTGCGCCAGGGCCACCCGCAGCTCGGGGCGCTGGCCGCCGCCCAGGGCGACCCGAACCCCGTGGACCCTGCGGACCCTGTGGACCCTGCGGACTCTGAATCGGCGCTGCAAACTGCGCTGGGTGGCCTGGGCTACGCCGTGGTGCGCTCGCACTCCGAAACGCTGGCCATCCTGCACAGCCTCGACCTGGCCGACCGCGTGCGCCTGAGCGCCTCGCACTTCCTGGCCCTGCCGGCCATCGTGCGCCGCAGCGACCTGGGCGTCGTGATGCCCGCCGAACTCGCCAACGAATGGGTGCGCGGTGGCGACTTCACCCGCATCGACCTGCCCGGCCACTGGCCGAGCTTCGTCGTCTCGCTGCACGCCTCGCGCCTGCGCCAGCCGGACGCGGCCCAGGCCTGGCTGGCGGAGGTGGTGCGGGGGCTGTTCGGCGGGGGGTGAATGCCTGACGGCTTGATGGCCTGAGAGCCGGACCGGCACAGATCAGACGGGCTCGACCGCGTTCGAGCGCGCCAGCTCCTCGAAGAGCCAGTCCCGGAAGGCCCGCATCTTGGGCAGGTGGGCCTTGGTCTTCAGGAACTTGAGGTGGTGGCAGACCTGGCGGTGGCCGTCCGGGCCGAAGGGCAGGGTGAGCCGGCCCGACTGCAGCTCCCGCTCGACGAGCAGCCGGCTCTCGAGTGCGACGCCGATGCCGTCGACCGCCGCGCTGATGGCCATGAAGGAGCGGTCGAAGCGGGGGCCGCGCTCCAGTTCCAGGGCCACGCCGGGGTGGTCGCGTTGCCAGTCCCGCCAGCTGTAGAGGTTGACCTCGGAGTGGATCAGCGTGCGCCCGGCGAGGTCGCCGGGGCGCTGGATGCCCAGGCGCCCGCTGGCCAGCTCGGGCGTGCAGAGCACGACGATCGACTCCTCCGGAAAGGGCTGCACCGTCACGCCGTTGGCTGGGAAGACGGTGCCATAGCGGATGTCGAAGTCCGCCTCGCCGCCGGCCAGGTCGACGACGCCCACCGAGGCGTTCAGGCGCACGTCGATGTCCGGGTTCAGCGCGGAGAAGCGCGACAGCCGCGGCATCAGCCACTGCGAGGCAAAGCTCGGCACGCTGTGCACGGTGAGGATATCGCTCTTGCCGGTGCGCTCGATCGCGCGGGTGCCCGCCTCGATCAGGCCGAAGGCCTCGGCCACCGTTTCGGCGTAGCGCCGCCCGGCGTCGGTGAGCAGCGTGCTGCGGTGGACGCGGTGAAACAGCGCGATGCCCAGGCGCTGCTCCAGCCAGCGGATCTGGTGGCTGATCGCCGAGGGCGTGAGGTGCAGCTCGTCGGCCGCCGCGGCGAACGAGCCCAGCCGCGACGCGGACTCGAAGGCCTGGATGGCCTTCAGCGAAGGCAGCTGGCGCATGGGTTTACCCTCAAATTTCAGTGAGTCCAATTCATCTATTTACCATCATTCATCATTTGAGTGGCGGGCGTCAACTTCCTAGACTTCGCAGCATTCGTGAACACGGCGTCGGCGGCCAGGCTTGCCGGGCGCGGTGGGCACGGATCGAAGTCCAACACCGGAGACAAGCATGACCGCCCCCAAGACCGCGTTCAATCGCCGCCAGATCCTCGCCGGCGCCACCGCGCTGCCGCTGTTCTCGATCGCCTCGCGCCCGGCGCAGGCCGCCGAGTTCGAGCTGAAGTACGCGACCGGCCAGGACCCGACGCACCCGGTCAACCTGCGCGCCAAGCAGGCCCACGACCGCATCCGCGAGGCCACGTCGGGGCGCGTCAACATCCAGCTCTTCCCGGCCAACCAGCTCGGTAGCGACACCGACCTGCTCTCGCAGGTGCGCAACGGCTCGGTGGACTTCTTCAACCTGTCGTCGCTCATCCTGGCCACCTTCGTGCCGGTGTCGGGCATCACCAGCGTGGGCTTTGCCTTCAAGACCTACGACGACGTCTGGAAGGCGATGGACGGCGAGCTGGGCAACCACATCCGCGCCGAGATTGCCAAGACGCCGATCTTCACGGTCTCGAAGATCTGGGACAACGGCTTCCGCCACATCACCTCGTCGGGCCGCGAAATCAAGTCCGCCGCCGACCTGAAGGGCTTCAAGATGCGCGTGCCGCCGGCGCCGCCGCTGACCTCGCTGTTCCAGGCGCTCGAGGCCTCTCCGTCGCCGATCAATTTCAACGAGGTCTACACGGCGCTGCAGACCAAGGTCGTCGAGGGCCAGGAGAATCCGCTGGCGATCATCTCCACCGCGCGCCTGTACGAGGTGCAAAAGAGCTGCGCCCTGACCGGCCACGTCTGGGACGGCTACTGGGTGCTGGGCAACAAGCGCTCCTTCGCCCGCCTGCCCGCGGACCTGCAGCAGATCATCCAGCGCGAGCTGGACCGCGCCGCCACCGACCAGCGCGCCGACGTCGCCAAGCTCAACAGCACGCTGGCCACCGACCTCAAGGCCAAGGGCGTGAACATCCTCACCGTGCCGCAGGACGACTTCCGCAAGAAGCTCGCCGGCACCAGCTTCTACGCCGACTGGAAGGCCAAGTACGGCCCCACCGCCTGGGAGCTGCTCGAAAAGGTCTCCGGCAAGCTGGGCTGATCGCCCTCACCCCTGACCGCTTGCGTTCTGCACTGCGCCCGGCATCGGGCCGCGGTGCGGATTCCTGAGCCCGACCTGCCCGCCCTCCAGATTCCTGGCGCCGTTGCGCACGGTGCGGGCATGCCGCTGCCGGAGAACACCCCATGGACATTGCTACCGACGCGGGCGCCGCCGTGGCCGCCCGCGAGCCCGGGCCCACGACCGCGCTCGACACCCTCCACCGCGCGCTGTGCCGGCTGATCGAAGTGCCCGCCGCAGCGCTGGTGCTGGCCGAGGTCATCGTGCTGCTGATGGGCGTGACCAGCCGCTACCTGCTGCACAAGCCGCTCGTCTGGTCGGACGAGCTGGCGTCGATCCTCTTCCTCTGGCTGGCGATGCTCGGCTCGATCCTCGCCTTCCAGCGCGGTGAGCACATGCGCATGACGGCGCTGGTCGGCAAGCTGGCCCCGCGCCCGCGCGCCTTCCTCGACCTCGTCGCCATCGCCGCGGCGCTGGCCTTCCTGGCCTTCGTCGTCCACCCGGCCTACGAGTTCGCCCAGGACGAGGCCTTCGTGACCACGCCGGCAATGGGCCTGGCCAACTCCTGGCGCGCTGCCGCGCTGCCCATCGGCCTGGGGCTGATGCTGCTGGTCGGCCTGATCCAGATCTTCCGCGTCGGCCGCCTGCCGGATGCGCTGGGGGCGCTGGCCGTGGTGGCGCTCATCGTCGGCGGCCTGTACGGCATCGGGCCGCTGCTCAAGCCGCTGGGCCACTGGAACCTGCTGATCTTCTTCGTCTTCGGGGTCGGGGCGCTGGTGCTGCTGGGGCTGCCGATCGCCTTCTCCTTCGGGCTGGCGACGCTGGGCTACATCGCGCTGACGACCAGCAACCCGACGGTCGTGGTCGTCGGCCGCATGGACGAGGGCATGAGCCACCTGATTCTGCTGGCCGTGCCGCTGTTCGTGCTGCTGGGCCTGCTCATCGAGATGACCGGCATCGCCCGGGCGATGGTGACCTTCCTGGCCAACCTGCTGGGCCACGTGCGCGGCGGCCTGTCCTACGTGCTGATCGGTGCGATGTACCTCGTCTCGGGCATCTCGGGCTCCAAGGCGGCCGACATGGCGGCCGTGGCGCCGGCGCTCTTCCCCGAGATGCGCAAGCGCGGCGCCAAGCCCGGTGACCTGGTGGCGCTGCTGTCGGCCACCGGGGCGCAGACCGAGACCATCCCGCCCTCGCTGGTGCTGATCACCATCGGCTCGGTCACCGGCGTGTCCATCGCTGCGCTCTTCACCGGCGGGCTGCTGCCGGGCGTGGTGGTCGGCGCGACGCTGGCCGCGCTGGTGGGCTGGCGCTACCGCGGCGAAAACCTGGCCGGCGTCAAGCGCGCCAGCGGCCGGGAGATCGCCCAATCCTTCGCGGTGGCGATTCCCGCACTGGCGCTGCCGGTGGTGATCCGCGCCGCGGTGGTCGAGGGCGTGGCCACCGCCACCGAGGTCTCGACCATCGGCATCGCCTACGCGGTGCTGACCGGGCTGCTCGTCTACCGCCAGTTCGACTGGAAGCGCGTCTACCCGATGCTGGTCAGCACCGCCGCGTTGTCGGGCGCCATCCTCTTCATCATCGGCGCGGCCACCGGCATGGCCTGGGCGCTGACGCAGTCCGGCTTCTCAACCGCGCTGGCCGAGGCGATGAAGGCGCTGCCCGGCGGCGCGGTGACCTTCATGGCGGTGTCGGTGCTCGCCTTCATCGTGCTGGGCTCGGTGCTCGAGGGCATTCCGGCCATCGTGCTGCTGGGGCCGCTGCTCTTCCCGATCGCCCGCCAGGTCGGCATCCACGAGGTGCATTACGCGATGGTGGTGACGCTGGCCATGGGCATCGGCCTGTTCGCGCCGCCGTTTGGCGTCGGCTACTACGCCGCCTGCGCGATCAGCGGCATCCACCCCAACGAGGGCATGAAGCCCATCGTCGGCTACATGGCCGCGCTCTTCGTCGGCGTGGTCCTGGTGGCCGCCGTGCCCTGGATTTCCATCGGTTTCATCTGATCAAAGGAGACGTTCATGTCTGACCTCTCGACGCTCGAACAGAGCGCCTGGCGCATCCGCCGCTTCGCCCTGCGCATGGGCGAGGTGCAGGGCCAGGGCTACATCGGCCAGGCCCTGGGCTGGGCCGATGTGCTGGCGACCGCCTACTGCCACGCCATGGCCATCCGCCCCGCCGAACCCGAGTGGGAGGGGCGCGACCGCTTCCTGCTCTCGCACGGGCACTACGCGATTGCCCACTACGCCGCGCTGATCGAGGCCGGCGTGATCCCCGAGAGCGAGCTGGAGACCTACGGCAGCGACGACAGCCGCCTGCCCATGTCCGGCATGGCCACCTACACCCCCGGCATGGAGATCTCCGGCGGCTCGCTGGGCCAGGGCCTGGCCATTGCCGTGGGCATGGCGCTGGGTCTGAAGCAGAAGAAGAACCCGGCCTTCGTCTACAACTCGATGTCCGACGGCGAGCTCGACGAGGGCTCGACCTGGGAGGCGGCCATGGGCGCGGCCCACCACCGGCTGGACCACCTGATCTGCCTGATCGACATCAACAACCAGCAGGCCGACGGCCCGTCCAGCAAGGTCCTGGGTTTCGAGCCCCTGGCCGACAAGTGGGCCGCCTTCGGCTGGCACGTCCAGCGCGTGGACGGCAACGACCTGCCCGCCGTGCTCGCCGCCTTCGACGCCGCGCGCGCCTGCCCCGAGGCCAAGCCCCGCGTCATCCTCTTCGACACCCTGATGGGCAAGGGCGTGCCCTTCCTGGAAACCCGCGAGAAGAACCACTTCATCCGCGTCGACCCGCCCGAGTGGCAGCAGGCGCTGGCCGTGCTGGACGCTGCGCAACCCGAAGGAGCCTGCGCATGAACGCCGTGACGGACAAGAAGCCGAAGCTGACCACCTCGGCCATGATTGCCTCCATCGCCTCCGAAGGGCAGCGCACCGTGGCCGCGCCCTTCGGCAAGGCCCTGGTCGAGCTGGCCGCCAGCCGGCCCGACATCGTCGGCCTGACCGCCGACCTGGCCAAGTACACCGACCTGCACCTCTTCGCCCAGGCCTACCCCGAGCGCTTCCACCAGATGGGCATGGCCGAGCAGCTGCTGATGGCGGCGGCCGGCGGCCTAGCCAAGGAGGGGCTGATGCCCTTTGCCACCACCTACGCGGTGTTCGGCACGCGGCGGGCCTACGACTTCATCCACCAGGTGATCGCCGAGGAGCAGCTGAACGTCAAGATCTGCTGCGCGCTGCCCGGCCTGACCACCGGCTACGGCCCCAGCCACCAGGCCACCGACGACCTGGCGATGATGCGCGCCGTGCCCGGCCTGACCATCGTCGATCCCTGCGATGCGCTGGACATCGCCCAGGCCGTGCCGCAGATCGCCGCGCACAACGGCCCCGTCTACCTGCGCCTGCTGCGCGGCCAGGTGCCGCTGGTGCTCGACGAGATCGAGGGCGCGACCGAACCCTACCGGTTCGAGCTCGGCAAGGCCAAGATGCTGCGCGAGGGCGCCGACGTGCTGATCGTCTCCAGCGGCTTCATGACCATGCGCGCGCTGGAGGCCGCCGCCGATCTGGCCCGCGACCAGGTCGGCGTCGCGGTGCTGCACTGCCCCACGATCAAGCCGCTGGACGAGGCCACGATCTGCGCCGCCGTGGGCGCCAAGCCCCGCCTGGTGGTGGTCGCCGAGAACCACTCGGTGGTCGGCGGCCTGGGCGAGGCGGTGGCCAGCGCCCTGCTGCGCCACCGCGTGCAGCCCGCCGGCTTCCAGCTCGCCGGCCTGCCCGACGCCTTCCTCGACGCCGGCGCGCTGCCGACGCTGCACGAGCGCTATGGCATCAGCCGCGAGGCGCTGGCCGCCCGCATCCAGGGGTGGCTGGGATGAGCGCCGCAGTCACAGCCCAGGACGTCACCTTCATCGGTGTGGGCGCCATCGGCCTGCCCATGGCCCTGCAGATCCAGCGCGCGGGCCACCGGGTCACCGGCGTGGACGTGTCGGCTGCGGTGATCGCCGCCGCCAACGCCGCGGGGGTCGAGACCGTGGCCGGCTTCGCGGCCGCACCGCGGGCCGGGGTCGTCGTCGTCATGGTCGCCACACCTGAGCAGCTGGCCGCGCTGGTGGCTCAGGTGGGCGAGGCGGCGCGCGGCCAGACCTGGGTCGTCATGTCCACGGTCGGGCCGCAGTCGGTGCGCGAGCAGGGCGAGGCCCTGCGGCGCGCGGGTGCCCGCGTGGTCGATGCGCCGGTCACGGGCGGCGTGGCGCGGGCCCGCACCGGCGCGCTGGTGATCTTCGCCGCCGGCTCACCCGACGACGTGGCCGCGGTGACGCCGGTGCTGCAGGCCATGGGCCAGGTGCACGTCACCGGCCCGGAGCTGGGCAACGGCCAGAGCATCAAGGTGGTCAACCAGCACCTGTGCTCGGTCCACATCGCCGCGGCGGCCGAAGCGCTCAGCCTCGCGCGCTCGCTGGACCTGGACCCGGCGGCGGTGCTGCCGCTGATCGAGCGGGGCGCCGCCGGCTCGTGGATGCTCTCCGACCGGGGGCCGCGCATGGTCGCCGGCACCGACGTGGAGGTGACCAGCGCGGTCAACATCTTCGTCAAGGACAGCGGCCTCGTCGCCGCGGCCGGCGCCGCCTGCGGCGCACAGCTGCCCCTGCTCACCATCGCCCGCGAGCGCTTCTGCCAGGCCGCCGACCAGGGCCTGGGCCTGCGCGACGACAGCCGGGTGATTGAGACCTGGGGGTGACGCGCGACCCCATCACGCCAGGACCTCGACCTCAGCCCCTGGGCTCGGCCGCATCGCGCAGCAGGAGGGCGCGGCTGTAGGCCAGGAACTCGTCGAGGTGAGCGGTGATGATGTTGACGGTGATCGGCAGCTGCAGCGCCTGATAGTCGTGCACCGCGATGTTGCGGAAGCCGACCATGCGCTTGAGCGAGTCGGCCAGCGCGGCGTCGATCCAGCCAGCGCGGGCCAGCAGCGCGAACACGTCGCGGGCGCTCTGCGGCACGCCGAGCCGCTCGCGGCGGATCAGGTGCTGGCCCATGTCGAGCGCCGCCTCGCAGGCGCGCTGGATGTTCAGGATCGCCGCGTCCTGGCGGGTGAAATCGGTCGCGAAGCCCAGCGGGTTGGCGGCGTATTCCTCCCGCGCGCGGGCCACGCAGCGTTCGATGCTGGCGGCCTTGTTGATCAGCACGTCATCGGCCATGAACAACGCCCCTTTGCGCGATGTCGGCCAGCAGTGCGGCGCGGGCGGTGTCGAGTTCGGTTTTCTCGCTGAGGATCGCGGCCTCGTACAACGCGGCCTGCAGGTCCCTCGCCCACCAGCGCTGGCCGGTGGTGATGATCTGGTACTGCATCACCGTGGAGGCGGCACGCAGGTCGAGCAGATCGACCGCGCAGTCCGCCAGATCCGCCAGCTCGCCCGCCAGCCCGAACAGCAGCACGGGGTCGGCGTACCCGGCCACCAGCACCGCCAGATCGAGATCGCTGTCCGGCCCGGCCGTGCCCTGCACGCGGCTGCCGAAGGCGTACACGGCCAGCAGCCCCGGCAGCCTCTGCTGCAGCAGCTGGACGATGGCTGGGCGAAGGGTGGGCATCGGCTCGGCGTGCATGGCGCCATTGTCACCGCGCTGTGCGGCGGCGGCGCTCTGCAGGGCAAGCCGGTGGCGTTTGTCTTGATGAGGTCGACGGCCGCCGGCCCACCGATCGATTGAAACCGCCGTTGACGGCCATGGCCGGGCGCGCTACAAGTCGGATGGCCCTCAAGTGGGCGGGCCGGCTGCCGATAGACCGCGCGTGACTTGCCTCGATGAGTTGCCCGATCGAGCCGGCCACCCTGTCTTTGCAGTCTTGCCTGCTCTCGGGTTCACGGGACGTGCCACGGTGATGTCTTCTCCTCTCCAGCAGCTCATTTATGCCAGCGCAGCCTGTCGGCCCTTTGACGCGCCCGAATTGGGCCAACTGCTGCGCACCGCCCGGGCCAACAACGCCCGCGACGGCGTGACCGGCATGCTCCTGTATGCGGACGGCAGCTTCTTCCAGGTGCTCGAGGGCGAGGTCGATGTGGTCGATGCGGTGTTCGCGAAGATCGAGCGCGACGCCCGGCACGTTCAGGTCACCCAGATCATCCGCGAGCCCATCCCGCGCCGCGCCTTTGACAGCTGGACGATGGGGTTCTACCGCCTCCCGAATGACGAGCTGGCCGGCTTGGTCGGCGTCAACCACTTCTTCGACCAGGCGCACGCGGTGGCCGTCGATTCCGGGCGGGCCCGCAAGCTGCTGGCAGCATTCCGTGAAGGGCGCTGGCGCAAGAAGGTCGCTGTGTCGGACCTGGCCACCTCGATCTGACCCGGCGATGAGCGGCGGGCCGGACATCGCTGCGACCGGCTTGGCGCCGCCTGAGGCGGTGGCCCTGCCCGGGTTTTCGTACGCGTTCCAGCCCATCGTGGACGTGGTGGGAGGGGTGGTCTTCTCCTATGAGGCGCTGATCCGTGGGCCGGCCGGTGAGCCCGCCTTCCGGGTGCTCGGGGGCGTGCCCGAAGCGCTGCGCCACCGCTTCGACGAAGACAGCCGCGTGGCCGCCATCGCCCTGGCGGCGCGGCTCGGCCTGACCACGCACCTCAACCTGAACCTGCTGCCGCAGGGGCTCGACGCCGGTGACGCCCCGGTCACCCGCACGCTGGAGGCCGCCGAGCGCCACGGCGTGCCGATCGACCGCGTGATCCTCGAAGTCACCGAGGGCGAGGTCATCGACGACTACGCCCGCCTGGGCCGCCGGCTCAACGAGTTTCGCGGCCTGGGGATGAAGGTCGCCATCGACGACTTCGGCGCCGGCTACTCCGGCCTGAACATGCTGGCCGACTTCCAGCCCGACCAGATCAAGATCGACATGAACCTGGTGCGCCGCATCGAGCGGCACGGGCCGCGCCAGGCCATCGTGCGGGCCATCGCGCAGGTCTGTGGCGACCTGGGCATCGACGTGGTCGCCGAGGGCGTGGAGTCCGCCGAGGAGTTCGCCTGGTTCGCCGACCTCGGCGTGCGGCTGTTCCAGGGCTACCTCTTCGCGCGCCCGGGCTTCGAGTGCCTGCCGCCGGCGCAGTTTCCGGGCGGCGGCTGAACGGGCCCGCGGCCCGCCCGCTCACAACCCCTTGAGCGGCACCACGTCCTTTCCCTTGAAGGTGAACACCGTCACCGCGGAAGAGCGCAGGTCGTGCTTGTCGTCGTAGGCGTACTCGCCGGCCACGCCCGCGTACCTGCCCTTGGCGAGGTGGTCGATGAGCTTCTTCGGGTCGGTGGACTGCGTGGCCTGGATGGCGTCGGCCAGCAGGCCCACGCCGTCGTAGAACGCGGCGGCGTAGGTCAGCGGGTCGCGCTTGTACTCGGCGCGGTAGCGCTCGATGAACTTCTGGCCCTTCTCGACCTTGTCGAGCATCGAGCCGCCCTGGGTGCAGTAGGCGTTGATGCCCGTGGCGATCTGCGACAGCGTCACCGTCTCCGACGAGCAGATGCCGTCACCGCCCAGCAGCGGCATGCCCAGGCCCAGCGCGCGCATCTGGCGCAGCATCGGGCCGGCCTGCGAGGAGTAGCCGCCGTAGAAGATCGCGTCCGGCTTGGCCGCGCGGATGCCGGTCAGGATCGCGGTGAAGTCCGTCGCCTTGTCGGTCGTGAACTCGGTGGCCACCACCTTGATGCCCAGGCGCTTGGCCTCCTGCACGAACTCGCGCGCCACGCCCTGGCCGTAGGAGGTGCGGTCGTCGATCACCGCCACCGTCTTGACCTTCAGGTCCTGACCGGCGTAGGTGGCCATCTTCACGCCCAGCTGGTTGTCGCTGGCGCCGATGCGAAACAGGTTGCGCTGACCTTGCTCGGTCACCTTGGGGTTGGAGGCCACCGTCAGCACCAGCACGCCCGCGTCGGCGAAGACGCGCGAGGCCGGCAGCGTGACGCCCGAGTTGTAGGGGCCGACGACGAAACCGATCTTCTTGTCCACCAGCGTCTGCGCGGCCTGCACGCCCTGCTTGGGGTCGGCCGCGTCGTCGTTCAGGTCCAGCTCGAACAGCAGCGGCTTGCCGCCGATCTTGAGGCCGCGGGCGTTGATCTCCTTGACGGCCAGCAGCGCGCCGTCGCGGTTGTCCCCACCGTTGGCGGCCTGCGGCCCGGTCAGCGGGCTCATGAACCCGACGCGGATGTGCTCCTGCGCGTCGGCGTGGCCGGCCAGGCCGAGCCCGGCGATGGCGAGCGCCAGGGTGGCGGTCAAACTCTTCATGGAAACTTCCTTCGGGCGAGGCAACGGGGGACGCAACGACGCTCCGCCAGGTGCCCAACCCCGGCGAAGCGGGCGGAATTTTGCCGGAGCCGGCGGGGGAGAATGCCGCTTGGCGAGGCGTCGGCGCCACGGCCGCCGGGCGTCAGGCCCCCGTCTTTGACCCTGCCATGACCTACCTCAGCTCGCTCGGCCTGCTCGCCGGCATTTACCTGGCCGTGCTCGCCAGCCCCGGCCCCAACTTCTTCATCCTCAGCCAGATGGCGCTGGACGGCCGCAGCGCCGAAGCCCGCTGGGTCGTGCTCGGCCTGTCCACCGGCTCGCTCGTCTGGGTCCTGCTGTCGGTGGCCGGGCTGGCCACGCTGCTGTCCCAGCACCCGCTGCTCGCCACTGCGGTGCGCGTGCTCGGCGCCCTCTACCTGGTCTGGTACGGCGCGCGCCTGCTTCGGTCCGCCCTGACCGCGTCGGCGTCGGCCGCAGGCGCTGCGGCATCCGACCCGGGCGGCGAGCCCGCCGCGGCCCACGCCACCCGCGCCGCCGCCTACCGCACCGGGCTGCTCACCGCGCTGACCAACCCGAAGGCCGCAGCCTTCTGGACCAGCGCCTTCGCCGCCGTCTTCCCGGCCGACGCGCCGGCCTGGTTCTTCGGCGCCACCATCGCCCTGGTCGCTGCGCTGTCGCTGGGCTGGCACCTGGGCATCACCCTCGTCTTCGGCGTGCCTGCTCTGCGCAACGCCTACCTGCGCCTGGCCCGCACGATCAACGGCGTCACCGGCGGCCTGCTGGTGCTGCTCGGGCTGCAGCGGCTGGTGATGCGGTGAGGGGCCTACCTCTCGGCTTCGAGCCTTGAGAATTAGAGGCTCTTGCCAACGAGTTCGACCATGGCCGCTAGCTCTGCGGCCATTGGCTGTGGAGCCGGCATTACCAGGGCATGTACGTCCTTCGAGTAACGGATGAAGTAGGGGTCGTCGTGGAGGCCGCTCAGCGTTTGCAACCAAGCGGGCGGGTTCTGCGCAACCGCCAAGCCCTCGGCGTGAGCAAGTTGCCAGAGTGCATCGAGGTTGTGCCTCAGGTCCTTTCTACGCAATCTTTGATCGTTGCCATCGCGGGAGAGGTATGCCTTAAGAGCGCACTCTGACACTTGGGCCGAAAGAAAAGCGAGAGCATTCGACGCGGCTGGACCCGCGGCTGCGAGTGGGGGCACCCCAGCTAGAAGCGCCCTGGCCACGCCGAGGTAAGTGTGTGGTGGGGCAGCTGGTGCCACGATGCTCTTGGCCTGAACGACATTTGCAGTGCCGATGATTGGAGGAGGTGTAGTCATGTCGCCAAAAGGGACTTGTGATCAAGTCTTGCCTGCAGCCGACGAGCGCCTCACCTGCTCACCATCAACCGCAGCCCCAGCGCGACGAATACCGCGCCGGCCAGCCGGTCGAGCCAGAGGCCGGCGCCGGGGCGGCGTTGGAGCCAGCCGCCGACGGCGCCGGAGAAGTAGCCCAGCAGGGTAAAGAGCAGGGCGGCCTGGGCGGTGAAGAGCAGGCCGAGCGCCCCGAGCTGGCCGGGGACGTTGCCCTGCGAGGCGACGACGAACTGCGGCAGCAGCGAGAGAAAGAAGAGCACGACCTTGGGGTTGATCGCGTTGGCGAACAGGCCCTTGAAGAAGAGCTGGGTCAGGGCGCGCAGCGAGTCGTCGCCCGCGCTGACCGCCTCGACGCGCGGCGCGCCGCTGCTGCGCAGGGCCTGGAGGCCGAGCCAGATGAGGTAGGCGCCGCCGGCCCATTTGAGCGCGGTGAAGGCCAGGGGCGAGGCGGCGATGACGGCGCTGACGCCGATGACCGCCAGCAGCGTGTGGCTGAGGCAGCCCAGTGCGCAGCCCAGGCCGAAGGCCATGCCCGGGCGGCGGCCGCGGGAGATGCCGATGCCCAGGACCATCAGGTTGTCCGGCCCGGGCGTGGCGGTCAGGACCAGGGCGGTGAGCAGGAAGCCGATGAGTTGGGCGGTGCTGAGCATGCGGGCATGGTACGGCTGCGGCGGGCGGTCCCGGCCGGCCCGGTGGCCCCGGTGGGCCGTGCTGCCTCAGCGCCCGAGGCTGTAGAACTCGTCGTTCGGCCGCATGCTGGTCACGTTGGCCATGCGGTTGGACAGGCCGAAGAAGGCGGCGATGCCGGCGATGTCCCAGACGTCGTCGCGGTCGAAGCCGTGCTGGCCCAGGGTCTCGAAATCGGTCTCGTCGACGGCGTAGGACTGCGCGCTGACCTTCATCGCGAAGTCGAGCATGGCCTTCTGGCGCGGCGTGAGGTCGGCCTTGCGGTAGTTGATCGCCACCTGATCGGCGATCAGCGGGTTCTTGGCGCGGATGCGCAAGATCGCCCCGTGCGCGACCACGCAGTACTGGCACTGGTTGGCGTTGCTGGTGGCGACCACGATCATTTCGCGCTCGGCCTTGCTGAGGTTGCCTTTGCGCTCCATCAGCGCGTCGTGGTACGCGAAGAAGGCGCGGAATTCGTCGGGCCGGTGGGCGAGCACCAGGAAGACGTTGGGCACGAAGCCGGACTTTTCCTGCACCGCGAGGATGCGCGTGCGGATGTCCTCGGGCAGGTCGTGGATTTCGGGGACGGGGAAGCGGCTGATCGGCGGCGGCGTGGGGGTGGACGTCATGGGCGCTCCAGGGCTCGAGGCGGGAGGGCCCATTTTGAACCTGGACCTGGACGCACCGCGCTCAGGGCCGCCGCAGCACCGCGCGCACCGGCGAGGCGCAGGCGCCCACCAGCTTGAGCGGCAGGGCGATCAGCTCGTAGTCGCCGGCGGGCACGGCGTCGAGCACGAGGTTTTCCAGCACGCGCAGGTCGTGGCGGTGCAGCGCCTGGTGGGCGTCGAGCGCCGTGCTGTCGGCCGGGTCGACCGAGGGCGTGTCGATGCCCACCAGCCGCACGCCGCGCTCGGCCAGCCAGCTCAGCGCGGCGGGGTCGATGGCGGTGAAGTTCGGGTCCCAGACCGTGCTCGCCCGCTCGCAGGTGCGCAGCAGCACCCGCGGGGGCAGGTCCGCGGTGGCGGCACCGGCCGCGCGCAGCGCAGCGACGGTGACGAGCGGGCCGACGCCGATCGTGTGGAGCACGCGGCAGGGGCCGAGGTAGGCGCTGAGGTCGACCTGGTCGATCGCGGGCGCGTCCGCGGCGTAGTGCAGCGGCGCGTCGGCGTGGGCGCCCGAGTGCGGCGAGACCGTCAGCGCGCCGAGGTTGATCGGGCTGCCCGGCCCGATGCGCGCCAGCCAGCGCAGCGCGAAGGGCTCGTCGCCGGGGTAGAGCGGCGTGGCCGGGCCCAGCGGCGGCGAGATGTCGTAGAGCGAGGGGGGCGGGGGCAAGGTCGGCGACAGCGGGGCGTCCATCTCGCAACGCTAACGCGCTTTCGGCGGGGCCACGGCGGCGCGCACAATCGGGCGCCTTGCCCCCGCACCCCCTTGCTGCCCCTCCATGACCCTGGTTGCCCTGTCGCCTGCCCAACTCCGCCGCACGATCGACCCCGCCACGCTGAACTTCGCCGACACGCGCGAGCTGGTCGGGCAGCCGCTGCCCTGGATCGGCCAGGAGCGCGCTGAGCAGGCCGCGCGCTTCGGCCTGGAGATGCAGCAGCCGGACTACCACCTCTTCGTGCTCGGCGAGGTGGGCTGCGGTCGCAGCACGCTGATGGCGCAGATGGCGCGGCAGGTGGCGGCCAGCCGGCCGGTGCCGCCGGACTTGGTCTACCTGCACCACTTCGAGAACCCGGAGCAGCCGCGCGCGCTTCGCCTGCCGGCCGGCGAGGGGCGGCTGCTGCGCCAGTTGATGGGCGAGTTCGCTGCGATGCTGGTCGAGCAGATCCCGAAGCGGCTGGCCTCGCCCGAGGCCAAGGCGGCGATCGAGCGCCTGGACGCCGCCGCGCAGGCCGAGGACGAGCGGACCTTCACCGAGCTGGCCGCCTGCGCCGAGTCGCACGGCTTCGCGCTGCTGCGCGACGCGGGCCACTTCATCTTCACCCAGCGCGATGCGGACGGTGAGCCGCTGACGGCGGCCAAGGCGCTGACGCTGTCCGTCGAGCAGCGAGTGGCCAACGAGGCCGCCGAGGCGGCGCTGCGCAGCGAGATCGCGCCGCACCTGGAGCGCATCGCCGCGCGCGAGGTTGCGCGCAAGGCGGCCCTGGCGACGCTGCGCCGGCAGCGGGTCAAGCCGCTGCTGGAGCGCGAGCTGGCGGCCCTGCGCGGCGCGCTGCGCAAGCAGATCAAGGACGGGCGCAAGCTGGCCCAGTACTTCGAGGGCGTCGAGGCCGATGTGCTGGACCACCTGGCGCTGTTCCAAGCCGGGCCGATGTTGGGCGAGTCGGGAGCGGCGGGGGAGGGTGGTGACGCGGGCGACGCCAGCGTTGGCGACGAGGCCGAGCGCGTCGCCCAGCTGCTGGCGCTGACCGCGCGGCTGCGCGTCAACGTGGCGGTGGACCATGGCGAGGCGCAGCGCGCCCAGCGCGGCGCGCCGGTGATCGTGGACGACAACCCGGGGCTGCGCTCGCTGTTCGGGCGCATCGAGTACGAGGCCGAGGGCGATGTGCTGGTCAGCGACTTCTCGCGCATCCGCGCCGGCAGCTTGCTGCAGGCGCACGGCGGCTTCCTGCTGCTGCATCTGCGCGACCTGGTGAGCGACCCGCAGGTGTGGGAGCGGCTGCGGCGCTTCCTGCGCAGCGGGCGGCTGCAGATCGAGGAGCCGGCGCTGGCGGCCGCGCCGATCTCGGCGGTGTCGCTGCAGCCCGAGCCGGTGGACGTGGAGGTGAAGATCGTGCTGATCGCCTCGGTCGAGGAGTTCTACGAGGTGCAGGAGGCGGACCCGGAGTTCGCCCGGCGCTTTCGCTGCAAGGTGGACTTCGCCGAGAGCTTTCGCGCCTCGGCGGACACCTACCGGGCCAGCGCGGTGTTTGTCGCCCAGCTCTGCGCGCAGCAGGGGCTGCCGCCCGCCACGGCCGCCGCGGTGGCCACCTTGATCGAGGCCACGCACCGCGAGGCGGAGGACCAGAGCCGCCAGAGCGCGCTGTTCGGCCGCAGCGAGGCGCTGCTGCTGGAGGCGGCGGCGGTGGCCCGCGCCCGTGGGGCGGAGCTGCTCGAGCCGGCGGACCTGCGCGCCGCACGGCGGGCGCAGATCCACCGGCACGACTACCCCGAGCAGCGCCTGCAGGAAAGCCTGCTGGACGGCGAGCGGCTGATCGCGGCCCATGGCGAGCGCGTTGGCCAGGTCAACGGGCTGACGGTGATCGACCCGGGCGACCACGCCTTTGGCTTCCCGGTGCGGGTGACCGCGCGCACGCACGCTGGCGAGGAAGGGCTGCTGGACATCCAGCGCGAGGTGGAAATGGCCGGCCCCATCCACAGCAAGGGCGTGCTGATCCTGCACAGCCACCTGGCGGCGCTGTTCGCGCACATCGCGCCGCTGGCGATGAACGGCTCGGTGGTTTTCGAGCAGGAGTACAGCGGCGTGGAGGGCGACTCGGCCTCCTGCGCCGAGTTCTACGCGCTGCTGTCGAGCCTGGCGGGCACGCCGCTGCGCCAGGGCATCGCGGTGACCGGCGCGATCAACCAGCACGGCGAGATGCTGCCGGTGGGCGGCATCAACGAGAAGGTCGAGGGCTGGTTCCGCAGCTGCGAGGGCCTGGGGCTGGACGGCACGCAGGGCGTGCTGATCCCGGCGCGCAACGCCCGCCACCTGATGCTCGACGAGCGGGTGGTCGAGGCGGTGGCCGCCGGGCGCTTTCACATCTACACCGCCGAATCGGCCGCCGAGGGCATGGCGCTGCTGACCGGCCTGCCGTACGGCGAGCTGGAGCAGGGCCACTACCCGAGTGGCACGGTGCTGGGCCGCGCGCAGCGCACGCTGCTGGCCTACCGCCGCGCCTGCGAGGGGCCCCACGAGCCGCCCTCGGACCGGGGCCACCGCCACGCCGCCGCCCAGCGGGGCTGGCCGCGGCGCTGAATCGTCCAGGTTCCAGAGCAGGCCTTGGCGATCCGTGTCACCTGCGGGACGCTGGCCGTGCGTGGGGCGGCCGTGAGGCGTGAATCCCGCACGAACCCACGGTTACACTGATCGAAACGGTCCGCCGAGACCCACTGGCATCCGCCGGGACCGAATTCGACAACGAGGAGCTCCCCATGCACACGTTCAACCGCGCCGTGAAGGCGCTGGCCTGCGTCTTCGCCTTCAGCGCCGCCTCGCTGGCCTCGGCCGCCGAGAAGGTCAACATCGCGGTGGTCACCGGCCCGACCTTCGTCCACACCATCGCCGCCCAGCGCATGAAGGAAGAGCTGGACAAGGCGCTGCCGGGCAAGTACGAAGTGGTCGTGCACCACTCGGCCGCGCTCGGCAGCGAGACGCAGGTGCTGCAGCAGCTGCAGCTGGGCACGGTGCAGCTGAGCGTGTGCACCACCGGCCCGATCGAGGCCTTCGTGCCCGAGATCAAGGCGCTGGAGATGCCCTTCCTGTTCAGCTCCTACGAGTCGGCCGACAAGGTGCTCGACGGTGCGATCGGCAGCGACCTGCTCAAGCGCTTCGAGAAGAACGGCCTGGTGGGCCTGCACTTCCTGGACAACGGCTTTCGCAACGTGACCAACGCCAAGGTCGCGGTGCGCACGCCGGATGACCTCAAGGGCCTGAAGATCCGCACGATGGAGTCGCCGACCCACCTGGCGATCTGGCGCGCCATCGGCGCCAACCCGACGCCGATGGCCTGGCCCATCACCACCCAGCTGCAGCAGGGCGTGCTCGACGGCCAGGAGAACCCGATCGCGGTGATCTACGCCGGCAAGCTCAACGAGGCCGGCCAGAAGCACCTCTCGCTGACCCGCCACGTCTACTCGGCGCTGGTGTTCGTGGGCAGCAAGGCCTTCATGGACCGCCTGCCCGCGGCCGACCGCAAGGCCTTCATGGACGCCGCCCGCGTGGCCTCCGAGACCGGCCGCCACTACGTGCGCGACAACGAGGCGAAGCAGCTCGCCGCCCTGAAGGCCGCCGGCATGCAGGTGGTGGATGCGCCGGACGTGGCCGCCTTCCGCGCCAAGACCGAGTCGGTCTACAACGGCCTGAGCGGCGACACCCGCAAGATCGTCGACGAGATCCGCAAGGTCTCGAAGTAATCCGTCCGCTCGCCGGGCGTTTCCCGACGCCCGGCAGAGGTGCTGCGCATGCCTGCCCTGCCTTTCATCCAGACGCTCAGTGAGCGGATCAACCGCGCCGTCGAGGGCCTGCTGCTGGTCATCGGCGTTGCCTTTTCGCTCATCCTCTTCGTGCAGGTGGTGGCGCGCTACTTGGGCTCGTCACTGAGCTGGTCCGAGGAGATCGGCCGCTACCTGCTGGTGGCCACCACCTTCCTGGGCGCCACCGTGGCGTACAAGCGGGCCCACTTCGTCGGCCTGGCCGGCATCGGCGCCAAGCTCGGCCCGGCGGCCGCGCGTGCCCTGGTGCGCGCCCTGCAGCTGCTGACGCTGGCGGCCTTTGCGGTCATCACCTGGTTTGGTGCGATCTACACCGTCAACGCCTGGACGCAGACCTCCACCGCGGTGCAGATGCCCATGTCGCTGCCGATCGCCTGCGTGCCGCTCGCTGGCGCGATCTTCCTGCTGCACGTTCTGGCCGACCTTCTGAAGCCTGCGCCATGATCATCGTCCTGCTGTTCGCCCTGATGTTCGCGCTGATGGGCCTGGGGCTGCCGATTGCCCTGTCCATCGGCCTGCCCGCCATCGGCCTGACGCTCAGCCCGGGCGTGTTCCCGGACGTCGTCACCTTCACCTCGCTGGGCCAGACCATCGTCCAGCAGCTGTTCTCCGGCGTCGATTCCTTCGACCTGCTGGCCGTGCCGCTGTTCATGATCGCCGGCTCGATCATGGAGGTCGGCGGCATCTCGCGCCGCCTGATCGACTTCTGCGACAGCCTGGTCGGCTGGGCGCCGGGCGGGCTGGCGGCCGCCGCCATCGTCGCCTCGATGATCATTGCGGGCATCTCTGGTTCGGCCGCGGCCGACACCGCCGCGATCGGCGCGGTGGTCATCCCCGCGATGATCCGCCAGGGCTACCCGGCCCCCTTCGCCGCGGCGGTGGTGGCCGCGGGTGGCTCGATCGGCATCATCATCCCGCCGTCGATCCCGATGGTGATCTTCGGCTTCATGACCAACATCTCCACCTCGCAGCTGTTCGCGGGCGGCATGCTGGTGGGCATCCTGCTCGGCCTGAGCTTCATGGTCGTGGCGGTGTGGATCTCCTGGCGCCACGGCTACGGCGTGCGCACGCCCTTCTCGCTGGCGCAGGTGCTGGCCAGCGGCCGTGCGGCCGCCTGGTCGATGGGCGCGCCGGTGGTGGTGCTCGGCGGCATCCTCAGCGGCATCGTCACCGTGACAGAGGCGGCGGCGCTGGCGGTGTTCTACGCGCTGCTGGTGGGCGTGCTGATCAACCGCGAGCTGAAGTGGCGCGAGCTGCCGGAGCTCATCATCCGCTCGCAGGTCGCGGCCGGCGGCATCCTGTTCATCATCGCGATGGCCAAGATCTTCGGCTGGCTGGTGGCGATGCAGCAGGGCGCGCAGCTGCTCAACACCTTCGTCAACTCGCTGTCGCTGCCGCCCTTCGGCCTCTTGATGATGATGATGGGCCTGCTGCTGCTGGTGGGCTGCGTGATGGAGACGACGGCCGCGCTGCTGCTGCTGGTGCCGGTGCTGGCGATGCTGACGCCGCAGATGCAGATCGACCCGGTGCACTTCGGCGTGCTGGTGGTGGTCAACCTGGCGATTGGCATGCTCACGCCTCCGGTCGGCATCTGCTTGTTCGTGAGCTGCGGCATCGCCCGCATCACGCTCGGCCAGGTGTCGGTGTCGGTGATGCCGCTGGTGGTGGCCTCGATGGCGGTGCTCTTCATTGCCTGCGCCTGGCCGCCACTGGTGATGTGGCTACCCACGCTGTTCTACCGCTGACGCCGCCGTTCAGGCCTCGGCTCCCTGGCGCGCGGCCTTGCGCAGCGCCACGGCGTCTTCCTCGGCCAGCGTGACGTCGCCCGGGGCGATGCGGAACACCCGCATCGTCGCCGAGGCGCGGCGCATCTGCTGCAGCACCGCGCCTGCCGACGCGGCCAGCTCCTCGACCATCGCGGCGTTCTGCTGCGTGATCCCGTCCATCTGCGAGACGGCATCGTTGATCTGCGCGATGCCGCGTTGCTGCTCGCCCGCGGTGTGGCCGATGTCTCCGAGCACGCTGCTGACGTGGTGCACGGCGGCCAGCGCCTTGCCCATGCGCTCGTTGGCGGCCTGCACCTGCTGGTTGCCGGCGTTCACGTGCTCGTTCGAGTGCGTGATCAGGGTGCGGATCTCCTTGGCGGCGTCCGCTGCGCGCTGGGCCAGGGCTCGCACCTCCCCGGCCACCACCGCGAAGCCGCGGCCACTCTCGCCGGCCCGGGCGGCCTCGACCGCGGCGTTCAGCGCCAGCAGGTTGGTCTGGAAGGCCACGCCCTCGATGACCTGGATGATGTCGCCCACGCGGCGCGAGGAGTCGAGGATGTCCTTCATCGCGCTGGCGACCTGCTCCACCGAGTCGGCGCTGGCGCGCGAGACCTCGGCGGTGTCCTGCGCCAGCTGGGTGCACTGCTGGACGCGGGCGGCGCTCTGTGTCGCGGTGCCGGCGATCTCTTCCATCGACGCGGCGGTTTCCTGCAGGTTGGCGGCCTGCGACTCGGTGCGCCGCGACAGGTCCTCGTTGCCGGCGCAGATCGAGTCGGCGGCGTTGCGGGCGGCCTCGATGTCGTCGCGGCTGTCGCGGATGACGGCACGCAGGTTCACCGCCAGTTGCGTCAGCGCCAGCTGGATCTGGCCGAAGGAGCCAGGGGCGTCGTGCGCCGGCAGGAAGGACAGGTCGCCCGCTGCCAGGCGCTGGGCGTCTTCGGCGATGCGCCGGGCGTTCCGCGTCGAGCGCCGCTGCGTCAGGTGCCCGACCAGCAGCGCAAACGCGCTGGCCAGCAGCAGATCGACCGCGAGCGGCATCAGCTCGGCGATGGCGACGATGGTGGCGAAGGCCGCCAGCAGGATCAGCAGGCTGCTGCCGCCGCAGTGCTGGTAGCCGTTGCGCATCGCGCGGGCGGCGCGGCCGAACCCGTCGCTGCGCACGACCTGGCCGCGGTGCAGCGCGACGCCGCTGCCGGGCTGCCGCATGCGCGCGTAGAGCTGTTCGGCGCCGCTCACCTCAGCGCGCGACGGGGCGTTGCGCACCGACAGGAAGCCGACGATCTCCTGGTCCCTGCGCACCGGCGTGACGTTGGCGCGCACCCAGTAGTGGTCGCCGTTCTTGCAGCGGTTCTTCACCAGCCCCGTCCAGGGCAGGCCCGCCTGCAGCGTGTCCCAGAGGTCGCGGAAGGCTTCGGCTGGCATGTCCGGGTGGCGCACGATGTTGTGCGGCTGGCCGAGCAGCTCCTCGCGGGTGAAGCCGCTGATGTGGACGAAGGCGTCGTTGCAGTGCGTGATCCGGCCCTTGCGGTCGGTCACGGACACCAACGCCGCACCGGCGGGGACGGGGCAATCGCGTTGCGTGACGGGGAGTGGGGTGCGCATGATCGTGTTGACAGTCAGACCCGCATGGTGCGCAAGACACTTCTTCAACCTACGGCGGATATCCAGTGGAATCGGCGGGCAGTTCATTGGATGCGGGCCCGGCGACCGGCGGCCGCCGGCGCTGCCCGCTCCTGCCGGGCTCCTGTCTAATACGGCCCTTCGTTCGACCCGCGTCCCATGCCAGAAGCCTTTTCGACCCCGTCTGCCGCCCCTGCCGCCGCGCCGTCCGTGCCCGACCTTGCCGGCCACACGCCGATGATGGCCCAGTACCTGCGAACTCAATAATATCAACAACTTAGGTTGTTGTTACATCATTTGGCTACGCCATAGCTACAAGTTCGCGGACCCCTACTGCGTCGCCTCCGAGCAGCTGGCGCGCCGAGCACGCTCCAGCTCGGCATGCTCGAAAGCGGGCGCAAAGGCCTCGAGTTCATGCGGTGCCATGCCGACGTCAGGCGTCACCGCCGTGTGCCGCCAGCGGCTGACCGCAGACACCACCTCCGCCAGCACTTGTCTGGCTTCATCTGCGCTCAGCTCAAACCGCGCGGCCTGCGCCAGCAGCGTCTCCACCGAGGTGATGGGCCCGGTGTCTTCGCTGAGCCAGGTCTTGGACTCGCGCTCCTTGTCGGGAAACGGATTCAGGTCGAAAGCCGGCGCCAGGCGCCACAGGTTGGCATCGGCGTAGAGGAACCCGATGTTGTGGAGGTGGTCGTCCACGTTCGTGACCAGGTGGTTGAACACCATCCGCCGCCACAACTGCTGTGCGTCTTG
>Ga0228698_1000547_pt1 | contig 26619 bp, 12 predicted proteins | sample McNCre117_Aug_MG_FD_178015 | JGI IMG/M metagenome (GOLD analysis project Ga0228698, IMG submission 178015) | Freshwater microbial communities from McNutts Creek, Athens, Georgia, United States - 1-17_Aug_MG | ecosystem: Environmental > Aquatic > Freshwater > Creek | place: USA: Georgia...
GCGTCATGGCTGATGTGGCAGACATCTACAGCGTGCCGCAAGCGGATGATGATCGCATCATCCCGGCACGTGACGTGATGCATGAGCTGCTGATCAACAACCGCCAGATGGTGTTTCTGGCGATTGTCTCCATGCTGCACGGCTCCATCAACACCAATCAGTAATCATCCGGGCTCAGATTGATCTGAGCCCACCGCCCAACAATTCCATTAGGAGTTCCCCATGACCAATCCCAACAAGCCGCTCACCGTGGCGAGGCTGGACGTCGGCCCCATCACCATCCCTCCGACTCCCATCTACGTCCCCAACCTGCACGAGCAAATCACCCACACTGCTCGCGCGCTCCTCAACCACTCCCAAGGAAACGCTACCATGTCCGATATCAACACCACCGCCGCCATCACCAACGAACTGCCGGCCATCACCCCGGCTCCGGCGCCGACGTATGCCAGTGTGCAGCGGGTGCTCGAGGCCAAACATGACGAGCTGTATCAGCCAGTCGTCCAGAGCGGCTTTGCCGGCCACAAGCAGCTCGATGCAGAAATCGAAGGCGAAGTGGTCTTCAACGGCCAAGGTGTCGTGAGCGGTAAAACCCCCACGATCCAGTCGGGGCTCGCCTCGGCACCAACCAAGGCCTACCTGGGCAATGCTTTTGCCGGTCACACGAACGCGCCCCAAGAAGAGCGCGCTCGCCACATCGAAGGCATCCAGCTGGACGTCGTCGGTATCAGCGAAGCCGAGCTCAACCAGATGCGCCAAGCGCTGGCCAAGATCCCGAACCTGCATGAGCTGAACAACCCCAACGTCTCGCCCGAGATGCTGGCTCAACTGCAAGCCGACGTGGCCGAGGCCATCGCCGGCGTGCCCGACGTGGCGATCGACTCCCTCACAATGAACCATCAGGAACCCGTCATGGAACATCCCCAAGTCATCCACCGCACCGAGATCCATGACCCCGCCAGCATCGTCGGCATGGAAGACATGGTCGGCACGACCGAAGTCGCGGTGAACGCCGCCGGCACCGCTCCGGCCAAGAGCAGCTACCAAAAGAAGAAGGAAGCCAAGAAGCGCGAGCGCAATGCTCTCGCCTCGCCCGAGAAGCTCCAGGCGCTGGCCGCCGCCAGCCAGCGCGGTGAAGTCGGCCACGCCCACCTGCAGCCGCGTCGCCCGGCAGCGCTGCTCAGCGCCCCGGCGCATAGCGGCCATCGCCATCTGCAAAACATCCTGCGCCAGCAGGCTGAAGTGCCGCGTCTGAACATCGACGCCGAGAGCGACTCCGAAGTCGGCCGCATGCTCGACATGTACACCAGTGGTGACCACGTCATCACGGTGGACAACGATGGCGCCACCTTCGGGAGCTTTCGCACGCTGGCGGGCTTCTACCTCTACCTGCAGCTGAAGAAGAAGGACGACCTGAGCCTGGTGGAACAGCTGCGCCGAGGTGACTCGCGTCAGGTGCGCGCCATCATGAAGAACACGCACCTCTTCCAGCGCGAAGCAGGCCATTACGAATGCGTGGCCTGGGCACTGTGGGACTATGTCAACCGTGTCGAGCACACGGACCTGGCCAACCAACTCGCCGCCTGGCAGCACGACGTCACGTGCGAATACCTGTACGGTCAGCAGACCGATCCGGAAGGCCATGTGACGCGTGTGGGTCAGTGGGTGCGCGCCAACCAGGCTGACTGGTGGGTGCTGGCGGTCAAGTCCATCAAGGCTGCGCTGCTGGCCACCATCTCGACCGGTCAGCAGCACTACCCCGACTTCAGCAAGGTCGTGGCACTGGAGCATCAAAAGCTCCAGACCCTGATGGCTCAGCGCCGTCCGCAGCGCTGATCCTCAGCTTCTGAACTGGTTAGGCTCATGGTCTGACAAGGCAGAAGTGGGCCTATCCCTCACCGGATAGGCCCTTTCTTTTTTCCTTTTGATTTGATCTTTTTTCATCATGACCACTCCTCAATTAGCCCCCACCACGTTCTTTTCTGGTGCTGATGATTCACTGGCAGTCGTCGACGTCTATAAGGCTTCCGGTGAAGTCGTCAACGACTACACCAGCGGAGCCGGTGACGCTGCAGCGCAAGAAGCCGCTGCTAAAGCCATTCCTGTGGACATCGAGATCAGCAGTCTCGATACCAAGGAAGACAAGTACAAAGATACGCCTGCCGCCAAGAAGAAGTTGGATCCCAACTCGTTCAGTGCGCGCATGTTGGCGGTCAACGCTGCAGCCACCAACGCCATTCGTGGCATGTCGGCGACACTGCAAGGCGCCATGGCCAAGGCCAACGATCTCTCAGCCAAGGTCAAGGTGGAGATTGGCGGTGTGATCACCACCGTCACGTCCACAGATATCACCTCGCTCAAGGGTCTGACGGGTGTGATGGTGAATCTGACAGACTCCCCTGCAGGGGTGGCGCTTCGAGACATTGCCACCACCGTGGCGGTGGCCAAGAACTTGATCCATGAGGCCAACAAGTGTGGTCTCACGGGTTTTCTGACGGAGTTCTCTAAGAACGCAGACTTTCGTCAGTTTGCACTGACGTCATTGGCGCTGAGTGCCGCTCAGAGCGCGCTGGGTAACAGCAACCACAAGTTGCTGGGTGAGATCACACGCATTGGAGGTGCGGCTTACCTGAAGAAGAAGTACCCGGGCTATGCGTCCAAGTTCAGCAAGCGCTTTCGCACCAAGGCCACACGAGGTCCTCGCGGCAACAAGCTCCCCATCCGAGTGGGTGATCAGTATGGCGAGATCCTCACAATCTACCGGGAGATGGATCCAAACTTTGGGCGCACGACGCGCGCAGGCAGGACTTGCCTGATGCCCCAGGCAGGTCCGTCCGTCTCCAAGGACTACCGTCGCTCCAGAGCAGCCTACGCCTGCGCCCAGGCGCCTCAGGTGGGCCGGCTCATCTCTGAGGCCAAACTCAATGGCAGTTTGGTCAATCTGCGCACCAGTCAGCACACGCCTGATGAGGCGTTCCTCATGCTGACCGACCGTGTGAAGTCCACCAGCGTCATGGGCCAGATCGAGCTGAGCAGCTCGCTGCTGCGCCTGCCCAGTCAAGTTCAATCACGTTAAGGCACCCCTATGGCTTCCCTGATCAACAAACTCGCAGGCGACTTACTTGCCAAGCCCACTGTGCCAGTCTTGGCCAAGGTAGGAGAGCGCAAGAACCGGGATTGGATGAAGTACGCCTTCATGATCCCGTTCACAACGGATGCATCTGGACGAGTGACCGCAGCACTCGACGAGATTGATCTGCGCAACACCACGTTTTCCAACGCTTTCTTCAAGTTTACCGATCAAACGGTTGGCGGTAACTTTGCCATCAATCCGCCTCCGGCTTACACTGTCTATGCTGATCCACCCGTCAGAGGACTGCATCCCAATGCAGTCCGTGCTGGTGTCACAATCCCCACAGGCCCCATTGGCATGGGGGACTATTGGAGTACCGCCGTTGATGACACCGGCCAGTACATCCACTTTCGCTTTGGCGTGGCGTCGCACAACTCGCTCACGCAGTTCTTCAACGGGTTTCACAATGGGTCGCTCTCGCGCCTGGTGCGCACAGGCCGCACGGATCAGAACCTCTTTGAGAAGTTCTTCGAGTACGCCCTGAAAGTGGTGCAAGTGGCGGTACTGCCCCTGACCATCATCCCAGTCATGTTCATGTTCACTGCAGGAGCTATTCGCTTCTTGCTGCGCATGCCGGCGAGCAAGTTCTACTACCTGAAACCCTCCATGCCGCTGTACTGGCACACGGTCAACTCGATCGTCAACCAGATGGCGGTCAATATGCAGATCGCCACTTACACGACCAGTCGGATCAGTGAGGGCTTCATCGGTGAGATCTTGAAGACGGACAACAGCAAGAGAACCCTCTTGCATGACCTCTATCCAGAACTCAAAGAAGACGGCACGATCGACGTCTACAGCATCATCACCAAAGCCAAGCGCTTGCAAAACAACCAGCGCAAGTATTTGCTCAAGCAGCTGACGGCACCAGGTGCCGACGGCTGGTACGGCAAGGTGCAAAAGGTGATGAGCGAATCTGGCTCAGTGCAACTGGCCAACGCCCAAGATTCTATCCCGTTCTCCAGCAAGACGTTCATGGAGAAATTCTTCGACACGCCCTATGCTGGCAAACCTGACGGGCAAGATAACGAAAAAGCCACTGAGAAAGACTGGCGCGATCCGGTCAAGGCTGCCAAGAATGACAAGGGTGTCATGGAGGCTGCTGGCAACTATGCGTCTGAGGTCGCCAACAGTGCGCTCGAGTATTTCAAGGCCGTCGCAGATGACGGCGCTGAGTGGCTCACGCTCCGAGTGGACTATACGGGACCTCAGTCTGAATCGTTTTCCAGCTCTTCGGCACCCAGCTCACTGGCAGAGAAGATGAACAGCGCCTCGGCCTCTGCACGTGAGATGAAGTTCAACATGGCTGATGGCAACATTGACTCAGCCGGTGTGGCTCAAATGCTCACAGACGGCGTGTCCACACTGATCAGTGGCGGTCTGGATTTGCTCTACATGGGCGGATTGGTGCAGTTTGCAGGCAGTGCCTTTGTGGACATTCCTGAACACTGGACGGAGTCCACCGCCAGCATCAAGCCATCGGCCTACACGTTCCGACTGTGTGCGCCGCACGGCAACCGAATCTCACAGCTGTTGCATCTGTATCTGCCCATGGCCGCCATCATGGCTGGCGCACTGCCGCTGGCTCACGGCAAACAGTCGTATGGTGCGCCGTTTTTGTGCGAGATCTATGACCGCGGTCGCTGCTCTGCGCGACTGGCCATGATCGACTCGGTCAGTTTCACACGAGGTGTGAGTAACCTGGGCTTCAACAAAGAGGCCCAGGCGCTGGCCATCGATGTCAACATCACTGTCAAGGATCTGAGTACGGTGCTGGCAGTGCCTGTGCAGCAAGGCCTCAGTCTCAATCCGCTCGAAGGCATCTTTGACGTAGACAACAAGTACACGGAGTACACTGCTGCTTTGGCAGCACTGCCTCTGACAGATTTTGACTACCGACTGCCCATCCTCAAGCGGCAGATCGATACCAAGATTGCCAACATCAAGTCGTATTTCTCAGTGCCTCGGCTCATGATGGATCTGGGCACCAGCTCTCCTGCAGCACTGTACGGCATGTTCATGGCAGGTACTCCTCGCAAGTAAGCGGCATAGCGCCCACTACCCCTCTAGCCTCACAGCTGGATGGGGTAGTGGGCGTTTATGCCGTCATGGACAATGCTTACGCTCTGCGCCGCATGCTCACCGGCAGAGCCGGCATGGTAAAGTTGGCAGATCCAGAGCGCGTGACTTGGTTGGGTTTGACGTCTTCAGCTGCAGGAGCAGCAGGTGCTGCTGCGCTAACACCCGTCTTCAAGATGTCTCGAATCTCCGTCAAGATCTGGAGCTGGTTGCTCAAGATCGAGTTGGTATTCGACATCACATCGGCCGAGAGGGTCTGGTTGTTGCGCGCCGTCATGGCCACGCTCTCACGGCTGAGCGGATTACTGGCCATGGACGAGCGCATCGGCGTGGAGGCGTCTGCAGGGCCCGTAGCGCCTGCGTACGCTTTGCTGACATCCGCCGCACTGGGCACGCGTGAACGTGCGACCGGCGCGCTGCTCACACCCGGCGTGCCGGCTTGGCTAGAGCCCGTATCGGCCACCTTCATGACTGGGTCTTTGTCAGCCTTGACGTCCAAGCCAAACTTGCGGCCAGTGCCCACCACCTTCTGATCCAAGACCTTGTAGACCTCAGAGACACTGCGCGGCTGATTGCCGTTGTAGAAGATGGCTTGGTTGGCCTTAGCAGGCCCTGGCATCAGGTCGGGCGCGGAGGCTGCAGGATTTGACGCCACAGCGTTGAGCAGTTGAGCAGCACCTGCTGGGCCCAAGAAGTGAGCCGCATAGGTGTCAGTGGCTGTGATGTTGGAGTCCCCTGTGCGCTTGGCCAGATAGTTGACGTTGTCCTTGATGAAGTGGGCACCCATCAAGGAGTTGGCCATGGGATCCAGCGGTGACGTGTTGTACGGATCCAGCCCGTAGCGGACGCCGTACTTGGCCAGCTGGGCTTTCCACGTGCTGTCGATGAACTGGTAGAGCCCCTTGGCACTGGACGTCTGTGCCTTAGCGTCCGGCTTAAAGCTAGACTCCAGCGCCACGGTTGACAGTGCCAATGCAGGGTCCACCCCTACGACGCTGGCTGCGTCAGTGACGATCTTTTTCACGTCACTGGGTGCGTTGGACTTGAGCTCTCCGAGCTTGGTCGGATCTGCGGTTGCAGATTCCGAGGGCATGTTGACGGGCGTCATGGATGAGCTGGGACCGGTGAGCGTTTGCGGCGTTATTCCCGGCATGGGTGCGCTGGGTGACGCACCGGTTGGCGCTGATGGAGTGCTCTCTTTGAGCCGGTTGACTTGGACCTTTGCTTGTTCGACTTGGGTCTTCTTTTCTTCCACCAGCGCTTTTTGCTTGATGAACCCTTGAATGAAGGTGATGTTTTCATCGACGCTGCTGGCCAGCGTGTTGAGGAAGTATCCCGTCCAAGGACTGGCGTCTTCATGCCAGATGTCCATGCCTCGAAGCTGTTGAATCAAAGCGACTTGTTCTTCAGGACTGACGCTGCTGGGCAGCAGTCCCTTGACAGGTCGTTTGGTCAGCTTGGTCAGCGCGCCCCAGAACGCCACATACACCTTCAATGCTCGCCTTGTTAGCCAAGCGCTCAACGCCTGACCTTCCACACTGGTCAGGCTGTCAGCACCAAACAGTTTCTTGGCGAACATCAGCAGTTCAGGCAGTTTACCCGACCAGGACCGACCATCAAAGTCCTCAGCCAGTCGAACTTCCAGCTGCACCAGTTGAGCCACTTTAGAAGGCTCCAAAGTTGTCAAGCCATAGGCCTTGTAACGTGCTGCATCGATTGCTGCCGCTCTGCCAGATGTGCCAGCAATGTCGGGCAGACTGTTAATCTGTGAGCTGAGTTCACCACTGAGCTTATCCACCGAGGCTTGTGCATACTTGAGCACCTCCTTGGTGTTGTCATCTGGCGAGGTCTGAGGCAGACCCACGCCCTTGCTGAACGCTGTGTCGGGCTCACTGAGCTTCTTGTACTGCGCTTCAACGCTGGCGATTTGCTTGGTTGTCTCAGCAGCAGCTTGCGTTTGGGCTTTCTTTTCTTCTTGGACTGATCCGCTCTGTGAGCGCTTGTCGTTGAGTTTGTACTCATCCTTGATGGACTTGTATGTGGCCGTCACGACGTAACGAGCCACGGCCTTGCCGTCACTGGGACTGGCCAGGCTCATGTAGTCGTAGGGGCCTTCTTCAAAGCGCATGGCCTGCAGAGCTTCACCCCAGCTGCTTTGCTTGATCTTGCTGGTGTCGAGCTCCATGGCGCCATTGTTGTACTTCTGCACGACCGCCACATGCGTCGCATAGACGGGCTTGAAGCGCTGTTGAAACCAGCCCAGGAAGTGCTGAGCTTGTTTCTTGTCCTCCATGTCCACATCAAAGATGCTGGCCGCACGCTTCATGTCGACCTTGGCCACATCGACGGTGACGCCGTCACTGCCCAGTTTGGTCACGGGGGCCAGCATGGATTCGAGTTCACGAATCTTGCCAAAAGCGCTGTGATTCTTGGGGTCATAGCCGTACTGAGCTATGCGCAACTGGTCCAGTGGTGAGGGCGCGTTCTTCAGGTATTTGAAACCCTTGTACATGCCGTAGCCGACCAGGCCTGCTGCGGCTACACCCAGCACCACCGGACTGGTGAGCACGCCCAGGAGCGTAGCGCCAATACCTGCTGCGCCTGCCAGGAGACCGCCACCGGTTGCCGCTGCTGCCCCTGTGGCAGCTGCAGTGCCTGCTGTGGCTGCCGCAGCACCGCCGGCAGCACCAGCAGCAGCGGTGCCACCTGCCAGTGCGGACGCGGCACCTGTGGCAGCTGTACCGAGTCCCAACAGCTTGCCGGCTTTACCCAGCATACCGCCACCACCCAGCAGTCCTTTCAAGAAGTCCAAGAGGCCGCTGAAGAGGCCTGAGCCATCATCGTCCTTCTTTTTCTTCTTGTTTTTGTCGTTGCTTGACGCGTTACCGCCCGCTGCAGCTGCAGCGGCTTTAGCGCGCTCTGCGGCCTTAGCACGCAGATCACTCAGTGAGCCATCCTTGTCCCCATCGCCGTCATTGTCACCAGCAGCGCGCCCACCCGGCAAGCGGCTGTCCAAGATGTCTCGGATCTGCGTGAGGACGTTGTGGCTCTCCGCACTGATGACGGCCGGATCCAGTGTGCGCATGTCCATGCCCAGCACACCGCCGATACCTCGGCCGATGCCGCGCATGAAGGAGCCTGCTGCACCCAGCAATCCCTTACCGATGCGCTTGGTGGCTTCCCACGCTCGCTTCTGAAAGCGACCAATGGCGCGCACCCCTGCACCAACAGCACCAAGGGTGTTCATGATCAAGCGCATGCCGGGCGTGCGAATGGGGCGGCCGTGGATGTCGGTGATGCCTTTGCGGATATCGTCGATAGACAGAGCGACGTTGTCGTCTTCATCCAGCACAGCCCCCGTGATTTTGGAGGGCCGGTCCACGATCACGGACTCGTCGCTCTTGAGGCGATAGCCGCCGGCCTTCATGATCACGGCACGCAGTGCAGGCTCCACCATCCGGCTGACGTAGATGTCGATGGGCTGATCGAGCATCTTGTACACCGCACCGATACCGCCTTTGACGGTGTCTTTGGCCAGACGCATGGCGTCGAGCTGCATCTTGAACAGCGGCACACTGACCTTCTCAAAGAGCGTCTTGACGCCACTGGCCGCACCGCCAGCGCCCTTGATCAGGAGTCGCACCGCTTTTCCTGCCAGGCCTCGTGTGAAGAGCTTGGTGGCTTCTTCAGCCGTGATGACGATGTTGCCTTCGAGATCTTTGATCTCGCCCTTGATCTCGCTGTGGTGGGTCAGAGGTGTGCCATCCGCATTGAGGTACTTGCCTGCCAGGATATCCACTTTGCGCAGCCGAGGCTTGTCATCGCCCTCGACGTAGATGTCCTTGCAGCGATTGGCAAACATGCGCCCCATGTGGCCGGCTTCTTGAAAGATACTGCCTGTGAGTCCCATTGAGGCTCTGAAGCCACTGCCTGCCCAGCGAATAGGTGCCATGGCGGCACGTGCTGCTGCACCGCCCACATTGAGCGCTTGACGCCCTAACGACGGGTAGTGGTTGCGCACACCGCCCGGTGTCACGCTGGCGCCATCACCAGCGATAAAGAGACCTTGGCTGAGCTGGCCATCGATGTTGGCCACGTGCTCCAAGATCTGTTGCAGTACACTCTTGGTCTCAGGATCATCGCCACCACCACCGCCATCCCCACCGCCTGCACCAGAGCCATTGGCTTCATCGTTGGCTGCTGCATTGAAGTGACTGCGGATCCGGTTGGCACTGTCATTGGCGGCATCTCTGACATTGTTGGCCATGTCAAAGATAGTTGACAGCACCGAGAGACGCCCTTCGCTGTCACGAGACAGCGGCAGCAGGCCCAGGCGTTCACCTGTGGGAGTGATCATCTGTACGCCGCCATCACCCACTGGCACGACCGCTTCATCACCCGCTTCGCCGGCAACTGCTCGCTGGGTGCGGCCGTTACGCAGCTTGAGGAAGAACTCCTTGGGCTTGGTGAGGAAGTCTGTCTGGAACAGACCGCCCTTGGCAAAGGGCTTGGGTTCACCCTCAGGCGTCGAGCCCGGTTCTTGATCCGGGTTGGAGCTGGGCTCACCCGTGTTGGTGGTGGAGCCTGCCTCAGGCACACCCATTTCTTTGGCTGCACCAAAGCGCTGCAAAGCGTCAATCACAAGGGTGAGCTTGGCACGAGCGTCTTGATTCAGTTTGGCCAAATGCGCATCGATCTTCTTTGGATCGATGGTGCCCTTGCTGATGAGGTTACGCACATCTTGGCGGACTTCCTTCCAGTCAGCCTTGACAAAGTCCCACTTTGCTTTGAACTCAGGATCGTTCTTGAGCTTCTCATCAAAGTCAGCAAGCTTCTTGTACCAGACTTTCTTGGAGTACTGGGTGAGCCACTGTACAGCAGGCGTGCCTTGGATCTGCTTCCAGCGGCTCATGAGCTGCTGACCTTCGGTCGACGCCATGAGCTTTTGAATGAAACCCGATTCCTTGAGGCTGTTTGTAGCGGTCGTGACAGCGGTGATGCCCGTGCTCACAGCGCTGCTGGCAGCCGATTGCGCTGCAGCCAGGTTCTCACCCACAGAGCGCTCACGCACTTGTTGCGCTGCAGCTTGAGCCTTACCCTTGAGGCTGTCGAGCTGGCCGGTCGCCCACTTTTTACCAGTGGTAAAGGCTTGAGCAGGATCTTCCAGAATGTCAAGCAAGCGCTCGAACCCCGCTGCAAAGACGTTGACGATCTTGTCGCCCATCTCCTGCGTTTCGGTGCGCATGACGTTGGAGATGGAATTCTCGTCGTCGTCACCAATGCCAAAGTGAGACGCAATCTTGCCGCCCAGGCCATCTTTCTTGCGGCGCTCTTCCAAGATCTCCCGAGGGATCATGGGGCCGTAGAACTTATTGTAGCCGCCCTCACCGCTTTCCAGGTACTTGTCAAGCAGCGCGTGGCTGGAAACAGCGCTGCCCGACGCATCGAGATAACCTGAGGCCTGCAGATGCTCGTTGTAGCCAGCTTTGCTGAGTGATCGGATTTGTTCAATGGGGTTGGCCACCATGCTGTTGGTGCGCTGCATGGCCATGGTGAGCTCGTACTTTTGCTTGGGCGTGGCCGTGGCAAAAAACTTCTTCATCACCTCAGCAGCTTCAGCTGCGCCGGCCTGCTCGTCCTCATTCTTAGCGCGGTACTTGCTCGCATCACCGAACTGAGACGTGTCTGCGATTGCATTGTTGGCAGCGCTCTTGGCAATGTGGCCCATGAGCATGCGGCGAGCTTCAGGCGACATGGTGCCGTCGTCGTACTTGTCCACCAGGGCGTTGAGGTGGTTGTGCAACGCGTCACGAGAGCTGTCGTTGATCACGAGCTTACTGATGGTGTCGCCCATCTCCTTTTGTGACTTGAACTTATTGGATGTCCAGTCGTAGACCAGGAGATCGGCGCTTTGACCACCGGTGCGAGTCAGGGTCTGTTCACGCAAGATGCGTGCCAAATAACCCGGGATCACTTCCGTGATGGAGCGCTCAGTGCGCTGTGTGAACATGCCTGGCTCAAAGACATCGTTCAGAGAACGACGTTCTACGTTCTGAGACGTCTGGTTGCCCGGCATGACTTCGGCCACCAGGCGGCTGAGCGTGTTCCACACGCCGTCACCGTAGTTGCCTACGTTCTTTTCCCGCCAGCGGTTCATTGCCGCCGGCGCATTGGCCACCATGTTGGACGCGCGAAAGCTCGCGTCTTGCATGCGGGTGTTGTTCTTGATGTAGTTCTTATTGATCCAACGACCGAACTTGCTCATCATGCTTTGTGACGCCGTGGTGCCCACAATGTCACCAAGCATCTGTGTGGGGTCCGTACCCATCTCGGAGCCCATCTCCGCAAACTGCTCCACACCGCCCAGGCCTTCCATGAACATGGATGCACCTGACTTCATCGCTGCGCCAGCCTTGGTCGTGGCGTTTTTGAGCAGGTCTTCCAAGTACTTGCGGCTACCTCCAAAGAGGCTGTTGCCCACCGACTTGGCCAGCTCTCGGCGATTGTACTCGGCCAAGAACTCTTTGTTGTTTTGTTTGACAAACTCCGGCAGGGCGGTGTTCTTCACGATGCGAGGCATCGCTTCACCCAAGATCTGCAGCTGAGAGTTCAGCGCCTTGAGCATGTCTTGCTGAGCAAAGAGCTGGCGCAGTTGCAGCTCAATGTTCTTTTTCTTGTACCCCAGATCGATGGTGTTTTGGTACTGCACCATGCGGTCAATGCCACTGGCAGTGCGACCACCCACCTCCAGGTTGGTCTGCCAACGCTTGGTGTCGATGGCCTTGTCGGTGACGTAGCGCTGCTCTGAGATCTTGCGATCAGACGCAGCTTCTTCACGCTGAGCGCCAAAGAGCGCATCCAGCTGAGACGAGACGGCTGCGTTTTGCAGCTCACCTGCGCCCATGTTGCTGAAAGCATTGCCGTTCTTGTCGCGCTGGAGATCATCTCGCCACTCATCGAGCGTGGAGCGAATGATGCCCGGCAGCTTCAGGTCTGCTGGCACCAGCTTGGTGGCCACGCGCTTGAAGTCCTTGATGGCGGGCTTCAATTCCTTTTGCAGACTGTCGAAGAGATCCTGACTGCGGGAGTTGACTTCACGTGCAAAGTCCAGCGTCTCTCCGAACCCTTTGGGGAAGACGTCCTTGGCAAACTTCTCCGCGTAGTCGGCATTGGCCACGCCTGAGCGAAAACCTTCGAAAACGCCGTCTCGAAGTTTCTGATCAGGACGCCGGTTATCCGGCGGAGGTTCTGCATCAAACGAGAAGAAGTTCTCATCCAGACCGGCATCAAAATCGAAATCCGTATCGAAATCTACCCGCCTTCTCTTACCTGCTTTGGCCATGATGGGTCCATCCTTTATTCAGTGGGTGTCTATAGGGTTTAGGCGCATCGTACGCCTAAACTGAAATTCTAAACTCATTTCATGCCTCGACCATCGAATGAGATCAAGTTAGAGCTGGGCGCTTTATGGCGCCTCAGTGGTGTGTACCGACTATCCCATTTGAAAGACGATCATGGACACCTCCATCGAGTTTCATCTGACGCCGTTCAATATTGACTTGCTCCAAGTGAGCGATGACATTGCCAAGATGGTTGCTCCTGTGACCAGCTTGGATGTCTTTGACGGCATGACCAAGAACTTGCATCCGCAAGGCCTCTACTCCCAAGACATCTTCGGTGTGCGCGGCACACCGATTCGCTACAAGAAGTTCTCCTGGATCAACCTGGGCGTGCCCATCTTCCATCCGCTGGTCTTCAAGACGCTGATGGCCATCAAGTCGCTCTACTCTGACGTGGTGGCGGGTCGCACGTACGCCAAGTTTGACGAGGTCACCAAAGATCTCGTCGCCTGTGACCCGAGTGAAGGCGGCACCGGTTATGACTACTTCTTCAAGATCTGGGACAAGCTGACGTTCCAGACCAACGACTCTCAGCAGCGTCAAGAGAACTTGCTCTTCATCAGCAACTTTCGAGATAGGCCCTACATCACGCGCCCATACGTCATTCCGGCGGGTTACCGCGACATTGAGATTGATGAGCGCGGCACCACGTCGTCAGACGACATCAATGGTTTTTACTACCGCATGATTGCGGTGGCGCGTACCATCAGTCCGCAGGTCTTCAAAACCACGCCAGAAGCCTACAACCAGCAGCGCGTCACGCTGCAAAACGCCGTGCAGGACGTCTACGACTACATCCTCAACATCCTGGATGGCAAGAACGGCTTCATTGCGTCGAAGTTCTCTGCACGTCAGATCGAGAACAGCACGCGCCAGGTCATCACCTCGATGAAGTCCTACAGCGCCAAGCTGGGCGGCGCCTCAGGCGTGGGGATCAACACGACATTCATGGGCGTGCACCAGTATGTGCGAGCACTGCTGCCGATCACGACGTACCGACTGATCAACGGTTTTCTGTCAGAAGTCTTTGCAGCGGCCACAGCCCCTGCGCTGCTCACGGACAAAAAGACCTTGAAGAGCGTGCGGGTCAATATCCGTGCGGATGTGTACGACCGCTGGATGACCACGGAAGGTCTCACCAAGCTGATCGCCACCTACGCCGAGCCCAGCATTCGCTCAACACCCATCACGATCGCTGGCCACTATCTGGGCCTCATGTACCGAGGCCCAGACATGTCGTTCAAGCTGGTGCACAGTATCGAGGACGTGCCGCCTGAACGACGCACGCCTGACTGCTGCACGCCGCTCACACTCACAGAGCTCTTCTATGCAGCGATGTATGCCACCAGTGAGACGTACCCGTTTGTCACGGTGCGCTATCCGGTGAACACGGACCGCTCCATCAGGCCAGTCTACGGCACGCTGATGCCCACCGACAACACCGAGACCCGCATGGAACTCGACGGTGATTGGCGTCCCTACGGCGACAAAGCGCACATTGCAGCACGGTTTCCCGTGCTGGGCAGTGCGACCTTCAATGCCATGGCGCCTCACCCGTCGACACTGTCGTTCTTTGACGCGGACTTTGACGGCGACATGATGGGCGCCACACCCATTTACAGTGAAGAGGGCCGTCAAGAGATCAATGCCCTCTTCAACGACCGCTCTTACTACGTGGGGCCGGACAACAAGTTCCGATTCAATTTCACCACCGACACGATCATGTATGTGCTGCACAATGCTACAGGTCCTCGCCCCGTGCCTGAAGGCGTGCAGCACCTGGGCTAAGCTCATCGTCGTCGATCACCCTACAGGACATCTTGCATCATGAGTGATATCAATCCGGCCCAACTGGCCGCCATGCAGTTCCAAGCGTTTTACCTGCGCTACGGCGTGCGTAACGACTCACAGATCAAGGCGCCTCATCTGCTCGACCGCAGCATGTTTGCACTGCCGCTCAAGAGCATCTATCACCACGTGGACTATTCAGGCACCACCAATGGCCCTGGGGTGAATGAGGTGGCCTTTGCCGGCAACGACAAACCCGTCTACTACCAGAACGTGGAGAACCTGGCAGATCACCTGGGCAATCCCAGACAGATCTCCCTGAGCACGCAGCTCTTTAACCGAGACCTGCGTCAAGAAAACCGCAAGCTGCGCCCGTTGCAGAACGTGGAGCTGGCCGCTCGCGATCAGCACACGATCGTGTGCATGAACTATTGCTTTTTGTCAAAGAACTACCGATATACGCGCTCGGCGCTCACGGAGTACTACCGCTGGCACAACATCTTCTCCAGCATCGTGGCCAAGATGGCTGAGCTGGCTGAAAAACTCGACTCGCATCAGTTTCTGTTCGTGAACGTGCCGCCGCTGGTGCCCAGCATGACGCAGTTTGCCAAGGCTGAGCACACGCTGGATGTGGCCGCACTCAAGTTCCTCACGACGCCCAACAGCTTCACGGCATTTGACATCTGGCGATGGCTCGGTGAGAATCGCCGTGACAGCGTGCTGGCCAAGATCCCTGAGACCAAGCTCAAGTACATCAACTTGGTGTACTTTGAGCAAAACAAATGGACCATCCTCAACCTGCACTATCTGAATGCGCTCAGGAAGCCTGAGGACCAAGAGGCGTGGGACAACGCCTCACTGGGCCCCAATGCAGGCATGAGCCCGCATCAGACGCAGATGCGCTTCACGCTCTTCCTCACCAAGGTGATGGAAGCTCGCATGGTCAGCGCCATTAGCGTGGATGATGTCCAGGGCACCCACATCGACAAGGCCAGTCAAGACACGCTCATGCAGCAATCCACCCAGATCATCGAGGACCAGGTGGGGGTAGTGATCGATGACGACAAGGTGGAAACGGCGGCTGAGAAAGCCGCACGTCTGGCTCAAGACGACAGCGCCATCGAGCAGTCGCTGGCTGGGCTCAACGAGATCGCTGAGCGCATCGAGAGCAAAGACGGCGCCATGCCCACCGTGGAGGAGCTCCTGGCTCGACCGCCTCGCACCACGCATGAAGAAGCCGATGCGCGCCTGAACGAGCTCGCTGACATGGGCATCATGACCCAGGCCAATTACAAGCGGCTGCAAACGCTCTCGCGTGAGATCGATAAGATCAAGATGCCGGGCACGGATCAGTCGTTGACGCAGTACCAACAGCCTGATATGAGCAAGGCTGCCATTGTGCGTGGCCCCATCTACGTGGACAACCCCACGGTGGTGGATAAATCCATGCTGGAGTCCACGGTGGAAGCCATGGACCGCCAATACGTGACAGAGTTTCTGAAGAAGGATGTGGTGGCTTGCGTCACCCACCTCAACCGAGGAGGCTACTTTGTCACGGGCTTTGAGGCCACGGACAACCATGACATCCTGGGCTCCACGACGGAGTACCGCATCAAGCTCACCCCCATCGAAGGTCAGCCTAGCACCATCCCGTTTCGACTGCCTGTCTTCAAGCCGGACGGCAGCTTCCGCACCAACGGGGTGGACTATCAGCTCTCCAAGCTCTTCAGTGATCAGCCCATTCGCAAGATCTCGCCCAAGGAGGTCGCCCTCACCAGCAACTACGGCAAGGTGTTTGTCGAGCGGGGCCGTAAAGTCACGAGTGACGCCACCCAGTGGTACTTGAGCCAGACGATGCTGGCGGCAGTGGACGAGCAGTCCTTGATCAAGTCTGCCACACCTGCGGATGTCTTCGATCCGGACGGCAAATATCCGCGAGACTATAGCGCCATGGCGCACGGCTTCAGCGTGGTCGAGCTCAAGGACATGACGCTGCACTTCAGCACGGAGCTGGTGAGCCACCTCTACGGGACTGAAAAAGTCAAGCAGTACGCCAAGCAGGGCTTGACACTGCTGGGCGTGCAAGGTCAGGATCCAGTCTTGATGGACATGACTGGCGCCGTCTTGAAAGAGACCCAAGGCACGCTGGTGGTGCTGGGCCGTCTGTGGCAGGTGCTGGGGTTCAAGAACCCGCCACCGGTGGAGTATGCAGAAGTGTCCGTCTACGGTCAGGCTATTCCGGTAGGTCTCATTTTGGCGTACTACAACGGCCTGACCTCGCTGTTCAAGCTGCTGGGTGTGGAGCCGCGCCGCATTCCTGCGGGCACACGCGTGCGTGTGGAAGAGCAAGACGAGTACGCGCTCGTTTTCCAAGACGAGACGATCATCCTGCCTCGGGATAACCCGATGGCCATGCTGGTGTTGGCGGGCTTTCGGGATTACCACGCCATCATCAAGCAGTACGCCGTCCACAACTTCGATAAACGAGCTGTCTACGCCTCGCTCCTCGAAGCCAAGGCGATCAATGCGCGCTTCTTGCGCGAGATTGATTTGCTCAAGCACTACTTTGTTGATCCGGTGACCATGCGGCTGCTGGTGCAGATGAAAGAGCCCACTGACTGGCAAGGCCTGCTGCTGCGCAGCTGCCAGTTGCTGGTGACGGACGAGCACCTGAATGAGATCAGCATGGAAGCCATGCGCATCAAGAGCACGGAGCGTGCAGCCGGTGCGGTCTATGCCTGCATGATCGCGGCTATCCGTCGCCACAACGGCATGATGGGCAAAGCCAACCGCAAGGTGGAGATGAATCCGTACGAGGTCTGGAAGACCATCACGGAAGATCCTGCCAAGTTCCAAAAGAACGAAATCAACCCGGTACACGCCATTAAAGAAAGTGAAGCCCTCACCTTCTCTGGTGAAGGCGGGCGCAGCAAGCAGTCGATGGTGAAGGACACGCGCTACTTCCACCCATCGCACATGGGCATTGTCTCGGAAGCTACCAAGGACTCCGGTGATGTCGGCATCAACGTGTTCTTGAGTCCGAACGCCAACCTCACGGATGTGTACGGTAACGTGCGCATGTGGGACGAGAAGAAAGATGGCTCGAGCTCCCTCATCTCCACACCGGTGCTGTTGGCACCGGGCAGTGACGGCGATGACCAAAAGCGCGTGGGCTTTGCCTCTATTCAGATCAGCCACACCATCGCGGCCGATGGCTACCACCAGCCGACGGTGCGTACGGGCTATGAGACCGTGCTGCCTCAGCGCTTGGGCGAGACGTTCTGTGTGACGGCCAAGCAGCCTGGCAAGGTCGACAGTGTGACGGAGCACGGCATCCGTGTGACGTACGCTGACGGCACCAAAGAAGGCTACCGACTGGGGCGTCACTTTGGCAGCGCGTCAGGCTTGACACTGCCGCACCAGCTGATGACCTCCATGAAAGCAGGTCAGGGCTTTGAAGTGGGGCACGCCATCACCTACAACTCAGGCTTCATTGAGCCGGACATTCTGGATCCTCGTCGGCCAGTTTACAAGTGCTCGATGGAAGTCAAGACAGTCTTCTGGGAATCCACCCAGACACTGGAAGACGCATGCTCCATCAGCCCTCGTTTGGCTGAAGGTGCAACCACCAAGATGACCAAAGTGAAAGACGTCCAAGTCAAGTTCACTGACGTGGTCAACAACTTGATTCAGGTAGGCGCACGAGTCGAGTACGACTCGATCATCTGCGTCATTCAAGATTCTGTCTCTGGCAACTCAGGCGCCTTCAGCGATGAAACCATGGACGCCCTAGCAGTCAAGTCCAACCAAGTGCCGCGTGCGGGGGTGCGCGGTGTGGTCGAGCGCATCGAGGTATTCTACCACGGCGATGTGGACGACATGAGTGACACCTGCAAGGCCATCACCAACAAGTACAACGCGGAGCGTAAGCGCCGCAACACTGATGCTGGCAAGCCTGACTACACGGGCAGTGTGGACAGCGGTTTTCGCATCGACGGCGTGCCGCTCGATGTGGATATGCTCAACATCCGCATCTACATCACCACGCCGGTGCTCATGGCGGTGGGTGACAAGGGCGTCTTTGCCAACCAGCTCAAGACCGTCTGCTCTGAGGTGATGTCGGGTGAATACCGCACCGAGAACAATGAGCTCGTTGACGCCATTTTCGGCAACCAGTCGGTAGATGCACGCATCGTGACCAGCGTGTACCGCATCGGGCTGCTCACCCTCATCCAGCAAGAGAGCACTCGGCTGGCGCTGGCAGCCTACGACAGCTGATCTGTAGAGGGCAGGCTCTGATGATTGATAGTCATCAGAGCCTCCAATCGTTTGACCAATTTTCTTCACTGAACACGAAAGAGATTTCCCCATGAAAGCGCAAAGCGAAGCCACCGTGCTGGCTCTGGCCAATGCCATCCAGTTGGCCGTCTACATCGTGGACGGCTCGAGCAACGAGCAAAACGGCAACACCGTCAACGGTGAAGTGCTGGTGGGCTCCAGCACGGCCACCTTGGTGGCCAGCCGCATGAACAAGCTGATGGCCGAAGGCCGTGCCCGCATGGATCCGACCATCTGATCCCGACTCCCACCTGCCTCAGAAAGACTGCCATCATGTCACTCAACGCCTACGCTGTCAAAGAAGCCATCCAGCTGGCCTTGGGCGCCGAAACGCGCAACCTCGCCTATCTTGCCTGCCCTAACACGCCGCTGGCCAGTCTGGTCAACCGCTCCACGGGCTTGCCGCAAGCCAAGGCCATCGAAGTCACCCAAGGCACCCAGCCGACCAACGAGTACGTGCCCGACGTCGACTACATCGTGGGCTGCTCCAACGGCTGGGGTGCGTCCAAGCGCGGTGAAGTCGACGCTCACCAGCTGGAGATCTCAGCGCTGTGCGCGCTGATCAGCGAGAAGGTCAACCAGCATTTCGCCTACGCACGCGGCACCGTCTCGCCGGTGGTGATCGAGACAATCAACCGCTTCAACGAAGCGGTCAAGTCGATCGGCTCCAACGCCCTTGGCGACGTGAGTGTGCAGATGATCGACCTGCCAGGTCCGCTCAAGGACGCGACCGTCTTGCAAGACGTCGAATCGTTTGCCGGTCGCACGGTGGGCACTGTCGATCCCGTCAGCTGTGGCGAGCAGATCGAGGCTGAGATGGTGGAAGCCATCAGCCGCACACCCGAGATCGCCGCCTGGCTCGCCACCAAGGGCGAGGGTTTCGTCGCTCACTGCTGGAAGGAGTTCTTCTCCAGCATCTCCAACGGCTCGGTGGACGCCCTGCGCAGTGAGGAGATCGACGAGATCTTGGCCGTCTACCTGCTGGCGCAGGCCTACTTCGACAAGCCGGCCAAGGGCACCAAGGGCTCGCTGATGAGCTACAACGCCGCGCTGGCAGCGCTGCGTGATCAGGCAGCCAACCGCCTGAGCTTCGAGAGTGGTCAGCACGCCGCCATGATCCAGCAGCAGCAGCTGATCAAGTCCTGGGACAGCAAGTGCATCTACGTCATCAAGCAAGTCTTCGATGACTGGAACAACCCCAACGCCCAGTCGCTGATCATCGCCTCAGCCATGAACGCCAAGCCGGCCATTTACCTCAACCAGATCGTCGAGCGCAGCGACGAGCTCATGCAGGCCTGGCAGCGCCATCTGGCAGCGCACAACCGCGCGGTCGAAAACAATCGCTTTGTGATCTACCGCGACGTACTGGGCCAGATCATCCCGGCCGTCGTGCGCGACATGGCAGACCAGATCTATGCGGCCACCATGCCGCAAGGTCAAGCCGTCTCCCTGGAAACTCATCCGCTGCACCTGGAGTTCCACAAGCTCTTGCCCAAGCTGCTCAACGACATGCGTCAAGCTGACATCGACAAGATGCATGACACCATCACGCGTGTGGTGTGCCTGTCGGTGTTTTACTTCACCGACGCGTACAAGATCTTGCACGGCATCGACCAAGCCTGCCGCAAGAACCCGGATCTGGACGCCGCATCGGCGCAGGCCATCGTGCGCACCGAGTACGCCACCGACTTCGTCTTTGACCAGCTGGTGGTGCGTCAACTCGTGTGAGGTGAGCCTCCATGGACTTCACCAAACTCAAGCGTGATGCCAAGAGCGTGTTCACAAACTTCGTGTTCACGCCCACGCATCAGATCCTGTGCAAGAAAGAGTGCCGCATCATCTTTCCGGTTGGTTTTGTGGAGACCGGCATGGCGGTGGTGGGGGTGAGTACTTCAGTCATCGGCTACTACTGTGTGGTCGTAGGCGATGAGTACGCAATCAGCATGATCCCCAGCATGCAGGTGCTCAACCCCGCCCAAGTCAAGCGCATCAAGATCGATGGTGCTGAGTACTATGAGCTCACGTTCATGGCCGGCAGTGCCGTGCTCACCAATACGCGATTGGTGCGCAACCCGCTGCTGCTGTACAAGGTTTACTTGTACCACAACGCCAAAGGCAAGGTGCCGCCATACTTCACGTATGATGATTTGGCGGAGCTCTACAGCCACAGCAAGAAGTACACCAACTCCAAGGTGGGCTCTCAGCGTGAGGTCACAGAGATGATTGCGTCCACCATTGCTCGGGACGCCAAGAACATGCGCGTCTACTACCGACAAACCGGCTACAGCGGTGCGCTGGGATCGAAAGATCCCAAGCCGGCGTACATCAAGATCAACAATGTGGTCTTTGGTGCAGTGGATACGATCGACAAAATCACAGGCGCCTATGCAGGCAGTCAAGGTATCGTCGCAGCGCTCAACCATCCGGGTGAGCGTGTGGGGCGTGTGGAAGGCTTCTTGCGCTCGTAGTGCCAATATGGCGGCATAAAGACCCCTAGAGCTCTGTCAAAGGGCTCTAGGGGTTTATGCCGTGATAGCGATCAGATCACCACTGCTGCTTGGCCCAGGTGGGCAAGTCACCATGGTCGACGTTGAAGCCCAGCTGCTGGAAGACTTCCAGCGCAAAAGAGCGATCTGCTTCGGTCGACATCACGTGTTGACCTGAGAGCTGAGGCTGGCGACTGATGAGCGGCATGAAGCTGCTCTTGTTCACCTTCTCGCTGAAGGACTCGAGCGCCGGAGAAGCGAACTTCTGTGCTGAACGAATGCCTGGCGAAGGCACCTTGTCGAACGTGACCACACTGGTGAGTCGGCGATGCGTGATGCCGCCCACAGCCTTGTCGTCCGTGAACGCACGGATGGAAAAGCACGTGTTGATGTTGGGGTTCTTGATGTCATTGTCAAGCACGTAGGCGAGCTCACCACTGGGCGTGACCTTGCCCATGATGGCAATGATCGGATTGCCCACCTCGTCTTTCACACCGTCGAAGTCGATCCAGATCTCGGAGAAGTGCGCGCACGTGCGGCTCTCCTCGATCTTGAGGTAGCGGCGCAGGAAGTCGTTCTCGCTCATGCCCTTGGGCCACTCGGGGTGACCGTTTTCACCGTAGAGCTGGCCGAGTGTGACCTTGCGCATGAATGACGACGAGCTCTCAAAGAGCTCACGAGCACCTTCGTAGGTGTAGTACTCGCCCATCGAATTGAAGACGTTGAGCGCGCCCAGCGGGTGCGTGTAGTAGCCCTTCTCATCGGGCGTCAGAATGCCCTTTTTGTTGAGAGGTACTGCCGTGCAGGTGAAACGAACTGTGGAGCTGGCCATAGGAATTGCCCTGTAGTGAAGATGAAAAGAGCCGTGGCCCTGCACCCGCTAAGCCCTGATCAGGAGCCGCAGATGTGCAGGGCATGGACCACCGTCAACCAATGTAAAAAGAACAGATCAGTCCACGGTATGACAGCTCTACCCTGCAGGAGAATTTACCGATGCCTCATCCTAACTTGGCCGTGGTCAATACGCTCATGCAGCGTATTCCGCTGACTGAAAAACAAATCGATACGTCGCTTGAACTCATGGCGCAAGCGCTCATTGACGCAACTGTGCAAAGCGCATTTGTCACAGAGGACTTGATCCGCGCCTATGCGCAAATGCTCAAGCACTCCATCCAACTGCTGGAATACGCTCTGGCCATCGGGACCAAGATGAACACGGGCTCGGATGAGCGCATCAAAAAGATCTTGGAGTACCACGTCTCCAAGGCTCATGGTGACATTCTCTACATCGTAGCCAAGAAAGCAGGTGACAGCAACTTCACTGATCTGGTGGCCAAAGCCACCCAACCAGCTGATTTGAGAGACGCCTGAAAAACAAGATTGCAGTCCAAGATAAGACCATATTACCACTGTGCTATGAAGGGAGTTCTTCCTTTGTAGCACAGCGGGTAATATGCCGCTCACCTCTTCAATTCACCTAGGAGTTTCAAATGTCTTCCCTTGATCAATACCTCGAGCGCAATAACTACGGCACGTACTACGCCGACATCCACGGCGCGTACGTCGATGTGCCGACGAGCGGTGACCGTCAGATCACGGCCATCAACCGCTGGCTGCAGACCATCTACAGTGCCAACTTCAAGGAAGTGGGGCCGCTCAACGCGCTGGGCCTCTACGGCTACGATCTGGTCAACCGCCCGGAGCGGGTCCGTCAAGCGGTGGAGATTCTGCAGTCCAAAGTGCGCCGGGCCAATGAGCTGGCCACTGACCTGCCGTACTACATGCGCCAGCGCATCGGGCGCTGGCAGTACCTGGTGCTGTCGGACCGAGGCGATCTGCATCCGCTCATGCAGGCGGTGCTGCTGGTCAACGCGCTCAGCGTCGTCGCCAGCGATGTGCATGACATCCTCGTCAACTGGTCGCGCCTGATGGCTGGCAAGCCGCACCCGTTCGAGTTGGGCGACATCATCAACTCGCTCGCCACCAGCACGTTCAAGCAGCGCGAAGACGCGGTCCATCCCACGATGAGCCGCGGCTGGTACGACATGACGCGCTCTGCGCTGACCAACATGTCAAACGGGTACGTCGACCAGGCCAACGCCGTATTGGCCGGCATCGCTGGCGTGACCTGGCGTGACGAGGTGTCGGAGTTCAGCCGCGCCATCGCCGAGTACAGTAACTCGAAGGTGAGCTACAGTACTCCGGCACAAACGTGCTTCGACATGCTCAGCCACATCGGCGAGCTGGCGGTGCGCATCAGCGGCATTAATGCCGATCTGCTGGGTGAAGCCGATCTCGTCCAGCAGGTCATGTCGCTGAGGCTCATCGAAAAGATGACGTGGCGGCTGGTGACCACGGCTGCTGACACCTGCCGGGTGAGCGACCTCACCCACCCGGTGCCGGAGCTGGAAAACTGAATGCGCTGATCCAGTTCTGTTCCCTCATGGTGAGCCCTTCAGCGGGCTCACCTTCTTTTTGCCTATTACAGGAGAATCCCAATGAACACCCATTCCGATCACGAATTCGCTGATGCTTACAACGCCATCATTCGCGAGTTTGCTGACGAGCTGCTCATCGAAGGTGCAGCGCCAGACATCGATCTGCGTGACAGTGACTATGGCCTGGAATCGCAAATCGCCGCCAGCGACCGAGAAGTCATTGGCTGGCTCAAGAGCTTGAGCAATACTCTCCCTGAGGACGCTGTCAAAGCGCTAAAGCTCCGTGTGCTCAACCGCGACCATGCGGTGCTCAACATCGAGCAACTGCCGATGATGGTACAAGCCATGAGCCAGGTCATGCTGTATCGCAACGTGTCCTTGGCTGCTCGGCAGGCCTTGGTCGACGCCGTCGACAACAAGACTGCGCTCAGTGAACTGGCCGCCAACACGCTTGTTCAGATGTCCGACAAGGCAGTGACTCTGCTGCCGGCGCACTACAGCGAGCTGTACAGCTGTCCGGCCGGTCAAAGGGTCAAGAAACTGCAGGACCTGATCACCGCGTACAGCCTGTCCAACAAGACACCGTGGCACATGGTCACGGAGCTGCGCAGCCTGCTGGGGCATGCCGTCATGCTCCAGCACACCGAGATCGTGCTTCTGCTGAGCGACACTATCGGTCGCCAGTTCAGCAAAATCGCTGAAGCCAAAGAGACTGATCCGCGCAAGATCCTCAAGGTTTTGGTCGCCTGTGTCGATCTGACACTGGACGACGACCAATGGCGCCTCTTCATTGGCAGTGCGCAGATGAGCGAGCAAGAGCTGATCGAGATGAGATGCGCTGCCGCCAAGCTGCTCAAGCAGGCCGTGGTTCTGATGTTCTCCCCCGACTGCATGTTCGCACCAGAACAAGCTGTTAAAACCCCTACCACCCAACCCATCAAGGAAGAGCCTACCATGACCGATCCCAACAAGACCAGCGGCAATCTGTACCTGGCTGTCACCGCCACCGCACCTGCCGCCAAAAGGGTTGTCACCACATCTGCGGAAGTGGCGGCACGGATCAAGGCCATCGCGCAGGAATTTGCCAGCCTGCACTTCAGCGATGTGAGCTGGCTCGATCGCTTCGGCATCGACTTCAGCATGCTGCAAGCCACCAGCAGCAACCTGGATACCATCGGCGGCATGATCGGCATCATGATCGATAACCTGGCCAGCTATAACGGCATCGGCCAGAATGTGCAGCTCCTGCGCTCAGTGCGTACCGCAGCAGCGGCTCACATCGAACCCTACCTGCAGCGCTGGGAGGAGTGCCATGCGCTCAATGCCATCAACAACCCGCTGGTGCGCACCATGGCCCTGGTGATGCGCATGCATCGCATTACCGTGGACATGGGGCAGTTGCGCATGCAGCTGCGGCAGCTGCCGCAGGGCAGCGTGAACGACGTCACGCTTTCGGTGATGGACTGGTTTACCACCGACACGGTGACGGACCACACTCCGGCTTGGCTGGCCGCCAAGATCACGCAGCTTGATGATCCGAATGAGCGAGTGCGGCATGTGCTGCGCAATTGGGTCTTTACCCTCAATACGCCGTGGAACGCTGTCCCCATGGTAACTGCTGTGCCGGCTACGGGTTTGACCAAACTGAACGCGATGCGTCAAACCTACACCAGCTTGCTGTTCAACCACACCCATTTTCAAGCAGAAAACGTGTTTGACATGATCGTGGACGCAGCCTTGCTGGGCTATGTCGACGACGATTTGCAACCCACTTATGCGGCAATGAAGGCCAACGGCATAGACGTTACCAAAGAAGCGCGGCAGCTGCTCTACCGTGCAGTGTACCAGTACTCGGTGACGAGCCCTTATCCGGATCCGGCCGACTCCAAGACGCCGCCGGCGTCACTCTTCAACCGCAACGGCCCCACCCAGACGGATACGCAGATTCCGCTCAGCAAGTCCAATCCGAGAACTGAAGGCGCGGCCTGCACCCAGCTCCCGATCGTACACACGCATGTGCTGTACCAGGGAATGATTTATCAGGTCACGGATCGCCGCGTGGTGTTGGGCGTCTCCGTGGCGCAGATCCTCCTCAACGGCCAGTGGGTGGATGAGGCGCTCACTCAGCCACTGATGAGCGGCAGCTACTCGCTCGATGGGCGTTTCAAGTGGGTCAACGGGCAGTGGACGCCGGTCAGCATGGTGCAGCCCCAACCGGGTGACCGCTGGACCATGACCAATCTCAACATGCCGGGCATGCATCCCGCGCAGATGACGTTCAACACACTGAATCAGAACTTGTTGCCCCGCAGTGGTTTCATCGCCTATGACGACTCCATGCACGACGACATCCGTGAGGCCATGTCTGCGCATAGTCGTGCCACCATCCTGCGCCAGTATGCCGCAGGTGTATTGATGCCCCATCTGGACCCGACCCGGCAGGCGGAGGTCACCCTGCGTGAGCAAGCTGATGCCTACGGCCGTGCTCTGGGCAGTGCGCTGCACAAGACCCTGTCCAGCTCGGCCATGGCAATGTTCACCGACAGCGTCGACTACGCCACGCTGGAAGAGATCAAGAAGATGGTGCATGACCGTTTCATGCTGGCTTGGCATGACAAGCATGACATGCTCTACATGGGTGACCGCTGGACCAAGGCCGATCCGAGCAAGCCGATGCTCGACGACGAGCCTACCGAGTCCACGGCTGCACAAGAAGAGCCGGACGATGATGACGGCTCCATCCAGTCCATGGATCACTTGCATGCCAGCATTGCACAGGTGTTCCAGAAGCTCCAGGAGCTGGGTCAGGTGATCAATCCGCCTCAGACCCCGGTGTGGCCGGCGGCCAGCAGGCAACGTTTGGCTTACTGGTCGGATGTGGCCAGCGTCGGCTCCCAGATGGACACACTCACGGCGACGACTCAAGCCTGCATGAAGGAGATCTCCGACAGTCTCCA
>Ga0228698_1000548_pt1 | contig 26593 bp, 28 predicted proteins | sample McNCre117_Aug_MG_FD_178015 | JGI IMG/M metagenome (GOLD analysis project Ga0228698, IMG submission 178015) | Freshwater microbial communities from McNutts Creek, Athens, Georgia, United States - 1-17_Aug_MG | ecosystem: Environmental > Aquatic > Freshwater > Creek | place: USA: Georgia...
GGGTTCCCACGTCGATCACTCCTATGTACCCCTGCTTAAAAATGAAGCAAGGATTGTGGATAACGTGGCTCAGTTTCCGACTGGAATTTCTATCTTTTTGGCCCAGAGTTCATTTGGAATCAACACACATTCAAAGCAGTTAAACGTGCAGCCCGTACCGGCAAGAATCCTCGTACCGGGGAGAAGCTGAAAATTGCAGCGACCACTCTGCCTAAGTTCACGGCAGGAGCAGCGTTCAAGGCTGCGGTGGCGAAGAAGAAAAAGTAAACAATTAGAGACTGTCGACAGTCACCTGAGAAACAAGAAGGGGCTGACAATAATGTCAGCCCCTTCTTGTTTCTCAACTCATTTGTTCAGAGCAGATATGTTAATAGGTTATCGCCTAGCTCATCCAACCAGATCCTTCTTACATAAAAGGTAATTTCCGAAAAATCTACTTATATACAGTCAGCTGTAAATTGGAATACCGCAACTCCACAAGTTGGTGAACATATCTGCTTTTTTGATCAGAACACCTTGAATGCACGTTGACCTCATTCAAAAATTATGAAGCCAACAACGGCATGCTTGCTGATTCCAAAGTAGGGATCTGGAACACTGATATAGCTGTCAACAGCAATTGGGCTTGCGCCTGCAGTCCATCCGCTACATGTGCCGTCTGCTCCACAAGGGTAGCGTTCTCTTGGGTTGTTTGATCCATACTATGAATGGCACGGGACACAAGGTCTATGCCGGCATGCTGCTCGCGAGTCGCTACACGTATTTCACCAACCAACCCGCTTACGCGTTGAATAGACTCAACCACATCTGTCATGGAGCGACCTGCAGTATCTGCTAAACCAGTTCCCTGCTCCACGCGTTTAACGCTGTCCGAAAGCAGAACTCTTATCTCTCTAGCCGCTTCAGCTGACCGCCCAGCCAAAGCGCGCACCTCTGTCGCTACTACAGCGAACCCACGTCCCTGTTCCCCAGCACGGGCGGCCTCAACGGCAGCGTTAAGTGCCAAAATATTCGTCTGAAAGGCAATACTGTCGATCACTCCTACGATATCGTTAATTTTCCGAGACGATGCGTTTAACTCTTCCATCATACGAACTACATCAGACACCATTACACCGCATGTATTCGCAACGTCACTGGCTGAACCAGCCAATGAATCTGCTGATTGAACACTGTCTGTATTTTGCTGAACTGCTGTACCCAGTTGCGTCATGCTTGCAGACGTTTCTTGCAATGCCTCTGCCTGTGTTACGGTCCGGCGACTAAGGTCTTGATTTGCAGCAGCCAGCTGTTGAGACGCTGAATTCACAACAACTGCCTGCTCACATACTTGACCTAGTGTCATACGAAGCTTGTCCTGCATAGTGGACAAGGCGAGAAGTAGCCAAGATATTTCATCCTTTGACGACCTATCAACCATCACGTCTCGCGTCAAGTCACCATGTGCAATACGATCAGCTATTCGTGAAGCAAAATTTAAAGGGCGCACAATACTCCAAGCGATCAGTGCACCAACGGCAACAGTAAGAACTATTACCATCGAACATAAAACGAGTGCGTATACAAGTACTTGATGGACTCGTGAAGCGACTTGTATGACGTTATCTTTCGCTGCATCGACATGTTTTTTCACTAAAACTTGGAGGTCCAATTGCAAATCATTGCTGGCTTTGTCAAACTCCGGCATCAGCATATTGCCAGCAGCTGGTCCAGCCTCCACATAACCCTTGGCCATTATTTGACCCGCTTGGAAATAAGCCTCAAAGCTACCCCTGACACGTTTGGCCAATGCAAGACTTTCCTCGTCACCGATGTCCTCGTAATACTGACGGAAGACCTTTAGATTTTTTCGAAACCCCTCTGCCTGCAATTCTGCATTTTTAAATCCATCATCTAGACCGTCCTGCCCACGAGTGGCCGAGATGTCTGAGAAGTACTGTTGAACACTGACAACGCCACGATCTAGCCTTTCTGCGTTAAGTGCCAGTTCCACCTGCTTTGCCATCGTCACTTCAACTGTATTGCGCACTGCAGACAAGCTACCCCACAACCAGTAGCAAAAGATGCAAACTAATAGAACAGAAATACTTGAGCTCACGATCAAGCGATTGCGAATAGGCGTTCGCCCCAAAGAACCTAGAAGTCTCTGCGTGGAGGAGTAATTAGAAATGCCGTTGGTAGCAGCTGTCATCTGTCATCCTTTCCAAAGAACAAATTAAAACTTAAGAAAATTTAAGTTTTAAAATTCGTTTATTTAAAATAAATATTTTATTCTCTCAAAACAAAAATGACTACACCTACATAGAAGTAGTACTCCGTTAGACCTGAACTTCCATCGACAATAGCGCCATGCGTCGACAGCCGTCCATCAAGTCCTCACCACTATTGCGAGCATTCTTGGGCTCTCAAGACTCGCGTGCACATTCAGCACCTCAAGTGAAACTCCAACGGATGCTGCGCCTGCATATGGTGGTCAGCGCAATGGCAGCTTTGGTCATGTTTTCACCCTGGATGCTGTCAGTCCTCGTCACCACCAACATCGCTGTTTTGCTGTTTCGCATTGCACTGCTCGGAATGCAGCATGCAACCAAAGTACTGAGCTGGAGGTATGCAGGCCTGTGGGGTGGGTTGGTGCTAGGAGTTTCTTTTCTGATCACCCAAGAGCTGGGTGTGATTCCCACTATTCTCAAAATAATCCCAGCCGTCGGAACTGTGTTGTCTGCGGTGTCCGTGCCCATTCTTTGTGCACTGCTTGTTCCGCTGAGTGCCATGACGTTTATGGTCGCGATGACATCCAGCTCCGCACGTACGAAACAAAAAAAATGGATTGCCTGAGTTCTGGCTGCTGAGTGTTGGCGCCGATGGAATCTTGACAGGTGAGGGGGTGCGGACAATAACTTGGACTACTTGGAGGTAGTTCATGTATTCATACGAAGAGAGAATTCGGGCGGTTAAGCTCTACATCAAACACGGCAAACGTACCGGACCGACCATTCGGCAGTTGGGCTATCCGACAAAGAATTCACTCAAGGGTTGGTATCGAGAGTACGAACGGAATCGGGACTTGCAGGTTGTGTACACCCGATCCAGGGTGAAGTACACGGCTGAACAAATCCAAGTGGCAGTTCAGCATTACCTCGATCACGATCAATGCATTGCTTCCACCCTCAAGGCACTGGGATACCCCTGCAGGGACTTACTCACCAGATGGATTGATGAACTGCATCCACAGCTGCGCCGACGCATGGTCGGCCGTGCACCGAATGTTCAGCACCCGCCGGAAACAAAGAATGCTGCAGTAGTGGAGCTGTGCACCAGAACGACCAACGCGCTGACCGTTGCCGAATCCGTAGGCGTGTGCAGACCAACGTTGTACAACTGGAAGAACCAACTACTGGGCCGAGAGGCCTCAGCATCCATGAAGCGACGACAAGCATCGCAGACGACACCAAAACCCAAAGACCTGACGGAGTTAGAGCAACAAGTTGCACTCCTAGAGCGTGATATCCGGCGCTTGCAGCTTGAACATGACCTTTTAAAGAAGGCCAATGAACTCCTAAAAAAAGGCCTGGGCGTCGCCCCGTAACTCCTGAGCAATCGGGAGAAGACCCTGCTGGTTGACGCCCTGAAGAACACGTACACGCTGGCGGAATTGCTGGCTGAGCTGGACCTGGCGCGCAGCTCTTACTTCTATCACTGTGCACGGCTCAAGGGGCCGGACAAGTATGCAGATGCCCGGATTGCCATTGCCGACGTGTTCCAAAGCAATCACCGTTGCTACGGCTACAGGCGAATGCGCGCAGCACTCAGCAGACGCCAGTTGCACATCTCCGAGAAAGTCGTGCAGCGCCTGATGAAACAGGAATGCTTGGTGGTTGCTGCCAACAGAAGACGTCGGTACGGGTCTTACCTGGGAGAAATCAGCCCTGCACCGGAGAACCTGATCCATCGGGACTTCCAAGCAGACTCCCCCAATGAGAAGTGGCTGACAGACATCACAGAATTCCAGATCCCAGCGGGGAAGGTTTATCTATCGCCCATGATCGACTGCTTCGACGGCCTAGTGGTGAGCTGGACTATCGGCACGCGTCCTGATTCAGATCTGGTGAACACGATGCTGGACGCTGCCATTGAAAGAGTCAGTGACAGTGGGAGCAAGCCCATCATTCATTCGGATCGTGGTGCTCACTATCGCTGGCTAGGGTGGCTTACACGTGTGCATAACGCCAAGCTCACGCTTTCGATGTCACGCAAAGGTTGTTCGCCTGACAATGCTGCCTGCGAAGGATTCTTTGGCCGATTGAAGACAGAGTTGTTCTATCCGAGGAGTTGGCAGAATGTCTCTGTTGATCAATTCATTGGAACTGTGGATGCCTATATCCGCTGGTACAACGAGAAGAGGATCAAGATATCCTTGGGTTCACTGAGTCCTGTCGAGTACCGGCAAAGCCTTGGAATTTGCGTTTAACCAGTCCAAGTTTTACGCCGCACCCCCGACTGTCAAATTTCGGTCGGCGGCAACAGGCAGGCACTGCTCCAGTAGCGACGAGTCATCATTCCGCGCTCGTCTCTGGCCATTCGGAACTTCGCCCGCTGTCCGGCAGGACACTCGTATTCGTCATCTTTCTTGATGTAGACAAAGTCTGCCTTGTCGAAGCGACCTTCTGCCTTGGCGTTCGATGTCGTTGGCTTGGGAAGGACTGCATCAATACCTGCATCGGCGCATGCCTTGATTTGCGGACCGCTGAAGTAGCCACGGTCAGCGATAGCGCGCAGCCTCTTCTTACCCATCGCTTCACGCGCAGCTTGCGCCATGGGACTGAGTTGGGCTCTATCACTACCCGCATTGGTGACTTCATGCGCGACGATCAGATGGTGTTTGGCATCCACAGCCACCTGCACGTTGTAGGCCACCATGCCTGATCCTCTGCCGCTGGTGGCCATGGACCTCGCATCGGGATCGGTCCTGGAGATTTGGCCATCGGGCTGTGTCTTGAGCTGTTCTTTGACCGCATCAAGCTCGCGCATCTGCTGGCGCAGCCGTGTGATCTTGTCTTGCAGTCGCTCTGTCTTGGCCTTCAATTCGACTGGTTGCGTTCGGTCTGCTGTCTCCAGTGCAGTCAGATAGCGTTGGATGCTTTCTTCAATCTGTTCCTGGCGCTTGTCGATCTTTCCGGTGGTGAAGTTGGAATCACGCGAATTAACCGCCTTGAACTTGCTGCCATCGATTGCTACTACTGCCTGGCTGAAGAGTTTGAGGTCGCGGCACAGCATGACGAAGCGACGGCATACGTTGCGGATGCCTGTGCTGTTGTTACGGCGGAAGTCTGCAATGGTCTTGAAGTCTGGAGCCAGACGTCCAGTCAGCCACATGAGCTCCACATTCCGCTGGCATTCACGCTCCAAGCGCCGACTGGATTGGATGCGGTTGAGGTACCCATAGAGATAGACCTTCAACCTGACAGCAGGATGGTACGAAGGGCGTCCAGTTAACGCTGGATTGGCACCTTCAAAGCCCAGAGCCTTCATGTCCAGCTCACTGACGAAGGCATCGACCACCCGAACCGTGTTGTCTTCAGTGATGAAGTCGTCCAGGCACTCTGGCAACAATGTCACTTGATGCCTGTCTTCTCCCACAATGAATCTGGACATACTCAAACCTCCAAACGGCTTGATATGTCATAGCAAACACTGCGCCAGTTTCAAGGCGTTTGCACACAGCCTCGGCCCAAAACAGCTGTCGACGCAAAGCGGATTTTTGGCTAACTAGATCGCAGATCAAAAGCAGACCTTCAGCGACGGTTGGCCAACCCTTTTGAAAACTAAATTAAGTGACTTCAATGACTTGCTGCTACCTGAGGAATTCGCGCCAAATTCAGCACCATGAAATCGTTTCTTCCATAGGTTTGCCTAGCTGGTAAGTAGAGTCCTCAAGCTACGCGCTCAACTTAAATGCGTAATCAGGCATGTCGAGAAACTCAGTGACTACGGTCTGCCACGAGTAATGAAATCGAGACCAGTAGAGCTACAACAACACCTGCCAAAGGCAACATCAAGTCGGCAAGAAATGGAGTAACCCATATCAGACTGCGCAGACCTACGCTGTAAAGTCGGCCGGCACTGCGTAGATGCCTGCGTCCTGTGTCAAGCCATTTCGAACGCATTGCAGAACCGACGGGCATCGCACAAACAAATCCTGCGTGGTGGTAGTAACGAATCGACAAAGTTGTGCTTACCAAAGTCAGTACCAACAGCAACATGACGGTGATTTCGCCTGTCAACGCAGGAGTCAGTGTTGGATTGTTGCCTTTGTCTGCGAGCGTGCGTAGCGCGGGGACCGTCATCCCCAATGCGCCCATGAGTCCAAGCGCTGCAGTCGATGCGGTCATGGTGGCGGTCATTACGGAATTTCGCAGTGTCTGCACCGCCAGTATCTCCGAGCCCGAGTGGGTGGAAATTGAGGACAGCCAGTCTTGACGCAAGTGGTCATGTGTACGCCAAGCTACAGATGATGAAAAACACCTACATAGAGCGTGTAAGCGGCCATAACACCAGCCGTAAGACTCCAGGCCCACCAATCAATGATCAACGTTTCCATGATATGACGTCATCTGATTGTGATGAAGGGGCGAAACGACCGGTTGATAACGACCCAATTAGCGGCGGCATATTCGTTTACAAAGCTCGTTAAAGCTTTACTTCGGGTTGAGGTTTCAAACAAAGCTGCGCAGCGGAAATTTCAAACGCGAGACACTTCCGGATGCATTTTTATTGGCTTGTTTGGTGTCTCCACTGGCGAGGCCTGCTACATCGAGCATGATCACGGTACCAGTTGGCTGTTGATCGGTGCCAAGTCCTCGACCTTCAGCGTGCCGGCGGCTTGCTTGAGCTTCAATCCACCAACCAGCACGTCGTAACGCGCTTTGGCCAGTGTGGCTTTGGTGCTGTAGAGCTGGCTCTGGCTGTTGAGTACATCGATGTTGATACGCACACCCACCTGGTAGCCCAGCTTGTTGGCATCCAGCGCGCTCTGGCTGGAGGCTTCTGCGGCCTCATAGGCCTTGACCTGTGCCTGGCCGCTTTGCACGCCGAAGTAGGCGGTGCGGGTGGCCTGCGCGATGGTGCGGCGGCTGGCTTCCAGATCGGCGCGGGCCTTTTCTTCCAGCGCCAGGGTTTCCTTGATGCGGTTCTGGGTCGCAAAACCGGCGAACACCGGTAGGTTGAAGCTCACACCGATGGTGGCTACGTTCACACGGCTATCGGCAACAGCGGTGGACGTGCCGTTGTTGTTGACTGCGGAATAGCTGCCGGTCAGGTCCAGGGTGGGTTTGTGGCCTGCTTCTGCCTTGGCCGTTTCCAGCTTTGCCACTTCCAAGGCCACCTTCAACTGCGCCAATGCGGGGTGTTGGTCTTCAGACTGCTGCACCCAGGCTTCCGGGTCCGCGGGTTCCACCGGTGCCAGCACGATGGGGGCGGCCAGTGGCTTGGGCGATGCATTGCTCACGCCCACCAGCTGGTTCAGGGCGATGGATTTGACGCGCAGGTCGTTCTCAGCGGCCAGTTCCTGGGCGACCACCAAGTCAAAGCGGGCCTGGGCTTCGCGGGTGTCAGTGATGGTGGAGGTACCGACCTCGAAGTTGCGCTTGGCAGAGGCCAGTTGCTCGGCCACTGCAGCCTTTTGGGCTTTGACGAAGGTCAGGCTGTCACTGGAGGCCAGCACATCAAAGTAGGCTTGACTCACCCGCACGATCAGGTCTTGCTCCGAGGCTAGCAACTGGGCCTTGGCGGCTTCCACGCCCTTCATGCCCTGGTCGTAGCTGGCCTTGTTGGCGGGGCGGTACAGGGGTTGGGAAGCGCTGATGGTGGCCGTTTGTGCGCCATAGCTGCGGTCCGGGTTGGGCAGGATTTCCTGGTTGGAGCGGCTGGCACCCAATGCAAAGTTGGCGCTGGGCAGAAGCAGTGCCCGCGCCTGTTCGGCTTTGGCCAGGTTGGCGTCATACAGGCTCTTGGCGGACTGGTAGCTGGCATCAAAGCCACGGGCTGCGGTGTACAGGTCTTGCAGGCTTTGGGCATAGAGTACCGGTACGCCACCCCCCAGTGCCAGGGCGAAGCTCAGGCTTTTCAAGATAGGGGACAGGCGGGGTCGGTACATACATTCACTCCAATACGGGCTGCTAGCGCATGCGTGCAAGCATGGTTTCAAGGTCTTTAAACATGCCGCCCATTTCGTCCTTGCGGGACGCGTCGGGTTGCATGCGGGTTTCGAGCTCTTGCTCTAAAAAGCAAAGCGTCATGCGCAAGTAGGTGCTGTCCAATGCCTTGCGTACAGCGGAGAACTGTTGGCCGATCTTCATACAGTCTTCGCCCTCCTCAACCATGCGTTGAATGCCGCGTAACTGGCCTTCAGCTCGGCGCAGGCGGTTCAGCACATCGGTGCGGGCAGATTCATCTTTCAACGCGCTGGTCATACATACCTCCGGAATAGTCTGGGGAGTATTGTCCTCTGAGCGCGACACCTGCTTTTGCACGAGGCTTTTTCCTCAGCGGCTACAAGCCACTTTGGATTCAGGGACTCCCAATTTCTTGAGAATCCAACCCATGGGGCAGATATCAGTAATGCCAAACTGGAACAGATTGGCGCCTACAAAAGCCGTAAAGGCTAACCACCACTGGGACACAAACAGGGGGCTACCTTGCACGCCCAAGGCCAAGGACAAAAGGATGAAAGTGCCTGCAAATAGATGGATGTAGCGTTCGACTGTCATGGTGTTCTCCGGTGAAGTAATTAGATGGAAAGTTCAGGGCTTGGTCTTGTCAGCCAAGCGGGCTATGCCTAGGGCCTTAAGCATGTATTTTTCGTACACTGGTTCGGAGTTGCCCTTTTTTATCTTGCGCATGAAGTACTTTTCAAACGCGATCTTGGCTAAGTGAACCCACTTGCCTTTTTTGAACCAGTTGACATTGCGGGGGGGAATTTGGGGCAAGGCCACGAATGCAGCTCCACTGTCTCCCATGTCAGCAAGACAGATCGCATTCCAGGTGCCTTTTGCATTGGCTGGACCACCGTTGATATCGTCGGCTAGGTTATGGGCGATAGCGCCCACCATGCTTTCGATCATGTAGCCGGTTTTTGGGGTACCGGTTGCAACGGGCGTCACCTCTACGGGAGGAATGGCTACGCACACACCTGCTGAATAGATGTTTTTGTAGGCCTTGCTACGCTGGTACTCATCGATGATCACAAAACCACGCGGGTTGCACAGGTTGGGCACGGCAGCGACGGCATCCACACCCTTGAAGGCAGGCAGCATCATGGAGAGTTTGAAGTTCAACTCGTGCTCTTTGTAGACGTTACCTAGGTCGTCGAGCTGGGTCACAAACATCTTGCCTTCTTCCACCATGGTGGTTTTGGCGTTGGTGATCCACTTCATGTCGCGGTTGCGCATTTCGGACTCCAGCATTGATTTGCTATCGCCCACACCGCCAAGACCCAAGTGACCGATGTAGGGCTCGCTGCTTACATAAGTTATGGGCACTAGGTGACGTAACTTGCGTTTGCGCAAATCGGTATCGAGAATGAAGGCGAACTCGTATGCCGGCCCGAAGCAACTGGCTCCTGGCATGGCGCCGACAATGATCGGACCGGGATTCTTGAGAAAGTTCTCGTAGTCCGCCCAGAACGCTTGCGCATGGTCGACGCTGCATACGGAGTGGGTGAAGCCGCCGCCACCGTGGGCAGCGGGTCCGGCCCCGGGCACTTCGCTGAAAGAGAGCTTAGGGCCAGTCGTAATGACCAGATAGTCATAACCCAGTGTCTCCCCGCCTCCTAATGTAAGTTGGTTGGCCTCCGGGTCGATCTTCTCCACTCCTTTGGGAATGAAACCAATGCCCTTACGAGTAAGGTAAGGGGCAATGGGCAATGTGATGTCTTCACGCTGTCGCCAGCCCACTGCAATCCAAGGGTTACTTGGTACAAACTGAAAGTAGTCGGTGTTGTTAACGACGGTAATCTTGTGCTCTTTTCCGAGCAAGTCGCGGATTTCATAGGCGGCGGGCATGCCGCCAATGCCTGCACCAACGATAACGATATGTGCCATGTTGTTTGTCTCCTAAATGATGGGGGTTAGGTACCTGATACGGCCGCGTCTTCGCGCGACTCCATACGGCGCCGGTACAGCGCGTAATACAAGACGGGTATCACCACCAGCGTGAGCAATGTGGACACCAGAATGCCGAAAATGAGGGACACGGCCAGGCCATTGAAGATCGGGTCGTCAAGAATGAAAAACGCACCGATCATGGCCGCCACACCGGTCAGTACGATAGGCTGTGCACGCACCGAAGCTGACTGCAACACAGCGGTGCGGAAGGCCATACCTTGGCTCACCTGGAGTTCAATGAAGTCCACCAGCAAGATGGAGTTGCGCACGATGATGCCAGCCAGCGCAATCATGCCAATCATGCTAGTGGCAGTGAACTGCGCATGCAGCAAGGCGTGACCCGGCATCACTCCGATGATGGTAAGAGGAATAGGCGCCATGATTACTAACGGCGTTAAGTAGCTCTTGAACTGCGCCACCACCAGCAGATAGATAAGAATGAGGCCTACGCCATAGGCGGCACCCATGTCTCGGAAGGTGTCGTAAGTGATTTGTGATTCGCCGTCCCACTTGAGTGCATAGCCCCGGTAGGTATCAGTAGGCTGGTGGATCCAGTATTCGCCCACCACTGAATCCCCGCTCTTACTGGCTTGTTGCATGGTGCCTCTAATTGCGGCCAGCCCATACAAGGGCGAATCAAGCTTGCCGGCCATATCGCCGAACACATAGCTGACGCCTTTAAGGTCTTTGGTGAACAAAGGCTTGTCAATAATTCCTCGCTCGACTGTCACCAGTTCAGACAGCGGTACCAATTGCCCGTTAGCTGCACGCAGCGGAAGGCCTAGGATGCGCTCAAGTCCGACTTGACTTTCAAGAGGCAATTGCAGGCGAACAGGCACCGGGTATTTGCTCTGGCCGTCGTGCAAATAAGCTGCGTCGGCTCCACTGAGTGCACCGGACACGGTTTGCGCTACCGCTGCAACAGGAATACCAAGGGATTCGGCACGTTGACGGCGTACTTTCAAGAATACACGGGGCGCGTCCTCGCGCAAACTTGTATCAACACCGACGATGTCATCGGTTGCATCAAAGGAGGCAGCAATTTTGCTGGCCAGTGCTTGACGACCCGCCTCATCCGGGCCATACACCTCAGCCACCAAGGGTGACATCACTGGCGGGCCAGGTGGCACCTCCACAACTTTGACCCGGGCACCATGTTTAGCACCGATTTTTTCAAGCTCTGGGCGCATACGCTGGGCGATAACGTGGCTCTTGTCGCTGCGGTGGTGCTTGTCCACCAGGTTGACTTGCAAGTCGCCCTGCTCGGCATCGGATCGCAAGTAATACTGCCGCACCAGACCGTTGAATGTGATGGGGGATGCAGTGCCCGCATAGCCTTGAAGGTTGAGCACCTCAGGCTGCTGGGCGAGATAGGAGCTCAAGTCTTGCAAGGCAGCCGCTGTATTTTCCAGCGGGGTGCCTGCAGGCATATCCACCACCACCTGAAACTCGCTCTTATTGTCAAAAGGCAGCATCTTGAGCACTACGCCCACCATGGAGCCCGGGACAAAGGTCATACTGACCGAGAGCAATAGCGCCCCCACGATACCGACCAACAGGAACCAGCGTTTGCGGGCGCTTTGGAGGAATGGCATCAGAATGCGGTCAAAGATACGTTGCACTTTGCCTGACTGAGCCGGCGTTGCCGTGTGCGTGTCGTCTGCATCGTGGCTGCCGTGCTCACGCATAAACTTAAGAGCCAGCCAAGGGGTTACGGTGAATGCAATCGCCAGCGATAGTGCCATTCCCAAGCTGGAGTTGATCGGGATTGGGCTCATGTAAGGTCCCATGAGGCCGGATACGAAGGCCATGGGCAAGAGCGCCGCAATCACTGTGAGGGTGGCTAGGATGGTGGGGCCACCCACTTCATCCACCGCGCGAGGAATGATGTTTTTGAGCGACTCCCCCGGTGTAAGTTGCTGGTGACGGTGGATGTTCTCCACCACCACGATCGCGTCATCGACCAAGATGCCAATAGAGAAAATCAAAGCAAACAAGGAAACACGATTGAGCGTGAAGCCCCAAGCCCAACTAGCAAACAAGGTAGCGGTCAGTGTCAGGATGACTGCAGCACCCACGATCACTGCTTCGCGGCGACCAAGTGCAAAGCCGACCAATAGGATGACCGAACCCGTGGCGAAGGCTAGTTTCTGAATTAGCTTGTTGGCTTTTTCGGCAGCGGTTTCGCCATAGTCACGTGTCACCGTCGCGTGAATGTCACCCGGGATCACTGTGTTTTGAAGGGAGCTCAGACGGTCGCCGACCGCGCGTGACACATCCACAGCGTTCTCTCCAGGTTTCTTTGTAATCTGGATCGTGACTGCAGGCAGTGCTTGGCCTTTTTGGTTCGTCGTTGCGGATGCAGTTGCATTTTGCGCAGCACCCTCCATGAACCACACATAGCTGCCTGCCTGTTGAGCGCCGGCACTGATACTGGCCACTTCACGTAGAAACACTGGCTTGCCTTTGCTTACGCCGACCACCATGTCCGCCACATCATCTGCAGTGCGTAGGAACTCACCGGCTTCCACGCTCAGCATCTGTGAGCCTGCCTTACCGGTTTGGGGCTCCAGCACCGCGCCAGCAGGCATGCCGAAATTGGCTGCGGCAATAGTCTTTTGCAAATTCAATAGATCGATGCCTCGTTCACGCATCCGGGTGGGATCGATGTCGATCTGAATAGAGCGCCCTGGCCCACCGATCGTGGTGACCTCGCGTACGCCGGGAACGGATTTGAGTTCCGCTTCCAAGGTGTGAGCTACGGTCTCAAGCTCAGTAGCTGGAGTCCCATTCGGGCTCCAGAGCGTGATACCCACCACAGGCACATCATCAATGCCCTTGGGTTTTACGATTGGCGCCAAAGTGCCTAGGTCACGGGGCAACCAATCCTGGTTCGCGTTGAGGACGTCATAGAGCCGAACCAAGGCTTCTGTTCGTGGAACGCCCACCTTAAACTGGACTGTCAAAACCGCCACGCCGGGGCGTGAAACGGAATAAGTGTGCTCAATGCCGGCGATCTGACCCAGCACTTGCTCCGCCGGCTTGGCCACCATGTTCTGCACATCGGCGCTACTCGCTCCAGGGAAGGGAATCAGCACGTTGGCCATGGTGACGTTGATCTGGGGCTCCTCTTCACGAGGCGTCACCAAGACAGCGAATAAGCCGAGCAAAAGCGCAACGATCGCTAAAAGTGGAGTCAACGCATTGGATTGAAACGCAGCTGCAATACGCCCGGAAGCGCCCAGCTTGCTAGGAGAGGTGGAGTTGTCGTGCATGACGGTCTCTTGCAATAGCAGTTACGTTCGGCTTAAGGGGCGATAGCCTGGGCGGCACGCACCGGGTCGAGGGCGACCACATCGCCGGGAACCAGACCAGCCAAAACTTCTGTGCCATCTACCCCCAGTTTTTGACCGAGACGGACGGCGCGCATGGTGAACCGAGTACCGCTCTGCACATAGACGGCGGTCAACTCACCGCGTCGCACAATCGCCTGTTCTGGCACCGCCATAAGTTGCCGTGCGGTGCTCTGGGCACCGCTGAACTTCACTCGAACTTGCTGACCGGGCACCAGCCCTGCGCTTTGCGCAGCGGGAAGCTCCAGGCGCCACTCAGTCGTTTGAGAAACCGGATCAGAAGACGGAATTAGGCTACGTGCAGTTGGAGTGATCCACCCGGCGCTTCCAGTTTCCCCTGCTTGAACTTGCACATCTGCGGCTTGGCCGATCTGGCTGGCTCGGGAAGCTGGAACTTGCACCACGGCGCGCACGGGCAATGGAGCATAGATTACGAACAATGGCTTGCCGGGGACCGCGAGATCGCCGGCCTGAGCTTCGGTTTGCAAGACCCAGCCTTCGAACGGAGCGGTTACTTTGGTAAAGCTTTGCGCGAGGCTGCTTTGGCGAGTTGCAGCAGTAGCCTGATCGCGCTGGGCTTGGGCGCTTTTTAGCTGAGCATCTGCAGTATCCAAGGCGGCGCGGCTAATAAACCCTTTGGCCTGCAAATCCTTGGTACGGTCAAAGTTGGCCTTTGCATTCCGGAGATCCGCTTCTGCTTGATCCACTTGGGCTTGGCTGCGCTGTTGACCCACAGATGCCTCCCGGTCGTCGATTGTGGCGAGGAGTTGACCTGCTTTCACTTTGTCCCCCGCTTTGACCAAAAAAGTAGCAATTCGTCCTGACGCTTGAGCAGAAACGGTACTTTGCTTAACGGGTTGGATTACCCCATCCAAGTAGCTGGTGTTAGCAACTTGTTTAGAACCCACGATGGCCGTTGGCACAGGAGCGGTCTGTGCTTTTACGCCTTGCGCAGCAAACCATGCCAGAGCTATACCCACAAAAACGGTCTGGGGAGACATAGCGTGACGGAAGTGGAATCCTAGTGGAGATACGGTGTGTGCCATGATTTTTCCTTAATACCCTGCGCAGTATATTTTATACCCCATGGGGTATGCAAGAACTTTTTTGTTTTTGCTCTCAAGAGTTGAGAGAACACTATGAAAAATCGACTCACTTCACAGTCGGGGGAACGTATAAAGCTGAAGAGAACCAAGTGTTCTAGGTGTCAATAAAGACGATTTCTTGACCTAAATCATCCTTTCATATACCCATACCCGTACCATATTCCTAAGGAATGATGAATTTACTTATGGGTATGCAAATGACTGCGAAGACTAAATCCATCCGAAAGGTGATACCTATTGCGACGTCGTCGGACCCAGGGCCTATCAAGCCGCCGTCCGACGCGGATGAGACGATGGTGGCGCTGTACCAGGCACACCAAAAGATCTATCCGCGAAGCGTGTCTGGACTATTCGCGCGTTGGCGCTGGGTCATGGTGTTTGTCACGCAGCTCGTTTTCTATTTCACTCCTTGGCTGGAGTGGGGCCAACGCCAGGCCGTGCTGTTTGACTTGGGTGCTAGGCGCTTCTACATCTTTAACCTGGTGCTCTACCCTCAGGATTTCATCTACCTCACCGGCATTCTGGTGATTTCCGCTTTCTCGTTGTTCCTTTTCACAGCGGTGGCGGGGCGGCTTTGGTGTGGCTATGCCTGTCCCCAGACGGTTTACACCGAGATCTTTCTTTGGCTGGAGAAGCTGGCCGAGGGCGACCGCTCAGCTCGCATGCGGCGAGATGCTGCGCCTTGGAGCTTTAACAAGCTATGGCGAAAGTCCGCGAAACAAGGGATGTGGGTAGCTCTCGCACTCTGGACAGGTTTTAGCTTTGTGGGCTACTTCACACCCATTTACACCTTGGCCCATGCAGTGCAGGAATGGACTTTGGGATCTTGGGAAATTTTCTGGATTTTCTTCTATGCATTTGCCACTTACGGCTTTGCAGGACACATGCGCGAACAGGTCTGCAAGTACATGTGCCCTTACGCACGATTCCAAAGTGCCATGTTTGACAAAGACACATTGATCGTCACATACGACCAAGCACGCGGGGAGCCCCGTGGTCCCCGGAGCAAAAAAGCCGATCCTGCAACGTTGAACTTAGGTGCGTGCGTGGATTGCAGTTTATGCGTACAAGTGTGCCCAACGGGCATAGACATCCGCAATGGCTTGCAATACGAGTGCATAGGTTGTGGTGCGTGTGCCGATGTTTGCGACTCAGTTATGGACAAAGTCGGTTACGCGCGTGGACTGGTTAAATATTCCACGGAGAACGCGATCAAACAAAAATGGAGTTCAGCTCAAACCCTGCGACATGTTTTGCGCCCTCGGGTGCTGATCTACACCGGCATCCTCGCCACCGTAGTTACGGCAATGGGTATCAGCCTTGCCCTGCGTGACCCATTTAAGGTGGACGTGGTGCGTGACCGTGGTGCTCTGGCCCGGATCGCCGCTGGCGGAAAGATCGAGAACGTATACCGTCTCCAAATCATGAATGCCACGGAGCAAGACCAAGAATTCACCATAGCAGCTACTGGACTGCCTGGAGTTGAAGTGGAGTTGGATATGCCGTCAATACCTGTCTCTTCCACACAGGCGCGATGGGTTGCTGTAAGAGTACAGATTCCTTACGACTCAGTTCCTCCGGGCTCACATCCATTCCTGTTTGAGATCAGGGCACTTAGCCGTCCGGCCAAAGTCATAGAAAAGTCGACTTTCATCGTGCCGCGCTAAAGAACTGCGGTGTCAGGCACGTGCAGCAAGCCGGATAGGTATGACTACCGGCCGTCTGCTAACCCAATCTTTAATTTGTATTCAAAAAGTAATCAAACGAGGAATCGACCATGCGCAATACCCGTCCCCTTGACCGTTTTTTCAGAGGCTTCGCTGGCATCCTAATCTTGGAACTTTCGGCTTTTTGGCTCGCCGGTGCTGCGCAGTGGCTGGCTTTTGTAGGCGCGCTTGTGATTCTGCTGACTGCTATTTCGGGATTTTGCCCTCTCTATCGACTGGCGGGTTTACAGCCATCGACTGCGAGCGCGGCTTCGCCTATCAATGCCAAGAAAATTGCGGCGTGGATCATCTTGTGCTTGACCTTGGTTGGAGGCAGTTACGCTAGCCACATTGCAAGTCGGAAGATATTCTTGGAGGACTTCAACTCCATGAACGACGCATACAAGCAAACCTTGTTCCTTACCGGAAAAGCCGAGCGCGAATCAGCTAAAACGCAGTACGCTAAGCTGGTACCTGCGCTAGCGGAATTTAAAGATAAATACACACGCTACCAACCTGTCGCGCTGCGCAACGACATCCGTTTGGCGGAAGACTTCAGACAAGTTTCAGATATCGTGACCGGTGTTGGTTCCTTGGTGAAAGATGGCGATTTGCGTGAGGCGCATCTGGTACTTGAGAAGGTGCGTCCCATCTTTCAGGAAATGTTCAAGCGGAATGGGTTTTCATTGCTGGCCATAGCCTTGGTGGACTTTCACGACGCGATGGAGCTGATGTTGAATGCCGCCAACAACAAAGACAGTGCAAAGCTGGTAGCGCTGTATCCAACTGTGAGTGACAAACTCAAGGCAGTAGAGGCGGAGGCAAAAGACTCAGAAATTCAGGCCATCCGAAACAATCTCGACGCCTTGGAAAATGCAGCCCGTTCAGCGCAACAAGATGCCTTACCTGCTCTAAGCGAAAAACTCAAAAGTAGCTTCGTGAAGGTCTATTTGCAGCGTGGCTAGCACTCGAAATGGTGAATCGAACACCAATCAGATTTGCAAGTCCAAGGCTTTGAGCTTCCGATAGAGCGAGCGGGTGCTGATTCCTAGGCGCCTAGCTAAATCACTTCGGCTACCGCGGTGAGCCTTCACAAGGGATTTGAAGGCTTCCTCTTCAACTTCTCTTAGCGATTGTGTTACCGGTACGTCAGTCTTTTGAGCATCGGATCGATCTACAACCAGCTTTGATCTGACCTCAATTTGGAACCCGCTTTGCACCGCTTGACGCAAGTGTGTTGGCTCCAGAATCTCTCCATCGCAAAGAATTGACCCCCGTTCTAGAAGATTACGCAGTTCTCGAACGTTGCCGTAAAAGGACTGCTCTTTCAAATATGCTTCTGCAGCTTCACTCAGTTGCAACCGCCTCTTCGAATCTATCCGTTCGAGCAAGGCGGCACTGAGTAATGGAATGTCATCACGCCGGTCTCGCAACGGCGGAAGGTGAATGGGGAAAGTTCCTAACCTGTAGTACAGGTCTTCGCGGAAAGTACCACTGGCAACCATATCAAAGAGGTTCCTGTGGGTTGCCGATACCAACCGAATATCTGCATGGCGCAGCTCCGTGCTACCAACCCGTCGATAGGTGCCAGACTCCAGCAATCTCAGTAACTTCACCTGCATTGTCAGTGGTATGTCACCAGCCTCATCCAGAAACAAAGTACCCCCACTGGCCGCCTCAACCAACCCGCCACGTGCAGTTGTGGCTCCGGTGAAGGCGCCTCGTTCGTGACCAAAAATCTCTGACTCGAAAAGATTTTCTGGGATGCTCGAACAGTCCACCACCACGAACGGTTTACGTGAGCGCTCGCTGGCTTCATGCAAAGCCTGTGCTACCAATTCTTTGCCGGTGCCAGACTCTCCTAGAAGCAAGACGGAAGCCATTGAGGGTGCCACCCGCGTCACAAACTCCAGCATCGATTGAAAAGCGTGCGATCGACCAATCAGCCCTTTAGCTACCGGCTTCCCGTGTGCTACATCGAGGGCCTGCATTTTTTCAACGTAATAGGTTTGCTCACCATGGGCATCTAGCAACGGCGCCAATTCGATGTTTACGTATTCCTCGCCCCGCGGCGTGTGATGGAGGTGCAATACGCGCTCGCGCTGCCCGGACTCCCGGGCTCTTGCTAGAGGGCAAGATTCCCCAGCTTGGTCACATGGAACACTGAAGTGATGAGACACCTCGTAGCAGGTGCGCCCGACCACACTGTGATCCGGGCTAAATTGCTTTCGATATGCCTTGTTCGCAGCAAGGATTCGATATTGTCTGTCGAACAGGATATGTGGCTCTTGCAAGCCATCAAGATAGGACAGCAACTCAGGTAGTAGTGCCACACGCGCCCTTCATTTGACTGATTCCAAATGTGCCATAAGTGGCACTTAGCGCCAATTTTGACACAACAGCACTGCCATCTTCGGTGAGGCATAAAGTCTACCGATACCTAAGTCATTGATAAACATAGGTTTTTTAAACTGCATGAGATGGCATAGATCTTGACTGTATTGACGGGTATCAAGATGTCCCGCCATGAACTTCTCTGACAAAACCCTCGTAAAAAAGCTCATCGTCGTACTAGTTATCAAGCTAACGGCGCTGGTGGCTTTGTGGTGGTTTTTCGTAAGGGAACAGCATGTGCAGGTTGATAGCAACAGCGTTACCACGCAGTTTCTCGCACCCGCCCCTACCCAGGCAAAAGGAACCCAACCATGATTTCAGAACAACTGGTGGATCTGTCACGGCTGCAATTTGCAGCTACTGCGATGTACCACTTTTTATTCGTCCCACTGACCCTCGGAATGGTCTGGCTGTTGGTGATTATGGAGAGCGTCTATGTGATGACCGGTAATGTGGTCTGGAAGGACATGACGCGCTTTTGGGGGAAGCTGTTCGGAATCAATTTCGCACTCGGCGTCACCACGGGAATCACGTTGGAGTTTCAATTCGGCACCAATTGGGCCTACTACTCCCACTACGTGGGCGACATCTTTGGGGCGCCATTGGCCATCGAAGGTCTGATGGCCTTCTTCCTTGAGTCCACCATGATTGGATTGTTCTTCTTTGGTTGGGATCGCCTCAGCAAGACGCAGCACTTGTTAGTCACCACGCTGATGGCGGTGGGCACCAACCTCTCCGCCTTGTGGATTTTGATTGCCAATGGCTGGATGCAAAACCCGGTCGGCGCAGAGTTCAGCTACCAGACCATGCGCATGGAAATGACAGACTTCTGGGCCATCTTGTTTAACCCGGACGCTCAGGCCAAATTTGTTCATACCGTATCGGCAGGCTATGTCACAGGCGCGATGTTTGTATTGTCGGTTTCCAGCTGGTATCTGCTTAAAAAACGCGATGTGGAATTTGCCAAACGTAGCTTTCGGGTCGCAGCGGCTTTTGGTCTCGCTTCCGTCATGAGTGTGATCGTTCTGGGCGATGAATCCGGGTACACCGTTGGAGAGGCCCAACAAACAAAGATGGCAGCCATTGAAGCGATGTGGGAGACCAAGCCCGCGCCGGCAGGTCTCACACTGGTAGCTGACATCAATGAAGTAGAGCAAAAAAATAACTGGGAAGTTGAGATTCCTTGGGTTATGGGGCTTATCGGCACACGATCAATCAGTAAGGAAATCCCCGGCATACATGACATTAAGACCAAGAACCGCGAACGTATCAAGCAAGGGATCGTTGCGGTTAACGCCCTGGAAGCTTTGCGCGCCAACAGGAATGACCCTGTCGCAAAACAAGTGTTCGAAAAACACAAAACCGATCTCGGATTTGGGCTCTTGCTCAAAAAATATGTAGTCGACGTCAATACTGCGTCACCTGAGATCATAGAAAAAGCGGTCAACGACACTGTGCCGCGTGTCACACCCATGTTCTGGGCTTTCCGCATCATGGTTGGCCTTGGCTTTGCAATGCTGCTGCTGTTCGGACTTGCTTTTTGGAGTACGTTGAAGTCCGCCTGCATGCAAAAACCTTGGCTGCTAAAAGCCGCCTTATGGATGTTGCCAGCACCCTGGCTTGCATGCGAACTGGGTTGGTTCGTCGCAGAGTACGGTCGCCAACCTTGGACGATCTACGGCGTACTTCCAACCCACTTGAGCGTCTCCACATTGAGTGTGAACAGTCTCTACGGCTCACTCGCTGGCTTCATCGGTTTTTATACCGTATTGCTTGTGGTGGAGATGTACCTGATGGTCAAGTTTGCCCGAATGGGACCGGGTAGCTTGGGCACCGGTCGCTATGCGAACGAACCCGTACACGGCACAACGGCACACGCATAAATGGGGAATCACGATGTTTGACTATTCAACCTTGAAAATCATCTGGTGGGTACTGGTTGGCGTATTGCTGATCGGCTTTGCCATCATGGATGGACACGATATGGGCGTGGGGACACTACTTCCATTTGTAGGACGCAGCGATGTTGAGCGTCGCGTGGTAATCAATACCGTAGGTCCGCACTGGGATGGCAACCAAGTCTGGTTCATCACAGGTGGTGGTGCGATATTTGCAGCATGGCCACTGGTATATGCAACCGCCTTCAGTGGCTTTTACTGGGCCATGCTAGTCGTATTGTGGGCATTATTCTTTCGCCCAGTCGGCTTTGACTACAGAAGCAAAATCCACAATGCCACTTGGCGCAGCACTTGGGACTGGGGCCTGTTTATTGGTGGCTCAGTACCTCCGCTGATCTTCGGTGTGGCCTTTGGCAATTTGCTCCAAGGCGTGCCGTTCCAGTTCGACCAGTATCTGATTTCCACCTACACAGGTAGTTTTTGGCAACTCCTTAATCCCTTCGCACTGCTTGCCGGAGTTGTAAGCAGTGCCATGATCACAATGCAAGGAGGCGCGTACCTAGCCCATCGCACGGAAGGTGTCATCCAACAACGCACCATCAAGGCTGCCACCGGAGCGGCATTGCTCATGGTGATAGCGTTTATCGGAGCAGGGGTGTGGCTTCAAAGTATCGACGGCTATCGCATTTCCTCGTTCATCAATACGAACGCATTGCCTGACCCTTTGTCTAAAACGGTAGTACGCGAGGCGGGTGCATGGATGTCCAATTACGCCCGTTACCCCTTGCTTTGGAGTTTGCCCACTCTGGGAGTCGTAGGAGCACTGCTAACTGTTGTGATGCTGCGCATGCGATTTACCTTGACCGCTTTTGTCACGTCCTCACTGGCGCTGGTGGGAGTAATCGGGACGGCCGGTGCTTCGATGTTTCCATTCATCATGCCCTCAAGCTCAATGCCTGCAGCAAGCCTGACCGTTTGGGATAGCGTGTCCAGTCATCTGACTCTGGGCCTCATGTTCTGGGCAACCATGATTTTCATGCCACTCATCATTGGATACACCTCTTGGGCCTATAGGGTGATGCGTGGCAAAGTGACTGCGGCTTACATCCGCGAAAACGACCATGCTGCGTATTGAGCTCCCAAATAAGGTTAACCGGTGCGTGTTTGTTGATGCAGCTAAGCAGCTGCGAAAGGATTTTCAATGTGGTATTTCGCTTGGGTTCTAGGTGTGGGCTTCGCCGTTCTGCTCGCTGTGCTGAATGCAATGTGGGGTGAAAATGAAGCGGGTCGCGCGGAGGCGCGCAAGGATAAAAAGCGGTGACTAAAGAGGACAAATCGCTTGAAGACAACCCACCACTTGGGATGCATTTCCCGAGCTTGATGGCTGCCCTGATCATCATGATCGGAGGAACGATCTACCCTTGGGTATTCGCCAATAGCAGCGGCAAAGCCGATCACGGATTGGCTACTGCACTCTTTTGGGCAATGAGTGCAGGGATCGTGCGAGGCGTTGGATTTGTTCCTAAGGCACTGATTTGGAGGATCTTGTTCTCGGGGTGGTCATGCTCCTTTGCATTGGTGCTGGCCGCTTGGTTACGCTGGGGGCATTGAGATGTATTTCCGAAATCTGCGTGATGACACCAGTGGGGAACTTAGCTACTTGATTGCCGATGTTCGATCTCGGGAGGCTGTACTGGTTGACCCTCGCCCAAATGATGTGTCGCTGTTGAGTGCGTTACTTGCTGAGCAGCAGTTGGTTCTGCGGTGGGTTTTGCGGACCCACCACCATGACGTTCAAATCTCTGCAGATTGGACTGCTCTCAGCAGGCTGGGCGGAAGGATTGTGCAATCAGATGCTTACGAATCGTCTTACACACCAGAGAATCATGAAAAGCTTCCGTTTGGCTCTGAGTTTATTCAGGTGATGTATTCGCCGGGACATACATCCCATTGCCTCAGTTTTCTTTGGAGGGATCGTTTATTTTGTGGCGGATTGTTAGACGTGTCACAGTGCTCCCACCAACCATTTGCAGCTGAACCTGCACTCTTATGGGATACGCGGCAGCAAATACTGAAGCTTCCAATTGAAACACTGCTGTTTTCAAGTCATGCCAAAGATTCCTGCTCCATCAGCAGCCTCATGGATCAACGGAGGATGAATCCATTTTTCGGGAACCTGTCTAGAGATGAGTTTATGAAATCGATGGCATCACTCCGTACGAACTCTTTCCAGTCACCCTGAATTTACAAATCAATAGACCGAACAAAATGGACTTCCAACAAGTTTTTCAACAATATTGGCCCTTCATTGCACTCAGCGCGTGGCTTGGCTACAAGTGGTGGAACTCAAAGCGCGTTGTCGCAATGTTGCCCATGTTGCGCGCGAAAGGAGCGACCTTGATTGATGTGCGGTCCAACCAAGAGTTTGCGCAGTCACATGCTCCCGGCTGTATCAATATCCCACTGCAGAAATTGAATGAGCGCTTTGCTGAAATCTCCAAATCTAAGCCAATCGTCGTTTGTTGTGCCAGCGGTTCGCGCAGTGGAATGGCAAAGATGCTTCTCAAGCGTAATGGTTTCAGCCAGGTTTACAACGTAGGCTCCTGGACGAAACTGCTGGATTGAGATTCACAAGCGCGGTACGGTTTTGCTTCAGGTTCGCGCGAGAACCCATCGCGTCACAAATGCTGGTCCTTGGTGACCCGGACCCTCATCAAGAGCTGTGGCTGTCTCTTGACCAAACAACTCTCGGGTGCTCAAGAACTGCGTGGCTTGGGCATCCAAACGTAACTGTTCCAACGTGTAGAGCATGTTTAACACCTTGGGACCTCCACTATGCAATTCAAGTTGACGTGGATGAAATGCCTCTAGCAACAACAGACCTCCCCGCTTCAGGGCCCCGAGCATGCGATGAATCACCATCATTCGGAGTTCTGGGGGCAAATGTACGTAAATCAACGCTACAGCGTCCATGGACTCAGGTTCCGGCTGCCAGTCATGCAAGTCAGCATGCACCGTTTGAATAGCGACTTTATGCTCTTTTGCAAGCTTCAACGCTTTTTCCAAACCAACTTGTGAGTTGTCCATAGCGGTGACCTCAAAGCCTTTCTCTGCCAGCCACACGCTATTTCGTCCCTCTCCATCTCCAGGTAACAGAACTTTTCCACCGGCTTTTAGGCGATTGGTCTGTTCAACGAGAAAGGCATTTGGTTTTGTACCGTACTTGTAGGCATCACCGGAAAACTGTTGGTCCCAGAAAGTCATTGGAAACTTGGCTTCTTCGAAATTTGTTGGGTATTGGGCTCTTGCAGCTCGCCGATTTCTGCTAACAACAATATATTTAGGAGCAGACTTTACGACTCATCGTCACCAATGATGACCCGATCGCTGCCGGCAAAGTAGTGCGGAGGAATTTCCAAGTTAGTCGGCGCAGGCTTGTTCTTGAACACACGTCCTGCACCATCAAAGGTGGAGCCGTGACATGGGCAGAAAAATCCGCCCGCCCAGTCAGCATCCAAGCTAGGGTTGTTGGTGCCTGCAGGAACAGCGGTTGGAGAGCAACCCAAATGTGTGCAGATACCCACTGCCACGAAAACATCTGGCGTTCGTGAGCGGGTTGCGTTCTTGGCGTATTCGGGTTGCTGGTCCCGTAGAGACTGCGGATCTACCAATCTGGACTCCTGCCCGCTGAGTGCCGCAACCATATCCGGACTGCGACGGGTAATCCATACGGGTTTGCCTCGCCACTCCACGGTTTTAGTTTGCCCTGGCAATAGATCGGTAATGTCTACTTCAATTGAAGCCCCCATGGCTTTGGCTCTCTCGCTGGGTGCGAAGCTTGCTACAAAAGGTGATGCAGTTGCCAATGCCCCAGCAGCTCCCATTGCGCCGGTAGCCAAAAGCCAGGTCCTACGATCCGCTGTGGCCCCGTCAGTAGCCGGGACTGCTGCAGGGAATGGGAATGTGTAGCTTGTCATGGTGCCCTCCTCGGGCTAGGAAAATGGATCTGCTGTCGTTGACCTAAAGCGCATTCAGGGGAATCTTGAGATATGCCACGCCGTTGGCCTCGGTCGGGGGCATTGCACCTGCGCGGATGTTGATCTGCACTGATGGCAAAATTAAGTTCGGCATGGCCAATGTGGCATCACGCGCCTGACGCATGGCCACAAAAGACGCTTCGTTTATGCCCGCATGCACATGGATGTTGGAGCTCCGTTGTTGGGCAACACTCGACTCCCACTCGGGTACTCGGCCCTCTGGCGGGTAATCGTGGCACATAAAGAGGCGGGTTTCATCTGGCAATGCTAAAAGACGCTGCACGCTCCTGTAGAGCTGGTGTGCGTCGCCACCGGGGAAGTCACATCTAGCAGTGCCAACATCAGGCATAAAAAGGGTGTCACCGACAAACACAGCATCACCTACCTCGTATGCCATGCATGCCGGGGTATGACCTGGCACAGATAACGCTCGCAGCGCCATATTGCCTAAGGGCAATGTCTTTCCATCCTCCAAAAGCAGGTCGAACTGACTGCCGTCTGGCTGAAATTCTTCGTCTAGGTTAAAGATGCTCTTAAACACCTTTTGGACTTGAGTTATGCGGGCACCCACTGCGATGCGGCCACCAAGTTCATTCTTCAAAAAATGGGCGGAAGAAAGATGGTCTGCATGCGCATGCGTCTCAAGAATCCAGTCAACCTCAAGTTTTTTCTCGCGAACAAACGCAACGAGCATTTGTGCAGAGTTGGTACTTGTGCGACCGGACTTGGCGTCGTAATCGAGCACCGGGTCGATGATTGCGCAGTGGCCAGATGTAGCGTCCGATACGACATAGCTTACCGTCCACGTGGCCGGATCAAAAAACGCTTCAATGTCGGGACGAACTAAGGACATATTTGGATTACTCGGAACATTTAAGTCATTTTTATTTTATTGATTTATATTCTGTTGGTCAATAAAATATCGTTTGATTTAACTGGAACACCCCATCATGCTTGCAGAACCTAATGTGTCGAGTACGCCCCCGTTGGCCCACATGCGTGCGTCTGCTGACAGCGCTTGTCGATTGATGAAAGTTCTCTCGAATCCAGATCGGCTACTGCTTCTGTGCCAGCTCACTCAAGGGGAAATGCGTGTTGGTGAATTAGAGGAACAAGTTGGTGTCCAACAACCGACGCTTTCTCAGCAATTAGCAGTGTTGCGTGAGGAAGGGCTAGTTAACACGCGTCGCGAAGGTAAGTCCATTTTTTACTCAATTGCGAGCAAGCAAGTGTTAGTTCTCTTGGACGTGCTCTATGCCCAATTTTGCTGTGAGCAAGAGGTCAAACAATGAACATCGATTGGGCCAATTTCACGCCGTGGACTTCCACAGCTGGTGGACTTTTGATCGGTGTCGCATCTGCAATGTTCATTCTTTTGAACGGTCGAGTTCTCGGAATCAGCAGCATTGTTGGCGAAGGTATTCGAAGCAAAAAGGGTGATCGCCTATGGCGAGTTACCTTCATTGCCGGCCTGCTTATGGCACCTCTATTGTTTAGCTTTGTTAGCCCATTACCACCCGTAGAGGTTCAAGCGGATTGGAAGATTTTGTTAGTTGGAGGCCTAGCGGTGGGAGTCGGCACGCGCTACGGGGCAGGATGCACAAGTGGTCATGGAGTCTGTGGCCTTTCGCGGCTTTCAGTTCGTTCACTCATTGCTACCCTGTGCTTTATGTCCGCTGGCTTCGTCACGGTGTTCCTAGTGCGTCACGTCTTTAACTGAAAGTGACTACCAATGTTCAAACAACGCATCTCTGAATTTCTAGCTGGTTTGATTTTTGGACTGGGATTGATTTTGGCGGGAATGGTCAATCCAGAGAAGGTACTTGCTTTTTTAGATCTGGGCGGGAATTGGGATCCTTCATTGGCTCTAGTTGTTGATTCCAAATGAACTCTGGGCCAAAAAGATAGAAATTCCAGTCGGAAACTGAGCCACGTTATC
>Ga0228698_1000549_pt1 | contig 26567 bp, 24 predicted proteins | sample McNCre117_Aug_MG_FD_178015 | JGI IMG/M metagenome (GOLD analysis project Ga0228698, IMG submission 178015) | Freshwater microbial communities from McNutts Creek, Athens, Georgia, United States - 1-17_Aug_MG | ecosystem: Environmental > Aquatic > Freshwater > Creek | place: USA: Georgia...
CGGCGATCTGCTCGGCCAGCAGCTGGCGCTGGCCGGCGAGCTGCTGCTGGCGCAGGCGGTCGGTGTCGAGCTGGCGGCGGCGCTGCTGCAGCGCCTCGGCCTGCTGCTGGGCGGCGTCGAGCTGGCGCTGCAGCGCCTCGGCGGGACGCTCGGCCGCTTCGTCGGCGCGCTGGCGCAGCAACTCGGCCAGCGCGTCGACTTGCTGGCGGTAGGCGGCGATGCGCGCGTCGGTGTCGGCCAGATCGGTGGCCAGGGCCTCGGCCTGTTCGATCGCGTCCTTGAGCGCCGCACGCGGCCGGCCGGTGCCGGTCAGCAGCTCGTCGCGCTGGGCGCTCAGGCCGGCGAGCAGCGCCTCGCCGCCGGTGGCCGCCACAGCCCCGGCCAGGCCCGCAGAACTGCTCACATCGGCGTGGCCACGCAGGGCGCCGTGCAGGTGCTCGCGGGCGTGGCTGACGTCCAGCGCCTGGCCGCTGCCCTGCTCGACCCAGAGCAGGCCGGGGATGCCCCAGTGCTCCGCGCGGCTGCCGCCCTTGGCGGCGTAGCTGAAGCCGAAGCGCTCGGCCAGGTGCTCCTCGGCCTCGACGCCCTCGAGCCGCTGCGGGCCCAGCTGCAGCGTGCAGCGTTTGCGGCCGAGGAAGCTCTTGGCGAGCTGGCCGCTGAGCGCATCGAGCCGGAAGTCCAGCTCGATGGTCGGGGCGGCCGCGCCGTCGCCCCAGGGCCGCAGGTCCTCGACCGCGGTGGAGCGGTGGCGCTCGAAGAAGGCGGCGCGGATCGCCCGCACCAGCGTGCTCTTGCCGGCTTCGTTGGGCCCGGTGACGATGTTCAGGCCCGGCTCCAGGCCGGCCAGCTCGAAGGGTTGGCGGAACTGCCGCAGCTGCTCCACGCGCAGGCGGGTGAGGACGAAGCTCATCGGGTTCCCTCCGAACCGGTGGTGGCCGCCGCCGTGGGTTGGCGCTGCGCCAGCGCGGCGCAGAGCAGCGCCAGCGCCTCCTGGGCGACGGCGCCGTCCTCACCGCCGCTGGTCTGGGCGGCGCGCAGCTCGCCGATCACCTCGCCGAGGTAGCCGTCGGCCTGCAGCGCCGCCAGGTCCTCGTCGGTGGGCTGCAGGCTGAGCGCGGCCAGGTCGGCCTGGACGTGGCGGGCGCTGGCCTCGGCGCGGGCCAGGGCCTCCTGCAGCCGCTGGCGGCCGGCCAGGTCGAGCGCGCCGGACAGCGTCAGGTCGAGCACGTCGTCGGCGCCCCGCGTGGCGAGCGTGGCGAGCAGGCCGTCCAGGTCGCTGGGCACCTGCAGCGCGCGGTCGAGCTGCTGCCAGCGGTAGCGGCCCACGGGCAGGGCGCGCACCTGCGGCTCGGCGCCGGGCGCCACCTGCACGAGCAGGGCCTGGCCGGAGTCGTTGTTCCGGAAGCGGTCGGTCTCGGGCGTGCCGCTGTACCAGCAGCGTGGGCCGATGCGCTTGCAGCCGTGCCAGTCGCCCAGTGCCAGGTAGTCCAGCCGGGCGCGCTCGGTGCGGTCGGGGGCGATGGGGTTGGTGGCGTCCAGGTCCTCGGCCAGCAGGCCCTGCACGCTGCCGTGGGCCAGGCCGATGCGCGCCAGCCCCGGCGGCGTGTCGGCGCCGTCGAACCACGCGGTCAGGTCGCCGTGGGTGTGGCGCTGGGTCAGCGGCGCGGGCAGCACCGCCAGGCCGCGGGCGGCGTCGAGCCAGGGCTCGGGGCGCAGCAGCAGGTGGGCGTTGGGCGGCACGGCGCGCAGGCGCTGCGCCCGCGTCCAGACGCTCTCGGCCAGCGCCGCGTCGTGGTTGCCCGGCAGCAGCAGCCAGGGCCCGGCGAAGCCCGCCAGCGCGTTGAAGAGCCGGCGCAGCGTGCGGTCGGCGACGGTCTGGGCGTCGAAGACGTCCCCGGCGACCAGCACCGCGTCGACGCCTTCGGCCGTCGCCAGCGCGGCCAGGCGCTCGACGGCGGCCAGCCGCGCCTCGGCCAGCGGGTGGGCGTTCTCGGGGGTGAAGGTCGCGTAGGTGCGGCCGATCTGCCAATCGGCGGTGTGGAGCAACAAGGGCATCGGGTGGGTCCAGCGCGGTGGGCGCCTGGGTAAGCATCGAGCGGCGTTGGGGCGCGATTCTGGGGCCGGACAGTTGGCCGGTCGCCGCCCCAGGCCTCAAAGCGGGTCCAATACGGCCATGACCGACCGTTCCGCCCCCGACCTGGATGCCCACTCTGCCTCTCGCCTGGATCAGCGCCTGGACCCCCGCCTGGATCAGCGCCTGATCGAGCTGGAGATCAAGGCCAGCTTCGCCGACGACCTGCTCGAACAGCTCAACGCCGTGGTGGCGCGCCAGCAGCAGCACATCGACCGCCTGCAGCGCGAGCTCGACGACCTGCGCCGCCTCGTTGGCGACGGTGCGGCCCCGAGCTTCCGCAGCCTGCGCGACGAGCTGCCGCCGCACTATTGATCGGCGCTGGACGGACCGGCCGCCTGCGCGTCGTCAGCCGCCGATCTCGATCGCGATCTTGCCGAACTGCTCGCCGGCCTCCAGCCGGTTGAGTGCCGCGTGCAGCTGGGCCAGCGGCCAGCGCGACTCGATCTGCGGCACGAGCAGGCCGCGCTCGCACATGCCCAGCAGGTCGCGGAACTCGCGCAGGTCGCCCAGCGTGGAGCCGAAGATCTGCAGCTGGCGGATGAAGACGCGCTTCAGGTCCGCGCCCGGCTGATCGCCCGAGGTGGCGCCGCAGGTCACGATGCGCCCGCCGCGCACCAGCGACTTCAGCGCCGCCGGCCAGACCGAGGCGCCCACGTTCTCCAGCACCACGTCCACGCCGCGTCCGCCGGTCAGCGCCAGCACGCGCTTGGCCACGTCGTCGCGGGCGCCGTTGACGACGTCGTCGGCGCCCATCTGCAGCGCGCGTTCGAGCTTGGCGTCGTCGCGCGAGGTGACGATGGCGCGCGCGCCGATCATCTTGGCGATCTGCAGCCCAGCCAGCGACACCCCGCCGCCGATGCCGAAGATCAGCACCGTTTCCCAGGGCTGCAGCCGCGCCTTGGTGACCAGCATGCGCCAGGCCGTCAGGTGGTTGACGCCCAGCGCCGCGGCCTGGGCGAAGTCCAGCGTGTCCGGAATGGGCAGGGCGTTCGCCGCGGGCACAACCACGTACTCGGCCAGCGTGCCGTCGCGGTGCTCGCCCAGCAGCTTCATCGAGGTGCAGAGCACGCCCTCGCCGCGCTCGCAGAACTCGCAGCGCCCGCAGGTCACGCCTGGGTAGAGCACCACGCGCAGGCCGGGCTCGAGCAGCGGGTCGTCGTCGTCGACCTCCTCGACGATGCCGGCGCCGTCCACGCCCATCACCTGCGGCAGCATGTGCGTGATGCCCGCGCCGCTGTCGCGCATGTAGAGGTCGACGCGGTTGAGCGTGGCGGCGCGCAGGCGCACGAGCACTTCGCCGGGCCGGCGCTGGGGCTTGGGGCGCTCGCCGATGGCGACGACCTCGTTGCCGCCGTGGCCGGTCAGAAAGGCTGCTTGCATGGGGCTCCTCCAGGTGAGGCGCCCCGTCGGGTGGTGCGGGAGGGGGTGTGAGGGCGCCGGCCGGAGATTGTTCCCGATCGGGCCCGGGTTGTGGCGGCCGGCGTCAGACCTGCCGGGCCCAGGGGCCCAGCGTGACGGTCTCGAGCCAGTTGAGCGTGCGCTCGAAGTCGCGGGAGGCCAGCATCGAGCGCTCGATCAAGCCGGTCCGCACCGCGGTGGCGTAGTTGGTGCGGGCGGCGTCGAAAGGGAAGCGCGCGGCGCGCAGGCCGGCGTCGGTGGCCTGGCGGGTGGCGTCGCGCCAGAACTCGGGCAGGGCGCTGTCCAGGTTGACCACCGGCAGCGAGGTCAGCGGCGTAGCCAGCGAGAAGACGGGGGCGTGGGGGGCACAAAGGTTCATGGGGTACTCCTTTCGGGCCAGCGCGCCGGGTTGGCGAGGGTGGCCGAACGTTGCGAGGGTGACCGGATCGACGGCCTCCTTCGCTGAACGGATGGGAGGATACTAGGGTTTACCCGAAACGTTTCAATCCCTCGGTCTCGCAAGGAGAACCCGCAAAAAGTCCAGGATCTGGCAGAACGGCCCTGCTTCAGCGGCCGTCGCCGAGCTCGCGCAGCTTGCGGTAGAGGGTGCGTGGGCTGATGCCCAGGCGCCGCGCGAGCTCGGCGCGGCTGCCGGGTTGCTCGGCCAGCGCGGCGCGCAGGGCCGCCTGCTCGGCGTGGCGCAGGGTAGGGGCGGCGGTCTGCGGGGCCTCGGCGGCGGGGTGGGTCACGATCGGCAGGGGCGCGCTGGCGCGGCGCGCGCTCAGGGCCAGGGCCTGCTCGATCTGCGCGGCCTCGATCGCCGGGCCGTCGGTGAGCAGCGCGGCGCGCTCCAGCACGTTGCGCAGCTCGCGCACGTTGCCGGGGTAGTCGTGCCGGGCCAGGCGCTCCAGCGCGGTGGCCGACAGCGCCAGCGCGCGGCGGGGCACCACGCGCGCGAGCAGCGAGATCGCCAGCAGCGGGATGTCGTCGCGCCGCTCGCGCAGCGCCGGCAGCGGGATCGGGAAGGTGCCCAGTCGGTGGAAGAGGTCTTCGCGGAAGCGCCCGTCGGCCACCATCGCGTGCAGGTCGCGGTGGGTGGCGGCGACCACGCGCAGGTCGGCGCGGCGCAGCTCGGTGCTGCCCACGCGGCGGTAGGTGCCGCTCTCCAGCAGGCGCAGCAGCTTGACCTGCATCGTCAGCGGGATGTCGCCGACCTCGTCGAGGAAGAGCGTGCCGCCGTGCGCGGCGTCCACCAGGCCGGGCTTGGCGGCGTGCGCGCCGGTGAAGGCGCCCTTTTCGTGGCCGAAGAGCTCGCTCTCGAAGAGCGTCTCGGGCAGGCTGGCGCAGTCGACCACCACCAGTGGCTTGGCGGCGCGCGGGCTGGCCTCGTGCACCGCGCGGGCGACCAGCTCCTTGCCGGTGCCGGACTCGCCCAGCAGCAGCACGCTGGCCTCGGAGGGGCCCACGCGGGCGACGAGTTCGAGCATGGCCTGGAAGGGCGCCGAGCGGCCGATCAGCCCGTCGGCTGCCGGCACGCTCTGGGCGATGCGCAGCGGCTCCATCTTCTCGATGAACCAGCTCTCCTGGCCGCGCTCGTCGCGCAGCGGCACCAGCTCGATGTTGACGTAGGCCTCGCCCGTGGGCGTGTGGTGCAGGTGCAGCACGCGCTCGCGCTGGCCGCTGCGCAGCGAGCGCGCCAGCGGGCAGCTCTCGCCGGCCTCGTCGCAGGGCACGGTGAAGTGGTGCGAGACCTCGTAGCAGGCGCGCCCGACGACCGACTCGGTCGGTGCGAACTGTTGGCGATAGGCCGCATTGGCCGCGGCGATGCGGTACTGGCGGTCGAAGAGGATGTGCGGCTCGCTCAGGCCTTCGAGGTAGGACACCAGCTCGGGCAGCGCGCTGCCCTCGGCCTGGGGCGGTCGGGGCGGTGGGCGCAGTGGCGTGGGCGGCGACATGTCTGGCGGGGAGCGAGCGGGCGCTGGGGAGGTCTGCCAACATACTGACAGAAATGGCAGTTGGTGCCAATCGGTTCGGCCTGAAATGGCAGTGTCGGCGATTGACGGGGAGGCCATCGGCGCCGCGATGTGGGCGGCGTTTGGGCAGTTCTCCCCCCGAGGGCGCGCAAGTGCTTGTCGCTGCGTGACTTGGGGGCGAAGCGGCGATGTGGCGCAGGTTGGCACGCGTCTTGATATTCGTCAGGCAACGCTGTCACACTCGCTGCCACAGTGCCGATCGAGTCGCTGTGGCAGCCTCCCTTTTCCTTGCTGCAACGCCCGCCCGCCGCCATGCACACGCCCTACGCCTTCGTGATCGAACTGGAGCAGCCCCTCGGCCTAGCGGTCGAGATGCTGCGCGAGGCGTTGGCGGCCGAGCAGATGGGCATCGTCAGCGAGTTCGACGTGCAGGCCGCGTTGAAGGCCAAGCTGGGCGTCGATGGTCCGCCGCACAAGCTGCTGGGCCTGTGCAGCCCGAAGGTGGCCCAGGCGCTGCTCGACGCCGAGCCGGAGATCGGCGCGCTGCTGCCCTGTGGCTGCAGCGTGGCCGAGCGCTCCCCCGGCCACACCCACATCGCGCTGCAGGACCCGCGCATGATCGCCGCCGCCTCCGGTGCCGCCGAAGTGCGCGCGGCCTGCGAGTTGGCGCGCGCCGCCTTGCGCCGCGTCACCGACCGCCTGGCCACTCTGGCCTGACAATGGCGCCCGTCCCGCGCACGAGCTTCCCCTTTCCCGACGATCAGGATCTTTCATGACTCGCTCCGCCGATCCCACGCCGACGCCAGGCGCACCCGCCCCGAAGGGCGTGTCGCTCTATGCGGCCCACAAGAAGATCTACGCCAAGGCGGTGACCGGGCGGTTCAACACGCTGCGTTGGTTCTTCGTCTGGCTCACCCAGATCATTTTCTACGGCCTGCCCTGGCTGATGTGGAACGACCGCCAGGCCGTGCTCTTCGAGCTGACCAGCCGGCGCTTCTACATCTTCGGGCTGGTGTTTTACCCGCAGGACCTGATCTACCTGACGGCGCTGCTGCTGGTGTCGGCCTACGGGCTGTTCCTGTTCACCGCGGTGTCGGGGCGGCTGTGGTGCGGCTACGCCTGCCCGCAGACGGTCTACACCGAGATCTTCATGTGGATCGAGCGCAAGTTCGAGGGCGACCGCGTCAAGCGCATGAAGCTCGACGGCGCCCCCTGGAGTCTGGAAAAGGCCTGGCGCGTCGGCGGCAAGCACACCGCCTGGGTGCTGGTGTCGCTGTGGACGGGCTTCACCTTCGTGGGCTACTTCACCCCGATCCACGAGCTCTGGGCCTCGGCCAAGACGCTGGGCTTCGGCCCTTGGGAGTGGTTCTGGGTGCTGTTCTACGGCTTCGCGACCTGGGGCAACGCCGGCTTCATGCGCGAGCAGGTCTGCAAGTACATGTGCCCCTACGCGCGCTTCCAGAGCGCGATGTTCGACCGCGACACGCTGATCATTTCCTACGACGCCGAGCGCGGTGAGCCGCGCGGCTCGCGCTCCAAGAAGGCCGACCCGAAGGCCCTGGGCCTGGGCTCCTGCGTCGACTGCGGCCTGTGCGTGCAGGTCTGCCCCACCGGCATCGACATCCGCAAGGGCCTGCAGTACGAGTGCATCGGCTGCGCCGCCTGCATCGACGTCTGCGACGAGGTGATGGGCAAGATGGGCTACGCCAAGGGCCTCGTGCGCTACGACACCGAGAACGGCCTGGAGCAGCACCTGAGCCGCTTCGAGGAGATCAAGCGCATCTTCCGCCCGCGCGTGATCCTCTACTCGGCGGTGATGGTGGTGATCTGCGTGGCGGTGGGCGTCAGCATCGCGATGCGCAGCCCGTTCAAGGCCGACATCGTGCGCGACCGCGCCTCGCTGGCGCGGGTGGTGGAGGACGGTTTCGTCGAGAACGTCTACCGCGTGCAGGTGATGAACGCCACCGAATCGCCGCAGACCTACCGGATCACCGCCGACGGCCTGGAGGGGCTGAAGACGGCGCAGGCGATCCAGCTGACCACCGGCCCGGCCGAGGCGAAGTGGGTCACCATCGAGCTGCGCCTGCCGCCCGATGCCGCGCAGGCCGCCAAGTCGGGCGTGCACGAGATCCACTTCACCATCGAGCGCCTGGCCACCGCCTCGGACGAGGCGTACCGGCTGCGCGAGAAGTCCACGTTCATGGTGCCGCGCTGAGCGGCCAGCCGGCGCCTCTGGGTGCCGGCGCCCCACATTGACACCGACGCCAACGCCAACGTCAACACCGATTCGCGCCGCCCGCTGAGCGACACCGCTCGCCGGGCGGCGCGGCCGTTTCAGTCGGCGCGGCGGAAAATCAGCACCGCGTTGGTGCCGCCGAAAGCGAAGGAGTTGCTCATCGCCGCGTGCAGGTCCGGCGCGGGGCTGTCGGCTTGAGTCACCAGGCGGATCGCGCAGGCCGGGTCCTGGCTGCTGACGTGGGCGCTGGGCGGCAGGCTGCGCCGGTGGATCGCCAGCACGGAAATGGCCGCTTCGAGCGCCCCCGCGGCGCCCAGCAGGTGGCCGTGCAGGGCCTTGGTCGAGCTCACCGGCAGGTCGCCGATGCGGTCGCCCCAGACCCGGTTCAACGCCTCACTTTCGACGACATCGCCCGCCAGCGTGGCGGTGCCGTGCGCGTTGCAGTAGCCGATGTCGCTGCTGCTCAGCCCCGCGTCGCGCAGGGCCGCCTGGATGGCCCGCACCTGGCCCGCCGCGTCGGGTTTGGTCAGGTGCATGGCGTCGCAGGACACGCCGCTGCCCGCGATTTCCGCGTAGATGCGCGCCCCGCGCGCTTCGGCCACGTCCCGCGGCTCCAGCAACAGAAAGGCCGCGCCTTCGCCGAGCACCAGACCCGTGCGGTCGGTGGCGAAGGGGCGGCTGGCCGTTCCTGCCTGTTCCGGATCGGGCGTGGCCAGCGTCTGCAGCGCCTGCCAGGCGTGGACCACACCGGGCACCAGCAGCGCCTCACTGCCCCCCACCAGGGCCGACTCGACGGCGCCGCGCGCGACGGCGTTGGCCCCTTCTGAGATCGCCACCGCGGAGGACGCGCAGGCGATCGAGTAGGTGAACACCGGGCCGTGCAGCTGGCTGCGCATCGCGACGTGCGCGGCCGCAGCGTTGCACATGAACGCCGGGATCGTCAGCGGGGGCACCTTGCCGTTGCGGTGAAGGTGGAGGTAGGCCTTGTCGATCGCCGTGGCGCCGCCCATGCCCGAGCCGACGTAGATGCCCGTCTGGTCGTCCAGACGCGACAGGCCGGCGTCGAGCCGGGCCGATTCCGCGGCGGCCACGGCCAGCTGGCTGACCCGATCGACCCCGGGCAGCTGCAGCCGCGTGAACCAGCGATCGAGGTCGAAGCTGGATCGCGCCACCACGGCCGGCCGGTCGATCTCGCCACTCGGCCAATATTCGGTCGCCGAGCGGCCTGCCATCACGGCGGCAAACAACTCGTCGGGCGTGTTGCCCAACGGTGAGACCAGGCCAATGCCGGTGACGACGACCCGCCTCGTCATGCCGCCGCCTTGGCCTGCTTGAGGCTGTCGATCAGTTCAGCCAAACCGTTCAGCGTGGTCACATCGGTGCGGTGGCCAGGAAAATCGATGTGGAAATGGTCGTCGATGGCGAACAGGAGTTCCGCGAGCGACAGGGAGTCAAGACCATATTCAGCCAGAGATTTGTCCGCTTCCAGCGTCGAGGGCTCGATGCCGAAGGTGGTGTGAATCAGCTGCTTGAGTTCTTCGAGGGTATTCATCGCGGTTTCCTTGTTTGAAATCATTTCACCATCAGACGGCGACCGCCAGGGTATGGCCAGGAAGCGAGGGTTCGGAGGCGAATTTCTGCATCTCGGCGCGGGACAGGCGCTTGACGAATCCTTCGAGCTGCCGCGCGACTTCGTGGCGGTCGTTGTCGATCGTGATCATGTGATAACTGTCGTTCAACGAAATCAGCGCCTTGTCGGGCGTGGGCAGCAGGTCAACCACGCGCTGAACGCTGCCCAAGGTGGTGATTTCGTCGTCGCGCGCGTGGAGGACGAGCGTGGGGCAATTCAGCTCGTCCAGGTGAGCGCGAACGTCGGCCATCATGCGTTCACTCTCGCGCAAGGCCGGCAGCGGGACGCGGGCGGGGCCTGCGGCAGACTCTGCACGCTCACGCAGCTGCTCAGCAATCCACTGACGGACCTTCGGGTTCTTCACGCCGTAGGGCTCGCGCTCGGCCACATAAAAAAAGCGGTCCAAGCCCGTCCAGTAGCCCACGTGCCGAAGGTGGCGGATCGCAGACATGCCCCAACCGTCATAGCGGAAGGCCGGGGACATCAGCACCAGTCCGGCCACCTTGCGGGTCGTGTGACGGGCCACCTGCGCGGCCAGCATGCTGCCCACGCACAGCCCGCCCAGGATCACCGGCGTGTCGGCGTCGACCGCGTCGTCCAGCGCCTGCAGCGCCGCGCTCAACCAGGTATTCCAGTCGGGGCGCTTCACGTCGGTGGCCAGTGTGTAATTGGGGATGGTCGGCGCCACCAGGTGCACGCCCCTGCTGCGCAAACCGAAATGAATCAGTCCGAATTCCTGCGGCGACGACAGCAGGCCGTGAAACAGAACGAGGGGAAGGTGGCGGGTCTGACCGGGCATGGATTCATCGGGCCAGGTGCCGGCGCCGATCGCTGCGGGATTTCTGAGGGCTCTGGACGCGATGGGCGTTCACTGCCTTAACCAAGTTTGTGTGCGGCCGAACAGCGAGATGCCGAGGTAACCGCGTATGAACAATTTTCGATTGTCGTCGGACACCGAGAGGCTGCAGCGATAAATATCGCCGCTGTCGGGGTCCAGGATTTCGCCACCCTCGAACAGGTTGCCGCGACGCTGCAGGCCGGTGAGAACCAACAGGCCTTTGAGGGGCTGATGTCTTCGCTCGCCCGGGCAAAGTTCACATCGTGCGGCGGGATCGACCCCGGGGCGCGGCAGCACTTCGATCAACCGGCCTTCGTAGGTGCCGTTGCGCTCGCTGATTCTGACCAGCGCTTCCGGTTGTCCACTGTCGTCGCCGATGACTTGCCACACACCGATGGGCGTGGCCAGGTTCGGCGCCGCCGCTGGAGTCGCGGTCAGTCCGAAAAACAGCCCTAGGGCTGCCATCGATTGAATCGCCGAGGTTTTCATGACCAAATGACGGGAGGCCGGAGGTCGCTGGGGGTCGTCGCAGTGGTGGTTCACTTGGAAGGTGCAGGAGGACGATCCGTTGCCTGATCCGTCCACTCCCATTGGGTGCGAGCCGGCGCCGAAGGCTTCGATGCGCTGACCGTCGATGGCTGCATGACTCGCGCGGTCACGTTGCAAACGCCAACTTTCTATCTTAGGTGATTTCCCTGCCCGTGTGGCCATGCCGCGTTCGGTGTGGCTGATGATTGGAAGGGTATTGCGGCCCGAAAGCTGATTGCAAGCTTGTTTCTCCAAGCTGAAAGTTTTTGGGTGCGTTCTTGGTTTCTGGTTGCGTAAATTAAGCCTTTCTTGAATGTGTAACGGAATATTGGATTGCACCGCGTCGAGTTTGTCCACTCACCGCCAGAATGATCACTCGGACCGCCACCGTGGCCTTGCCTGAACGCCGATTTCCTCAGAAGGCAGAGGGCGAAGCGCTGATGCGGCGTGCCGCTCTCTTGGGGCTGTGGGTTGCGGCCTGGATGCTGCTGACCTGGCTGTGCAGTCGCACCCCGCCGTTGGACAACGCCGAGCAGCTGAGCTGGGTGCGCCAGCTGGCCTGGGGCTATTACAAGCATCCGCCCCTGCCAACGGCGTTTCTGTGGCCCTGGGTTCAGCTTTTCGGGGTCGAGGAATGGGTGACCTACGCCGCTGCCGCCGCGGTTTCCGGGGGGGGGCTGCTGCTGACTTGGCGTCTGGTGGCCCAACTTGCAGGCGTTCGGGCGGCTGATGTCTCCATGCTGGCGACGTTGTGCAGCGTGCACTTCTCGCAGCGTCTGCCCCACTTCAACCACGATGTGCTGCTGATGCCCTGCGTGGTCGCTGCCGCCGCTTGCTGCTGGGCGGCGTTTGAGCGGCGGTCCCGACTGGCTTGGGTCGGCGTGGGTGTGGCACTGGGCCTTGGGGCACTGGCGAAGTACCAGGTCGCGCTGGCCGGCGTGGCGGTGGTCGTGTGGTGGCTGCACGAGCGGGCTTGGCGTGACCCGGTTCATCGAACCGGGCTTGGCGTGGCAACGGTTCTGGCGCTGGCGATCGTGGGCCCGAATTTGGCCTGGGTCGTGTCTCACGATTTTCTGCCGCTGCACTATGCGGTGAACAACTCCCTGGCGCATGACGTTTCTGCCCACGCGGGACGGGGGAGCGTGCCGAAGTGGTTGGGCGATCAGCTGACGATGGCCCTGGGGTCGATGCTGCTGTTGGCTGCGGTGCACTGGCGTGCGGGGCGTGGTCCGGCCTCCTTGGTCGGTGGCGAGGCTGCGCACTCGATGCGTGTTCGGCACTTCCTGCTGTGTTGGGGGGTCTTGCCGTTGGCGACGATTCCTCTGCTCGGGCTCGCCCTGGACGCCCGGCTCCACGCGAACTGGGCCTTCGCCTACCTGCCGCTCACGGCGGCGGCTGTGGCGGTCTGGGTCGAGGGGGGGCGCTGGAAGTGGCTGCGTTGGCGAGAGATCTGGCTGATCTTTGCCGGGGTGCAGGCCATTCTGGTGGCCGTGACGCTGCGATCGGCGCTCGATCCCTGGCCGGGTCAGAGCCTGAGCTCACATCCGCGTCGCTTTGCCTCACAGGCGCTGGCCGATCAGATCGGTCCGCCTGCCCGCTTGGCCTTGGGCGGTTCGCTGCGGGTCATTGCCGGGCCTTTCCGGTTGGCCAGTGTGCTGGCGCTGCGACTTTCGGAGCGTCCGCTGGTGTTGATCGATGGTCGCCACGACGTCAGTCCCTGGGTGCCAGACGGTCTGGAAGGGCGCTGTGGGGTGCTCTGGGTAGGGGGGGCGCACGAGTCACCGCCCGCAGGTGCACAGCCGCATGCCTTCGGCGACGGGCTGTGGTGGGCTGTACAGCCCGCGCACAGTGGCGCCGCAGCCTGCGACCCGCTCTAGGCTTCGGCCGGGAGCCAGGCGGCGCGGCAGCGCTCAGTCGCTGATCTTGCACAAGTCTGCAGGGTAACGATCGGGTCACAATGAGGCGATGGCGGTCCTTGCGTTCAAGTTGGCGCATGGGCGTCGCAGCACTCAGGAGGCTTGAATGGTCCTCTGGCTCAAACTTGCAGTCGCCGGGTGGGTGGACGGGCCCGGGCCGGCCAACGCGCCGGATGTGCCTGTGCTGGGCGTGGCTGCGTTGACCGACCTGTGCGCCCCGGCGGAGCGCTACGCAGGGGCGGCAGACTTTCTCCCTGTTGGGTCTCGCTGTTGGTCTCTCTGTGGGGCCTCGTTGTCGGGATTACCCGATTCAAGGCGTACGCAGCCTCTGATTTCGGGTTGATTTCCAGCTGATTTCGGGTGGATCCGGAGCGCCTGAGTTGGCGCTTGCCAGATACACTGCCGGGCTTCCGAGCCACTCTTGGAGCGGCAACCGGGCGCAGTGACCCAGTGGTGGCGGGGCGCGGCCGGTTGGCAATCCACCTCTTCCATGTCCCATCCGGTGTCAGAACACTCCGCCTTCGATCTCAAGAGCGGCGCCTGGACGCTGACGGTGCTGCGTCTGCACACTGCCGATGCGGAGGCTGTAGGCGCCACCCTGGTCGAGCGCAGCGCAGACAGCCCGGGGCTGTTTGACCGCGAGCCCGTGGTGCTGGATCTGGCGGCGCTGGCAGGCACCGACGAGGCGATCGATTTCACCGCCCTGCTTGCACGCCTGCGGGGTGAAGGACTTCTGCCCGTCGCGGTGCAGGGGGGCAGCCCCGCCCAAACTGAAGCGGCCTTTGCTGCCGGACTGGCGCAAGCCAGTGCGAGTCTGCCCCGCGTGCGCGCAGCGGTGGCCGCGCCGCCGGAGGCGCCCGCCGAAGAGGTGGCCATCGTGCCTGCGCCCACGCCTTTGACCTCTGCATTGGTCGTGCAAGGCCCGTTGCGCTCAGGTCAGCGCGTGTACGCCCGGGGCAGTGATTTGGTGGTGCTGAGCCTGGTCAGTCATGGCGCAGAGGTGATCGCAGACGGCTGCATTCATGTGTACGGCCCCTTGCGCGGCCGCGCGATCGCTGGTGCAAGTGGCGATGCCAGCGCACGCATCTTCAGCACCGCGATGGACCCGCAGTTGGTGTCCATCGCCGGCATCTACCGCACCACCGATGTGGCGCTGTCCGACGCGGTTCTGGGTCAGCCGGCTCAGGTTTACCTTGAGGGTGAGCGCCTGGTGGTGGAACCGTTGCGGGGTTGACGTCTGACGGAAACGAGTCCGGCGCGATCGATCTCGAACACAGTGAGGATTTCCCATCTCATGAGCAAAGTCATCGTCATCACCTCCGGCAAGGGGGGGGTGGGCAAGACCACCACCAGCGCAAGCTTCGCGACGGGCTTGGCCTTGCGGGGTCACAAGACCGCCGTCATCGATTTCGATGTCGGCCTGCGCAACCTCGATCTCATCATGGGGTGCGAGCGCCGCGTGGTGTACGACCTGATCAACGTGATCCAGGGCGAAGCGAACTTGAACCAGGCGCTCATCAAGGACAAGCACTGCGAGCAGCTCAGTGTCCTGGCGGCCAGTCAGACGCGTGACAAGGAGGCGCTGACGCAGGTCGGCGTCGAGCGCGTACTTGCCGACCTCGCGCAGATGGGCTTTGAGTACGTCGTCTGCGATTCGCCCGCGGGCATCGAAACCGGCGCCATGATGGCCATGCATTTTGCCGATGAGGCGCTGGTGGTCACCAATCCCGAGGTGTCGTCTGTGCGGGACAGCGACCGCATTCTCGGCATGCTGGCTTCGCGCACGCGCCGGGCGGTTGAGGGGCGTGAACCGGTCAAAGAGCACCTGCTGGTCACCCGTTACAACCCGAACCGCGTGGCGGGCGGCCAGATGCTTTCTTTGGTCGATGTGCAGGAGATTCTGCGCATTCCCTTGATCGGCGTGATCCCTGAAAGCGAGGCGGTGTTGGAGGCCAGCAATCAGGGCCTCCCGGTCATCCACGTCAAGGGGGCTGAAGTGGCCGAGGCGTACAAGGACCTGGTCGGGCGATTCCTCGGCGAAGAGCTGCCGATGCGATTCACCGAGGCGGAAAAGCCTGGCCTTCTGAAGCGACTGTTCGGCGGGAGGTGAGCGCAATGTCGTTCATGACATTCTTCGTCGGTGAGAAGAAGGCCTCTGCCACGGTGGCCAAGGAGCGACTCCAGATCATCCTCGCTCATGAGCGCTCGGGCGTCGGTTCGTCGCGCGCCGATTACCTGCCCAAGTTGCAGGAGGAGTTGCTCACGGTCATCCGGAAGTACGTTGCCGTCTCGATGTCCGACGTCAAGGTCACTCTGGAGCGCCAGGAAGATCTGGAGGTGCTGGAAGTGAAGATCGAGTTGCCCGAGCAGCCCGGTTGACCCCCCGTCGATGCCCGCTCTTTTCCTGAGTGGGTCGTGGTCGGGCGGCGGGTGGCTTAACGAGGGGGCTGTGGGGAACCGTCGTCGTTCACGCCGGCGTCGAACTCAACGGCGATGACGTGCTGCGCCTTGACCGGTCGGCCATCCACTTCGCCAGGGCTGATGGACGCGGCAGAAAAACGCTGTCGAACCTCGTCCTGGAACACCGCGGGGAACTCGGCGTCAGGGGTTTCGAATCGCAGGCGTCGCACCTTGCCGGTTTCGTCGACGAAGAGGGTGACCTTGCCGCGAAATCGCCCGGCAGGCGCTCCGGTCGGGTACTCCAGCAGGACTTCGCTGTAGATGCGTGGCGGCACCGTCAGCGCGCTGCGTGGCAGGTAGTCATCGCTGCCATCGCCGTCGCTTGGGGCAGCTGGCTTGGCCCTGGGCGTTGAAGACGCTTCGCTCGGGGGCGTTGCTGTGCCTTCGAGCGCTCCGGGGGGCGCAGTGGCTCCTGCTGTGAGGCCCTCGGTCGGCTCGCTGTGCGCAGTGACGGCGACCTTGCCGCGGGCCACGGTCACTGCCCCGGATGATTTGCCGGCGTGGGCGGTGCGGCTGGGGGCGTTCACCAGCCCCAGCACGCCCAGGTGGGCGCAGACAACGCCCACGATCAGTGCGGGCCCTGGCCCAAGCCGTCCAAGCTTGGTTCCGCCACGCTCGCTCGCCTGCTTACGCGTCAGTCCACCAGCTCTCGCCATGAGGTGCGTCGCGCATTGGGCGATGGCGTGGTGCTGTCCGAGGGGGAGCTGACCAGCTGGACCTGCCCACTGGCCAGCGTCGCCACCGCAGTAACGCTCGTGCCTGTGCTGTCGACCTGGCTGCTCAAGCCGGAAAGCAGTCCGCTGGTGAACGCGGTCAGACCGACCACCGTGCCGTTGCGCAGGGAAAATTCGTACAGATAGGATTTGCCGCCGGCGGTGCACACGGCGCTGGTGGGCAGTGTGGAGCCGAAGGCAATGACCCCGTTGGACAGTGGCAGTCCATCGATCACGATGCGCTCGCCGGGGCTGGTGGCCGAAGTCTCCACGTCCAGGTCAACGTACCAGCCGTTGCGGGTCGTCCAGTCGATGGTGGTGGAGCCCACCGTGGCGCGGCTGCTGTTGAGCTTGATCTGCACGAGGTTGCCTTGATCCGTGGCGCGCAGCTTGCCCACGCCTGTGGCCGCCAGGCTGTCCTTGACCGTGTAGATGGTCTGCACCGACGGGTCGGTCACGTCTGGGTTGCTGGCCAAGAAGCGGCCGGTGCCGAAGGACACCAGAGCGATCTTGCCGCTGGTGGTCGAGATCTCGGACAGCAGCGGGCGTGTCGTGATCGGCTGAGGCGTGCCGCTCGGGTCGGTGGCCTGACCGACCTGCACGGCCTCGGCGCCGTCCGGCGGAGTCAGTCCGAAGGGGTCGAAGCGCCAGAGGTTGCCCTGCAGGTCGCCGCCGTAGAAGCGCTTGCTGGTGTTGTCCGTTTCCGCGTCGACCCAGCTCTCGATGCGCATGATGTCGTTCGAACGGGTCGTGTCGCTGGGGGTGGTGACGATGTCCTTGAGCTTCTCACCGGTGATTGCATTGAGCACGAACAGGTGTCCTTTGCCGTCGCCTGGCGAGGTGTTGTTCAGTCCGGAGGGGATGGCCACCACCCAGGTGCCATCGGGCTGTTTGGTCACCAGCGGATTGGCGTAGCTCAGGCCCTGGTTGTCTTCGCTGACGAAGCCACCGTAGCTGCCGCTGAAGGCGCTGGTCTGGCCAAACTCCCACAACAGGACCGGTGCGCTCGGCACGGTGACATCCAGTGCGTAGTAGCTGCGCCCGCCTGCGCCCTGGCCCCCGACGAGGATCGAGCGCCACTGCCCCTTGGTCTTGTCGTAGACGTCGGCCACCACCGGCGTTGCGTCGATGAAGTAGCGGTGATTGCTGCCATAGGCCGCATCCGCCAGCCGGTACAGATCGGGCATCACTGCGGTGGGGACGAAGGCCCAGAGTTCGGTGCCGCCGCCGTTGGCCGAGGTGTCCACCTTGAAGGCGTGGAGCATGCCGTCGTTGGACGCCACATAGGCCACCTTGGTCCGACTGGCGTTGGCGGCGGCGAAGCTAGCGTAGCCGGCGTCCACGTAGGAGAACGGCGGCTTGCCCAGGAAGACCGGCGCCGCATTCACGAGGTCACCGAGCAGCCCTGTGCGCGCCCGGAACACCTTGGTGGTGTCGGTGGACAGGGCCTTTTCGTTGTCTCGCACCCCCGCCAGGTAGGCCACCAGATTGGCGGGGGTGGCGCTGGCTTGCACGGTGCTGGTCAGCGACGTGTCGGTGCACTGTGTCAGCTTGGGGGTGGTGCCGCTGCAGTCGACGTTGAACAGGCCGATCAGGCCGCTGGTGGTCAGGTTCGTCGCATTGAAGGCCAGGAGGCTGCCCTTGCCGTTGAAGTAGATCTTCCGGCTGGATGCGGTCATGGCCGCCAGCTTCGTGGCGACGCTCCAGTCGGGGGCCGTCGTCGTGGTGTCGGGGGCGGTGAGCGTGCTGCCGCTGATGACGTAGTGGTAGGCCTTGAGGTCGCCGGTCCACTCCTTGCTGATGTAGCTGGGCAGCAGCAGCCAGTCGTCGCCGCTGACCGGGGTTTGGCTGCTGGAGGCCGCCGCAGCGCCAGAGCCTTGTGCAGCGAGGATGCTGTTGAACGCGCTGCTGATCGATTCGACCAGCGAGCTGGCGTTGGTGGCGTTGAAGTACTGGCCGCGGCCATTGACCGCTGCGTGCCAGAGGTCATCGATGTGGGTGGCGTCGCCCCAGGTGCTGGCGCCCGTCAGTCCGCTGGGGACCGGCCAGGTCTTGGTGCCGGCTTGAAGGGCCGCCCAGTCGCTGGAAGTGAGGGTGCCGTTCAGGCCGAGACCGAGGGTGAACAGACCCATGTTCTGGGTGCCGTCCATGGTGGTTTCGGTGCGCAGGTCGGTCTTGTAGTAGTACTCGGCCACGTCGGCCAGCGAGGCCACGGCGCCGCGGCCGTTGTACGGGTAGCTGTCCGTGGCGTCCTCATCGCCGATGGCGCTGCCGTCCAGTTTGATGACGCTGGTGTCCGTGTTCCAGTAGCCGTCGGTGGCCAGCAAGGTGTAGTTGCGCTGGCAGCTGTACTTGACCGGGTCGCTGCGCCCCGTGAGCTTGTTGCCGTAGTAGCGGCCGGCGGTCGCCAGGATGGTTCTCAGGGGGGTGTAGGACCCCTCCGTGGGCACCACCACCTGGTTGTAGAGCATGTTGAAGAACTTGCCTCGCTGGGACGTCGAGGTGGTTCCGGTGAAGTCGTCGACGTCCAGGAAGAGGGACGTATTGGGCGCTCCGCTGGCGCCGTAATGGATGGTCGTGAAACCCACCCGGTAGGCGTCTCCGAGCCTGGCCATGGCCTGGCCCGCGCCGGTTCGCATCATCATGATGCGGGTTCGGTAGTACGCGTACCAGTTGGCGTAGTTGGCCTGCTGGGCGGTGGTGAGGGAGGCGACGGTGACCTTCGTGAAGGGGGCCGAAGCGGTCAGCGCGGTGGTGCACTCCTTGTAGAAGGTCGTGGTCTTGTCCACCGATCCCCAGGTGTCGTACTTCCAGTTCATCCGGGTCTGGGTGCCGGAGTAGACCGTGTAGTACCGGGCTGAAATGTCGTCCAGGACCAGCGTCGTGGCGAAGCCGTTGGTTGGCGCCTTCGGGTACGTCGTGATGGCCGCGTAGGAGCTGCCGGTGGCGTCCACCGGCGGGGTGTAGGTGACCGAAGGATCGTAGGCCAGTCCGTTGCACTGGGGCGAGTATTGGCCCCAGGAAGCATCGGGCACCCGGTCGCCGTTCTGATCGACGTCGTCGGGCATGAATTCCCAGTTCATCGAGCTGGAATCGTCCAGGACGAACAGCACGTTGGGGCGGGGCTGGTTGGGTACGCCCAGGGGCGACTGGTCGACGGCGGTGGTCACGGCGGCCAGAGCGCCGCCACCGGCCAAGGAGGCCCAGACGGCCAGCGTCAGCGGGCCCCAGCCAGGGCGGGTTGGCCCCTTGGCCCTGCGGGTGGGGCGCTGGCCGGTCGCCACGTCGTGGCGTGGGTGAAAGTGGAGGCGGGTCATCGCGGGGCTCCGGAGGTGATCAGAAGTGCACCACCGTGTCGGTGAAGCTGAGGGTGCCGCGCGCCCCTTTGGCGCGCACCACGATGCGGTAATACTGCGATTGGACGGTGGAGCCGGCTCGCCGTGGGCTGGACGACTTCGGGGAGTTCTTTTCCACCGAAGGGCTGGCGCTGGCGGTCAGCGGCGAGGCGCACTGGATCGTGCTGCTCGAGGCCGTGGGGTCGCCCGCGAGGTTGCACAGGCGCAGCACCACGTACTGGGCGGTGACGCCGGTGTTCTTCATCTTCGTGGGGTCGGCGGTGACGGGCTGAAGGCAGTTCGCGCCGGTCAGCGAGCCGCAACCGCTGCCGCTCCAGTCGATCGCCGCCGTGGCGGTGGACGAGCTTGCCCCCGTGGCGTTCAAGCTGGGGCGGTCGGCCGCGTAGTAGCCGCTGGCGGTGATGTCGGCGTACAGGTCCGTCGACGAGGCATTGACTTTGCCGCCCAGCCACTCGATGGCCACGCGGGTCGCATCGTCGGCCCCCAGGAGCGCGTCCTGCTTGAAGCCCAGATTTCCGAGGATGCCGCTGCCGGTGTTCACCGCCCGGATCAATGCCACCGCAGCCAGTGACAGCGCCACCAGCGCGAGCAGCGAGAACACCAATGAGACGCCACGCTGTCCGGCGCGTGGGGGGCGATGCACAAAGAATCGGGTCATGTCTCGCACCTTCAGGACTGCCACAGCACATTGCGCAGGGGCACGACGGTCTCGAAGACCTTGTAGCGATAGCGCTGCCAGTCGGTCAGCCCGTTCACGTTCAGGCATTCCCAGGTGCCGTCGCCCGCGGGACTCCAGACGGGGTAGTTGCCGGTCGTCGGGGCGCCCAGCGAACAGCTGGCTGGGCGGGCGTCGGTGACGTTGTCCTTCTCGTAGTTGGCACTGCGCGCGACCAGGGCGATGCGCACCGCCACGACGCGGGACCACTCATCGGCCGTGGTGGGGGCGACGCTGTTCCAGACGTCGGCCACGTTGTCGCGGGTGGTTGAGGTGTCCTTGCCGTACACCGCCTGCAAGTCCACGATCTGCGGCTGCAAGTCGGCCCAGACCTCCGGGGTCTTGGCCGCGGGGCCATCGGTTTTGTGCAGTGAAACGTCCGACCAGCGCAGCCGGGCGTCCGAGACGCCGTACTTCTTGGCGATCAGCGTGCCCAGGTTGATGATGTAGCTGCCCGCCTCGAAAGAGACGTCGCCGGCGCTGGCCCCGGGGTAGATGTGCAGGGCCGTGGTGGCGCCCGCCGCCGGGGAACTGTCCGGGTTGTCCGTGCCGTTCTGGTTCCAGGGGGCAGCGGTCACGATGTCGTGTTTGATCGCGGTGGCGCCGCTGGCGGGCGTCTCGCTGACGCTGAACAGCACGCACCAGGCGCTGTCTTTGACGATGGTCTTGGGGACCGCCAGCAACAGGTCGCCTTGCACGAAGGCGGTGTTGGTCGTTCCGGACAGGTCGAACTGGCTGGCGTTGCGGAAGTGCCCGTTGATCTTGACCGGCAGCGCCGTGCCCTGTGCATCGCCCCCGCGGCGAATGATCAGGCTGTCGGCGTTGCCGGTGCCCCCGTCGATGATTTCCACTGGAGCGAGGTTGAATTCCTGCGTCGCCGTGGCCAGGTACTTGTAGCGGGTCTGACAGCCCGCTGCCCCTCCGCTGGCCAGGCCCCAGCCTGCCATCTGCAGCTCGCGCTGCAGCGCATGCAGGGCCACCGCGCCATTGATCTGCGCGTCGGCACCGGAGGTGGTGCTGCGCTTCTGGCCTTCGTACAGGCGCATGACCTGGGTGATCACCAGCACCGTCAGCAGGCCGATGGCCATGCCGACCAGCAGCTCGATCAGGCTCACGCCGGACGCCCCCGCGCGCAGGGGGCGACGCCGCGCGTGTGCGGTCGAGGGGAGGGGGCGCGTCGTTGCTGCCATGGTCACGAAGTCGGGTTCATGTTGACCGCGGTGGCGGTCTTGAAGGTGTGCACGCCCTCCTCGGGCACCTTCCACTGGATCGTCACGGCCACGGTGCCGTCGCTGCCATTGGCGTCGATGGTGTAGCTGGAGCCGGGCAGCCGGGCCTGCAGGCGCCCCACCCAGGCGGCGCAGGGGGTGTAGGCCGAGCAGGCGCTGGTGCTGTAGGAGCCGATGTGCGGGGCGTCCGACCACATCGTGCCGATCAGGTCGTTGGCCAGCGCGGCGGCGTCGGCACGAAACTTGGCGCTCGAGTTGGCCCGCGCCATCGACACCTGCAGGCCGACCAGGCCGAGGGTGCCGAGGGTGAAGATCAGCAGCGCGATCAGGGCTTCGATCAGCGCGAAGCCCTGCAGGCGGCCGCGACGCTGTGCGTCCAGGCGCAGACCGGGGCGTCGGGTGGGGCGAGTGTGGCGTGCAGTCATGGCATCGATTCAGGGCGCGTGAGCTGTGCCGCTCAGCAGCGGCGCGGGTCGCCGGTGGCCGTCAGGTCGGGCAGACAGCTGCGAACGCCTCCCCCCGCATCCACCACCACCCGGATGGTGGTCGCGCTGCCGGTGGCGTGGGTCACCTTGAGACAGCGCAGCGCGGTGACATCGGTGGTCGGGCGCCCGAGGCTGTCGAACTTGATCTGGCTGGTGGCGGCGGCGCTGGTGCAGTCGGCGGCCAGCATGGTCACCACGGCGTTGCGGGCGCCGTCGCCCTGGGCGTGCTTTTCCAGGGTCTGGGGCGCGGCGGTTTCGCTGGGCGCCACGTCGCACTTGCCTTCCGGGCTGGCCAGGCTGACCACCCAGGACGCGGAGGTGGCCGACAGCGCACAGGTGCTGCTCAGTTGGCCGGGCATGCCCGCTGGCGTGCTGACCAGGGAGAACAGCACCGTGCGATTGCGCCGCACGGCTTCGGCTCGGGCCTTCTGGATCCCGTTGACGATGGACTCGGCCGCGTTGCGGACCTCGGCGCTGCGCAGCCACTCGGTCACGTTGGGCATCACCGCCAACAGCAGCAGGCCCAGCAGCGTGACGGTGACCAGCAACTCGATGAGCGTCAGGCCGCGCTGGGCGGCGAGGCCCACGCGCCGGGTGGGCGGGCTCCTCAGCATTCCGTGCCTTTCACGAGCCAGCAGGTCTTGGTTGAGGCGTTGCCCTTGAAGGCGGTGGTGGCCTTGCTGTTGCGGTGGTCGATCGTGTAGGTGTGCGTGCCCGAGCCGACGGAGCTGCTGGTGGCAGTCAGCAGGTAGCCCTGCCATCCGTCGGTGGCGTCGGCCACGCAGGTGAAGGTGAAGAATTTCGCACCGTTGGGCGTGCTCAGCACGCGCGAGGTGCCTGTGCTGTCGGGCGCGCAGTTCGATCCGGTGCCGTAGGCCCGGTTGTCCTGGTAGTACTGCTCCAGCGTGACCTGGTAGGTGCTCAGGTAGGTGAACGCTTCGGGCAGGCGACCGCGCCTCAGGTAGTCGGTGTAGGCCGGCAGGGCCACCGCGGCGAGGATGCCGACCACCGCCACGGTGATCATCAGCTCCATCAGCGTGAAGCCGCGTTGTGCGGCGGGAAAGCGGGGCGTCACGGATGTGGCCGCAGGGGAGACGATGGGCATGGCAGCATTTTCATTTCGAGGCTGTTGCGATCCTAGGCCCGTGCTGGCTCGACGTCAGCCGCCGGCCATGCCGCTCGTCCGTCCGGATGGGCCGCTCATCCGGACGGCGGCGCGCACTCAGCGGAAGTCCCGCGAGGCGGTTGTCAGCCGCCCCAGCCAGGCGCTCAAGTCCACCAGCCGACGGGCGATCAGGTGGGCGACGCCGTTGCGCGTCTGCCAGGTGCCCACCACGCCCAGCAGGCGCGCGCCGAGCAGGGCCTGGCGCTGGGCCTCGCGCACGTCCTTCCAGACGATGACGTTGACCGGCCCGGTCTCGTCCTCCAGCGTCACGAAAATCACGCCCTTGGCGGTGGCCGGCTGCTGGCGGGTGAGTACCAGGCCGCAGGCGCGCACCACCCGGCCGTCGGGCGTGCGCGCCAGCTGGGCGGCGCTGCGCACCCCCTTGGCGGCCAGCCGCTCGCGCAGCAGCGCCAGCGGGTGGCGGCGCAGCGTCAGGCCGGTGGCGGCGTAGTCCAGCGCGATGGCCTCGCCCTCGGGCGCCTCCAGCAGGTCGAGCTGGTGCTGCTCGGCCGATTCGTCCACCGGCGCCTGGAGCAGCAGGCTGCCGGCGCCACCGGCGCGGGGGGCGGCCGCGGCCCAGACCTGCTCGCGGCGGTGCCCGGCCAGGCGGGCCAGTGCATCGGCCCGCGCCAGGCGCTGCAGCTCCGGCGGGCCCAGGCCGCTGCGCAGCGCCAGGTCCTGCACGTCGGCAAAGGGCCGCTCGGCGCGGGCGGCCAGCAGGCGCGCGGTCAGCGCCTCGGACCAGCCGCTGACCTGGTTCAGCCCCAGGCGCACCGCGGGGCGCCCAGCGGCGTCGGGCTCCAGTGAGCTTTCCCACCCGCTCACCGTCACGTCCACTGGCCGCACCCCCACGCCGTGGCGGCGCGCGTCCTGCACCAGCTGGGCGGGGGCGTAGAAGCCCATCGGCTGCGAATTCAGCAGCGCGGCGAGGAAGGCGGCTGGCTCGTGGCGTTTGAACCAGGCGCTGAACCAGGCCAGGATGGCGAAGCCGTAGGCGTGGCTCTCCGGGAAGCCGTACTCGCCGAAGCCCTGGATCTGCCGGAAGATGCCCTCGGCGAAGTCGCGCGCGTAGCCGCGCTCGACCATGCCCTCGACGATGCGCTCGTGGAAGTGGTGCACCCCGCCCTTGCGCCGCCAGGCGGCCATCGCGCGGCGCAGGCCGTCGGCCTCGCCGGGGGAGAAACCGGCGGCGATCATGCAGACCTGCATCACCTGCTCCTGGAAGATCGGCACGCCCAGCGTGCGCGCCAGCGCGGCATCGAGCTGCGGGTAGGGCGAGTCGGCGCGCTCGCGGCCCTGCTTGCGGCGCAGGTAGGGGTGCACCATGCCGCCCTGGATCGGCCCGGGGCGCACGATGGCCACCTCGATCACCAGGTCGTAGAACCGCTCGGGCTTCAGGCGCGGCAGCATGCTCATCTGCGCGCGGCTCTCGATCTGGAAGGTGCCCACCGTGTCGGCGCGCTGGATCATGGCCCAGGTGGCCGGGCAGTCGCGTGGGATGTGCTGCAGCGTCCAGGGCTCCAGCTCCGGGCGATCCGGGTGGGCGGCCCAGGCCGCGGGCGTGCGGCCGTGCCAGGCGTTGGTCAGCGCCAGCGTCCGGCGCAGCACGGTGAGCATGCCCAGGGCCAGCACGTCCACCTTGAGCAGGCCGAGCGATTCCAGGTCGTCCTTGTCCCACTGGATGACGCGGCGGCCCGCCATCGCCGCCGGTTCGATCGGCACCAGGCGAGAGAGCTTGTCGCGCGCGATCACGAAGCCGCCGCTGTGCTGCGACAGGTGGCGCGGAAAGCTCAGCAGCGTCGTGGTCAGCGCCAGCCACTGCTGCGTCAGCGGCGCGTCGGGGTCCAGGCCCTGCTCGGCCAGGCGCTGGTGCATCGCCTCGCGGCCGTCGAACCACTGCTGCGACTTGGCCACCGCGTCCACCCGCAGCGCGTCCAGGCCGAGGGCCTTGCCCACGTCGCGCAGCGCGCCGCGCACCCGGTAGGTGGCCACCGCGGCGGCCAGCGCGGTGCGCTGCGCGCCGTACTTGCGGTAGATGTACTGGATCACCTCCTCGCGGCGCTCGTGCTCGAAGTCCACGTCGATGTCCGGCGGCTCGCCGCGCTCGCGGCTGATGAAGCGCTCGAACAGCAGCGGGGTCTGCGTCGGGTCCACCTCGGTGATGCCCAGGCAGTAGCAGACCGCCGAGTTGGCCGCCGAGCCGCGGCCCTGGCAGAGGATGCCCTGGGCGCGGGCGAAGTTCACCACGTCGTAGACCGTCAGGAAGAAGGCCTCGTAGCGCATCTCGGCCACCAGCGCCAGCTCGTGTTCGATCTGGGCGCGCACCGCATCCGGCACGCCGCCCGGGTGGCTGTGCGGCGGGTAGCGCCGCTGCGCGCCGGCCAGCGTCTCGTGGCGCAGCCAGCTCGCGGGCGTGTGGCCGGCGGGCACGACCTCCTGCGGGTACTCGTAGCGCAGCTCGTCGAGGCTGAAGGCGCAGCCCTCGGCCAGGCGCAGCGTCTCCTCCAGCCAGGCGCGGCGGTAGATCTGCGCCAGCGCCAGCCGGGCGCGCAGGTGCTGCTCGGCGTTGTGCGGCAGCACCGCGCCGCAGTCGGCCAGCGCGGCGCGGTGGCGAATGGCGGTGAGCGTGTCGCGCAGCGGCTTGCGCGAGCGCACATGCATGCGCACGTCGCCCACCGCGACGATGGGCACGCCGCTGGCTTCGCTGGCCGCGCGCAGCCACTCGCTGCGCAGGCCGTCGTCGGCCTGGAAGAGCAGCGCCAGCGCCAGCCGGGCGCGCTCGCCGAAGGTGGCCACCATCCAGCGCGCCTGGGCGATCAGGGTGGCCGCGTCGTCCTGCGCGCGCGGGATCAGCAGGGCCCAGCAGCCGGCCATGCCGCGCAGGTGCGCGCCGTCGGGTTCGTCGGGGTGGGCCAGGGCCACGCTCGGGTCCAGGTCGTCCATGCCGAGGCGGTACTCGCCCTTGGTGCAGCGGCTGCGCGCCAGCGTGATCAGCTCGGCCAGGTGGCCGTAGCCCTCGCGGTGGCGGGCGATCAGCACCAGCCGGGCGCCCGGCGCGCGCCGGGCATCGGCGCCAGGCTGCAGCGTGAAGTCCGCGCCGATCAGCAGCTGCAGCGGGTTGCCCGCCGCGCGCTGGCGCTTGGCCTCCTCGTGCGCGCGCACCACGCCGGCCAGCGAGCACTCGTCGGTGATCGCCAGCGCGGCGTAGCCCAGCTGCGCGGCGCGGGCCACCAGCTCCTCGGCGTGCGAGGCGCCGTCCAGGAAGCTGAAGTTGCTGCGGCACACCAGCTCGGCGTAGCCGGGCAGACCCCAGCCCGAGACACCCGCCGTGCCCGTGGCCCGGCCGGCGGGGTTGAGCGTGCCGGCCTCGCGCGGGCCGGCCAGCGGCGGCGTGGGCACCGGCTCGCGGGCGGGCTGCGGGGCCTCGGGCATGGCGACGTCCCGGGCGGGTTCAGCCGAACAGGCCGTGCAGGAACCAGCGCGGCGCCGCGCCCTCGGCCTGCTCGAGCCCGCCTTGGCGCTCGCGGAAGATCCACCACAGCCGGCCGTCCTCGCCCAGCGCGACGTGGTAGTCGCGGCGCACCAGCGCGCCGTCGTGCCAGCCGGTCTCGATGCGCTCCGGCCGCGTCAGCAGGCGCAGCGGCCGGCCCTCCAGCAGCGGCTGCTCGCCCTGGTCGTCGCGCAGCGTCAGGGCCTGGGGCGCTTCGAGCAGCCAGCTGGGCCGGGGGGGTGGGGCGGCGCTCGGGGGGCCGGCGGGTTGCGTGGCGGGTTGTGCGGTGGGTTGTGCGGTG
>Ga0228698_1000550_pt1 | contig 26561 bp, 29 predicted proteins | sample McNCre117_Aug_MG_FD_178015 | JGI IMG/M metagenome (GOLD analysis project Ga0228698, IMG submission 178015) | Freshwater microbial communities from McNutts Creek, Athens, Georgia, United States - 1-17_Aug_MG | ecosystem: Environmental > Aquatic > Freshwater > Creek | place: USA: Georgia...
GTCCCCTTTGAAGCCACTGGACTCGCTCCTGAAGCGAAGTCAGCGGATCGGTATGTGAAGATCAAGGGCAAGGGCGGCCGCATTCGCTTCATCCCTCTGGACAGTCAGACCAGGCGGCAGGCTGTTGAGTTTGCACAGGGCTTGGTCGGCAGTGTCGACGCCCACATGGGAAATCCGGCCAATGACCTGAAGCAGAACATGCGGCGCTTTGACTATGTGCTGGACAAGTTCGGCATCACGTTTCGTGCGCTGGGGGTAACAGCGCACGGACTGCGCCATGAAGCTTTAATCGCCCACTTTGAGGCACTAACGGGGCACGCCCCGCCTGTGCGAGGTGGCAATTTCATAGCCAATGATGCGGACAGGCTCGCGCGTCTTGCTGTCTCAGAATTGGCTGGTCATTCGCGGATACGCGCGTCAGGAGCCTACTTAGGTCAGGTCACACTATCTAAAAGCACATCGAAGGATTGTGACCATGTTGATTGCGATTCTGGCGCTCACCTTGTCAAGGGCTCTTAAATGCGAATTTGTGAGCGAGGTACTTGGCAGAGTTTTCGATGTACGGGAATACTGTGCTCTCGTTAATGTTAAGTTGATCAAGTTCTCTCAGCACGGCAGCCTTATTCGTCACCGCAATTCGTTTGACCGATATTTCCGGGCTGCCTTCCTCATCAAGCGTGACGTCATGACCAAACAGAAGAAAGGCGCCAGCCTGGAAGGCGATTCGACTGTTGGTGTGCTTGCCCTTCACGCATATTACGGACCGGAGGTGCTTCGGTTGCAGTCTAGGTTCGAAGAATGGCTTCTCCTCTTTTATAAAGTGGAGTAACCGCTTTACTGCCTCGTACTTATTGAACTTCCGGACGTCCAGACTACTAAAGTCCAAGGCATCCTTCGATTCTTTTGGGAGCCTGGCTAAGTTTGCAAGACAACTCGCCGTGTCCGAATCGAAGTATTTGATTTGATCCCGATCCATTGAAAAAACGATGACCTCGCCGTCCTGGTCCCCGTTGCTGCTGCACGCGAAATACAAAGCGATCAATGGATTCGAAGTAATGTCAAGAAGTCGAGTTGGCAGCGAATAGTGCTGCATCCGAACCAGTCGATCTAGCGTGTAGACGTCGTCTTGGAAGTCGATGGCGTTTGACACCAAAAGCTCTCGAAAAAGGCGGTCCTCAGCGTCTCGGTGAATATAGTTACCTTTCTCGTCTCGCCGCATGATAGAGGGCTCAAGTCGATACTTTGCGCGATTTGAGTGGCCGCGATAGAACACCTCGCGTCCGCCATGATCTATCGCCAATACATGCTGAATAAAGTCCCCAACAGAGTTTGCTTGAAATGGTGCATCTGCCATTGGCGGCAGGTTGGCCTTCGAGATTTTTGACGGTGGTGCAGTGTTCAGCGCAATCCCAGCTTCGGTCAGAACTTGAAAAAGGTCCTCGTCCTTGATCGCCCAATGAGTGCGACTCAGCTCCCAACCTCGAATGTCAAGTAGCGCCTGCAATGGCTCAATGGCATCAAATGGGATGGGTGGAATTGATTGATCAATTTCTGGAACAACAAGCAGCGAGCGCCCATTTTCACGAAGCTTGACTGTTTTTAGTCTGCCTATTCGCATAGGCTCGTCAGTGCCTTCATATGCGAACAAGCAAGGCATGCCCGTTAAGGCGGAAAGCTGCTGAGATTTCAGTTCGCGGAAACTCGCAGCAATGTCGTCGCTTGTGTACTCCAAAAATCGGCCGCGCGGATACTCATAACTTAGCTTGTCCCAAGCGCCCGGAGCAGCGGTGACTAAGAAATTGAACATCTTCTTATCCGTTTTTTCCAGCCATCGAGGCTACTGATCATTTTCCGTCCATCGGACCAATGCCGCAGATGTATGTTTGTAGCTCTCCACAATCGCCTCCGCTAGAACCGCCCGATCCGCTAGCCCAAGCTGCTGTTCGTGTAAATCAAGCATCACGCTGACATGCTTCGCTTCAGCCGGGGATATCGAATAGCCTTGCTCTGACATCACCCGCAATAGACACTGACGAAGTTCGACTAAGACCCGGTGAAAATCTTCAAGAAATTCCTGCCCGTACCCTTGTTCTGCAAGGTACACCCCCGCATAGGTGGACACAAGAAGTTCTTTTAAGTGTGGGAAATCGCCATCACCGTTGGTCAAAGCATAGAGCGCTTTGCGCGAGGCCAACCCAATAGACGTTTGCGAATCGGTCGATATCGGGTCCCGCTTCGCAAAAGCCTTCCATACCGGATTCTTGACAAGAATCACACTTTCATTGGTATCTTTATCCCAGCCCGCAACCTTGGGCTTTCGCCTTTGCTTCTTCAAGTTACCCCATTTCTCTGCACAGATTCACCTTGTCCATTCACCCGCTTACCGAGGCCTCGACCCTCTCCCCGATCAATCGGACTGCCATTCATCATCTCGCGTGGTGATGGGATTCGAACCCATACCTTCGGTTTGGAGTGCTCAGGTCTCACCATTGAACGACGTCCGCGGCGCAATATGAAAATTCTATGCGCCCCATAAGCGTCTGTGCTCAAAAACGCATTAACAATATTTGAAGTCGAAAAAAGGGCCAAGGCAAGGAAACCAGAAAGACCGTCGCATCGGTAAGGCGCACCACAAACCTCTATACCGGACATCCAGCTGCTTGGTCAACGGTAGCTGCGGGAAATAATCTCAGGTGTCGGCAAAGTGCTCTGCCTTTGTCTCATAGGTAAATTTGCTTTTCCAGCTTATTTGGTTTGAGGTCAGGAATATTCCACCAACTGGAGCGACATGCCGACTGCACGCTACTGGTTCAATAGGCTTATGAAGAAGCCAGGACCAGGCAAAGATGGGTTTCTGATCGCTGGAGTTTCCCTTGCTTTTCCATCGCATAGATGCAGCGATAAAGCGCTTCGTGCGTGACACCCAGCTCGGCGGCCAATGACTTGATGCCGGTGCCAATGGGAAATCGTCCTTCTTCCCCTTCGGTCTCCAGCAAATGAACGAAACGGTCCTGCACTTTGGTGAGTGATAGTCGCTCGCATTGCAAGCGCAAGCGTTTGACTTCCTTATTGAGCATTCCAATCCAACGCCCCGCAAAGGCGGGGTCGCCGTCCATTGCGTCACGGACTTTGTGGATTGGAATTTGGACGATCGTTGAGTTGGCCACCACCTGGCCGTGACAGTGGTATTTTGCGGACTTGAGGCTCGCCTCGCTCACGAACCCCCTGCGCGTGCGCTGCAAGATGACGGGAGAGCCTTGCAGACCGGGTCGCTCCAAGACCACTTCTCCGCTGACCACGAAAAACATGCGTTCAGGCTTGTTGCCCGCCTTGAACAGGCAAGTTCCCTTGGACAGCTCTACCTCTTCGCAGAACGCAATCAAGCCCTTCGGCAGCAGATCATGAAGTTCGTCAAGGGCATGTGCAAACATGGGGAAATCTTTGGCTATATGATTTTAATCATATGATATTTATCATTCGTGCGCAATACTTTGCTCCACGATACCAAGCGATAGACCCATGCCCAATGCCATCCTTCAATTCGGTGAAGTTCGCCCCGAATACCAGACTCCCGTCCTCAATGAACGGGCGGTCCGCGCGGCAGCGGGGATATTGTTTTTCCTGGCGCTGATCTCTTTCATGAACGCCTGGCTCACTGGAAACTTCCAGCCGACCCGCGTGTTTGTGGTCAGTTTCTTGATCGAGTTCACCATCCGTATTTTTGTGAATCCACGCTTTGCGCCGATCATGATTTTGGGCCAGTGGATGGTGCGCAAGCAGCAACCGGAATGGAGCGGCGCGCCGCAAAAGCGATTCGCCTGGGCCATCGGATTCGTACTTGCGGCGACCATGCTCTACCTGGTAGTACTCAACAACGTCATTGGGCCCATCAACTTGATTGTGTGCTCTATGTGTCTGACTCTGCTCTTCTTCGAGACGGCGTTTGGCATTTGCATCGGCTGCAATATTTACAACCTCTTCAACAAGGAGAAAGCCCAACTTTGTCCCGGTGGCGTCTGCGAACTGCCCGCCGAGCAGGCTTCGTCCACATCGGCCCCCCAAGCCGCCATCGTCATCGCTTTCGCTGTGGTCGTCAGCGTCATCGCCCAGTGGGTTTACAGCTCGGCTCCGAAACGGGCGGCCGCGTTAGAGATCCCTGTCGCTACCCAGCCTGCTGCACCCATAGACCCGGCCGAGGCAGAACGCTGCAAGGTTCCAGACTTCGCCAAAGCGATGGGGCACGAAGAGAAGTGGAAGCTGCACAACAACTGCAAGTGAGTTGGTTGCTTGCTCAACCCATGACCCAATCTATCAGGAGACATCCCACATGAATATCAATCGCCGAAGCTTGATGGGCAGCGCTTCCGCCGTAGCCCTGCTTCTTTTGATGGGAACCGCTCGGGCGGCGCAACCCGTTGTGGAAATCATCGCCTTTGCGCATCCACCCGTGCAATCGGCCTTGAAGCCTCTGCGTGATTGGCTCGCCACCCAGGGCAAGCATGCGCGCGTGGTTGAAATCGACATGGAGACGCCTGCTGGCGAAAAGCGAGCCGCCGCCGTGGGCGTGACGGGCCATGTGCCCATTCTGGTTTTAGTGGATGGCAAATACGTCTTCGCTAGAAAGGATGGTGCGGCCATCGAACTCAAGAGCTTTCCTGCACTGCCCAACATGAAGGGTTCTTGGACCATCGACGACGCCAAGGCGATCATCTCGGCTGCCCGTTGACGCCAGACGCTCAAACATGCTCAGAACCGATAGATGTTCAAAGTCAAGAGACCGCACCCTTCGGTTCAAGATCAGGCATTTGTCGCGGAAGGGCTCACGCGTGCCTTTGATTGATCGGTTGGCATGGACGTGAAAGCCATTGGCGAATTCATGCTGGCATTCGTTCTGTTGGCCGTTTACTTCCGCAACGTGACGCGAGACAAGCTCCGCTAGATGCGAGGCTGCCTCCTTAACCAACCATTCGAATGGACCGCCCCGTGAAACTATCTTCCTCGCTCAAACGCCGCCTGTTGCTTGGCGGCCTAACCGTTCTGCTCTTCGGCCTGTTCTTCTTCGTGATGCTGCGCTCCGGACCCCTTGCGCCCATCAAAGTCACTGTTGGCCAGGCCAAAGAAGGCAGCCTCGCCCCCGAGCTGTTTGGCATCGGCACTGTGGAGGCGCGGCGCAACTGGATGATTGGCCCGACCGTGGCCGGACGTGTTCTGAGCGTGAAGGTGGATGTGGGCGACGTGGTCGTCGCTGGACAGCTTCTGGCCGAAATGGACCCGGTGGACCTCGATCAGCGTATGGCCTCGCTGGATGCCGCGATTGAGCGCGCCAAGAGCGCGCAATCGGCAACGGCAGCCCAGCAGGCAGACGCAGTGGCCAGGCGGGAATTGGCGGCATCTAACATGCGCCGCAACCTAGACCTCGCAGACAAGAATTTCATCAGTTCGGGCGCACTGGAGAGCTTCGCCCAAGCCAAAGCGTCTGCAGACGCTGCCCTTGATTCAGCGCGGGCCAACGCAGCTGGCTCAGTGCAAGATTTGAACCGCGCCAAGGCGGATCGTGCAGCGCTTGCGCAGCAACGCGCCAATGTCCGATTGGTTGCTCCGTCCGGTGGCGTTGTGTCCGCTCGCGATGCTGAACCCGGCTCCACGGTGGTGGCGGGGCAATCGGTACTGCGCGTGATCGACCCCGCGAGTCTGTGGGTGAAATTGCGCGTGGACCAAGGCCGCTCGGGAGGACTTGCACAAGGCTTGAAGGCCCGCATTGTCTTGCGCTCGCAGCCTCAGATCACCCATGCCGCAACCGTGGCGCGTGTTGAACTGCTGGGCGACAGTGTGACTGAAGAACGCATCGCCCAGTTGTCGTTTGACAAGGCGGCGAGAGGCATTTCAATCGGGGAAATGGCGGAGGCGACCATTCAACTGCCTTCCACGGACAAGTCCCTCATCATTCCAGCGGCCAGTATTCAGCGGCAAGGTGCTTCCACCGGAGTTTGGCGCATGGAATTGGGCAAACCAGTTTTCGCACTGGTCAAGGTTGGCACGGCCAGCCTGGATGGCCAAATTCAGGTTTTGGACGGTCTCAAACTAGGCGATGAGATTGTGGTTTACAGCCAAAAACCCTTGAGCACAGGCGCGCGCGTGCAAGTAGTGGATTCCATCGTCAAGTCAGCGGGCTCATCGGGAGTGGCCCAGTGATTAGCCTGGCGGGACGCGACATCCTGCATTCGTGGCCCAAGTTCGTCCTGACGGGCATGGGCTTGGGGCTGCTTATTGGGGTTACCTTGTCTATGGCTGGGGTGTACCGTGGCATGGTCGACGATGCCGAGGCATTGTTGACCAACAGCGGCGCGGATTTGTGGGTGGTTCAAAAAGACACCCAAGGCCCCTATGCAGAGTCGTCTAGCATCAAAGACGACATTGTTCACGGCATCGAAGGCATGCCGGGCGTGGCGCTTGCCGCCAATGTGACCTATCTCAACATGCAGGTTCAGCGCGGCAGCGATGAGGCGCGCGCCATGGTGGTGGGCATCGAGCCAGGAAAGCCTGGCAGCCCAGCGCACCTGGTGGCGGGCCGCCCCTTGACCCGCAGCCACTATGAAGCGGTGGCAGACGTGAAGACCGGCTTTTCCTTGGGAGACCGCATTCGCATCCGGCGCCATGAATACGATGTGGTGGGCCTGACGCAGCGCATGGTCTCTTCGGGTGGCGACCCGATGGTATTCATTCCCTTGAAGGATGCCCAGGAGGCGCAGTTTCTGAAAGACAACGATGCAATCGTCAACGACCGCGCACGCACCGCTGCCAATCCGGCATTCAACCGCCCTGGCGTACCGGGCTTGTTGGATGCGGCCATTTCCAGTCAGACCAGCAGCCATAGCGTCAATGCGGTGCTTGTTCAAGTGCGTGAAGGCTTCTCGCCGGAACAGGTTGCAGAACCGATACGGCGCTGGAAACACCTCGAAGCCTACGACCGCGCTGGGATGGAAGACATCCTGGTCGCCAAGCTCATCGCCACCTCCGCCAAGCAGATCGGTATGTTTCTGGTGATCCTAGCCCTTGTGAGCGCGGCTATCGTGGCCTTCATCATCTACACCATGACTATGGGCAAAATACGCGAAATCGCCGTCTTGAAACTCATCGGGACCAGCAACGCGACCATTGCCTCCATGATTCTTCAGCAGGCCATGGGTTTGGGGTTGATCGGCTTCTTCGTTGGAAAACTCTCAGCCACGCTGTGGGCACCTGTTTTTCCCAAGTACGTCCTCTTGCTGCAAAGCGATGCGCTGCGCGGCCTTGCGGTGGTGATGCTGATTTGCGCATTGGCGAGCACACTGGCCATTCGCGTCGCCATCAAGGTCGATCCAGCCGAAGCGATTGGAGGATGAGCATGCAGTCCTCCATCCAACCGCCAAGCCAACAGGGAGGCATTGTTGTCGAGGGCCTGCGCAAGGTCTATGGCCATGGTGAGACGGCCGTCGAAGCGCTCAAGAGCGTGGACATGGTGGTCGGCCCCGGCGAAGTCGTGGGCCTTGTAGGCCCCTCGGGATCGGGCAAGAGCACCTTGCTCAAATGCTTGGGTGCCATCATCGAGCCGACCTCTGGGCGCATGGTGCTCGGCGGCAAGACCCTCTACAACGACGCTTGGACGACCAAAGACCTGCGCAGCCTGCGCCGCGACAACATTGGCTTTGTGTTTCAAGCACCGTATCTGATCCCTTTTCTGGATGTAACTGATAACGTCGCCTTGCTCCCCATGCTCGCAGGCGTACCCAACCTACAGGCGCGGACGCGAGCCCTGGAACTTCTTAGAGAGTTGGATGTGGCCCATCGCGCGAAGGCTGAACCATCTCAGCTTTCAGGAGGCGAGCAGCAGCGGGTATCGATTGCAAGGGCTTTGGCAAACAGGCCCCCGGTGATATTGGCTGATGAACCGACGGCTCCGCTTGACAGCGAGAGGGCTTTGGCTGTCATGCGCATTCTCAACCGCATGGCGATCCAGTCCCAGGCCGCCGTGATCGTCGTCACCCATGACGAAAAGATCATTCCGACCTTCAAGCGGATTTACCACATTCGCGAAGGTCGAACAGTCGAGGAAGCCGGTGAGGGAAGATCGTTGGATTAGTCTCTGCAAGAGACGTGAACCCTGTTGCAGATCAGCGCACTGGAACAAACGTCAATGCGACACGGCTCCTGAGGCCTTGGATGCGGCGTCAAACCCGCCCTTTGCCCGCCACTCATCAAATCCACCCTGCAAAATGCGCAGATTGTCCCAACCGGCCACCCGCATGGCAAAACCAGCCTGCGCCGATAGCGAGCCGCTGTTGCAATAGATCAGCACGGGTTTGTCTTTGGGGATTGAGGCGCGCTTGGAGAGGACTTGGCGCCATTCGATGTTGATGGCTCCGGGGATGTGGCTCTTGGCAAACTGAGCGGCATCGCGGGCGTCGATGACCATGAACTTCGTCCAGTCATCCTTTGGGATTTGCTCGGCGAAGATCACCCCACCGCCATAGTCCACAAACTCGGTGTAGGCCTCCATTTCGTCGATAGCTTTTGCATTGTCCGCCCAAGCTGCGGTTGTGAAGGCTAAGGTGGCGCACGCCAAAGCGAGCGTCATGGTCGAGCGAAGTTTCATGGTGATTTCCGTTGACGTGAATTCAATGGGCGGGGTTTAGCCGGGGATGCGTCTCGTCGCCCAGCCACCAGAGCAAGGCGCCTGACGCAAACATGGATGCGGCGACGAACCAAAATGCCGATTGCATCTGGCCTGTGTAATGCGCGGCCAGGCCCAGGCCCAGTGCGCCGATGCCATAGCCCAGATCGCGCCAAAAGCGGTAAATGCCGATGGCCGATCCGCGCCAGGACGGATGGGAGATGTCTGCTACCGCGGCGGACAGGTTGGGATACAGCAAAGCCATGCCAAAACCTGAGACGGCAGCCGACACCGCCCACCACGTCACGCCATCGCCGAGCATCATGGCAGCCACGCCCGCTCCACAAATCCACATGCCCCAGACATTGAGCATGTGCCGCCCAACGCGATCCGATAGCCGACCGGTGAAGAGCTGCGAGCCGCCCCACACGAAGCCGTAGAAGCCGATGATCCACCCCACGTTGGGCAGGCTCACGCCTTTTTGATACAGGAAAACAGGGTAAAAAATCCACACCAGGGCATCGACGAATTTCTCCACCATTCCGGCTTGGCTCAATGCCATCAGGCGCTTGTCGCGCCAACTCATCAGCGTGAAGATTTCCTTGGTGGAAGGGTTGGAGGAAACGCCTTGGGGATAGCGTGGACGCAGGGTTTGCACAGCGCCCGGCGCGTGTTTGGCGGCTTCCGCCTTGGCCCAGGGCAAGGTGTCCTTGACCCATATTTGGGTCAGGACCAGGGCCAGGACGATGACAGCCATTCCGAAAATCAAAATCCCCTGGCGCGCGCCGAATTGAGAGGCCATGTAAGCCGTCGCGATCCCTGCCAGGGCAACGCCCACGTATCCCGAAAACTCATTGAGTCCAAGTGTCAGGCCCCGCTCTTCGAGTCGGGTGATGTCGAGCTTGGAGGTCTGGGTCATCGACCAGGTCAGCCCTTGATTGACGCCGAGTAGGATCGTCGCTGCAACCACCCAACTCCAACTCGGCGCGAACCAAATCATGACCGGAATGGGCAAAGCCACAAGCCAGCCCATCAACAGAACCTGCTTTCGGCCAATGCGCTCTGAAAGCCGCCCCGCAATGAAGTTCATGGCGCCTTTGACCAGTCCAAAGGCCACCACAAAGGAACTCAGCAGCACAAAGGAGTTCTTCGGGACACCAAAGTCCGACTCGGCCAGCGCGGGCACGACGGTGCGGGTCATGCCAATCGTGAGGCCCACCAACAGCACTTGGATCAGCTGGTGGATGAATTGGCTCTTGTTGTGGCCAATGCCGTGCTTCAACTCCATGGTGTCAGGCCGCGATGTTGGAGGCGACGATCTGGTCCATGTTGGCGGGGCGCGCCGGGATGTTGGCGGTCAGCTCGCGCACGAAGGCATCGCGATCCATCGCCAGCAGGGGATTCCAGCGCTTCTCGAAGCCAATGGTCGAAGAGGGCTTGCCGGATAGGCCCACGCCGCATGCGCTGCCCGCTTGGTGTCCTGGAAAGATCTCCAACTCCGACGGCAAGCTCAAGAGATTGGCGCCCAAACTGTCAAAGAGCATGCCCGCCATCTCTTGTTCGCGGCCAGCCAGGTCGGGGCGCCCAGTTGCGCCTACAAACAATGTATCGCCCGTGATGACAAACCAGGGCTCGGGACCTCGGCGCGCGTCCGACACCAGCAGGCACATGCTGTCGAGCGTATGGCCTGGCGTGTGCAGGACCTTGATCTTGACGTTGCCCAAGTCCAGCAATTGGCCATCCACCAAAGGCTCGTACTCGAACTTCACAAACGTGCGCGCGCTCTCATGCAGGCAATAGGGGGCACCTACGCGTTTGGCCAATTCCCTGCCCCCCGAAAAGTGATCGGCATGGACATGGGTGTCGATGACGTAGGCGATGCGCACATTTGCCTGCGCGGCTTGTTCAATGAACCAGTCTTCATCTCCCGCGACCACGTCGACGGCGGCGGCGATCGCGTGGCCTGCGCAACCAAAGAAGTAGGACAGCGAGGATTCTTTGGTGGGAAGTTGCTTGAAGAACATGGATGCCTCCTTAAAACACGAGAACTTTGTCGGCTTCCAGCGTCCAATCGGCGAGCTGGGCCAGCGTGGAGCGCTTGGCGCCCTCGATGACTTCGGATTCGGCCAGGCCGCGCGCGTCCATGCAGGTCCCGCACAGGCCCACCTCGCCTTTGCGGATGACTTTGGAGAGCATGAGCTGGGTGTTGTAGTAGCCCTCGGGCACCTTCTGGTGGTCCTTGGCGCATCCAACGGCGTCGGCCATAAGGAACACGCGCACATGGACGTCCTCCTTGGCGGCGAGTGCGCCGGCCAATCGCAGCGCGTTATAAGCGCGTTCGTTGCCGTAGGGGGCGTCGTTGACGATGAAGAGAATTGAGCTCATGGGGATTCCTTGGTTTCAAGCGGCATGCCTGCAGACTGCCACTCGGCCACGCCGTCGAGCAGCTTGCTCACCGTACGGCCCTTGGCCTTCAGCAGTTGGGCTGCCTCTTCGGAGAACAGGCAAAAGGGGCCTCGGCAATAGGCGACGATCTCGACTCCCTTGGGTAGTTCAGCAATGCGTCGTGCTATCTCATCCATGGGCATGGATCGGGCAAAAGGCAGATGCGCATGGTCGAATTCGGCGCGGGGGCGGACGTCGATCACGATGACTTCGCCGCGCTTGGCCTGGTCCATGAGTTGCTTGCGGCTGACGCTGGCGAGCTTGTCCGGGGCGGATGCCATGCCGTCTAAGGCGACGCGCAACTCCACCAGGTGTTCTTGGGCGACCTCCCGCATGGATACCCAAAGGTTTGCCACATCGGGGCCGCTCAGCCGGTAGTGGATGAATTTGCCTTCCCTGCGCGTAGCGACCAACCGGGCTTCCCTGAGGACCTTCAGGTGCGCGCTGGCTAGCTTGATTTCGATCGAAAGCTGCTCAGCTAAGGCTTCGACAGGCATCTCGCCTTGGGCAAGCAACCCCAACAGTTCAAGCCGTTTGGGACTTGCCGTGGCTTTGCCGATGCGCGCGACCTGTTCGTAGAGGATGTCTTTGAGCGTGCGTTTATCCATCCTTTCATTCTAATGATCAATAGAATGAAAGGCAAACTCAATGACTTTAACTTTGCGGGCGCCCCAGGTCGGGAGCGTCAATGGGAGTGTCGATGGTGGGCATCGGGAAAGTGAGGGTGGGTGTGTTCCAACGGCGCATGGCGATGCGCATGGGTGTGCTTTTGGCCTGGAGCCACACTCAATGCGGGGAAGTCTGCATGGTCATGTTGATGGTGGTCGTCGTGCGTGTGCTCGTGCTCATGCTCGATCGGCTCATGGACGTGGGGGTGCTCGTGCGTTTCCGTCAGATGAAGCCAAACACCCCAGCCCATCAACGCACCGGCAGCGACCAGTCGCAACGTGACGGGCTCGCCAGTGGCCAAGGCCAACGCCGCTCCAAAGAACGGCGCCACTGAAAAGTACGCGCCCGTGCGAGCGGTTCCAAGGTGGCGCAATCCCACGACGAATAGTGCAAGGCTCACGCCGTAGGCTAAAAAGCCCACCACCATGGCCCCCCCAGAACCGGCATCGAAGGCAGCCCATTGCCAAGCGCAACGGCTAGTGCCAAATTCATGCTCCCCGCCACCAACCCTTTGACGGAGACGATCCAGGTGGCATCGTTGAGGGACACCTTGCGGGTGAGGTTGTTGTCTATTCCCCAGGAAAAGCACGCGCCAAGAATTGCGAGGGCTGGCCAAATGCCGGAGAAGCTCACCTCTTGGGGCCAGCTTAGGATCAACGCCCCGGCCGCGATGGACGCCATGCCCAATGCGATCCGCCGATCGAAGTTCTCACGAAAGGCAATCCACGCCAAAAGCGCCGTGAAGACGCCTTCGGCGTTGAGCAGGAGGGACGCGCCGGACGCGGGCATGCCTGTAAGCCCAGCCATGAGCAAGACCGGGCCGACAACTCCGCCCGCAAGGGTGGCCCCTGCGAGCCAGCCCGCTTCACCGCGTCGCAGTGTCACGGGGGCAGACCTCCTGGCCAGCCGGTAAATCGCCAAGCCGATGCCAGAGCCCAGGTAAAGGAGCGCGGCGAGCATCCATGGCCCCACATTGCCCAAGAGAAGTTTTGCCAACGGGGTTCCCGCCCCAAAGAGCATTGCCGCCCCAAGTGCAGCGGCGACGCCCACATTCATTTCACTGCCACGATTCATGTTTTTCCTTTGCAATCAAGTCGGATTCATTGGCGTTGCCTATTGGCGCGACTTGGTAAGTTCCTCTATCACGAGTTGCTGAAGCTCTTGAAACCCAAATGTAGGGAGTGGTCGGCCATTTACAAAATACTCTGGCGTCTGTGAAACACCCAGTGCGTTGGCATCCTTCAGGTCCTGGGCTACGGCCTGCAACACTTCTGGGGCAGTCACGTCGAATGCCAGTTGCTCCATATTCAGGCCAATTCCGTCGAGGTATTTCAGCGCCAGATCAACCTTTGCAGTATGGTTTGATGCCCAAGTGCCCTGGCTATCAAACAAGGCCTCCAAAGCCTCCCAGAACTTGCCTTGTATACGCGCGGCCTCAAGCACAGCGACTACCTTATCGGACCCTTGGTGAAATGGAGCGTAGCGCATCACCAGTTGAATGCGACCTGGGTGTTGCTTCATCAGTTGCTTGACCATGGGATAAAAGGTGCGGCAAGTTTCGCATGCCGGGTCGAAGAACTCCACCACGGATACAGGAGCATCTGCACTGCCGTTGCGGGGCGAATGGGGACGCGTCAAAGTAGTTCTATCGACGACTGCGCCCTGCGCAGGAGAAGGTCGCTCAGAGGTGTACCACCAGAAGAAAAGCACCACGATGACGAAGAAGAGCGGAATCAGCGTGGCAATGGTGATGACTGTATTGTTTGGGTTGGATTTTTTCATCTGTTCATTTTCAAAAGAGTCGCATGCAGTAGATAGCCGATTGCCCCATCGGGCACGAACAATCATCCTTGGCGCAAGATCCAATGCCCTACAGGTACTTTGGATGGAGCCATCCGATTGACACCCATGAACTTGTCTATGAAGTGGAATTCGCCTTTTGTTGAATGATCTTGCACCAGGCCAACAGCGCTGCGAACGGTTCGACATCTTCCAAAAATAGCCCGTCCTCCATCATGCGCTGGTAGTCCGTCTCCAATTTGCGCAGCGCCTCATCAACCGGAATCAGCTGGAGTTTTCCAGCCATTGCGGCGTGGTAGTCAATGACATTGCCATTTGCGTCCTTCTCGGCAAAGAAGGCACTCTTGTGGTCTGCGACAGCCAGGGCCAAGTCCTTGTCTGCAATCGCGCTGTTCGCAAATCCTGCAGCATCCAGCCGCGTCAGATCATGCCAATGGCGGGCAAAACGCTCACCGCCTCGAAACGCACCCTGCGCACAGAAGACATGAATGGCTGTGGCCTTTTCCCAAAAAGTTCGCTCGGCCCGCATGACTTGTGGGTTTGCCGTAGGGAAACTTACCCCCTTCACATACTTTGAGGCGTCGCATTGAACGGCCCGTGGTTCGCAGGGCTCTCCGGTGGAGCGGGCACCGAACTCCAGCATGACAGTCGGCGCCACATAACCTGTGCCACTGGACAGGGCCTTGTAGTCGATGAACACTTTGTCAGCTTCGGTCCGCACCATTGCCGGTAGACCGTGCCGCGCCAGTGCTGATTGCAGACCGGGAGCAATGTCGGCTTCCACCCAGCTCGCCAACCGTGCCCTGATTTCGCGACTCCACTTCTTTTCCTGACTCTTGCTCGCTGGCAAGGGCCCACCGGCCTCACCAACCAGGTCACTTGCGATGACTCGAATGTCATAGGTCAGGTCTACGTCCTCAGAAAAGCGTTGAATCGCACCATATGCTTTGGACAGCGACGTGCCGCCCTTGAACACCAGGTGTTGTGCATGTTGACCGCCAAAGAGGTGCTGCAATGCCCAAACAACCCAGACGTCCTTCTCCAACAGGTGCGGCGGAACGCCCGACTGGTCAGCTGCCGCATTCAACGCCTCCAGGCGCTCTGCAGGGGATAGCTGAAAAAACTCAGCCATGGGCAACCAGGGCACTCACCTCTTGCGCCATCCAGGTTGGCAAGCGGGCGCGTGCCGAGGCGATTTCCTCTAACTCGGAGACCGGTAGCTTGGAGCGCAATTTCCGGATCGCTTCTCCCGCTTGTTCTGGCCCCAACCATGCCAAGGCCCGCACAACGTCTCCAGCCGCCCGTCCTGGGAAGATCAGCTGCCAAATTGGCGCGTGTCGAAATTCGATCTTTTGCGCCCCCAATTTCAGTTGCCGACTACGGCCAGAGGTCAGGTAGACCGCCCGCATCGGCACTTGCGTGGTCAAACCCAACGCATTGGCCGCCGCCGCGCCATGGGCCACGATGGTTTCGCCACGCTGGTTTGCGAGCCCCTCGACCATCTTGACGGCGGACGGCGCGCGGGCGCCAAAACGGCTCTCAACCGGCAACACATAGATGCCCCGCCCCGCACGCAACAAAGCTCCACGCGCCACCAGCCGCGACAAGACTTGGTCCACCGCAGCACGGGTACCAAGGTGCAACAGTTCTTTCGCAGCCAGGGGCGTTCCCTCGGGCAAACGAGAGGCGTGCGCCAGTACTTGCTTTGATAGGGTTTGCATGGTGATGTCTCCGAAGTGGAAGAATTATCTTCCATTTTCTGACACTTTGCCAGGGGCAAAACTGTTCTGGCCCGTTGGCTGGCCAGCACTTCCACCCAGGGGCGCAGGGCACGGAGATGCCTCAACTCGCCACAGCCGAGGTGGCCCAAGAGGTCGGTCTGCCGCCCTTGGAGTACACGACGACTTCAGGGCTGTGGCTCCCAACCCCACGTAAGATTGCAGGATGCAATTCACTTTGGACGACATCGACCTCTCCTCTCTGACAAAAGCCAACCTGGGCGCCTTGCTATTTGACCAACTCGGTTTGAACAAGCGAGAAGCAGGTGATGTCGTGGATGCGTTTTTCGCCATCATCGCCGAGCGCTTGGTGGCTGGCGAAGAAGTAAAGCTATCGGATTTCGCAGGGTTTCAAGTTCGAACCAAAGCGCCCCGCCCGGGCCGCAACCCCAAGACCGGCGAGGCGGTGGAAATTGCGAAGAGACGCGTTGTCACCTTTCAGCCCGGGCCCAAGCTCAAAGAGCGTTTGAAAAGCGGCACCATGCAAGCGGGCACCTAAGCCTCCCCCTTTTGTAGCCAACGTGATCCGGTCGCGTCCTCTGGAGAGCGAACCCCTATAGTGTGAGACCTAGCCCCAGAAACCCAACGATGGCCCCACCAACCGAATCTGCGTTTCACGTTTCGGCTCGCAAGACATTGGCCTTGCTTGAAGAGCACCTGATGACCTGGGAAGAGCTCGATGCCTACGCCGGTGGTTGGGTCTGCCTGGTTGGGTTCATCTCGGAGCAGCACCACTTGGGTGTCCAAGGGGTCTATTCGAATGACAAAAAGGCAGTTCACGGAGAGTTCCTTCGCATGGATTTCAGAAGCTACTGGGTATTCAGCCCTGAAGGGCTTGGCACCCCCATGAACGCTCTGGAATACCGTACACAAATGGCCGCTTGGTTGGATCGCATCGTGATGCTGGCCCCCCAGCGCAATGCTCTAATGCAGTCGCTGGCCGAACTGCATTTTCTTGACGTCCCGGCCTTTGAGGACTTCACAGACCTCTTGCTTGAGAACCCGGCAACCGCGTTTGAAATTCGACGTGACCTCGTGGCCATGTTGCCGAACGTCGACGAGCTGGTCCCCAAGGTACAAGCAGTTGCTGAGCAATTCTCCATGGAGTTGGCCCTCAAAAGCTGGGGGCCAGAGCCTGGCACCCCTCTCCAATAAACGCAGCCAACCATCTACCCATGTGTTACTCCGCGCAAGTTTGGGCCGACTACAACAAGTACGTGCGCGCGTACGGCGTGGAGATCGACATCGACACCTTCGCTGCGTTGTTCTGGAGCCGATTGGCAAACGACCGCATCAAGGTGCCACTGGCGATGGAGAGCACGGCGCTCGAACTGGCGGGAGCCGATGGTCAACCGCTGCATGACGCCATTCAACAGTACCGGCAGCAGCAGGCCACCAAGCTGGAGCAAGAACTTTTCAAACAGCGCCAGCGATTGGCCGATGCGCAGCGCACCTTGCAGACCAAGACTACCAAGACTACCAAGACAGCCCAAGAAGCTCAACGGATTTCCACGGCCAAGATCGAATGGGCACTGGGCAAGCTCGCGGCGCTTCGGCGCACCGAACTCAAGGATTCGGATTCCCGTATCTACCCTGGGTACTACGCACCGGTGATGGTTATGGAGAACGGACGGCGCGTCGTCAAACCCATGCGCTACCAGTGTCGACCAGCCGGAAAGCCAGCGATCCATGACACCAAGTTTCCTGGCACGTACAACGCCCGTCGCGACAACCTAGAGGGTTATTGGAAAGGTCAGTTTGGCTATACCCATGGTCTGATGGTGGTGAACGCCTTTTATGAACATGTGGAAGTTCAGAACGCCAGCGGCGATCTGGAAAAGGTGATTTTGGAATTCAAGCCCCGTCCAACGCAGGACATGCTGGTGGCGTGCCTGTGGTCCCAATGGCGTGCCCCCGGTGAACCCGATCTGCTTTCCTTCGCCGCCATCACAGATGAGCCTCCTGCCGAGGTGGCCGTTGCTGGCCACGACCGCTGCATCATCCCGATCAAACCAGAACATATCGACGCTTGGCTACGGCCCAATCCGAAAGACCTCCAAAGCCAGTACGCCATCCTCGATGACCGCGAACGGCCCTACTATGCGCACCGGTTGGCCGCTTAGTGCTGGAGCGCTATGTCGCCAGCGAAACTTCAAACCTTTCATTGGGGTAAAGCACCGCGCCAATGGTGGGAAAAACTTTTGATTCAATTCCCTCTACGCTGCCCGCGAAGCACTTGAAGCACTTGAAGCGCTTGATCAGGCTCATTCCTACGACTGTCCTTCATTCCACGATGACTGGGTCCGAGGCAGCGACTTCCCTGGGTCATAAACTTCCAACCGATCTGGCGCAGCCATGGTTTGCGTGAACAGCACCAAGTTGGTTCCACCGGGGGACAGTCGCGATGGAAACAGTATGCCTTTGGCACCAGCAGCTACCACCGCGTCCCCAATGACCCAACTCGGAGGCTCCGTTCGCTTGTCAAACCACAGTTCTCGCCAGTCGCAATAAAAGTCCTCCCAAATGGAGTCCCACGCAGAGGCGCTGTAGCCCCCCGTGAAGTCCACGACTGGCCCGACGGTCAGCTGATAACTTGTCAGCGTGCCCGGTGGCAGCAACGTAGAGACTTGCTGGTATTCGGCAATGGCTGTTTGCGCCTCCAATGCAAGGTACAGCGCTTCGACACCGGGACGGTTTGCACGCCCTCCATGTTTGGCAGCCCCTGCCCCGCTTGTTGGCGCTACCGCCCAACGGGGAACGTGCATGCGAAATGCCGTCGCTTCCGTCAGCGTGACAAACTTCATCCCGCAGCACCCGCTTGAAGGGAATCCACATATCTCAAAACGTCTTCGGTTCGTCCCTCAGAAACGAGCAGTTCTGCAGTCTTGTAGCCAAACGGAGGCAATGGCTCGTTTCGATACCAAAAGATGGCTCGCCCAAGGTCTCCGGACAGGTCATGTGCAGCCCGCATCACCCGCAAAGCTTCCCGCAAGAACTTCTGTACGCTCTCGGATGACGGAGCCCTTGCAATCGTGTTGCGATGGACATGGGCCTGACTGGCAAGCGTTTGAATGTCGATGCTCATGGCGTCACCGAATCGCTTGGGAGACAACGTAGAGGCTCCGGCGTCCTGATCCCGTAGGAAATCTAGGAACCCATCAAACCCATGACCCAAGTAAGAAGACGGCTGAATCGACGACGTTTGCATATAGCACCTCAGTCAAAAAAATCACAAATACTGCACCAATTATGCACCTTTTGTGATTTTATTATGCACTTAGGGTGCATCCACCATCCTCGATGACCGCGAGCGGCCCTACTACGCACCGGTTGGCCGCTTAGTGCTGGTGCACTAGGTCGCCAGCGACACTGAAAAAGATTCGTTGGGATAAATCACCGCGCCAACGCCTCATCCGATTCACTGACTTCACCGATGAACTGCGAATGGTCGTCCCGCGTCACGTAGACATTCCATTTTTTTGATCACGATAGCCTCCTCAGTGTTGAAAGCGCCAATTGGTGGCCTGCCAAGAAAGCCTGGGCAGGCCACCGAAATCACCACACCACCGGCACTCCATGCCGGTGAAGCGTCAGGCTGTTGCCGCCGTGGCTTGCATCTGCCGCCCCTCTTCTAGCTCCACTCCGACTGCATCGTCCGGCATGGCATCCACGGCGGGCAGTTGAGACGCTATTTCGGGAGCCACGTCACCGACTCGGAGCATAGTGGGTAGCCAGCCGGTGCCTGTCATGGTCTGCTCTGCCCCACTGACCACATCGTCCTTCTTGAGTGCTGCCAGCGGGCTGGCTGCATTGGCATCCACCGCTTCGGTCACCACGTCCAGAATTCGGCCCTTGGAGACGTGATTGAAATACGAGGCCCCGGATGCCGTCCACCATTTGCGCATGTCCAGCCCCACCGCCTGTGCCAATGCTTCATTGCGCTGGCGCTCTGGCTCGGTCCCGCAGATTCCGGTGGTGGTCAGCGCCGTTACAAAGGTAAGCAATTGCAGGACCGTGGCTTGGTTCTGTTCCAACAGCCATGGAAAGATTGCTTCCAAATCGGCTGGTAGACGCTGCGCCCACGCGTCACGCTCGGCTTGTACCCGCGTCCAAGCTGCACAGCCTTCCAGATCGTCAGCGGCTGAGCGCAGTTCATGGCTGCTGTCCGTCGCAGTGATCGCAAACACAGGCTCTTGCCGGTAGTAGCGGTTGTCGTTGTCGCGGAACACCTTCTGTGCCAGTTGGGCCGTCAATGCTGCCACCGCGACATCAGGGCGCTCCAGCAACTCCGCTTGCAGGGCTTGCACACGGTGGGCAGTGAGGCGGCGCATGAGTTTTTCGGAATGGACGGGGCGGGTCTTAGGAGACGGCAAGGACACCAGCGGTGCGTCGTCACTGCCTGCCTCGGTATGCCGAACTGCTTGCACCATGTCGCTGCGGTCTTCGGGTCGTACCAGTCCGCATTTGACGGCAGCAGTCCCATCGTTGCCGACAAACACCACGCATCCCGCTTGCGTCATCAACTCGGCAGGCCACACATTGAGCGATTCCTGCAATTCCTCTTGCTGGGTTTGCACGGCCTCCACCTCAGATTCGAGTTTTTCGTAGGCGCTTTCATCGTCGCCATCACCATCGCCCGCGTCGGCAATAGCGTCCATCTGGTTTTCCAGTGCCGTCAGTTGGGCGTCCAGATCGGCCATGCGAGCAGCTTCGTGCTCCGTGGGTTCGCGCCGTGCTTTGCGCAGACTGCCGTATTTGAGGTACTCGTCATAGCCGTAGCGCACACGGACATCAACCCACTTCCAGCCCTCGGCAGCTACCTGTTTGGCCTTCTTGGAGAGCTTTGCCTCTGCCAACCGCTCCAAGAGTGCAGCATCCAGCAGATAGACCTTCTTCTCGTCCTCACTGAACAGGTCACGGCGCACAGCACCGCCCGCGCCTTCATAGGCCTTAGGCGTCACATAGCGGGCCACCGGGTCACGGTCAGATTCGATTTCGCCTTGGTTGAGCAACTGACGCAAGTAGTCCGGTCGGCGGTTCCAGTTCGGCACCCCACTCCAGACCTCTTCTTGCTTGGCATGGTCATCAACGGAGGCCAGCACCATGAGGCAGTCCAGCCCGATCTGGTCTTCACGGAACTGCGCCAGCAGCTTAGGGGACACCGTTGCCAGTTTCATGCGGCGCTTGACGACCAAAGGCGTCACGCCAAAGGCTGCGGCCACATCTTCAACGGATTTGCCTTGGTCGATCAGTTTGGCAAAGGCGGTGAATTCATCGGCCGCATGCATGGCCACATGGAAGACGTTTTCCGCAAGGCTTGCCATCAAGGCCTTGTCGGCGGGCACGATCAACACCGGCACGGGATAGTTATCGGGAATGAAGGCACCGGTATGCAGCAGAGTCAATGCTTCGAGGCGACGGCCACCGGCACACACTTCGTACAGCCCACGCAGGCCTTTGACGACGACCAGGTTCTGCAAGATGCCATGTTCACGGATGGAAGCTGCCAACTCCGACAGGCTCATCTTGGACGTGGAGGCTGCCGTGCGGGCTTGATAGGTCTCCGACAGCACCAATTTATTGAACGGGACGCAGACGCGGGGAGAGGCTGCGATGACCGCTTCGATTTCAGCTTTCGAGAATTTCATGGGAACTCCTGAATGGTTGTGGGACAGGCCCTGTGCTGTCCACACATTCAGAATCTCATGCGCAATCCCTTATTCAACCCCATGTTGCGATAGCATCCCACCTCCCCCGAAGGCGCCTGGAATCAGGCCGTCCGGGCATCTGCCTCTTTCTACGCTCCACCTTTTTGAACGCCATGCCGCCGCTGTACGAAGTGCTGTACCTGTTTTCTTCCGCGCAAGGGCACTTGGTGGAAATCAAGCGGCTGGACCAGCCAGCCGATGCGCCGAAAGACCTTGTCTACCAGTGGCTGTGGTTGCAGGGCCGAACCGTCCACAAATTGCATTTCGTCGCAATGGGTACGAGCCCGGACGATCAAGGGCCGCGCCAACTTCGCAGCTTTACCGAAGGTGGTCTGTGGTTCAACGAACAGGCGGGAGAAATGCGGTTTAGCAGCGGCAGAACCGTTGCACTCACTCCCGATCCGTTGAAATCGCTTTCGAGGACACTCGCTCGACTGATTTCGCTCCATCTGAGCTAGATTGCGGCAAATGGGCCTGCGTCAATGACCCTTTGCAATTTCGCTCAGCCGGGCATTTCACTCACCTGCCAAGTCCCGCATCCATTCTTGCGGCAAGCCTTTTTGGAGCTTCTTCATGAGCTTCCAAGTCTCCGGTATGTTCGCGACGGTAGCCTGATCGAGCACACTGGAGTACTGGGCCAATTGCGAAAAGTACAGGTCGGCGCGTTTGCCCTTTGCGACGGCCGACTCCAGCAACGGCAATGGTGGTAACAGGTGCTCCACCAATCCACTGAGGCTTGCACTGAGATGCAGTCCAGCCGGGTCAAAATCATGGAAGCCGATCTTGGGCAGCGACGACCCGTTTATGCATCGGCCAGCATCACCCGTCGGGTAAATGGTGTCCCCTCTGAAAACCACAAGACAGCAATCGATGCTTTGCAGCCTGCGCACCACCCACGCGTACCGGTGTAACTGACGAAACGATTCAAAGTTCTCCACCACCATCATCGCGTCCGCCGCCATTTCCGAGACCTCGTCCACACTGGCCACGGTGTAACCGATGCCAAATGAGGCACCCTGTTTGAACACGCGAATTGCAACGCTGTTCTCATGTGGTGATGCTGTGGCGTACTTCTCTGTGATGCCGGGCCGGGTCGATGCGTCAGCCCGGTCTTGCGCCTCCACCCTGACAAGCGGAAGCCCATGTGCTTCCAACAAAGCCCTCACATCAGCGAGGTCCTTTTCGTCGTATACAAAGCGCTGTCCGACCCTGGTCCCGACTTGATATTCTTGCGCACACCTGCGCGCCACGAGGCTGATTTGCCTCTTGCCAGGCGACAAGAGTAGATCTTGGAAGAATCGAAGGACGGTGGCATCAATGGACATTCGATGCCGACTCCGGAAAAACAATCACATCTTCAAATACGGCGTTCAGCATCCCAGAGCCATTTGAGTATTGAAGCTCGGTATGAATGCCTGCAATGGCCAATTGGCTGGATGCGTAGAGCAGCCATTCCTCATCCCCGATCCCAAATTCCTTTCGCTTTTGATGCTGCCACTGCAGGATGGGGAACGCCGTATGCGCGTTTCTCATGCCTTCGACAAGTTCTTGCACAAGAAGGTCTTCGGGCTCCATCTCGACTTCTGCGATATCTGGCTCCGTGGCAAGCACAACTTGCTTGGGTCGGACTTCCTTGACTGGAACAGGGGCAGAAGCCTTGGCAGCAGGTAACTTTGCAGCCACAGTGCGCAGAAAATCCTCCTGCCCTGTGCCCTTTGCCCGGATGTCGTAGCGAGGTCGCACTTTGATGGGTGTCGGGGACAGTAACACCACGTCAGGGGACTGTCCCAGTTCGATCTCGAAGCCGTTGAGCGTGGGATTCGATTCGAGCCACAGACCGGCATCAAGCAAGAGCCGCAAATCCGCTTCTATCTGCCTTCTGACAAATAGCCGCTGGCTGATGAGCGCTTGGATTTCATTAAGCTGATGCCGCCAAAGCCCCATTTGCGACCGAACTTGGCTCATCAGCAGGTTGCGCATTTCATAGAGACCGTACTGCAGCGACTCCGAGTCCACCACGTTCAGGAAGGCGTCCAGTTGGTCCAACTCGGTGATGAGGGTCTTGACGTTATCGCCGTAGAAACGGTTTTGCCTAAGCTTGCGCCGCATGGACTCGACATTTCCGAAGTCCGTTGCCGTCTGGTGGTTCAGCAACCGCAGGTTTTGGCGCATGAAATACACGATTTCGCCCACGGTATAGACCAAGGCATCTTCCATCTCTGCCTTGGCGGGCACGTCACCACTGGTTTGAATATCGATGAGTTCACGCCATTGCGCCCGCCCCGACTGCACCTGCTCACTGATGCGGGTGAGCGCCTGCAAGGCGCTGAATTGGGAAAGTCGCTCGTTCAGGAAACGCCGAATTCGGGGATTGAGCTGGTATTCGCCTTCGCCCATCGGCATCAGCGCACCGACGCCCGTCAACGCCGCGATACCACGGCCCATGTCATCGTCGGAATTTTCGTCGGTGATGCGTCCCACTAAACTGGTGGACACCAGATCGCTGTGCCGGTGCAGCGTTTCCAGGATTTTTTGCACCTGGTCGCGCTGATTGACCTGTCTGGGTTTGCTCATTGCCCACCAGCTCCGTCAAATAAATCGTCGGCAATATCACCGCCGTCGCCCTCATCCTGAATGGACTTCGCGAAATCAGCGTTTTCCGCAAGGAACCGCAACACTTGCGTGAGCTGGGCGATCTTTCCAGTAGTGCGGTACATCTCCGTAGCCAGGTCGACAATGACCAGGTAGCCGTCCTTGCGCAAATGCTCCAGCAAGCGCTTAACCAACTCCGCGTTGGTGTACCGCGCATCCGAATCCCTGATGGTGCCTACCAGTGCCCTGAGTTGTTCCGCCAGCGCTGGAATTTCGTTGACCTTCTGTACGAGTTCAGCGTGCTGGATGTATTCATCCGGGTTCAGACTGAATTCGTCCTTGCCGTTGCGAATAATCTGCAGCATGCGGATCGCTGGGCCATAAACGTCTCTGAAACGCAGAAACTCGTCGCGAATACGCGCGCCATCTTCTTTAGACACTATGCGTGGTGCCATGAAGAACGCCCCCTCCTCATCCACCCGTGCGAGGGACATTTCGAGGTCGGAGAGCCAACGGTCCACACTGGCTTCATTGCCATCGCTGGTCAGAAACGCATATTCATGAGGAAAAGCCACCGGGCAGATGTAGTGCCCATCCAGCAGGCTTCGAAGGGTTTGGGCTCGCATGTCACACACCTCCTGCATTGAGCGACTGATCAGCTGCCACGCGAGGCCTGTACTCCGCAATAACCCCCTGCGGCTTGAAAACATACCGGTGCGCAAAGTACGCGTATGAAGCGGGCGTCAATGCCGGTGAAGCCGTAATGGCATCGATTCTGTTCTCGGACATCATTTGCATCAGGTGCTGAAAATTGGAGCCGTCAAAGCGTCCGACTTCATCGGTGGCCCACGGGACGTAGATATCTTGCTCCCCTCGAATCACATTGAGCAGTCCTGAAAGCAAGCTGATGAGTGCGATGGCGGAGAGCCCATTGGAGCTGATCTTTTCCAATTCTTTAGCAGAGTGAAACTCCTTCAGCACACGGTCATCGATCACGCTTCCGCTAAGGGTAATGTGCTTGCCCAAGTTGATCTCCATCGTTCCTGCAGAGAGTGCTCCCATGAAGGAACGCAGCGCCTGTGCAGATTCAACCGGCGGAATCTCCATCGAGTAAGTTGCCGCGTTGCGGGCCCTGTGGTCTGCGATCACGCCATCGAGTAGCTTCAGTTTTCCGACAAAGTCGATCTTGTCCAGGTCTGTAACGACATGGACCTTGAAGTCCTTGAATCGCTCGAACTTGCTACTGACCCTCCTGAGGCCTTCTTGCAACCGGTTGTTGAATTTCGTGACCTCGCTTTCGAAATCCGAAATGATGCCCCGATAGTGCTTGATGCCATCGAGCATGGTCCGCAGTGACAGGTTGACATTAACCAGTACCTCCGATCGGATGCGGTCATAGACGCGCACGAGGGCACTTGCTCTCTCAGCGAGCTGGGCTTCAACACTGACCTCGCGCATCACGCCCTGAACGAATTCTTTGGTGGACGAGTCGCTTTCGCACAGGCTGCGTTCCACCTTTTCAAATTTGGTGCGTAGAGCACCCGTCTTGCGGCGGTAATTGTCCAAGAGCACCATCGTCTCGCCCTTGAGCGTCTCGGCCATGACATCTTCCGTCACCACGGACAGTCCATAGGGTGCAAACTCATCCAAATCCACTGCGAGGTTTTTCAGGATCGAAATTTGCTTTTGAGCGCCTTCAAATCGATGATTGATTCGCGACGCCTCCTGCCCCAGTTTGCCGAGGGCTTCCCGATGCAGCTTCTCTGCTGCCGTCAACACACCTTGCGCCTCGTTCAATGCCCGCTCTGCGCGATCTCGTACACCTTCGGCGTCCACCAACTTGCTGGGACCCTGGTCGTTCAGCCACGCATTCCACTCACGCACGATCGCACTGTGACTTTCGATTTCGCCAATCTTCTCCCGCAGCTTTTTCAACTGCCCTTCCTTGGCCGACAGCCCTGCGCCATCCACCCCTTTGGCTTTTAGGTCACTGTCGCGCTCGTCCAAAATCTGGCGTATGGTTTCCTGCTGTTCGAGCCGGAACTTGTCAATGCGACTATTGGTTGCATCAATGGCCTTGTCCCTGCGGTCTTTCGCCTGCGCCTTTTGCTCGGAGAACTCCGATCGCAGGGCCTCTTCAGCATGTTTGCGCTCAGCCTCCAGCGAATGGTCTATGGCCCGGGCCTTCTGCAGCTCTTCATCTGCCGTTTGCAAATTGCGCACCGCATCCGTTTTCGCAATTTCTAGGGCTTTTCCGACCGTTTCCTGCAGTGCATGCAGCAACGCTTTATGTTCGGCGCTCTTGCCAAGTACCACGTTCAAAGCGGCCAGCTTAAGGGTCACATCCTCCTCGGCCGCATCCTGTTGGGCTCCTGCCTCCTGAAAACGCCCCTGCGCCTCATCCAACAGTCCTTGCGCTATTTCTACTTCAGAAGCAGCATCTTCTAGCTGGCGCTTGATGTCGTCTTGGTCTACCCATGCGGGTCGTGCAATCGCATCCAAATCCAGCCCCCATCCGTAAGCCAGGGCATCGCCTGCTTCTGCGAAATGCGGCTGCAAATCGGTGCGCCTTAGAAGCTGTGGGTCTAGTATCTTGGCCAGATTCTCAGGCCAGCCCCCCTCCCTTGCATCAAGAAGCGCAGCGTGCAAACTGTTCTTTTGTGGCTGTAGTTGGGTTTTCAACGATGCAACACGCTCCCTTGCCGAAGACAACTGCTCTTTCTGGCTGCTATGCAGCCGCTGTGCCTGCTCCCAACTGCGCCTTGCACTGTTCAAGGCATGTGAAGCCTCACTGTGGGCCCGTTGTGCCGCGATGACCGAGTCCTGATGTTCGTTGAGGGTCGCCTGGGCCTGGGCACGTCGATCTTCCAAGTGCGGATCAACGGATGGGCGCCGCACCGTCGCTCTTGCATCGGATTG
>Ga0228698_1000551_pt1 | contig 26546 bp, 19 predicted proteins | sample McNCre117_Aug_MG_FD_178015 | JGI IMG/M metagenome (GOLD analysis project Ga0228698, IMG submission 178015) | Freshwater microbial communities from McNutts Creek, Athens, Georgia, United States - 1-17_Aug_MG | ecosystem: Environmental > Aquatic > Freshwater > Creek | place: USA: Georgia...
GCGACCGGCTGCGCGGCGCACTGCCGGCCGCCTTCGCCGCGCGGTTGAACGCGGGCGTGCGTGCGCTGCTGGCCGGGCCCTCCGGCACGGGCAAGACGCTGGCCGCCCAGGTGCTGGCGCGCGATCTGGGCCTGCCGCTGTTTCGGCTGGACCTGTCGGCCGTGGTCAGCAAGTACATCGGCGAGACCGAACGCAACCTGCACCGGTTGCTGTCGGCGGCCCAGGCGCTGGATGTGATGCTGCTGCTGGACGAGGGCGACGCGCTGCTGGCGCCGCGCACGGACGTCGGCTCCAGCAACGACCGCTATGCCAACCTCGAAACTAACTTCCTGCTGCAGCGGCTGGAGAGCCACCAGGGCCTGGTGCTGGTGACGACCAACGCGCAGGCACGCATCGACCCCGCCTTCATGCGCCGCTTCGACTTCGTCATCCCGTTCCGCGCGCCGGAGGTGGGGGAGCGGTTGCGGTTGTGGGCGGCGCATCTGCCATCGGATCACGGCTTGAGCGCGGCGCAGCTGGGCGCCGTGGCCGAGGCATGTACGTTGGCGGGGGGGCAGATTCGCAACGTGGTGCTGGATGCGGTGTCGGCTGGGTTGTCTCGCGGGCGCGCGGTGGACGCTGAATTGCTGTTTGAGTCCCTGCAGAGGGAGTACCGGCGGGGCGGTGGGCTGTGCCCGCTGAAGGGGCTTTGATCGTGAAGCGGAGGCATGTTGGTGGTGCTTTTGCCGAGCGTGCGCTTGCCCGGTGCATTGCCGGGAGTCCCGCCCGGCGGCGGGGTAACTTTCTTCTGCGGGGCCAGAAGAAAGTCACCAAAGAAGAGGCCCTGAACCGCACACGATCGCGACGCCGCCATGAGCGGCGCGCGAAAACAACCGACGGGCATTGCTCGACGAAGCGACCCGCTGCGCTCTCGCGTCTGACTTGTGACGAGCACCGCGCATCGCATCACCTGACCGTCCGACGCGCGGCTGCACGCCGTGCTCATCAAAACAGCCCAATGCAGCGCCGCCCGAGCGGCGCGGCTGTTCGGTATTCCGGCTGCCCAGCGCCGGCGTGCAGCCGCGCGTTAAGCGGGGTGCTGGCCCGAGCTGTGTTGTCCTGGACAAGTGGTGGGCGAGAGCGCAGCGGCTCGCGTCAGGGTGCGGCCCGGTTCGAGCTTGCGAGCGCGCCATTCCGCTCGAGTGCGGATTGCATGGAGCGCTCCTCTTTTGGTGACTTTTCTCTGGCGCGACAGAGAAAAGTTACCCGCCATCGCGGGGCGGATTCCCGCGGCACTGCACCGGGTCGAAAGGCTCGTCGCAACAGCTTCCGTTTCCAGCGAAGCTAGCCGCAGCCATGCTTGCCCCCCGCTCCTTCGCCCCCCGCGTCGCCAAACCCAAGAGCGACCCACGCTTCGTCGCCGTCACGGAGCAGGCCAAGACCGCCGCCCACAAGCTCAAGCAGCACCCCACGGCCGCGACCAAGGCCAAGCAGGCCAGCAAGTCCGCCAAGCCGCCGGCCAACGAGCGCCTCGCCGCCGCCAAGGCCAAGGTCGTCGACGCGGTGAAGGAGGCGCCCGCGCCCAAGCCGCAGCCGACCTCGTTCAAGGCGCTGCTGCGCGCCGAGATCGACAAGGCCATGCCCAAGACGTTGGGTGACACCGAGAAGTTCATGGGCGGCGGCGCGCAGGGCCAGATGAAGGACGCGGCCAGTGGCGGCGTGTCACAGCAGAAGACGGCAGCCACCGGCCCGGTCGACCAGGCCACGAAAAAGCCGCCGGATGCCGGCAGCGTGCCCGAGCAGCCCAGCACGCCGCTGCCAGCCGAGCCTGCTGCTGCGGCACCACCCATCGCCGGCGGCCAGGCCATGCCCGAGCCGGCCAGGCCGCAGGAGGTGTCGCTGCAGGAGAGCAAGCAGGACACCGAGCAGGCGCTGAAGGACGAGAAGATCAAGCCGGAGAGCCTGCCCAAGGCCAACGACCCGCGCTTCTCCGCCGTGGCCGACGCCAAGGGCAAGGTGGCGGCGCAGGCGGACAAGGCGCCGGCCGCCTTTCGCGCCAGGGAGGCCGGCGTGCTGGCCAAGGCGAGTGCGCAGGCCGCCAGCAATGCGCGCGCGGGCTCGCTGTTGATGGCCGGCCGCAAGGGGGCGGGCAATGCCCGGGTGCTGAGCCGCCAGCAGCAGCAGGCGGCCAAGGAGGAGGCCGAGCGCGCCAAGGTCGCGGCGACGGTGGAGGGCATCTATGCCCGCACCAAGGCCAAGGTCGAGACCAAGCTGGGCGGGCTGGACGCGGAGGTGTCGGCAATCTTCGACCCCGGCGTGGACGCCGCCATCGCGCAGATGAAGAGCTATGTCGACGACCAGCTGTTCGACTACAAGCTGCGCCGCTACCTGAGCATCCCGCTGGTGGGGCTGGCGCGCTGGCTGCGCGATGCGGTGCTGAACCTGCCCGACGAGGTCAACGTGTTCTACGCGCAGGGGCGTGTGCTCTTCACGAGGAGCATGGACGCGCTGATCGACCGCGTGGCCGCGCTGGTGGAGAAGCGCCTGGCCGAAGCCAAGGCCGAGGTGGCCGCGGGCCAGGCGCAGATCAAGGCCTATGTGGCCAGCCTGCCGGCCAACCTGCAGGCCGCCGGCAAGGCTGCGGAGACGGCGGTGAACGACCGCTTCAAGGAACTGGAAGAGGGCATCGAGAGCAAGAAGAACGAGATCGCGGCAGGCCTGGCGCAGAAGTACAAGGAGGCCTTCGACAAGGCCGACGAGGCCTTGAAGCAGATCCAGGAAGAGAACAAGGGCCTGATGGGCGGCTTCCTCGACAAGCTGGGCGAGATCGTCAAGGCGCTGATGGAGTTCAAGGCCAAGCTGCTGGGCCTGCTCAAGAAGGGCGCGGAGACAATCCAGCTGATCCTGGACGACCCGATCGGCTTCCTGGGCAACCTCATCGCCGCCGTGAAGGGTGGTTTCAACGCCTTCATGGGCAGCATCGGCAAGCACCTGCGGGAGGGCTTCACCAAATGGCTGCTGGGCTCGCTGGCGAGCATGGGCATCCCGCTGCCGACGGAGCTGTCGCTGCTGTCGGTGTTCAAGCTGGTGCTGGACGTGCTGGGCATCACCTATCCCAAGCTGCGTGCGAAGGCCGTCAAGCTCATCGGCGAGAAGGCCGTGACGGTCATCGAGAAGGTGGCCGAGTATGTGCAGGCGCTTTTCCAGGGTGGCGTGGCGGCGTTGTGGGAGAAGGTCAAGGAGGACCTGTCCAGCCTGAAGGACATGGTCATCGGCGCGATCCAGAACTGGCTCATCGAGACCGTCGTGAAGCAGGCCGTGACCAAGGTGGTGTCGATGTTCAACCCGGCCGGCGCCATCATCCAGGCCATCATCGCCATCTACAACGTCGTGATGTTCGTCATCGAGAAGGCGCAGCAGCTGATGGCGCTCGTCGAGGCGGTCATCAATTCCGTGCACGCCATCGCCACCGGGTCCATCGGCGGCGCGATCGCGTGGATCGAAAACGCACTCGCCTCGGCCATCCCGGTCGTCATCGGCTTCCTGGCGCGGCTGCTGGGCTTGTCAGGCATCACCGACAAGATCCAGGGCTTCATCAAGAAGGCCCAGGCCAAGGTGGATGCGGCGATCGACAAGGTGGTCGCCAAGATCGTCGGGGTCGTCAAGAAGTTGTTTGGCAAGAACAAGGATGGCAACGATCCGGAGAAGCAGAAAAAGATCGACGCGGGACAAAAGGCAATCGATGCGGCGGTGGCGAAGTACACCGGCGGTGGCGTCGATCAGAAGGCGCTGTCTGCGGACTTGCAGGCGGTGAAACGCCTGCATCCGGTGTTCAAGACCATCGGTGTGAAGAACAAGGGCAAGAACTTGTTCTGGTTCTACACGGCAAGTCCGATCAAGGAAGGTCCAGCCGGCCAGGAGGGTGTGGAATGGGTCGTGGATTTGCACACAGTCAAGACGCCGACGAATGGTAAGAAGACGGGAGGCGAAGTCAAAGGTGAGTCGCATCATGTGCCTCAGAAGGTTTGGCTTGGTGCCGTTGGCGACTTTTTCAAAACTGCCGCAAAGTTCTATTCGTCTGTATCGCAGCCGCATGCCACCAACGCTGAGCGCTATGCCGACCACTTGCTTTCCGGTGAGAAGGCTGGAGGCCCCAGGCTGTCTGCCATTTGGTTGACGCAAAAAGTCCATGACACCGCCCATAAGCCCGCACCGTTGTCCGATGTGCTTGCTGAGGCGAAGCGGCTTGTGGCCGACAAGGGCACGATCCACTCGGCCTCTGCAGGAGCGCCTACTCCAGGCATGGTGACGAGGCGCGGAGGCTCAGGTGGTGCTACCGGCCAGGGCAGCGCAGTGCCTTCCGGGTTTGTGGTCGCGGTCAAGTCTCAGCGCACGGCGTCCGCCGCAGACGCAGTGAGCCTCCAAGTCAGTCGAGGTGCTTTACACGCTGGCGTGCAGCAGGACTTGTTGGGTGAGAGTCGCGGGAGTCGCACCGATGAGAGTGACCGCGAGCGCAATATCAAGAAGCTTTGGGATCAACAGGCCCAGAAGGACGCCAAGAGCATCAACGCGCTCAACAAAAAAGCCATGCGATTGTTCGAAGGGCAGTGGAATGGTTTGCTGGCGGCAGGCCTGACTGGGGTCCAAGCTGCGTTGGGCAAGGAGGATGGTTGGAGGGCCCCACTGATGACCACGGCCAAGACCAGTTGGACCGGCGAGGGCTATCTTGCTGGTCCCGCGGACGCGTGAGGCGACAGATGGCCGCCAAACACTACGGCGCAGGTCAACGCCCCTCCACCTGTCTCCTGCCGAACAACGCCTCCTGCGCCTTCTCATCCGTCAACGGCTGCCGCGCTCCCCGCTTGTTGATGACGCCGTAGAGCCGCCTGGCGTTGTTGGTGTAGGGCTCGATGGCACAGGGCAGCTTCTCGGGCGCATCGATGCAGAAGTGAGGGGCTGGCCGGGCATGGGCCCGATGCTGCCGACCCGGACATCAGCCGCTGCAGCACCGCGAGCCAGCGCCCGTACCAGCCGGCGAGGTAAGGCAGGACGGCGCCGTGTTCGAACAGCGGATGATCTGACCGTTGTGGCCGTCCGGGGCGATGATGGCCGACATCAGCGGTGGCGACTCAGGGCAATGACGGGGGCAGCGGCCTGCCCGCGCTGAGGTAGAAGGATGGAACCGGTGGGGCCGCGTTCGCCGCCAGGAGGCGCACTTTATGTGCGTGCCGGCTGAGGTCATGCATACACTCCGATCATTTCTCGCCTGCAACAGCAATCTTTTCGATTCTCTCGACCCATGCTCGTAAAGCAAGTCAAGCACTGGCTCGTGACCCGCGCCAACACCGCGCGGTGGCGCCCGATCCAGGAGTGGGCGGAAGCGCGGGGCGGCAGGTTCACCTTGAGCCGGGATGGCGAAGGTTTTCTCATCGAGCAGCCGGATGCGCCGGCCGGCGCGTTGCGCGTGGAGTGGGGCGTGTCGCAGCGCAACTACCTGCCCGGCACCGAGCTGCGCATGCGTTGTGAGGTCGGCGTGCACCCTGACCTGCAGACCATGGTGCTGTGCCGCTCCCTGATGGAGGAGTTGGAGCGCGTCGTCTTCGAGGCCTACACCGACACGCTCAAGACGCGCGTCGACATGGACACGCCCGAGGAGATGCGCTGGCTGGTCATGTTCCCGAAGTTCACCAATGCGGCGTCGGCGCTCGTGCGCCAGCGCTACGGCGTGCTGGGCGTGACCAAGGAGGTCACCGGCTCCTGGATCGACGGAGAGCTCAGCGATGCCCTGACACAGGCCAGCGTGGACCCGCTGCCCGAAGGGCACCCCTTTGTGCTCATGTGCATGCGTGGCAATGTCTACTTGCGCACGCAGATGACCGAGGCCGACCAACCCAAGGTGCAGGCGCTGGTGCGCCTTCTGGAGGCCGCAGCGCATGCGTCGATGCGCGTCAGCGGCCGCCTCGGGGACTCCGGGGCCTGGCCCACGACGACCTCGTTCGCCTGGATGCCTTCGAGCCGCCCCGGCGACCTCTGAGGCTGCGCGCGGCTACGCCCGCTGCGCGAATTTCCAGGCGAGGTCGGCCAGCGGCCGCGCGCTCTTGGCTGTTTCCACTGCCTGCGCACTGGACGCCGTGCCTTCGACGACGCGCCTGGCGATGCCCTGCACGATGGCCGCGATGCGGAACAGGTTGTAGGCCATGTAGAAGTTCCAGTCGGCCATGACGGCACCGGCGTCCGCGCGGCCCGTGCGCTCGCAGTAGCGCTGCACGTAGTCGCGCTCCGCCGGGATGCCCAGCGCCGCCAGGTCCAGCCCGCCGAGGCCGCGGGCGGCGCCTGAGCTCGTGATGTGCCAGCTCATGCAGTGGTAGCTGAAGTCCGCGAGCGGGTGCCCCAGCGTCGACAGCTCCCAGTCCAGCACGGCGATGATGCGCGGCTGCGTCGGGTGGAAGACGACGTTGTCCATGCGGTAGTCGCCGTGGACGATGCTCACCTCGCGTTCGTCACGCGCCGACGTGGGGATGTGGGCTGGCAGCCACTCCAGCAAGGCGTCCATGGCCGGGTTGGCGTCGGTGACGGACGCGAGGTATTGCTTGCTCCAGCGGGCGATCTGGCGATCGAAGTAGTTGCCGGGCTTGCCGTAGGTGGCGAGGCCCACGGCGCTCGGGGCCACCTGGTGCAGCGCGGCGATGACACGGTTCATCTCGTCGTAATGCGCAGCGCGCTCGGGGTTGCTCAGCCCGGGCAGGCTCTGGTCCCACAGCACGCGGCCCGGCATGAACTCCATGACATAGAAGGCCCGGCTGATGACGCCCTCGTCCTCGCACAGCGCGTGCATGGCCGGCACGGGCACGTCGGTGCCGGCCAGCGCGCGCATGACCTGGAACTCGCGCTCGATGGCGTGCGCCGAGGGCAGCAACCTGGCCGCCGGAGCGGGTTTGCTGCGCATGACGTACCGGGCCCGGGGCGTCGTCAGCAGGTAAGTGGGGTTGGACTGGCCACCCTTGAACTGCTCCACGGTCACGGGGCCCGCGAAGCCGTCGACATGGGCGCTCAGCCAGGCGCCGAGGGCAGCGGTGTCCAGCGGCTGGGCGAGCGGGCGGGTGCCGGTGAATGCGTCCATGCGTGCATTCTGCGGGCCAGTGCCGACACGCGTTGTCGCGCCAGCGTCATGCCGGGGGTGTCAGTGCGGCGCGCAAGCCGGGGTGGCTGGCCGTGGCCGTCAACGGCTGGCGGCGGCGAGCAGCTTGTCGCGGCTCAGCACGACGAGCCGCGTCGGCTCCACACGCACGGCACCTTCGCGCTCGAAGGCCTTCAGCTCCTGGTTGACCCGCTGGCGCGACGCACCCAGCAGCTGGGCCAGGTCTTCCTGCGCGAGCTGCAGGCCGATGCGGATCTCGTCGCCCTCCTGCACGCCGTAGGAGCGGGCCAGCAACAGCACCTGCTTGGCCAGTCGCGCAGCCAGTGGGCGGGTGCTGAGGTCTTCGATCATGTCGAACATCAGGCGCAGCCGGCGGCAGTTCAGGCGCAGCAACGCGTCGTACAGCTCGGAGTGCGCCTGCAGCAGCTCGCGAAAGCCAGCCTTGCGCACGCACAGCAACGTCGTCTCGCCATGGGCGTAGGCATCGTGCGTGCGTGGCAGCCCGTCGAACAACGCGATGTCGCCGAACCAGGTGCCTGGCTCGACATAGGTCAGCGAGATCTGCTTGCCTGCCAGCGACACCGAGCTGACACGCACCGCGCCCTTCGCGACGGCCGACCATTCCTCGGCAGGCTCACCGCGGTGCGACAGCATGGTCTCGTCAGGGAGGCGGCGCACGAAGGCGCGCTGCAGGATGTCTTGGCGCAGCGACTCGGACAGCCGCGAGAACCAGGGGCCCTGGTCGATCTGCTGGCGCTCTTCAGGGGTGAGGGCGAGGGCGTTCATGGCTGGCGCATTGTGCAGCCGCCGGCGGCGCACCCCATGCTAGAGTGGTCTGCGCTGTACCCCTCGTTCAACTGCACCGCTAGCTTTCCGCCGTCAATGCTTTCTCCGGCCCCGCGCCCGACGTTGCTGGTCGTCCTTGCTTCTGCCGTGGCGCTGCCGCTGGCTCTGGCGCCGCTGAATGCCCAGGCGATAGGGCTGGGGCGGCCACAGGTCCACTCTCAGCTGGGCAAGCCGCTGGATCTCAGCTTTCCCCTCAGCCTTGCGCCGGGTGAGCGATTGCCCGATCGCTGCGTGCGCGCGGAGGTGGCGGCCGGGGAGGCTCGCGTGCCTGCCGGTCTGCTGCGCACGCAGCTGGAGGGCGACCCGGGCAAGCTGCAAATCCGCCTGCAAAGCCTGGAGCCCGTCGCGGCGCCGGTGCTGCGTGTCACGCTGGCCATCGGTTGCCCGCTGCAGTTGACGCGGGAGTTCCAGGTGGCGATCGAGGCCCCTGGCGCTGCCCAGGTTCAGCCTGCGCGTGTGGCACCGCCGGCGGTGGAGCCCGTGCCGCGCGCGGTCCTCATGGCTGCCTCGGCACCTGCCCTGGCGGCGTCGGCCGCCAAGCCCGCGAGCCGGGCACGATCACGCGCGAAGCCGCAGGCGTCCGGCCCGCGGCTGGTGTTGGAGACGCCCGCGCCGCAGGGTGGGCGCCCCATGCAGCGCCCACCCGCAGCCGACCCCGCGAACGCTGCCGACGAGGTGTATTCCCCCGAGCTGGAAGCCCAGATCACGCTGCTGGAGAAGACCGTCGTCGTGCTCAGGGCGGAACTGCAGGCGCGCGTGCAGGCCCGTGCGAATGCGGCTTCTGCGGTGAGTTCATCGCCAACCTCCGTGGCCGCGGCATCGGCGCCGTCGTCCGTGGCGTCGGCGGCGCCGGCCGTGGTGCCCGAAGCCTCCGCGCCGGACACGGCGTCCGAGCCGGGCCATGTGCCGCCGTACGAGGACCCGCTGACCTGGCTGCTGACGCTGGCGCTGGGCCTGCTGGCCGGGGCTGCGGCGTTCTATGGCAGCCGCTGGCGTGACGAGCGCAAGCGCCGCGATGTTGCCGATTGGCGCTCGGTGCAAGCGTCCGAGGGAGCTGCTGCATCTGCGTCGAGGGGAGACAGCCTGCTGTCTGCCCTGCTGCCGGACGAAAGCCCGCAGCACTCGACCCGGCCACAGCCCAAGCCGATGCCCTGGTCACCCGCGCCCGATGACAGCATGTCGTCGTTGGCAGGCATGGATTCGACCCAGCGCCTGCTGCCACCGTCGGCACTGGCGGCGGCAGCAGGCGTGGCGGCCGAACTGCTGGACCTGCAGCAGCAGGCCGATTTCCTGCAATTGCTGGGTCAGCACGACGCGGCTGCCGACCTGCTCGCCAATCGTCTGATCAAGGGTGACGCCAGCGCCATGGTCTACCTGATGCTGATGGAGATCTGTCAGCAGCGGGGAGACCAGCCGGTGTTCGCCGAACTGACGCGGCAGTACGAACAGCGCTTCCGCATTCAGCCACCGTCCTGGTCGCTGAGCCTGTCGCGCGGGCGTGGCCTGGATGCGTGCGCCAGCGTGATGGCGCATCTGCAGGTGGTCTGGGGCGACCCGCAAGCGGCACTGCGCCTGGTGCAGGAGCTGCTGGCGCGTGGTGGTGGCCCCGGGGTGGCGAATTTCGACCTGCCGGCCTACCGCGACCTGCTGCTGCTCTACGGGGTGGCGCGTGACCTGTTCGAGGCCGGCCAGCGCAGCGACGAAGTCGATCTGATGCTGCCGCTGGATTCGCGGTTGGGCGGCGTCTGAGCCGCGGCTGCGGGGCTACAGCTCGAAATCGTCGGCGTCGCCGCTCATCGCCCGTTCGATGAGCTTGCGGCTCAGGCGCGGCGCCAGCAGCTCGGCGAAGCTGTAGACGTAGTTGCGCAGGTAGGCCCCGCGCTTGAAGGCGATGCGCGTCACGTTGCTGCCGAGCAGCGGCCCCAGGGGGCGCGCGACCAGGTCGCTGTGGGGGGGCTCTTCGCGCATGGCCATCTCCGCGACGATGCCCACACCCATGCCGAGCCGCACGTAAGTCTTGATGACGTCGGAGTCGATGGCCTCCAGCACGATGTTGGGCGTGAGGTGGCGGGCCGCGAAGGCCTTGTCGATGCGCGTGCGGCCCGTGAAGCTGGGGTGGTAGGACACCAGCGGCTCGGCGGCCAGCTGTTCCAGGTCGATCCGCTCCACGGCGGCGAGCGGGTGCTCGCGCGGCACCACCATGACGTGCTGCCACTCGTAGCACGGCAGCGTGACCAGCTCGGGGTATTGCGCCAGGGACTCGGTGGCCAGGCCCAGGTCGGCCGTCTCGTCGATCAGCATGCGGGCAACCTGATCGGGGCTGCCCTGGTGCAGGCTGATGCGCAATTGCGGCAGCGTCTTGCGCAGCTGAGCGACGGGCGCCGGCAGCACGTAGCGGGCCTGCGTGTGGGTGGTGGCGATGGAGAACGTGCCGCTGTCCTGGCGCGAATACTCCTCGCCGATGCGTTTGAGATTGGCGACCTCGCGCAGGATGATCTCGATGCAGGCCAGCACCTGCTGGCCGGGCTCGGTGATGCGGCGCAGCCGCTTGCCGTGGCGCGAGAAGATGTCGACGCCCAGCTCCTCTTCCAGTTCGAGGATGGCCTTGGACACGCCGGGTTGCGACGTGAACAGCGCCTTCGCCGTCTCGGTGAGGTTGGGGTTGCGGCGGGCCGCTTCCTGGACGAAGCGGAATTGGTGCAGGTTCATGTCAGCGGCGCGCGGGCGTTCGGGTCATTCGAGGGTTGCCAGGGCCGCAAGGCAGGTCTGCGTGATCGCGTCGAGCATGGCGTCCTGCTCGCCCAGCGGTGCTTGCAGCCGCCATTCGATGGCGTTGCCGTGCCGTTCGGCCAGGCGCGCCAGCAGCGGCGGCACGTCGCGCCTGACGTGGCCGCCGGTGCCGAGGAACAGCGGCAGCACGTGCACCCGCGTGCAGCCGGCGGCCACCAGCTCGGCCGCAGCGGTCTCCATGTCTGGCGACATGAATTCCAGGTAGGCCAGCGCCAGCGGCGTGGCTGGCCGGGCGGCACGCAGGCGCTCGGCAACGGCTTCGAAGGGCCGAGCCCAGGCCGCATCGCGGGCCCCGTGCGCGAAGAGCAGCAGGCCGTCCATCAGCCTTCCTCCCGGGGAGTCGTCGTGCAGGGAGCGCCCGAGCCGCGTGAGCAGTGGGTAAATGCAGATGTAGGCATGACGCTCAGCGGTAGCGGACGAGCCAGGCGAAGGCTGCCATCGACAGGCCCATGTAGAGCAGGCTGGGCACCGCTGCGGCGACCCAGGGTGTCCAGTTCTTCAGCAGCCCCAGGTGGTTGGCCACGTTGCTGAGCACCACGAAGCTGATGCCCAGCATGATGCCGCCGAACACCTTGATGCTGATGCCCCCCGAGCGGCCGTGCAGGTAGGCGAACGGCAGCGCCAAGGCCACCATGACGAAGCAGGCGAACGGGTAGAGCGCCTTGCGCCAGAACTGGATGTTGTGGGCCTGGGCCGATTGCTCCTGCGCCGACAGGTGGGCTGTGTAGCGGTACAGCTCCACCGTCGACATCGACATCGCCGGCAGCACGGCCGCCGCGATGACGCCCGCATGCAGCGAGCTCTGCCAGTCCAGTTGCGGCAACTGCTGCTCGCTGACCACCACGTCGCCGACCGTGCCGCTGGCCGCGTCGGCATGCGGTTGCCAGACCGTGCGCCTGACCTGCTGCAGATGCCACAGCCCCTGAGCGTCCACGTTCACCTTGCCCGCCTCGGTGCGTGTCATCAGGCGGCCTTCCGGGTCGAATTCGTAGATGCGCACATCTTCCAGTTCGCCGCCCGCGCCGACGCGGCCCACCTTCACCGAATAGCTGCGCTCCTGGCCGTCGACGTGGGCATGGTCCTTGAGCCAGGCACCGCGCTGCGGCGGGTTGGCGCTGCGCGTGAAACGCGCCCGCATGTCGTCGCTGTGGCGCTCGAACTCGGGTGTCACGTAGTCGCCGACGACGAAGGTCAGCACGGCGAACAGCGCGGCCAGCCGTGCCAGCAGGCCCAGCGCGCGTGCCGGCCCGAGGCCGCCGGTACGCAGGATGGTGAACTCGCTGCTCTGAGCGAGCCGCGCCAGCGCGATGATGGAGCCGATCAGCACGCTGATCGGGAACAGCGTGTAGAAGTTGCCCGGTATCTCCATCGCCGCCAGCAGCGCCGCCTTGCCGGCGCCCGCGCCGATGCGCGACATGCGATCCATTTCTTCGACGAAGTCGTTGAAGAACATCAGGGACAGGAAGCCCATCAACACCAGCAGCACGGAGCCGACGATGTCCTTGTAGAGCAGGCTGCGGACGGTTCTCATGCGGTGGCCGCCGGGGTGCGCCGGCGCAGGCAGAAGCGGTTGCTGTTGTCGCGCAGCCAGATGATGGCCAGCGCCAGCAGGAAGGCGCTGCCATGCAGGCCGAGCAGGGCGCGGGGCAGCGTCGTGCGCCCGTTGCTGACCCACGACTGCGACACGTTGATCAGATTGAAATACACGACGAACCCCAGCAGTGCGAACAGCAGGTTCCAGTTGCTGGCACGGCGCGGGTTGGAGGCCGACAGCCCCACGCCGAGCAGCGCCATGTTGACGGCGCCCAGGATCATGCCGAAGCGCCAGGCCAGCTCGCCCCGGTTCTTGCGCCAGGCCGTCTGGTCGGCCGGGCTGTTGCTGGCCGCCGGCTGCAGCAGGTCCAGCGTCGCCATGGCCTTGGGAGGCAGCTGGCTGCCGCTGGACAGCACCTGCGTATCGGTCAGCACCTTGTACTGCTCGAAGCGCGCGAGGCTCTTTTCGCCCGTCTTGAGTTGCGTCTCGTTGCGCTGGCCGTGGTTCAGCACGAGGAAGCGGTCATCGCCCTCCATCTCGAGCCGGCCGTGCGAGGCCGTGGTGACCGACTCGCGCTCGTGCTGGTTGGCCAGGATGAAGACATTGCGGCCGGTCGCCGCGTCGTCACCGTCGCGCTCGATGAAGAACACGCGGCTGCCGTCGCGCGATGTCTGGAACTGGCCGGGTGCGACGCGGGAGAGGTCGCTGCGCTTCTGATAACGGTCGCGCAGTTCGGCGCTGTTCTGGTTGCCCCAGGGCCACACGATGAGTTCCAGCACGACGACGGCCGCGAGCACGGGCCAGGCCATGCGCAGCACCGGCCTCACGAAGCGCTTGAGCGGCATGCCGCTGGCGAACCAGATCGTCATTTCAGACTCGCGGTACAGCCGCCCCAGCGTGATGACGACGGCCAGAAAGAGCGACAGCGTCAGCATGACGGCCAGGTTGGAGATGGTCGTGTAGCCCATCAGCAGGACCACGTCCTGCGGCGCGACGTTGCCGCCGGCGGCCTGGCCCAGCATCTTGATCAGCGTCAGTGTGAGCACGATGGTCAGGATGACCACCAGCGTGACCCCGAAGCTCTTCGACAGCTCTGACCGCGTGGATGAATCGAATAACATCAAACGCATTTCTTTCTACTTTCAGTCATTATGGACTTCAAGGTTCAAGCCGCCGAGTTGAATGCCCTCGCTACCGTGGGTGCGGACGCTCTGATCGTGGTGCTGGGCGGCGACACGCTGCCCCAGGGCCTGGACGCCGCTGTCGCCAAGCAGGCGCAAGCCGCCATCAAGCTCGGCGATTTCGCGCTGAAGGGCGGCCAGGCGCTCACGTTGACCCACGCGGATGGCATCAAGGCGGCGCGCCTCGTGCTCGTGGCCAGTGGCCAGGCAACGCTCGTTGCCGCGCGCAACGCGCTGCAAGCGGGGATCGCGCAGGTCAAGTCACGCGGCGTCGTCAGCGCGGCCGTCGTGTTTGCCGGTTTTGACGCGGCGCTGGTCGAGTCGCTCGCCGAGCAGACGGCGATCGCCGGCAGCGATGCGGTGTATCTCTATCGTCACACCAAGCCCAGTGCACCGCAGGCGCCCAAGCTGGCCAAGCTCGCGCTGCTGGCTGGCAAGGCGGACCAGAAGGCCGCCAAGGCGGGGCTGGCGCGTGGCGAAGCCATCGCCGCCGGCGTCGAGCTGGCACGCGAGTGCGCGAACCGGCCCGCCAACTATGCGACCCCGACCTATCTGGGCGAAGTTGTCCAGGGCCTGGGCAAGACGCACGGCCTCAAGGTGGAGGTGATGGACCGCAAGGCGGTCGAGAAGCTCGGCATGGGAAGCTTCCTGGCCGTCGCCCAGGGCTCGGAAGAGCCGTTGCGCTTCATCGTGGCCCGCTACGAAGGCGCGGCCAAAACCGTCGCCCCCGTCGTGCTGGTGGGCAAGGGCATTACTTTCGACACCGGCGGCATCTCGCTGAAGCCCGGAGCCGAGATGGACGAGATGAAGTTCGACATGGGGGGCGCGGCCAGCGTCATCGGCACGCTGCGTGCCGTGGCCGAACTCAAGCCCAAGCTGAACCTGGTCGTCATCGTCGCGGCCTGCGAGAACATGCCCAGCGGCAAGGCGGTCAAGCCGGGTGACGTGGTCACGTCCATGTCCGGCCAGACCATCGAGATCCTGAACACCGACGCGGAAGGCCGTCTCATCCTGTGCGATGCGCTGACCTACGCGGAGCGCTTCAAGCCGGCGGTCGTCGTGGACGTGGCCACGCTCACCGGCGCCTGTGTCATCGCGCTGGGCGGCGTACGCAGCGGCATGTATGCCAGCGACGACGAACTGGCCGACGCGTTGACCGCGGCGGGCGATGCGGTGCTCGACCCCTGCTGGCGCATGCCGCTGGACGATGAATACGCCGAAGGCCTGAAGAGCAACTTCGCCGATGTTCCCAACATCGCCGGCCGCGCGGGTGGCTCCATCACCGCTGCCAAGTTCCTGCAGCGCTTTGCCGGCAAATACCGCTGGGGTCACCTCGACATCGCCGGTACGGCCTGGAAGGGTGGCGCCGCCAAGGGCGCGACCGGCCGGCCCGTGGGCCTGTTGACCCATTTCGTGCTCGGTCAGGCGAAGTAGTGGCCCAGCAGGTCAGCTTCTACAGCGACGCCGCCGATCCGTTGCACTTCGCCTGCCGGCTGGTGCGGCGCGCGCTGGCCGCCGGCAAGCCGGTGGGCGTGCGCGTGCCGCCCGCGCAGATGGCGCGGCTCGACGAACTGCTGTGGAGCTTCGACGCTGCCGAGTTCATTCCGCACCGGCGTTGGGACGGCTCGACGCCGCCCATGCCGGGTGAGGTGTTGCTCGTCGCCGATGCGGCCTCGCTGCCGCATCGCGGCCTGCTGCTGAACCTGTCTCCCGAACTGCCGGGGGCTGCCTTCGAGTTTGAGCGCATCCTCGAAGTGGTCGGCCGCGATCCGGCGCTGGTGCAGGCGGGGCGCGGCCGCTACCGCGCCTACCAGCAGTCGGGTGCCAAGCTGGATCACTTCTCGGCTGCTGGCTGAGCGTCGCTTTGCTGCCAAGAGCCACGCTTTCCCGGATGAGTGGGGCTAGTGATTTGGGATATGGTCAATTCGTTGAAACCTCAACAGTGTTGCCTGTCTCTTTTCTCTCTCCTCTTCCAAACGGAGTCGATTCATGCAAGTCAAATTGAATGTGTTGGTGGGTGCAGTGGCCGCATTGCTCAGCGGCACGGCCATGTCGCAGGAACTGGTCGTGAAGATCGGCCATGTCGGCCCCACCAGCGGTGCCATCGCCCACCTGGGCAAGGACAACGAGATGGGCGCCCGCATGGCGGTCGAAGAGCTGAACGCCAAGGGCGTCATGATCGGCGGCCAGAAGGCGAAGTTCGAACTGCTGGCGGAAGACGATGGCGCCGACCCGAAGCAGGGCACTGCGGCCGCGTCCAAGCTGGTGGACTCCAAGGTCAATGGCGTGGTGGGCCACCTGAACTCCGGCACCTCCATTCCCGCGTCCAAGATCTACAGCGACGCCGGCATTCCGCAGATCAGCCCGTCCGCCACGGCGGTCGAGTTCACGAGCCGCGGCCTGAAGACCACCTTCCGCGTGGTCGCCAATGACGGCCAACTGGGCGGTACGCTTGGCCGCTATGCCGCCACGACGCTGAATGCCAAGAAGGTCGCCATCATCGATGACCGCACGGCCTACGGTCAGGGCGTTGCGAAGGAATTCGAGAAGGGCGCGAAGAGCAAGGGCGCCACCGTCGTGGGTATCGAGCACACCACCGACAAGTCCGTGGACTTCATGACCATCCTGACCACGCTGAAGGCCAAGAAGCCTGACGTCGTGTTCTTCGGCGGCATGGATGCGGTGGCCGGCCCGATGCTGCGCCAGATGAAGCAGCTGGGTATCGAAGCCAAGTTCATGGGCGGTGATGGCATCTGTACCGGCGCGCTGCCCAAGCTGTCTGGCGACACGATGGCGGATGGCCAGGTCGTTTGCGCGGAAGCGGGTGGCGTGGAAGGCGAAGCCAAGAAGTCGATGGATGACTTCCGCACCAAGTTCAAGGCCAAGTTCAACACGGATGTGCAGATCTACGCGCCTTACGTCTATGACGCGGTGAACGTGCTGGTCGACGCGATGGTTCGCGCCAAGTCTGCCGATCCGGCCAAGTACCTCCCCGAGCTGTCCAAGACCAACTACAAGGGCGTGACCGGTCTGATCGCTTTCGACGGCAAGGGTGACATCAAGAACGGTGCTCTGACGCTCTACACCTACAAGGGTGGCAACCGCGAGCAGATCGCCGTCGTGCGCTGACCCGATGGCTTTGAGACGGCCTCTTCGGCGTCTCGGCATCAATATAGAACCCGCCAAATCCCCGTTTGGTGGGTTTTTTTATGGGGCAAAGAAGTGGTGCCGGTTGTTTTTCTATATCGATCAGCGCGTTTGTGAATATTTGCGCGCAACTGTTTGTTGCTGAGGCGTGAAGGTTTCTCGTGTGCCTTGGAGCGCAAGGTCGAGCTTGAAAAGTTGAAATCAGCCGCCGTGAGGTCCGCACGCTTTGTCGGTGTGTGTCATGGGCTTGTCGTGCGGTATCGGGTCTACTTGCGGGCACGGGAAAATGACCGGGGCGCGATCGGGTGATGCGATGCGTTTGCGAGAGGCAGATTCAAGGGTCATCCCCCCTGCAAACGGGGGGCTTTCAAGGCTGGATGGCACCGGCATGATGCCGGCGCGATCAAAGCTGGGTCGTGCTGTTCAATGCTGCAGCAAGCATGGAACTTCGAGGGGCATTCGAGCCAGGCTGTCACCTCGTTGTGCAAGGTTTTGTTGCAACCTCTGTATCAGAATGAACGAAAGTCGGGGCCAAGATCCGAAATTGTTCATCGAGGGCCGATGCAGGTAGGAAATACACCCAGCAGCCGTGGTCGGGGATGTAAATGATTCGAATATTCAACCATTACCTGCACAGGCAGACCTTGCTTCAGGTCTTCTTTGATCTGGGCCTGATAGTTTTTGCCGTCATTGCCGTGGTGCTGAGCCAGGGCGAGGCGGCGCAGACCGTGCTGCCCTTCGCGGCGTCCCACGGCCTGTCCCTCGCGGGTTGCATGTTCGTCATCAATTCAGCGACAGGCTTCTACCAACACGTGCACAACCGCTCCGTGACCGAGTCCTGTGCACGGGCGCTGTTCGGCCTTCTGTTCGGTCTTCCACTCGCGTACGTGATCTTCAGCCTGGTGCCGTCGAACACCAGCCACCGCGACCTGCTGACCCTCGTGGCGATGGGTGCCGTTGCCGCCGTGATGGTGCACCGGGTCTATGCCGCGCATTCCAGCGCTCAGGCGCGTTTGCGCAGCCGCATCCTCATCTTTGGTACGGGGCCGGCAGCACGCGCCGTCGGCAACACGTTGCGAGCGTCGGATCCGCATGCGCAGATCGTCGGGTACTACGCCGGTCCCAACGAGGAACTCCATGAGGTGTCGCCGGCCGACATCATCAACGATGGCGGTAGCCTGACCGAGGCGGCGTTGCGCCATAACGTCGATGAGATCGTCGTGGCACTCAGCGAGCGGCGCGGCGGCAGCATGCCGCTGCGTCAGCTGCTGGATTGCAAGTTGTCTGGCGTGCGTGTCGTCGACATCGCCACGCATTTCGAAAAGACGCTCGCTCAGATCAACATCAAGCATGTCAACGCGGGCTGGCTGGTCTTCGGCGACGGCTTCAGCCAGGGCATGTTGCGTGCGGCGATCAAGCGTGTTTGCGACATCGTCTTCGCGGCGCTGATCCTCGCGGCCACATGGCCGATCATGCTTGTGACGGCGGTGATCATCCGTCTGGAGTCGCGTGGGCCGGTGCTGTACCGCCAGGAGCGAGTCGGGTTGAACGGGGTGCCCTTCAAGGTCATCAAGTTCCGCAGCATGCGCACCGACGCGGAGAAGGATGGCAAGCCGCGCTGGGCCACGAAGAACGACGACCGGGTGACCCGCGTCGGCCGTTTCATCCGCAAGGTGCGAATCGACGAGTTGCCTCAGCTCTTCAACGTGCTGTGGGGTGAGATGAGCATGGTCGGCCCGCGGCCCGAACGTCAGTTCTTTGTCGATGAATTGATCGCGAAGATTCCCTATTACGCCGTTCGACACAGTGTGAAGCCGGGCGTGACGGGATGGGCGCAGGTGCGTTATGAGTACGGCTCCACGATCGAGGATTCGGTCGAGAAGCTGCAGTACGACCTCTACTACGTCAAGAACCATTCCCTTTTCCTCGATCTGCTGATCATGTTGGAAACCGTTGCCGTCGTGTTGACCGGCAAGGGTGCGCGCTGACCGTCTGGCGCCGGGGCGGGCGCACCAGCCGGTGCCAGCTGTCTTGCGGCCTGCCTTGACCTGCCATGTCAGCTGCTGAACTCGACCCATCTGCACCGGGTGCCGTGCTCGAGGCGCTCACCTCCATCACCTCGTTGAGCGCAGTCGGCGACTTGGTCTGCTTCGTGGCCTATGGGGCCCTCGCCGTCTACTTCGCCCAGCAGCTGGTTCGTGGCCGGGTGCCGGTGTCGACGCTGGCGGTGCTGTTCCTTGTGGCATTGGCTGCCAGCTCCATGTGGGCGGGGTTCTCGCTGTGGGATGGGCTGCGGCATTGGTCGGACCGTTTGCCAACGTGGGTCGTGCCCGGCCTTGACGTGGTTCGCCTCGGGCTGTGGTTCGCCTTCCTGCTGATGTTGTTGCCGCCGCAGCAGCGAGACAGTCTGGCGCTGATGCGTGCGCTGGTCGCGCTGGTCGTGGCGTGCCAACTGGCGCTGATCGTGTCCTCCGAAGTGCTGCCGGCCGACTCGCTGGTTCGTGCGCGGGCCTTTGGCGCGCTCGGGCTGGCGGTGATGGGGCTGGTTCTTGTTGAGCAAGTGCTGCGCAATGCCGAAGTCGATGCGCGCTGGAACGCCAAGCCGTTCTGCCTCGGGCTAGGCGGCTTGTTCATGTTCGACCTTTTCGTCGGTTCGCAAGCGGCGCTGTTTCAAAGCTTCGATGGCGACACGGTGAGCGTTCGATCGTTGGTGCATGCGGTGGCGGTGCCGCTGCTGCTGGTCGCATCTCGGCGCCAGGGAGATTGGCGCGGCAAATTGCATGTCTCGCGGGCCGCGATCTTCCATTCGGCGGCGCTGCTGCTGGTCGGCGGGTATCTGGTTGTCGTTGCCGGTGTCGGTTACTACGTGCGCTTTACCGGTGGGCAGTGGGGGCGCGCGCTCTCGGTCGCGTTGGTGTTCGTGGCGCTGGTGTTGCTGACGCTGCTGTTGGCCTCAGGCGCGATGCGTGCGCGGTTGCGTGTCTACATCAGCAAGAACTTCTTCAGCTATCGCTACGACTACCGGGAAGAGTGGCTGCGCTTCACGCGGCTGCTGGCGGGTAGTGTCGAGCCGGAGCTGACGGCCGAGACGGCCGTGCGCGCGCTGTGCAATCTGGTCGAGAGCCCGAGCGGCATGCTGTGGTTGCAGCGGGCGGTCGACGGTGATTTCGTCCAGGCCGCACATTGGAATCTGCCTGCGCAGCTCGGCGTGGAGCCTCGTGATGGCTCGCTGGCGTCGTTCCTGCGCGGCCGTGCCTGGATCATCGATGTCGATCAGTGGCGTGGGCGCCGCGAGGATTACGCAGGTCTGGAGCTGCCTGACTGGTTGATCGGTGAGTCGCGCTGCTGGCTGATCGTGCCGCTGCTCGTCCATGAGTCGCTGATCGGCTTTGCCGTGCTGGGAAAGCCGCGGGCGGTTGTCGATCTCAATTGGGAGGTGCGCGACCTGCTGGGAACGGCGGCCAGTCAGGCATCCGGCTATCTGGCGCAGGCGCAAGCCACCGAGGCTTTGCTGGAGGCGCGCAAGTTCGATGCCTTCAATCGCATGTCGGCCTTCGTCGTGCATGACCTCAAGAACATCGTCACGCAGCTGTCGTTGATGATGAAGAACGCGAAGCGGCTGAGAGACAACCCGGAGTTCCAGCAGGACATGCTCGACACTGTCGAGAACTCGCTCGATAAGATGCGCCAGCTCATGCTTCAGCTGCGCGAAGGCGACAAGCCCCACGGCGTGACCAGCGGCGTGGATCTGGAGCAGATCGCCAGGCGCCTGGCGGCGGCAGCGGCCGGCAAGGGGCGGGAGCTGGAGTTGGCGCTTCAGCCGGGCGTCAGCACCCGCGGGCATGCCGAGCGCGTCGAGCGCGTGCTGGGGCATGTGGTGCAGAACGCCTTCGACGCCACGCCTGTGGCCGGCCGTGTGCGCTTCCTGCTCGATGCCGAGGGCAGTCAGGCACGTGTTCGCGTGGAAGACAGCGGCTGCGGCATGAGCGAGGATTTCATCCAGAACCGGCTCTTCAAGCCGTTCCAGACGACCAAGGCCGCGGGCATGGGTATCGGAGCGCACGAGAGCTATCAATACATCCAGGAACTTGGAGGCAAGATCAGCGTGCAGAGTGAATTGAACCGTGGAACCACCGTGACCCTGCTGTTGCCCTTGTTCCATGCGCAGACCGACGTGCCGCTGACCGTCCTCGACGCCCGATGAACACCACACGCCATGCGCCACTGCTGATCGTCGAAGACGATCTGGCGCTGCAAAAGCAGTTGAAATGGTCGCTGGACCGTTTCGAGTCGGTCACGGCTGACGATGTCGCCAGCGCCGTGCTGCAATTCCGGCGGCATGGCCCGGCCGTCGTGACGATGGACCTCGGGCTGCCGCCGGACCGGGACGCGGTGTCCGAGGGTTTCAAGTGCCTGGAGAAGCTGCTGGAACTCGACCCGGCGGTGAAGGTCATCGTGCTGACCGGGCAGAACGACCAGGACAACGCACTGCGGGCCATCCGCATGGGTGCCTACGACTTCTTGGCCAAGCCCGTCGACCCCGATGTGCTGGCGCTGACCGTCGAGCGCGCCTACCGCCTCTACGAACTGCAGCAGGAAAATCGGCGCCTGCAGATGCAGCAAGGCAGCGACGTCTTTGCCGGGTTGATCACCCGTGACCCGGGCATGCAGCGCGTCTGCCGCATGATCGAGAAGGTCGCGCGCAGCGATGCCACCGTGCTGTTGCTGGGCGAAAGCGGTACCGGCAAGGAAGTGCTCGCGCAGGGCTTGCACGATGCATCCAAGCGCAAGGGGCGTTTTGTTGCCATCAATTGCGCCGCAATCCCCGAGACGCTGCTGGAGAGCGAGCTCTTTGGCTACGAGAAGGGCGCCTTCACCGGCGCCACCAAGTCGACGCTGGGCAAGATCGAGACCGCCAACGGTGGCACGTTGATGTTGGACGAAATCGGCGACCTGCCGATGCCGCTTCAAGCCAAGTTGCTGCGCTTCCTTCAGGAGCGGGTCATCGAGCGTGTCGGCGGGCGGCAGGAAATCCCGATCGACGTGCGCGTGGTGGGCGCAACGCACCAGGATTTGAAGGCCCGCATCGCGGATGGCCGCTTCCGTGAAGACCTCTATTACCGCCTCGCCGAGATCGTCGTGGAGATCCCGCCACTGCGGGACCGGCTGGGTGACTCGGTGCTGCTCGCGCATGCGTTTGCGCGCCGGTTCGCCACGGAAATGCGGCGGCCCGTGCCGACGCTGGCGGACGATGCTGTGCGCGCACTGGAAGCACACCGCTGGCCAGGCAATGTGCGTGAGCTTCAAAACATCCTGAAGCGCGCAGTCATCATGGCGGAGGACGACCGCATCACGGCGATCGATCTGGGCCTGAGAGAAGTCGCCGAGCCGTCCGTGGAGGATGCGATGCTGGATTTGCGCGCCGTGCGGGAACACGCCGAGCGCCAAGCCGTCATCGTGGCCTTGGCCCGCACGGACGGCAACATGGTGCGTGCAGCCGAGTTGCTAGGCATCAGCCGGCCGACGCTGTACGACCTGATGAGCCGCCTTCAGCTGAAGTGAGGCTGTTGCGCCTGGCCGGCAGGCGGGCTGCAGTCTGACCCTGGCAGGACGGCGAACGCTAAGGCCTGACGAGCTTGAGCGCGCGCGCCAGCGGCGCCAGCGTCGGGCCCTGGATCAGCAGCGAGAGCACCACCACCAGGAAGGCCACGTCGAACAGGCGCCAGGCGCCCGGCACCCCCGCCATCACCGGGTAGGCGGCCAGCACGATGGGCACGCCGCCGCGCAGCCCCGACCACGCGACGAAGCACTGTTCCCGCCACCCGAACCGCAGCGGTGCCAGGCAGGCCACGACGGCGGCAGGCCTGGCCAGCAGCATCAGCCCGGCAGCCACGGCCAGGCCCGGTATGGCGAGGTGGCCCACCTCGTGCGGCGTGACCAGCAGCCCGAGCAGCAGGAACATGACGGCCTGGGCCAGCCAGGTATAGCCGTTGAGGCCCGGCAGGCTCATCAGCGTGAGCCTTTCGGCGCGATGGCGCACGATCAGACCGGCCAGGTAGACCGCCAGGAAGCCTGACCCGCCGGCGCGGTTCGTCGCTGCGAACAGCAACAGGCCGACGGCGGCCATCAGCAGTGCGGCCAGCCCGTCGTGGTCGTCGGTGACGGGCAGCCGCCGCAGCCAGGCGGCGAGCAGCCAGCCGCCTGCCGCGCCGGCCAGCAGCCCCAGGCCCAGGCCCAGTTGCTGGGCCAGCAGCGGCAGCAGCACGGCCAGGCCCGAGGCCGCCTGCCCATCCGCCGTGCCCTGCGGGCCCATCCAGGCGATCAAGCCCAGGGTGAGCACCATGGCCACGGGGTCGTTCATGCCGGACTCCAGCTCGATGGTGGCCGTCAGGCGAGGGCTGAGCTTCAACTGGCTGGCGCTGAACTGCGCGAAGACGGCGGCTGCATCGGTGGACGACACGGCCGCACCCAGCAGCAGGCCTTGGGCCCAGGGCACGTCGAGCACGAGGTGGGCCAGTGTGGCGACGAGGCAGGCTGTGGCCGCGACACCGGCCGTGGCCAGCAGCCCCGCCGGTAGCAGGCCGTCGCTGACCTGGCGCCAGCGCGTGCGCAGGCCGCCGTCGAACAGGATCAGTGCCAGCGCCAGGTTGCCCACATGCACGGCCAGCGCGTAGTTGTCGAACGACAGGCCCAGCGGGCCGTCCACGCCGGCCAACATGCCCACCACCATGAACACCAGCAGGTGCGACAGCCCCAGCCGGTGCGTGTAGAGCGCGCCGACGATGGCGATGACCACCAGCGCAGCCGCAGCGGCGGTGAGCAGGTCGGCGGCGCCGGTGCCGTGCATGTGACCGTCTTGGGAAGGGCGGGGCGGCGGTCAGCCGCTGGTGGCCGGCAGCGCGCCGGGGCCGGCGCTTGCTGCGGTGGCCGGTGTGCCGTCGACCTGCTGCCGCGCTGGCGTGGCGGCGACGACATTCACGGCCGGCACCACGAAGGCGAAGCTCAGCCCGCGCTCACCCAGCGACCGCATCAGCGCCAGGTTCAGCGCCTGCTGACGGTCCATGTAGACGTCGTAGCTGGGGTCCAGCACGCGGTACACGACCTCGAAGTCCAGCGAGCTCTGCCCGAAGCCCTTGAAGTGGGCGCGCACGAATTCCAGCTTCTCGTCGGCCTCGATCAGCGCCTTCACGATGGGCGGCACGGCCGCGATCTCATCGGCCGAGGCGTTGTAGCTCAGGCCGAAGGTGAAGGCCACGCGGCGGGTCTGCAGCCGTTTGAAATTGGCGACCGTGCGCTTGAGCAGTTCGGCGTTGGACATGACGATCTGTTCGCCGCCCAGACTGCGGATGCGCGTCGTCTTCAGGCCCACGCGCTCCACAGTGCCCGTCACGTCGCCCACGGTGATGGAATCGCCCACCTCGAAGGGCTTGTCCACGGCGATGGCCAGGGAGGCGAAGAGGTCGCCGAGGATGTTCTGCACGGCCAGGGCCAGCGCCACGCCGCCGATGCCCAGGCTCGCGACGAAGGCCGTGATGTTCACGCCCATGTTGGACAGCACCGCCAGCGAGATCACCACCCACAGCGCGCCGCGCAGCCCCCAGCCCAACAGCGTGGCCGACGCCGACAACGCAGCGCCGGTCCCCGTCACACCGGCCTGGCGCCGCGCCTGGTACTGCAGCCCCTGCGTCAAGGCTTGCTGGCCCCACAGGCCCAGCTGCACGGCCACCACCGCGAACCACAGCTGCGAGACGCGGCCGTGCCAACGGTCGTCCAGCGGCAGCAGGCCCAGGCCCACCAGCAGGCCCACCAACCAGATGAGCAGGGTGTTCGTCTGCTCGAGCACACGCACGAGACCGTCGTCGACGAGCGTGCTGGTGCGCTGGGACAGGGCGCCGAGCCGCTGGACGGCGAGCCGCAGCGCGGCCTTGATGACGATCACGGTGACCAGGCCAGCCAGCACCGCGGGCAGCATTTCGGTCCAGTCCACATCGGGCAGCGCGGCGGACGCTCGGGTCAGAAACTCATTCCAGGTCATGCAGTCGTTCGGGAATCGGCAAGCGCCCACAGTAGTGGCGCGGCCGCACGGCGTCTGTCAGCCGGCCGCCCGACGACGCTGTGGGCCTGTGCCGACAAGCGGGCCGAGGCGGTCGCGCCAGCGCAGCCCGGGGCGCTCGACCGCGCAGTGCAGCGCCGCGCCTGCCGCCACGATGGCAACGGCATACACGGCGAACAGCGCCACGCCGGGCCATGGCAGCAGCGGCGCGAGCCACTGCTGCACCGCATGCATGACGAGCTTGTGGCTGAGGTACAGGCTGTACGAGATGCCAGCCAGCCAGGCGGCACCCGGCACGGCCCGCCGCCCCAGCCAGCCCTGCGGCGCCGTGGCTGACAGCACCAGCAGCGCCAGGCCCGTGGACAGCACCGGCCAGCCCACCGTGTTGGCCAGCAGGCCGGTGCGCTGGCGAAACAGCCACAAGGCCAGGCCCGTGATGGCGAGCCCCGCCAGCAGCAGCTTGTCGGCCTGGGCCTGCAAACGCGCCCACAGAGCGGGCCGGTAGACGCTCGTGGTGGCCAGCACCACACCGGCCAGCAGGCCGTCCAGCCGCGCCCAGGTCGGGTAGTAGAGGTCCTCGATGAACCACGGGCGTTCAGGCTGGGCCGCGTCGTTATGCAGCCAGATGCCGGCGCGCAGCGCCACGCCGCCCAGCACGAGAGCGACGCAGACCGCCACGACATGAACAGCGCGTGCGCGGCGTGACAGCCCGATGGCGATCAGCGGGAACAGCAGATAGAAATGCTCCTCGACGCATAGCGACCAAGCGTGCGAGAACGCCTGGTGGCTGCCGTAGTCGATGAACAGGTTCAGCGTGAACGTGGCGAACTGCCACGCCGCCTCCAGCCCCGGCGCTTCGCGCAGCGCCGGGAATGCCAGGTAGAGCGCCAGCACCACTGCATAGGCCGGCAGGATGCGCCAGGCGCGGCGCCAGTAGAAGTCGCTCAGCGAGGGCGTGCGCGCCTGCTGCAGCGTGCGCAACAACTGCGAGCCGATCAGGAAGCCGCTGAGCACGAAGAAGATGTCCACGCCCATCCAGCCGAAGCGGGACAGCCACTCGAAGTCCGGCCCCAGCCCGCCGACGACGAAAGAGTGGAACAGCATCACCCAGACGATGGCGATGCAGCGGAGCAGGTCGAGGCCGGGGAGGCGTGGCATGGGCGGGTGAGCAAGGTCGAGGCGCGCAGCGTAGCGCCTTGATGGCCACGCGGATCGCGGGTGGGTTCACCGCCTCAGCGGAATGACGCCCTGGCGAACTGGCGGCCGTCAGGGCGCGAGCGTGACCTCGCTGCAGTCCTGGTCCAGCCCCTGATGGGCCGAACGCGGGCGTGGAGGTGTGCCGCTGGTCATGACGTCGTGCCAACGCCAGCCGGCCTGGATCGTGAGCGGGCGCGCTGCCGGCAGCGTGAACGCGTCGTTCAGCGTGAGCGTGGCCTGCAGCGCCTGGCCGGCGGGCAGCAGCAGATAGTCGCGCGCCGACGGTTCGCCGCGCTTGCGCATGGCGCCCTGGAACGGCAGCTCTTCGGCACCGGCGCGCACGCGCACGAACCGCCCGAACCAGCCGCCTTCGAACGGGCTGTTCCAGCGCAACAGTTGCAGCGCCTGCGGGCCGTCGTTGCGCAGCGTGAAGTGCAGCACCACCTGGCCCTGCGCATCGCGTTGGGCGTGGAAGGCGCAGGCTGGCGCAGGGGGGGCGGTGGGGGCAGCAGGCTTGGGCTTGGGCACGGCGGTGGCCGGGGCGATGAGGCCGGTGAGGCCGGCGAGCAGCAGCGCCGCTACGACGGCCTCGCGGAGCGTTGCGGGCAGGGTCATGCCGCGAGCCTAACGCGCCTGGCGCCTGCCGGGCGGAAGCAGCGTGCAGCCATCGGCCAGCACGCC
>Ga0228698_1000552_pt1 | contig 26500 bp, 23 predicted proteins | sample McNCre117_Aug_MG_FD_178015 | JGI IMG/M metagenome (GOLD analysis project Ga0228698, IMG submission 178015) | Freshwater microbial communities from McNutts Creek, Athens, Georgia, United States - 1-17_Aug_MG | ecosystem: Environmental > Aquatic > Freshwater > Creek | place: USA: Georgia...
GCGTACAAGCCCAGCTCTTTGGATTTGTCATGCAGGGCCTGGGCTTTGGCGGTGTCCAGAAAGCCTTGCGCTTCCAGCTCGTCTTCCAGGGGTTTGCATTCTTCGGCGATGAAGCGACGCACGGTGTCGATCATCATTTTTTGTTCGTCGTTGAGGGAGAAGTCCATGGGTTTCTTTCGGTGTTTTGGGGTTGGTGTCAGTCGAATGCGGAGCGAGGCGCTGGGCCCCATCAGGCACTGCTGAACCAGCGCGCACCGAAGAAAAACGGCAAACGCGAAATGCGGTCAAACGAAATCAACATGGCAGGGCTCAGTAACGATGAGGGTGTTGGTGTCGCAGCGACTCAGCCGCGCGGCTCAACAAAGGGGCGACTGGCGGCCATGCAGATGGAGGCCCACTCAGAAGGATTGGCTTTTTCTTCGCGCGCAAAGTTCACCACTTCCACGCTGATGGGCAGGTCGGCAGGCAAGGCGTCAAACAGGCCTTGCACGTCGATGTTGCCGTCGCCCGGCAGCAGGCGCTCGCAGCGCGCGGTGTGGATCATTTGCTCGGTGCTGAAATGCGTGCCCGCTTCGGCATCGCAAATCTGCGCGTAATGCAACAGCTGGCGCGGTATGGCACGGATGTCGTCCAGCGTGGTGGTGGAGCGGCCAAAGTGCAGCGCGTCCACCAAGATGCCCGCGTTAGAGGGCATGCCTGCGTTGGTGATGATGCGCAGCGCGCTCTTGGCGTCTTTCACTGCGGTCCAGGGCATGAACTCCAGATCGGCCGTCATGCCGTAGGGCTGCATCACCTCGCACAAGCGGGCGTAGTTGTCGGTGAGACGCGCTTCGTCGAGGTCATCGCCTGCCACCAGGATGGCCTTGGCTTTGAGCGCGGCACCGGCGTCATACAGCGCGTCCCAGGTGTGCGGGTCGAACTGCTCACCGATGCGGATGATCTCCAGGTCAAACACGCCCACGCCAGTATCGACTTGTGCGGCCACCGTTTCGCGCAGCACGTCCGGCTGGCCCAGCAAGAACTGCTGCGGCGCGCCCGGCGCGTTGGGCCACAGGCGCAGGCCCACAAAGGCATAGCCATTGGCAGCCGCCACACGAATCGCCTCGGGCGGCGTGCAGCGGTGGGAGGACAGGTAGGCGAGTGAGTAGGTGCGCGACACGGTGGGCTCCGATGCTTATTTCAACGGCGATACGGCGGTGGGCATACCGATGGTGGACACCATGTTGGTGGTCAGGTGTGCGGGGCCGCCCTTGGGTGGCCAGATGCCTTGGGCCACTGCGTCGGCGCGGGCCTTGCTGCGTGCGTCCAGCGAGGGGTAGGCCCAGATGTTGGTGAAGCGCAGCGGGCCGTCCAGGGCCACCATGGCAACCACGCAGGGCGAGAGTTTTTCGCGCGGGGGCACATACTGTTCCCACAGGTCGATGGTGGGCTGCACGCCGCCGGTCTTGATGCCGTAGGTGCGGATTTCATACACCGGGCCGGTGATACCGGATTCGGCGCTGGGGCGCACGGGCTTCATCCACGGGAAGCCCTTGTAGCTGTGTTGTTCCAGCGTCTGGAAAATCTCGCCGCAACCAAAGGGGCTCGCGCTTTGCTGGGTGCGGGCGCGCTCGGCTTCGAGCGATGCCAGATCGGTAAAGCCGCGCAGCACGATCATTTGGTTGAGCACGCCGATGTCGGTAAACCAGCAGCCCAGCAGTTCGCCTTGGGCGTCTGTGGATGTGGCGTAGGCCTGCACGTTGGTGGCAGCGGTGCCTGCGGTGCCGAAGGGCAGGGTCATGGTGGCGAGTTCGTAGTACATGCAGTTCCTTGAGAAAAAAGAGGGAAATAAAAAAGTCAGAGCGGCTTGCCTGCCGCGTGGTGGGCGGCAATGAATCCGAAGGTCATGGCAGGGCCGAGGGTGATGCCACCGCTGGGGTAGTTGCCGCCCATCATGCTGTTCATGTCATTGCCACCGGCGTACAGACCGGCGATGGGTTGGCCTTGTGCGTCGAGCACTTGCGCATGGTTGTTGACCCGCAGGCCCGCGAAGGTGCCCAGGCTGCCTACGACAACTTTGACGGCGTAGAAGGGGCCGCGCTCCACAGGTGCCATGCAGGGGTTTTTGAGTCCCCTGCTGTCGGTTTCTGCCGCGTCGCCCTGGATGCGGTTGTAGGGCGTCTGACCTTTGGCGAAGTCGGCGTCCACACCGTCATGCGCCATGCGGTTGTAGCGCTGCACGGTTTTCTCCAGGCCTTGTGCACTGATGCCGCAGGCGGTGGCCAGTTCGGCCAAGGTGTTGCCGCGCTGCAGATAGCCCTTGGCCAACATGGGGCCCAGCGGCATGGGCGCGGGTTTGACAGCGCCCAACCCGTAGTGGCGAATAAACGTGTGGTCGCACACCAGCCACCCTTGCACCATCTGGCCTGCAGGCGTGGCGCGAATGAGGCCTTGGATGAAGTCGTGGTACGAGTCGGCCTCGTTGGCAAAGCGCTCGCCTTTGGCAGTGACGGCAATCAGGCCCGGCTTGGCGCGCTCGATCAGGTGCGGGAAGTGGGTGAACGTGCCATTGGCTTGCGGCACCAGCGACACGGGCGCGAGGGCTGCGGCCTGCACCAAGTCGCGTGCAACCACGCCGCCTGCAGCCTCACCCAGGTGCAGGCCGTCACCCGTGTTGCCGCGCGAGGCGGCGGACCAGTGTTCGTTGCCGGTGATGGTGTGCGGCAGCAGTTCTTTTTTGCGCTGTGTGTCGTGCGGGAAACCGCCGCAGGCCAGCACCACGCCGCAGCGTGCGTGCACGGTCACATCGCTTGCGGAGTTGCCCAGCACGGCGCCGACAACGCGGCCGTTTTCAGTGAGCAGTTTTTTGGCGGGGCTGCTGGTGCGAATGTCCACGCCTTTTTCAAACGCAGATGCAGCCAACCCGGCCACCAGCGCATTGCCATTGACCAGGCGCATGCCGCGCTTGTGCACCAGCACATCGCGCCAATAGGCCAGCACACGTTTGGTGACGTACCAGAACGACGCGGGCTTGCGCATGGCGTTGATGAAGTGGCGCAGCTCCGCGCCCGACGCAATGCCCATACCCCACAGCGTGGTCTCGGGCAGCGGCGGCTTGAGCGTGGCAATGCGTGCGCCCAAGCGTTTACCATCAAACGGCGCGGCGCAAATGGAGCGGCCGCCTTTGCTCGCATCGGGCGTGTTGCCGTGGAAGTCGGGGATGCCGTTGCCGTCGATAAAACGCAAGGCGGTGTGCGTGCGGAAGAACTCCACCATTTGCGGGCCTGCGTTCAAGAACGCCAGCGCACGCGCCTCGTCGAACTGCGCGCCCAGCTCGTGGCGCAGGTAGCTCAGCGGAGTGGCAATGTCTTCCACAATGCCGGCCTCGGTGGCCAGCGGGTTGCGCGGCACCCACATCCAGCCGCCGGACCATGCGGTGGTGCCGCCGTACTGCGGGTCTTTCTCGGCCACGATGACCTTGAGGCCCTGGTGCGCTGCCACCACCGCAGCAGCCAGGCCGCCTGCGCCGGAGCCTATGACCAGCAGATCGCATTCCAGCGTGTGGGCGGCTTGGGTCTGGGGTGCGGAGGTGGAAGCGGTGGCGGACATGCGGTGGCAGGTGGGTGGAGGGTTAACGCGGTGTATGGCGGGGTGTGGCGTGGCGGTTGCGCTTAGGGCGCGTAAATCGGCGTGCGGCCCGCGCCCGCTGGCGCTGCGGAGTTGGCGCCGGTCTTGGCAAAGAAGGGCGATGCACTGCTGGCCGCAGCCAACTGGTGCGCTACGTTGACCAGTTCGGGCGCCAGTGCCTGCATGCGCTCTTCACTTAGGCGCACGGTGGGCCCGGCGATGGTGAGCACGCCGATGGCGGGCTGGTTGGCAAAGCGCACCGGCGCAGACAAGGCGCTCAGGCCCAGCGAATAGGTGTCTATGGTGATGCTGTAGCCGCGCTCACGCGTGGCCTGCACCTGGGCCATGACGGCTTGCAGGCTGGTAGGCGCGTTGGGACCAAACTCTTCGGGCTTGCCCAGACCTTGGCGGGCCAGGCAGGCCATGGCGTCGTCATCGGCCAAGGTGGACAGCCAGGCCCAGCCGGAGGACGAGCACGACAGGCGCGCGTCGCTGCCCATGTCGGGGTCGTAGCGCAGGCCCTGGCGTGCGCCCTGTGCGCGGGCCACCCAGGTGAGGCGTTCACCGTCCACCACCGAGAGGCGGGTGAGTTCGCCCGACACTTCGGCCAGGTGGTTGAGCAGCGGCTGCGCAATGTCCACGATGCCGCTGTTGCTCAGGTACGAGAGGCCCATGCTCACCAGCTTGGTGGTGAGCATGTAGTCGCCGTGGTCGCGCGTCTGGCGAACGTAGCCGCACTTCACCAAATCGGCCAGCAAGCGGTGCGTCCCGCTGCGGGGAATGTTGAGCTGGTCCGCAATGGCCGCCAGCTCCAGCCCTTCGCCGTGCTTGGACAGCAACTCCAGAATGCCCAGTGTGCGTTCCAGTACGCCGCTCATGGTTGGCTCCTCTGTCGCGTGGGGGTGTTCATACCGCTGCTTTCTTGGCCAGCAAATGCGCCGCTGCATCCACCGCGTAGATGTAGCCCTGCGCGCCCAGCCCGGCAATCACGGCGGTGGCGGTTTTGGAGACCAGCGAGTGGTGGTAAATCGCCTCGCGGGTGTGGATGTTGGAGAGGTGCACTTCGAGCTTGGGGCCGTCGAACTGCTTGAGCGCATCGAGGATGGCGATGGAGTTGAACGAGTAACCGGCGGGGTTGATGACGATGGCGTCGAAGCCACCGTCGCAGGCCTCGTGAATGCTTTCCACGATGGCGCCTTCAAAGTTGCTCTGGCGGAAGTCCACCGTCATGCCCAGCGTGGCGGCGTGGGCCTCGCAGCGCGCCTGGATTTGTGCCAGGGTGTCGCTGCCGTAGATAGCAGGCTCGCGCTTGCCCAGGCGGTTGAGGTTGGGGCCGTTGAGGATGAGCAGGCGTGCGGTCATGGTGAGTTCCTTGGGGTTAAAGGGGCAAAGCCTAATGCGGTTTCAAACGGCCAAGGCCACCGCGCGGCCCGACTCGGCGGCCTCGCTCACGGCCAGCGTGGCTTGCAGGGTACGCAGACCGTCCAGCGCGCTGCAGATGGGGGCCTCGGTGCCCGCAATCACGGCGGCAAAGTGCTGCAGCTGCAGGGTGTAGGCGTCTTGCTTGTGGACAAAGGTTTTCTCCACCGTCAGCTCGGCATGCCAGCTGCGCTCACCCCGGTAGCCCCACAGCTCCAGGTCGGGCAATGAGAGGGAACCATGCGTGCCGGTGATGAAGTGCGACTGCACGTTCTGGCGCGGGTACTGGTCTTGCTCGGCAGCGCAAAAGTCCCAGCACCAGGGCGAGGTGGCGGTGTCGGACAAAACCACCGTGCCCAAGGCGCCATTGGCAAAACGGAACACCGCAGCCGCCGTGTCTTCCACCGCAAAGCCGCGCACCGCGTTGCTGCTGATGGCCTGCACGTCCACGATCTCGCCGCAGATAAAGCGCAGCATGTCGATCTCATGGATCAGGTTGATGAGGATGGGGCCGCCGCCCTTGGTGGTGCGCCAGGCGGCGGCATCAAAGTAAGGCTGGGGCTTGAGGAAGGTGGCCATCACATTGGCGGTGACCAGTTTGCCCAGCTTGCCGTCTTGCACGATCTGGTGGGCGCGGCGGTTGATGGGGTTGTAGCGGCGGTGGTGGCCCACCAGCACAGGCACGCCGGTGCGCACCTGCGCGTCCACCAGCAATTGGGCCTCGGCCACGGTGTCGGCCACGGGTTTTTCTACTAAGGCGGCCACGCCGCGCTCCAGGCAGTCCAGCGCCTGCGGGATGTGCAGCACATTGGGCGTGGCCACCACCGCGCCCTGGGGCTTAATGGTTTCCAGCAGGGCAATGTGGTCGGCAAACCAAGGCACATTCAAGCTCTGGGCCATGGCCTTGCCCGCATCGGTCGGGTCGGCAATGGCGGCCAGGGCCAGGTTGCTGCTGCGGGTGATGCGGTCTATGTGGGTGCGGCCGATGAGGCCGGCGCCGAACAGGGCGATTTGGGTTTTGGACATGGGGCGGTGTGGATTCCGGTTTTGGGCGAGTCTAAGCACAATCGGAACTTAAATCAATAGTTGAATTGCATTCCACTTTTATGTACCATTCGCCCAATTTCCAAAAAAACAGCCCTTCCACCTTTCTGAAAGATCCAGCCATGTCCCAAACACTCAGCGGCGCCTCCCGCGTCCACTTCATCGTGGGTGACCCGATTGCCCAGGTGAAGTCCCCCGCCGGGGTGACCCAGGCTTTCCACGACCACGGCAACAACGCTTTTGTGATGCCCGCCCACGTGGCCCCGGCCGACCTGGCGGCCTGGGTGGCAGGTGTGTCGCTCACCAAGAATGTGGACGGCATCATCGTGACCGTGCCGCACAAATTTGCCTGCGCCGACCTGTGCGGCACCACGTCTGAACGCGCCGCCTTTTTGCACACCGTGAACACCATGCGCCGCAACCCGGACGGCACGTGGCACGGCGACATGTTTGACGGCTTGGGCTTTGTGTCCGCCATGAACGACAACGGTTGCAACCCTGAGGGCAAAAAGGCCTTGCTGGTGGGCGCAGGCGGCGCGGGCTCGGCCATTGCCCATGCGCTGGTGATGGCCGGTGTGAGCGCGCTGGCCATTTACGACGAAGACAGCACCCGCCGCGAAACCCTGGTGAACCGCCTGGCAGGCCTGAACAAATGCCCGGTGACCAGCGGCAACGCAGACCCCACAGGCTTTGATGTGGTGCTCAACGCCACCCCCGTGGGCATGAAAGACGGCGACCCGTATCCGCTGCAAGCCGACAAGATCACGGCCGACATGTTTGTGGGCTGCGTGATCACCCAGCCCGCCGTGACGCCGCTGATTGCCACCGCCCGCGCCAAGGGCTGCAAGACCATGACCGGTGCCCATATGTTTGGCCGCGTGCGCGACCTGATGGTGGACTTCCTTTTGGGAGCACCAAGCCCCCAGCTCGCCCGCTCTGCGGGCAGCGCGGCCCCCGAGGGGCGCAGTCCTGCTTGGGGCGGCCCTGCACAGGACTAATCATGGAACTACTCAATACCCTCCCCTCTCAAGCCAGTTACGACGTGGTGGTGGTTGGCGCCGGTGGCGCTGGCATGGCCACGGCCCTGTTTGCCGCGCTGGACGGCGCCAAGGTGCTGCTGGTGGAACACACCCAATACGTGGGTGGCACCACCGCCTGGTCTGCGGGCACCACCTGGGTGCCGGGCACGCACCATGCGCCCAAGGTCAACCCCAACGACACACTGCAGGCCGCCCGCACCTACCTGGACGCCGCCATTGGCGACTACGCTGCGCCCGCCATGCGCCAGGCCTTTCTGGACAACGGTGCCGCCGCCGTCAAGCGCATTGAAGAGCGCACTGACGTGCAATACCGCCCCTGCCCCAAGCACCCCGACTACATCTCGGATTTGCCCGGCTCAACGCTGAATGGCCGCGCACTGGAACCCGTGCCTTTTGATGGCCGCTTGCTCGGTGATCTGTTTGGCCTGATCCGCCCGCCCATCCCCGAGTTCACCGTGCTGGGCGGCATGATGGTGGACCGCACCGACATCAACCACCTGCTGGGCATGACCGGCTCGCTGGCCTCGCTCAAGCACTCCACCAAGATCATCCTGCGCCACGCTTCCGACCGCCTGCGCTACCCACGTGGCACGCGGCTGGTGATGGGCAATGCGCTCATTGGCCGCCTGCTGCTCTCGCTCTCCAAACAAGCCAACGTGACGCTCGCGCTCAACACATCTTTGGAGCAACTGGATGGCCAAGACGGCCCGGTGCAGTCGGTGGTGATTGCCAAAGACGGCCAGCGTTGCACCGTGGCCGTGCGCGGCGGCGTGGTGCTGGCGTCCGGCGGCTTCAACCGCAATGCGGCACAGCGCAAAGACAAGCTGCCCGGCGGCAACGAGGCCTGGTGCCCCGGTGCCCCCGGCCACACCGGCCTGGCGCTAGACCTGGCGCGCAAGCGCGGCGCGCACTTTGTCGAAGGCGGCAAGAGCCATGCGTTCTGGGCGCCCGTGTCACTGCGCAAGCGCGCAGACGGCAGCACCGCCGTGTTCCCCCACTTTGTGATGGACCGCGCCAAGCCCGGCTTTGTCACCGTCAACCAAGCGGGCAAGCGCTTTGTGAACGAGAGCACGTCCTACCACCTGTTTGGCCTGGCCATGCAAGAGGCGCACAAGGCGTCTCCTTCTGTGCCGGCCTACTTGGTGTGCGATGCCAACGCCCTCAAAAAGTACGGCATCGGCATGGTGCGCCCCGGCGGCAAGGGCCTGGCGCCCTTCCTGGCGGACGGCTACCTCACCGAAGGCGCCACGCTCGATGAACTGGCACGCAAACTGGGCGTGGATGCCAAGGGCTTGCAAGACAGCGTGCAGCAAATCAACGCCTACGCCCAAACCGGTGTGGACCCCGACTTTGGCCGTGGCGTCACCGCCTACCAGCAGAACATTGGCGACGCCACCGCGGGCCACAAGAACCCCAACATCGGCCCGCTGCAAACCGGCCCCTACTACGGGGTGAAGCTCTACCCCGGCGACATTGGCGCATCCACTGGCCTGGACACCGATGCACAAGCCCGTGTGCTGGACGCACAGCAGCAAGCCATCGCGGGTTTGTACGCAGTGGGAAACGATATGAACTCCATCATGGGCGGCGTCTACACTGCCCCTGGCATCACCATTGGGCCGGGCCTGGTGTTTGGTTACCTCGCTGCGCAACACGCAGCAGCGCGCGCCAAGCAACGCTGAACCGCCACCGATTCGCATCTGATTTTTTGGAACAACTTTTAAACACCGGAGACACGCCATGCACAAACGCCACCTTCTCAAACTCGTAGCCGCCAGCGCCCTCTTGGCCTGCTCAGTGGCCAGCCACGCAGAAGACTTCATCAAGATCGCCAACATCGTCGAACTGTCTGGCGGCGGTGCCACACCCGGCACCTACTTCCGTGACGGTATCAACCTGGCGGTGAAAGAAATCAATGCCGCAGGCGGCATCCTGGGCAAGAAGATCCAGACCTCCGACATGGACACCCAGAGCAACCCCGGCGTGGCCAAGGGCCTGACACAAAAGGCGATTGACGAAGACGTGTTTGCCATCTTCGGCCCGGTGTATTCCGGCTCCATCCTGGTGTCCATGGCCGAGAGCCGCCGCGCCGAGGTGCCCAACTTCACCGGTGGCGAGGCTGCTGCCATCACCGCCCAAGGCAACCCCTATGTGTTCCGCACCAGCTTTGGCCAGAGCACCAGCTTCCCCAAGCTGGCCCGCTACATCAACAGCAAAGCCAAGACGCTGGCGGTGATCTACCAGAACAACGACTTCGGCAAGGGTGGCCGTGACGCCATCTTCAAGAACCTGGAAGGTACCAGCACCAAGATCGTGGCCGATATCTCCACCGAGCCGCAACAGCTGGACTTCTCCTCCTCCGTCATCAAGGCCAAACAAAGCAATGCCGACGCGCTGTTTGTGTACGTGACCGAAGAAGAGTCTGCCCGCGTGCTGCGCGAACTGCGCAAGCAAGGCTGGAACAAACCCATCATTGGCGAGACCACCCTCACCGGCCAAAAGGTGATTGAGCTGGCAGGCGAAGCCTCTGCCGGTGTGCTAGGCCACGTGGGCCTGACGGTGGATGCCCCCATCCCCGCCATGCTGGCTTTCAAGGGCAAGTTCTACCAAGCCTACAAATACATCCCCGACCACAACGGCATCAAGGGCTACATGGGCGTCTACACCCTCAAGGCCGCCATCGAGAAGGCCGGCAAGATCGACCGCAAGGCCGTGGCCCAGGCCATGAAGGGCTTGGTGGTCAGCGCCAAGAAGTACCCCGGCGTGATCATGGACGTGCGCTTTGACGACAAGGGCGACCTGGACCGCGAAAGCTTCTTGGTGGAAGTGAAAAACGGCCGCCAGGAAGTGATTGCCACCCTGCCCCCGCTGAATGGCCCTATCGTTACAAACGATGCACCAGCGGCAGCACCTGCCAAGGCTGCACCAGCCAAGAAGTAAGGCGGTTCACGCACCCAACAAAAAGCCAGTCGGTTTGCGCCGACTGGCTTTTTTGCGTGGGTCCATGTATTCGAGCTCAGGGCAACGGCCCATCCGCATAAAGCTCCAATGGCAACCCATCGGGATCAGCAAAAAACACAAACTTGTGACCCGTGAATTCATCCACACGTATGTCCTCCACCGCCACGCCATTGGTCTCCAGATACGTCTTCCAAGCATCCACGTTTTCCACACGAAATGCCAAGTGGCGCAGTCCACAGGCTTCAGGACGACTCGGACGTGGCGGCGACTCTGGAAACGAGAAAAGTTCGAGTTGAGATCCATCAGGCAACACAAGATCAAGCTTGTAGGACTTGCGTTGCTCACGGAAATTTTCAGCAAGCACCTTGCAGCCCAGCACATCCACATAAAAGCGTTTTGAACGCTCGTAGTCCGACGCAATAAGCGCCACATGGTGTATGCCCAGCAACGGGCTGTGCGGTGGGCTTTTGATGCTGCTTGAATCAGTCATTGGTCATGCAAGTGTGCATGACGCGAGGCTCACGCCCAAAAGCGACGCCATGACTTGCACAACGATGACATGGTCATCGCGCTGCGGCAATCCTGAGATGGTCGCGGTACCAACACAGCCCACGCCCTTCACCCGGATAGGAACGCTGCCACCATGGTGCGCGTAGTCACGCAAAGGTAGACCGGACTGGCTTTCTAAAGTCTCGCCTTCTTGCAAAGCAAGCCCGACAGCATATGAACTCCGTTGCTGTAATTCCGTTGTATTGCGCTTGCGGCGGGCCCAGTCTGCATTGTTGGGTGACGTTCCTGCCATGGCATAGAAGAACACCGTTTCACGGCAGAGGCGCACTTCAATCGTTACTGCAAGCCGTTCGGCCTCACAGTGCCTCTTGATGGACTCGCCCAACATCCATGCCGTAGTGTTGTCAAAGGCATCGAACTGCAGAAGCTCTTCCTGCTTAGCGATGATTGCAAGATCAACCTGGCTCATAGCTGCGCCTGCGCCAGTTGCGCCCGTGTGGGCAACCCTTCTGTATCTCCCAATACCTGCACAGCACGGGCTCCTATCCATGCGCCACGCCGTACGGCATCTTGCACCGCAAGGCCTTCCAGCATTCCACTGATCACTCCCGCAGCGAAGCCATCGCCAGCACCAACTGTGTCGATCACTGTCTCCACTGGAAAGCCCGCGACATATGCAGACGCATTCGAAGTTGCCCAAAACGCCCCTTCTGCCCCCAGCTTGATGACGACCAAAGAAACACCGGCGTCCAGATAAAACTTGGCGATTCCCTCGGGCGAAGCCTCGCCCGTCAAGAGCTTGCCTTCCTCAATGCCTGGCAGCACCCAATCAGCCCGGAACGCTAAGCTGTTAATGGTCTCGCGCATTTGCTCCTGGCTGGCCCAAAGCGAAGGGCGCAAGTTCGGATCAAAGGAAATGGTTTTTCCGTTCTGGCGCATGGCTTCCATGCTGGCGACAGAAGTTGCCAAGCAGTTGGAGGACAGGGCTGCAAAAATTCCAGTGGCATGCAGATGCCTTGCACTGACCAGCCAAGGAAGATCAATGTCCTCAGGCTGAAACAAGCTGGCCGCAGATCCTTTGCGGTGGTATTCCACCTCAGGATCACCCCCGCCTTCTACGCGACCCTTGATCATGAAACCCGTGCGCTGGGTCGGATCACTCACTACATGGGAGCAGTCAATGCCTTCCGCTTGAATGGACTGCAAAAGGTATCGGCCCATGGAGTCCGTGCCCAGGCGACTGCACCACCCAACGTGAAGACCCAAGCGGGCCAATCCAATGGCCGCATTGGTCTCCGCACCGGCCGTGCGTTTGACAAACGTCTGGGCGCTTTCCAGAGGACCTGGTTTGTCTGCGACCAGAAGCATCATGGCCTCGCCAAAGGTAACCACATCAATCGACATATCGCTCTCCACGAATTTTCTCCAACCGACCAACTTCTTTTCCAGTCACCCCCACAAGATCGTCGCCAATCAGTGGGAACTCAATGGCCCATGGACAGTCCGCAGGCATGGCATCCACCAAGGTCTTCCATGGAGCCTCGGAATCAGCGATAGGCACGGCAATCCAGCGATTGGCCTGCTTGAGCACGCCCTTGGTATGCACGTAGCGAATGCGATCGGAAAACTGAACCGCTGCCATCTGAGGACACTCTCCGGCCCAGTGCCAATTGCCGATGTCGAAAGTCATTCCTAAATTCAGACCGCATTGGGATGCCTTGCGAAAGAATCGCTTGAGCTGGAAGATGGACCCTGCCGCATTCGACTGGTCGTTCTCAATCAACACAGGAACGGCATGACCCTTTAGCTTGTCTGCCAGCCTTTGCATGGAGCCGGGTGCAGCATTCGCGCCGCCTCCAATGGAAAACTTGATGATCGCTGCGTCAATGGTTGCAGCACGCTGCATGGCCAGATCCAGTGCGTCTTCATCCAATTCACCAGCCTCGGTAAACAACGGTTCCGCGCATGAGTAGACCGTCTTCATCCCTTGGCATTGCTGGGCGATCAAAGGCAACTCTTCATCGGGCTTGGTCAGCAATTCGCTACGAATCTCAACGCCCCCTGCGCCTGCGGCCTTGGCCAAGTTGGCGAACCAGGCTTGTCCATGCCTTTTGACTTCAGCCGCACCAAACGACGACAGTGAGATGACGAAGGGGTTGGTATTCATAGGACCGCTCCAAAGGTCTTCACTTAAATCGTCTCACGGTAGATGGCACCGGTCAGGTAATGTGGCCAGTTGCGTTCAAAGAAAGGCCGCTCGGTCTGCTGGAACTCTCTAGGCTGGCGAGTGGACATGGTCATCTCCGCCCCGGTCCACTTGACTACGATCTGTTCGCTCTTGTCTTCAGTCCGCTCCATCCGGAAGCGGTAGTCTTCCAGCGGTCCTTTGCTTGTGGCGGGTACGCATTCACCGGCAGCGTCGCATATGACCCTGGCTCCACGACTGCCGCCGCCCTTGGACACGTAGAAGTTCAGCGCGGACAGGATGGCTTCGGATGCCAGCGCGTTTTGGCGCCACTGCAGCGCATGCGTCACCCCAAAGGTAGTGGCATCAAACGACACCCCGCGCGCGCGGATGGACTGTGTGAGCTTCTTGGCATCCTGCAGTGCTGATGCAATGTGGTCTGCCTTGCAAATCATTCCGGCGAAGTCGCTCATGCGCGCTTGAACTTCGCGCTTGATGGCAGATGGTTTGATCGGGCTCATCTCTTTGAGCGTGGCCTGGACATGCAACACACCGTCTGCAATAGCCACAGTCGCATCCAACTTGGCTGGCTCCGCAAAGGTTCTGGAAGCAATGTGCTCCGCGCAACGTGTTCCGAACACCTGACCTGCATTCAATGCAGACCCGCCGGGGCGGGTGACACCGTGGGTGCCCGAGGCTTCACCGATGGCATAACAACCACTCAGGCTGGTCTGGCCCCAGATGTCAACCGCCAAGCCACCATTCATATGTTGGTTGTTCATTGCGAACAGAAGTGGGTGCTTTTCAATGTCCACCTTGTACTGCTTGTACAACTCGATGGAGAGCGGGTTCATCTTCTTCAAGCGATCAATGGGCTTGTCCAGCAAGGCACCTGACTTTTCAAGGTAGACCTGCACATCGGAATCCAGACGCTCAAGGTCAAAGGCCTGATCACCAGGGACGGCCAGCGGATTGCGGTTGAAGTCCATGTACACCTTGTGCCCGGACTCCATTTCCCTGAATACGGCAAGGTCGAACAGGCTCGATCCGAAGTCCAGCATGCGGGTGGCATGGAAAGGCCACTGGTAGCCCTTGCGGAAGGTGTTGGAGACCAATTCCTGCGTCGTGCGGTAGTAGTCGGCCAGGAAGTTGCGTTCCACGCCAGCACTGTCTACCGAGTACACATAGGGCATGCATTGGGCGTAGGTGCCCGACAGGTTCCATGGGAAGCCATCGCGGGAAGTGCCAATGCCAAACTGGCTCTCCGTCAAATTGACCGCTTCAATGCCTGCTTCCAAGGCCATGCCTAGAGAACCAAAACAGTTTCTGGGGTAGACGCTGTCACGGTACAGCTCTCCAGGTCCTCCTGCTGCAAGAACCAGGTACTCACAGAGATGGGCTACTACACCGTGCGGGTTACTCTCCTCACGGGCTTTGGGGTCAATGCACAGCACGCCCGTTACACGCTCGTCTTGCACCAAGATACGCACGGCGGTGGTCTGGTTGAAGACAGGAATGCCCAGGTGGATGGCCTCTTGCGCCAGGACCTTCACCATCAAGCGAGAGGTGCGTGGCCCGCAGCTGGTTGCACGCCCCACTTCATCGTGGTCCGTCTGATAGCGCAGAACACCACCGAAACTGTCCACAGGTAGTGGCAAGCCCAGAAATTGCAGTGTGGACATGGCACGACCAGAACCTACCGCCTCGATGTAAGCCGTGTCCTTGTCCATGGCCCCACCCGCGCCAATAGCTTCCGCCATCGCTCTGAAGTTATCGCCTCGGTCAGATGTATTGGCCGTGTGCAGGGTCTGCTTGTCTGAGCCAGAACAGGCGGAAGTACCACCATAGGCGCTTTGCGTGACCACGGTAACGTCAGTACCTCGGCGCTTGAGCTCTACCGCCGCACGCAAGCCCGCCGCTCCGCTGCCAACAATGACCACACTGGCACGCCGTACCGGTATCGTCCACCCCCGCACGGAAGTCCATTCCTTGGTGGGGGGCTTGGGCGCCAACCGCGGCATCTTCACGTCGGTCAGTGCGTCCAGGATTTCTTGCGAAACAATGCCCCCGTCCGCGCCCTGGCGGGTCTCTTTTTTGCTGGCCATGGTTCAGATCTTTCCGAGGATATGGTCTGCGCCTTTTTCGGCAACCATGATGGAAGGCGCGTTGGTATTGCAGGAAGGTACGCGCGGCATGACCGAGGCGTCCACCACACGTATGCCTCCTAAGCCAATGAGCTTGAGATCGGGTGTGACCACGCTGCGCACATCCGACGCGGGGCCCATCTTGCAGGTGCCCACCGGATGGTGATCGGTCTTGGAGTGTTCGCAAGCGTAGTTGAAGAGGTCTTCGTCTGTGGTCAATCCTGCGCCGGGCAGCACCTCCGCTTTCACATACCGCTTCATGGCAGGTTGGCTCAGGATTTCGCGGGCCAAACGCAGGCCCTTAATGCCCATAGCGCGGTCGTAAGGGTCAGACCAGTAGTTGGGGTCCAGCAAGGGCGCCGCACTGGGGTCCCCGCTGGCCAGGCGCACCGTGCCGCGTGAACGAGGGCGCAGATAGGCGGTGTTCAGTGTCACACCGGAGTTCTGCATCTTGGCTACACCCGCCTCAATGCCTGAGCCCAGGCCTAGGTGGAATTGGATGTCCGGCGAGCGGGCGTTTTCTTTCGGGTCGGCATACCAGAAGCCACCTGTCTCGAATAAGCTGGACGCCACCGGCCCCTTCTTGAACAGAAGGTATTGAATCCCCGCCCAAGCGGCATGGTGAGGCTTGTTGTACTTGTCGTAAGTGTGGTCACCTGTGCATTCGGCAATGACAAACAGGTCTAGGTGATCTTGCAGGTTGGAGCCCACACCGGGCAAATCATGCTTCACGGAGACGCCCACCGACTTCAGGTGGTCTGCCGGGCCGATGCCGGACTGCATCAAAAGTTTGGGTGAACCCATGGCGCCAGACGACACAATCACTTCCCGGTCTGCGCGCAGCACCGAGGTGGCCTTGTTACTTCCTTGAACGACCTCCACACCGGTGACACGACCACCTTCCACGATGACGCGGGTTGCCATGGTGTGCAACATGACGGACAGATTGGCCCGGTCACGAATGGGCTTGAGGTACGCGATGGAAGTGGATGAACGCTTTGCGTTCAGCTGGGTCAACTGGTAGTAGCCCAAGCCACCCTGCGTTTCACCATTGAAGTCGGGGTTGAAGGGAATACCCAGTTCCTGCCCTGCCTGGAAATAGGCTTCACAAATGGGCAGAGGGCTGATCGGGTTGGAGACACCCAGCGGCCCTTGGTAGCCGTGGTAACGGTTGGCAAAGCGCTGGTTGTTTTCAGCCTTCTTGAAGTAGGGCAATACATCCTCATAGCCCCAGCCAGTTGCGCCCTCTTCGGTGACCCACTCGTCATAGTCTGCAGGAACGCCACGGGTATACAGCTGTGCATTGATGGAAGAGCCACCGCCGATGACCTTGGCCTGCGTGAAGCGCAGCACACGGTTTTTGAGGTGCTTTTGCGGAACGGTGTGCCATCCCCATGAGCCTATGCCCTTGGTCATCTTGGCAAAACCCGCAGGCCAATGGAAGAAGGGATGGCCGTCGCTGCCACCTGCTTCGAGCAGCAGCACCTTGACCGAGGGGTCTTCGCTCAAACGGCGTGCCAATACGCAACCAGCAGAGCCACCGCCGGTGATGATGTAGTCAAAATTTCCAGTTGTCATTGAATGACCTTTTTACGAATGTAGGAGCCAACTCGCAGGCCTTGCGCAGCCACCGTCAATGCGGGATTGACGGCTGCTGAAGACGGGAAGAAGCCAGAGTCCATGACGAACAAATTGTCGTGGTCCCATGCTTTGCAGTAGGTGTCTAACGCGGAAGTCGCGGGGTTGTTACCAAAGCGAACGGTCCCGCATTGATGAGACACCACATCGGTACCAAACGGTGCCGACAAAACGACGGGGTAGCCTGTGTTGCGCAGAATAGTTTTGCACTTGGCAACCCAGCGGTGGTGCGTTTGCATATTGGTGCGATGCCAGTGCAGATTGATGGCGCCATCGGGCCGGAGGGTGATGCGGCTGTCCGGGTGCGGCAGGTCTTCACTTTGGGCATACCAGTCCACACTATGGCTGGCGAGCGCCGACCGCACAAACTTGGGGAACCCACCCAATGCACCACGCAGCATGGGCTCTTTGATCTTGCCAAGCAGCTGCAAACTGCCCAAGGGCGTGTCCCCCTGGCCTTCGCCAAAGTAGAAGTCGTGCACCGCCAGGGTCTTGGGGAACTGGGTGTTGTTGATTTTGAAGGGGTGCACGGCCATCAGAGCGCTGGTGTTGTGCGTCATGTAATGGCGCCCAACCACATCGGAGCTGTTGGCCAATCCTCGTGGATTGCGCGCATTCGCAGAACGCAACAGCAAGGCTGCTGAATTGATCGCTCCCGCACTGAGAACAAAGGTCCCTGCCGTGATGCGTTGACGAACGCCGTTGATCACTACGACAGCGGAAACCACCTTACGGCCCGTGCCATCGGTCTCCAGCTTTTCGACCAACGCATTTGTCATGAGCGTGATGTTGCTGCTCTTGCGTGCTGGCTCTATGAGCTTCATTTCAGCATCGCCCTTGGCGTTGATCTTGCAGGGAAAGGCATCGCAGTTGGTGCAACGCTGGCATGTTCCCTGCGGTCCGAAATCCACGGCACTTGGCATGGGAAATGGCGTCAGACCTTGCGAACGGAGCTTGCCGGCAATAGCGTCAATAACCGGCTCATGCGGAATCGCTCTGTGAGCGTAGCCAGTTGTGCGTGGAGGATCACTGGGGTCCAAACCTGCCTCACCGCGCACACCGAAAAGCTGCTCTGCCGTGCCATACCAGCTCTCCAGTTCTTGGTAGCGAACAGGCCATGCAGGTGACACGCCTTCAGGGTGCACCAACTCTTCGAAGTCCCTCTCACGGAAACGGAACATCGCCGTGCCATAAAACTTGGTACTACCACCCACGAAATAGAACATGCCAGGTTGAAAGGCGCGGCCGTCGGCGTACCAGGTCTCCTTGGTGTGATACCGGCGCTCGCAAAACACTTCCACAGGGTCCCAGTTTTGCGATTCACGCGGCAATGCAGGCCCACGCTCAAGGATCAGCACCTTGGCGTCACTCCCGGCGAGTTGCAGGGCAACCGAGCCCCCTCCAACTCCGGAACCGATGATGACGACGTCGTAGGCCTGCATATTGAAAACCTAGGCTATCAGGGTTTCGGATGCCACGTCAAAGCAAACCAACTTGGTCAGGTCCACGGTGAACTGGGTTTCCTGGCCCAGGCTCAATGCCAGGTCGGGGTCCAGCGTTGCAGTGAACTCATGGCCACCAAAATTCAGAATGACCTGGGTATCAGCGCCCGTGGGTTCAATCACTTCGATCTTGGCGCTGAAGGGACGTTGCTGTTCCTTGTGGTCCAGGTTCGGAGCGGGCAGATTGATGGTTTCCGGACGGATACCGGCAATCACTTCCTTGCCCAGGTACTTGCGCAGGTAGTTGAACTGCTCCGACAAAGGCAGGCTGATCTTCTTCGCATTGCCAGTCTGGAACTCCAGCACCAGACCACCCGCCGCATCCGTCACCTGCGCCTTCGCCAGGTTCATGCGCGGCGAGCCCATGAAGCCTGCGACAAAGGTATTGGCCGGGCGGTTGTAGACCTCGTGAGGTGTGCCCAATTGTTGAACCACACCACCCTTCATCACCGCAATGCGGGTAGCCAGGGTCATGGCTTCGATCTGGTCGTGGGTGACATACACGATGGTGGACTTCAAGCGCTGGTGCAGCTTCTTGATTTCCGTGCGCATGTCCAGGCGCAACTGGGCATCCAGGTTGGAGAGTGGTTCGTCAAACAAGTACAGCTTGGGCTCACGGGCCAGCGCGCGGCCAATGGCAACACGTTGACGTTGACCGCCGGAGAGTTGACGGGGCTTGCGCTCCAGAAGGTGCTCAATCTGCAGCAGCTTTGCAACGCTCTTGACGCGCTCGTCTCGGGCGGACTTTTCCACCTTGCGCATTTCCAGCGGGAACTCAATGTTCTTGGCCACTGTCATGTTGGGGTACAGCGCGTACGACTGGAACACCATGGAAATGTCGCGTGCAGCCGGTGCCACATGCGTGATGTCGTTACCAGCGAGCTTGAGCTGACCACCGGTAGGCTCTTCCAAGCCCGCGATGATGTTCATGAGCGTGCTCTTGCCACAGCCGCTGGGGCCGACCAGCACCAAGAATTCGCCGTCCTTCAATGCGATGGATACATCGTGAAGAATGTGAACTGGGCCGAAGCTCTTTTGAATATTGACCAAATCGAGTGAAGACATGTTTTACCCCTTGACGGAACCGGCCATCAGACCGCGTACGAAATATTTACCGGAGACCAGGTACACCACCAAGGTGGGTATGGCCGCAATGAAGGCACCAGCGAAATGGACGTTGTATTCCTTGACGCCCGTGGAGCTGCTAACCAGGTTGTTCAATGCCACGGTCAGCGGGAATGAGGTGTAGTCGCTGAAGGAGGCACCAAACAAGAACTCGTTCCAGATGTTGGTGAACTGCCAGATCACCGTCACCACAATGATGGGCGCGCTGTTGGGCAGGAGGATCTTGTGCAGCACACCAAAGAAGCCAGCACCATCCATGCGTGCCGAGCGCACTAACTCGTTAGGGAATGCAGCGTAGTAATTGCGGAAGAACAGCGTGGTGAACCCAATGCCGTAAACCACGTTCACAAAAATCAATCCCTTGACAGTGCCAGCCAGTCCCAGATAGCCCAAGGTTTTGGCCATGGGAATCAACACGATCTGAAATGGAATGAACACCGAGAACAGCATTGCCGCAAACAGCGTGTCTGCAAACTTGAACTTGAACTGGGTCAGGATGTAACCGTTCAACGCACCGATCAAGGTGGACAGAACCACCGCCGGAATCACCAACAAAAAGGAGTTGATGAAGTACGGCTTCAGACCCGTTGCTTGCACACCGATCTGTGACTTGCTCCACGCCTGCAGCCAAGGCTCCACAGTCCATGCGATGGGAAGTGCCATCAGGTCGCCACTGCGGATTTCATCCAACGGTTTGAGAGAGTTCACGATCATCACGTACACAGGCATGATGAAGCCAATGGCCATGATGATCAGGATCAGGTACAGCACGACGCGTGCGACCCGAGACATAAGCGTCTTATCCATGATTTCCCTTTCGGAGTTCGCTGTACAGGTAAGGCAGCACCACGACACCAATGCCAAGCAGCATGAGCACGGAACTAGCGGCGCCCACTGCCATTTCATTGCGGGTAAAGGTGTACTGGTACATAAAGACGGAAGGCAACCAGGTGGAGCGTCCGGGGCCACCATTGGTCAAGGCAATCACCAGGTCATAGGACTTGATGGCCATGTGCGCCAAGATCACAAATGCAGAAATGAATACCGGGCCCAACTGAGGAATGATGATGCGGTGGTAGATCTGCCAGGTCTTGGCACCATCCAGGCGGGCCGCGTTGATTTGCTCACCATCCACGCCGCGAAGGCCAGCCAAAAACATGGCCATGACAAATCCCGCTGTCTGCCATACAGCGGCAATGACCACGCAGTAGATAGCCATCTCCGAGTTCTTGATCCAATCGAAGGGGATGTTCTCGAACCCCATCGTTTTGAGCGTGTGCTCAATACCGACGCCAGGGTCCAACAGCCATTTCCAGGCCGTTCCTGTCACGATGAACGACAGCGCCATGGGATACAGAAATATCGACCGAAGCGCGCTCTCTGCACGAACCTTCTGGTCAATCAACACGGCCAGGGTCAGACCAAGTCCCATGGCAATCAAGATGTACAGGCTGGCAAAAATCCACAGATTGCCCAGAGCCACGCTCCAGTTTTCCAGGCCAAAAAGCCGTGTGTATGCCGCAGTGCCATTCCACTCAAGGGTTGGCAGAATAGTGGACGAGGTAAAGGACAGATACACCGTGAACATGATGTATCCATAGACGCACACCAAAACCAGGAAGGCGCTGGGTGTGATCAGTAGCTTGGGTAGCCAACCTGCTTTCATAGTGAAATCTCCGTTTGTCTAAGGGGCCAGTGATGGGTGAAGCACTCGCTCCACCCATGCACTTAGCAACTGGCTGAATTAGCTCTTTGCGGCAGATGCCATCTCGGCAGCGGCCTTCTTGGAGTCGATAGAGCCGTTGAACTGGCGTGTGATCACGTCATAGAACGCGTTCTTGATCGAAGCCGGAACAGCGTGGCCGTGCGCCATGGAGCCCACCAGATGGTTGCTCTTGTTGGCTTCAGCCAGATCCTTGATGGCCTTTTTGCCGCAATCATCAAAAGCGGTGTCAGGCACGTCTGTGCGGGCAGGTGCAGAGCCCTTGGCCACGTTGAAGGCGGACTGGAACACGGGGTCCAGAATGGCAGTAGCCAATTTGTTCTGTGCGGCCACCTTGTCGGCACCCACCTTGAACAGTGCAAACTGGTCAGCCAGGAAGGTCACAGAACCTTGGGTTCCGGGTGTGCGGAAGCAGGCGAAGTCCTTCATGGCCACTTTCTTAGCGTTCACGAATTCACCCTTGGCCCAGTCACCCATGATCTGGAAGCCAGCCTTGCCGCTGATCACCATGCCACTTGCAACGTTCCAATCGCGGCCCGAAAAATCTTTGTCCACATATTTACGGAGCTGGCTCATGCGGTCAAAGGCCTTGACCATGGTGGGCGAGTTCAAAGCAGCGGGGTCCAGATCGATCACAGCCTTCTTGTAGAACTCTTGCCCACCGGTGGAAAGCAGAACGCTATCAAACACAGTGGCGTCTTGCCATGGTTGACCGCCGTAGGCCAGTGCCACAAAGCCAGCTTTTTGAACCTTGTCCAGAGCTGCAATGAAGTCTTCCCATGTCTTGGGCTCTTCCTTGATGCCAGCTTTGGCCATTACTTCCTTGTTGGCCCACACCCAGTTGGTGGAGTGGATGTTCACCGGAGCGGAAACCCACTTACCGTTGTACTTGGAGAACTTTTGCAGCGCAGTAGGAACGGTCTTGTCCCAGCCTTCTTTAGCGGCAATGGCGTTCAGATCGGTCAGCACGCCTTGCTTGGCCCAGTCTTGAATATCAAAGCCCAGCATTTGCACGGCTGTGGGGGGATTTCCGGAAGTCACGCGCGCACGCACAGCAGTCATTGCTTGCTCGCCGCCGCCACCGGCGACAGGCATGTCATTCCACTTGACGTTTTGCTTTTCCAGGTTGCCTTTAAGCACGCCCAATGCGGCAGCTTCACCACCTGAGGTCCACCAGTGCAAGACTTCAACGGCTTCTTGTGCCATTACAGGTGCAGCAAAAGCTGCGGCAACCAACATACCCAATACTTGCTTTTTCATCAGAGATCTCCTATCAGTTTTGAAATGTGCGACGCCACGGAAGCGAACGCTTGGATGCCACTGCGTGGCGTTACCCGTCAGGACCATCGCTGGCCCCAACGAATTGGTTTGCATTAGCGCGGCAGGTACCAGTCGGTACGTGCGCCCAAATGCATTTGTAGAGTCTTGGTTTCGGTGTAGTCCTCAGTCGCAAAGCGACCCAGCTCACGTCCGATACCACTTTGTTGGTAGCCACCAAAGGGCAACTCAGCATGGCCTTCCAGGAAGGTGTTAACCCAGATAGTTCCTGCGCGGATGCGACGCGCAGCCGTCAAGCAGGTGGTGAAGTCCTGGCTCCAAACAGCAGCAGACAGTCCGTACAGCGTGCTGTTAGCCAGTGCAATGGCGTCGTCCAGATCCTTGAAGGTCAGCATGGCCAAAACGGGGCCGAACACTTCTTCACGGGCGATGGCCATGTCGGACTTCACACCGGTCACCACGGTGGGTTCGATGTACATGCCGGTGCCCGCAATCTGAGCGCCGCCCAAGGCCACCGTGGCACCAGCATCCTTGGCAGCAGCAATGTGCGACAGGATGGTGTGCAGCTGCTTTTCGGTGGTGATGGCGCCTACTTGCATGCCCGCCACCAAGGGGTCACCCACCTTGACTTGCTTGGAGCGCTCCACCACTTCGGCTGCAAACTTCTCTGCAATGGACTCTTGCACCAGGATGCGGCTACCACTGTTGCAGCACTGGCCTGCGTTGAAGTAGATGCCATACACGGCAGCATCCACAGCAGCGTCCCAGTCGCAATCGGCAAACACGATTTGCGGGTTCTTCCCACCCAATTCCATGGAGACTTTTTTGAGGGTTCCAGCTGCTTTTGCTGCAGCAGCTTTGCCCACAGCGGTGGAGCCGGTAAACGAGATCATGTCCACGTCAGGGTGAGAGACCATCACGTCACCCACGACATGACCCAAGCCCACCAGAATGTTGACGGCGCCCGCTGGGACACCCGCATCGATCAGGATTTGACCCAACATGAGCGTGGTGCCAGATGTGAATTCAGACGGCTTCACTACGGCAGTGCAGCCTGCGGCCAGCGCAAAGGGAAGCTTCTGGCTCACGATCAGGAATGGAAAATTCCAGGGAGTGATGACGCTCACCACGCCAATCGGGTCGCGCAAAACCACACCCAATGTGTTTTCACCCAAGGTGTTGTAGCTGTCGCCGTGCAGATTGCGCGCCAGGGTGGCAGCGTATTGCCACAGGTCCGCAGAGCCTTCAATTTCTGCCAGCGCTTGTGCCAAAGGCTTGCCGTTTTCCAGGGTCTCCATTTCCGCAATGGCTTGCTTGCGCTCCAAGATCAGGTCAGCGACCCTGCGCAATACCTTGGCACGGTCGGCACCCTTCATGCGAGGCCATGCGCCTTGGTCGAAAGCTTTGCGAGCAGCAGCAACGGCGCGCTCTGCGTCTGCAACACCGGCTTGGGCATACACCGCTACCAATTGATCGTGTGCGGGAGATTTGCGCTCCAACGTGGCGCCATCAGCAGCAGCGACCCACTGGCCATTGATCAGCAGCTTGCCCTCGAAGACGGGACGTGCGGCTAGGTTGCTTGTGTTGAGAGTGGTGGACATGGTGGTTACTTCCTTTTTGAATGGGGTGGGTGATCAGTTGCCAATATAGGCAGCTTGGCGCTTCTCTTTGAAGCTGGCGATCCCCTCTTTGGCGTCCTGTGTGCTGGCAGCGAGTGAACCGGCCATGGCTTCCAGCACAGCGTCTTTGTCTTCACCGGTGGCGGCGTTGACCAGTTGCTTGGTCAGTTGCAATGAAATGGGGGCCTTGGTGGCCATCTCCGCAGCCAAAGCCTTGGCACGGGCCATCAGTACATCGGCTTCAACGACCTCATGCACCAGTCCTGCTTGGAGTGCCTGGGTGGCCGACATACGTTGGCCACTGATAGCAAGGTACTTGGTCTGACTACCGCCAATCAGACGCACCATGCGTTGTGAACCGGACCAACCGGGACACGTTGCAATGGAGGCCTCTGGCAGGGCGTATTGCGCGCTGGTCGTTGCAATGCGTATATCGGCGCTGATGGCCAACTCCAAGCCGCCACCAAATGCGTGGCCGTTGATAGCTGCGATCACGGGCTGGCGCAGACGTGCCCACTGATCGAATACCTGGTGGCCACGCTTGACCCATTGGCGCCACATGTCCAGAGGCTCCAGCGCGGCCCACTGGGTAATGTCTGCGCCCACGCAGAAGGCGCGGCTTCCGGCGCCGGTGAGAATCACCACGCGAATATCCCGGTCCGCATCAATGGCACGGGCATGCGCCTCCAGCTCATTGAGCATGGCCGGTGTGAGCGTATTGAGCTTGGATTCGCGATTCAGCGTGACGATGCATACGTCGCCTGCGCGCTCCACGTGTGTCAGTGCTTCAGTCATGGTTACTTGCCTGCTTTCAGTTGGAGACCCATGGGGGCATCGGTGAAGATGGATGCGTCCATCAACTTCAGGGTGGGGCTTACGCGCAACGCAATTTCAGACTGGTCCAGCACGTCGCGCTGCAGGTCAATTCCGGGGGCGATTTCGGTCACCATCAAGCCGTCTTTTTCCAGACTGATGACGCAACGTTCAGTGACATAGGTGACGTGCTGGCTGCGCTCGCGACCGACCACTCCACTGAAGGTGATGTGCTCGCCTTGTTTGACGAATTTGCGTGTCTTGCCTTCTTTGAGAATGGTCAGCCGGCCGTTGCCCACTTCCAGCTGTGCGCCCGCAGTGAAGAAGCCTGAGAACACAATGTTTCGCGCATGGGCAGTGATGTCTACAAAGCCGCCGCATCCGGCCGTCAGATAGGGCTTGGCGCCCAGCTTGGAGACGTTCACGCTTCCGTTTTCATCCACTTGCAGGAAAGACAACAGCGTTGTGTCAAAGCCCGCACCCTGGAAGTAGGTGAACTGGTTGCTCGACGCCATGATGGCGTCCGCATTGGATGCGCAACCGAAGGCAAAGCCCAGCAGTGGCATGCCGCCCACCGCACCCTGCTCAATCGCCCAGGTGACTTCACCATGCAGACCTTCTTCCAACAAGATGCGAGGCACATTGGCCGAGATGCCGAAACCGAGATTGACGGCAGAGCCATCTTTAAGCTCCATGGAGGCGCGGCGTGCGATCACTTTTTCAGCGCCAAACGCCTGGTTCTCGAACGTGCTCAGAGGCTGCTGAATTTCACCGCTGATAGCGGGGTCGTACACAGTCTGAGTGGTCTGCCACTGGTCAGGGTCGATGACGATGTAGTCCACCAAATTGCAAGGGACGTGCACGTCGTGGGGACGCAAGCTACCTTCTTTGACCACCCGCTTGACCTGGGCGATCACAATGCCGCCGTTGTTGCGTGCAGCCAGGGCCTGGTCCAAGCCACCCAACAATGCACCTTCGTGCTCATAGGTCAGATTGCCTTTTTCATCGGCTGTCGTGGCGCGGATGATGGCAACGTGCGGAACGATGGCCGGGAAGTACAGCCAGTCTTCTCCATCAAAGGTTTCCTTGCGCACCACCGGGTGGGAAGCAGCCTTCTCGTTCATAGCGCAGCCTTGCAATGCAGGGTCTACGAACGTACCCATCCCTACCTTTGTCAAAACACCTGGACGGCGTGCTGCGGCATCGCGGTGCATGTCAAACAGAATGCCGCTGGGAATGTTGTAGGCATCAATCTGGTTCTCGACAATCATCTTCCAGATGGATGGCATGGGCAGAGACGATGGACCACTGGGGTAGGAACCCGCCAAGATGCGGCTCAGCAAACCTGGCTTGGCGATGTGGTCAATGCCCTTGATGCCATACATATCACCGGCGGCAATAGGGTTCAAAGTGGTGATGTTCTTGGGAGAACCTTCTTCGTCGAAGCGCTCACCGATCCCCTTCAAGACCAAGTCCGGACAACCCAAACCACTGCTGGAGCTGATGCTGACCACATCGTTGTCGCGAATCAAGGCCGCAGCCTGGCGCGCAGAGATGACTTTTTTTCTCATGGAAGTTCTCTTAGATCGTTAAGGAAGGGACCGCCTGACGGCTCCCGGTTTGACATGCATTCACCACGGCAAGGGCACCGACCAGCGACTTGATTCCGTCGTCAGCGCTGGCGGATGGTTCGCCTTTTCCTTGCATTGCGGAGCAGAAGGAAGCCAAGCCTCGGGCATACAAGCTTTCATGCTCCACGGCGATCAGTTGCTCACCATCGGCATTGCGCAAAACGACTTCACCGACGGGCTGCTGTGTCATGACATTGCGTCCAATGATCGAACCCGATTCACCGTGGTACTCGATTCCATTGCCTGCATGTTTGACGGTGAA
>Ga0228698_1000553_pt1 | contig 26494 bp, 23 predicted proteins | sample McNCre117_Aug_MG_FD_178015 | JGI IMG/M metagenome (GOLD analysis project Ga0228698, IMG submission 178015) | Freshwater microbial communities from McNutts Creek, Athens, Georgia, United States - 1-17_Aug_MG | ecosystem: Environmental > Aquatic > Freshwater > Creek | place: USA: Georgia...
GGCGGCGGCCTCCGCACCCGGCGCCGCGACGCCTGCAACACCCGCCACGGCACCGACCCCGGCCACGCCCCTGGCCCTGCACCCCTGCCGCCTGCAAGGGCTCGAACACGACGCGCTGTGCGGCACGCTGCAGCGCCCGGTCGACCCGGCCCGGCCCGACGGCGCCCGCTTCGGCCTGCAGGTGGCCGTGATCCCGGCGCTGGCCCGCCAGAAGCTGCCCGACCCGGTGATGTTCTTCGCCGGCGGCCCCGGGCAGTCGGCCATCGGTGCGGCCGGCACGGTCGAGCGCGTGCTGGGCCGACTGGGAGCGCGGCGCGACGTGATCCTGATCGACCAGCGCGGCACCGGCCGCAGCGCCCCGCTGATCTGCCCGGCTGCCACGCCGGACGAATCCGCCGCCCGGGCCTTCGACCGCCAGCGCATGGTGGCCGCACTCGACCAGTGCCGCCAACAACTGCAGGCCCTGCCCTGGGGAGATCTGCGCCAATACACCACCCCCATCGCGATGGCCGATGCCGACGCGGTGCGCGCGGCGCTGGGCGTGGACCAGCTCAACCTGGTCGGCGGCAGCTACGGCACGCGCGCCGCGCTCGAGTACCTGCGCCAGTTCCCGCAGCACGTGCGCCGCGTGGTGCTGGACGGTGTGGCCCCGCCCGACATGGTGCTGCCCACCAGCTTCGGCGTGGACGGCGAGGCCGCGCTGCAACTGCTGTTCAACGATTGCGCGGCGGACGCCGCCTGCCAGCGCGCCTGGCCCGGCCTGGCCGGCACCTGGCAGCGCTGGCTGGCCAGCCTGCCTCGGCCCTACACGTTCACCGACCCGGCCACCGGGCAGGTGCGCAGCGTCACGCTCGACCGCGACATCGCCCGCGGCCTGGTGCGCCCGGCGCTCTACGTGCCCGCGCTGGGCGCGGCCCTGCCGTTGGCCATCACCGAAGCCGCCGCCGGGCGCCTCGCGCCGCTGCTGGCGCTGTCGGCCTCGATGGGCCGCGGCGGCTCGCTGGAGCTGGCCGAAGGCGAGCACTTCTCGGTGGTCTGCAGCGAAGACGTGCCGCGCCTGGGCCCGGCCCCGGCCACGCCCGAGCCGGCCGAGGCGCTGTACCGCGAAGCCTGCGCCCGCTGGCCGCGGGCCACCTTGCCCACCGGCTTCTATGCCATCCCGGCCAGCCAGGCCCCGGTGCTGCTGCTGTCAGGCGGCATCGACCCGGTCACCCCGCCCCGCCACGCCGAGCGTGTGGCCAAGGCCCTGGGCCCCAAGGCCCGCCACCTGGTGGTGCGCAACAGCGGTCACGGCGTCGTGGGCATCCCCTGCGTGCGCGACCTGCTGGCCCGCTTCATCGACGCCCCGCTCGAAGCCGACGCGCTCAAGGTCGACCTGGGCTGCGCCGCCAACGTGCCGCGCCCGCCGGCCTTCGTGCCGCCGCTGCCGGCCGCCCCCGCCTCGTCCACCGGGCCCGACATCCGGCCCTACGGCATGCCGGACTATGCCGGCCCGGCCGCCACGTCCGCCACGTCCTCCGCCAAGGCTGCCCGATGATCGAACTGCAAGCCCTCCACAAGCGGTTCCAGACCGGCCGCGGCCGCCAGGCCCGCGAGGTCACGGCCGTCGACGGCCTCAGCTTCACCGCGCGCGACGGCGCCATCACCGGCCTGCTGGGCCCCAATGGTGCCGGCAAGACCACCAGCCTGCGCATGCTGGTGGGCTTGGTCACGCCCGACGCCGGCGAGATCCGCGTCGACGGCCTGAGCATGGCCCAGGACCCGCAGGCCGTGCGCGCCCGGCTGGGCGTGCTCTCGGACGCCCGCGGGCTCTACCCGCGCCTGAGCGCGCGCGAGAACATCGTCTACCACGGCCGCCTGCACGGCGTGCCCGACGACCTGGCACAGGCCCGCTGCGAACACCTGGCCAACTTGCTTGAGATGCAGCCCCTGCTGGACCGCCGCACCGAGGGCTTCAGCCAAGGCGAGCGCATGAAGACCGCCCTGGCCCGCGCCCTGGTGCACGACCCGGCCAACATCGTGCTGGACGAGCCCACCAACGGCCTGGACGTGGTGGCCACGCGCGCCTTGCGCGAGGCCCTGCGCACGCTGCGCGACGAGACCGGCAAGTGCATCGTGTTCTCCACCCACATCATGCAGGAGGTCGAACGCCTCTGCGACCGCGTGGTGGTGGTGGCCCAGGGCCGGCACGTGGCCGAGGGCACGGTGGCCGAGCTGTGCGCGCTGGCCGGTGAGGACGATTTCGAAGACGCCTTCGTGCGCCTGGCCTTCGGGGCTGCGGAGACCTGCTGATGCTGACATTCTGGCGTGCCGCCTGGGCGGTGTTCACCAAGGAACTCAAGGACGCGCTGCGCGACCGGCGGACCTTGATGGTGGTCTTCGTGACCTCGGTGGCCATGGGCCCCCTGGTGCTGGTGATGATGTCGGCCCTGGTCGACAAGCTCGAGAAGCGGGCCGAGGCCCGCGAGCTGGTCGTGGTGGGCATCGAGGCCGCCCCCAGCCTGCGCAACTACCTGGAGCGCCAGACCTACGTGGTCAAGGCGGCCCCGCCCGATTGGGAAGCGCAACTCAAGGACAGCAAGCTCGGTGACCCGGTGCTGGTGCTGCCCGCTGATTTCGAGTCAGGCCTGGCCCATGGCGAGGCCCCGCGCGTGGACCTGGTCTACAGCAGCGCCAACAGCCGGGCGCAGAGCGGGGTAGGGCGGGTGTCGCGCCTGATCGCCGGCTTCTCGCAGGAACAGGCCGGCCTGCGCCTGATCGCCCGCGGCGTGGCCCCGGCCAGCCTGGGCGCGGTGCAGGTCGACGAGCACGACGTGGCCGACAGCGCCTCGCGCGCGGCCCAACTCACCAGCATGCTGCCGTACTTCGTGCTGATGGCCGTGGTCTACGGCGCGCTCAATGCCGCGCTGGACACCACGGCCGGCGAGCGGGAACGCGGCTCGCTGGAGCCGCTGCTGGCCACCCCGGCCTCGCGCCATGCATTGGTGGCGGGCAAGTGGGGGGCCGTGTTCAGCATCGGCCTGCTGATCGCCGTGCTGTCCTGCCTCAGCTTCCTGCCGGCCCAGCAGATGTTGCGCAGCGAATCCCTGGCGGCGCTGTTCCGCTTCGGCTGGGCCGAGGCCGTCTGGTTCATCGGCCTGCTGGCCCCGGTGGCGGCCGCGCTGTCGGCCCTGATGATGGCCATCGCCATCCGCTGCAAGACCTTCAAGGAAGCCCAGGCCAACAACACCGTGGTGATCCTGGCCGTGTCCCTGATGCCCATGTTCGGCCTGTTCAACCAGGAAGGCGAGGCGCCCTGGCACCTGTGGCTGCCCCCGCTGGCCCAGTCCACGCTGATGAACCGCGTGCTCAAGGGCACGCCCATCGCCTGGGCCGACGCCGCCCCCGGGGTGCTGATCTGCCTGCTGATCACGGCAGCGTCCATCGCCTTCATCGGGCGGCAACTGGCCCGGCGCGCAGCGCAGTAACGCTGCTGGTGTGAGTGCGTACTTCTTCTTTCGGATCGCCAACATGCGCCCCGGAATCAAGCACGCCCCGCCAGAGCCTACCCCGGCCACGGCAAGCCTGCCGGTCGCCGGACAGGGCATTCCAGGGCATCCCGGCGCGCCCGCGCACGCACGAACCTGCCAGAATCGCGTGCTGGCCACACGTCAACGCCCAGGGAGGCGATCGTGTCATGCAAGGCCGCCGGCCCAACCAAGAGGCGGGCGCCCGCATGACGGCATGTCTGGAGAATCCGGCTTGAAGATGCCCGATGTCACCACCCCCCGGGGGCCCCACGGCCCCTGCGCCGCGGCATGAGCCCGGCCCCGATCCTGCTGGGCGGCCCCTACCAGGCCGTGACCCAGGCCGAGTCGCCCGAGGCCTTGCGGCAGGAGATCGTCGGCTTCGCCCAGGGCCTGGGCTTCCGCACCGTCAGCGCCACGGTGATGATCGACCGGCCCGGCCAGCGTGAGCTGATCTCGGTGGACAACACCCCGGCCGAGTTCCAGGACAGCTTCTGGGACCCGGCGCTGTCGCAGCGCGACCCGGTGATGCAGCACTGCCGCTTCAGCAGCCAGCCCATCCTGTGGAACGCCGCCACCTACCAGGACCAGGGCCTGGGCGATCTTTACGACCACCAGGCCCGCTGGGGCTACCGCGCCGGCATCTGCCTGGCCATGCACCTGCCCGGCGGGCGCCATTTCATCTTCGGCGTGGACGCCGACGACGACCTGCCCCAGGACCCGGCCGAACGGCAGCGCCTGGTGGCCGCCACCCAACTGTTCGCCACCATGGCGCAGGAAACCGCGTTCCGCCTGCTGCTGCCGCTGGCCCGCGTGACCCGCCCCATCCTCACCGACGAGCCCGGCCTCAGCCCGCGCGAACTCGAGGCCCTGCGCTGGACCATGGAAGGCAAGACCGCCTGGGAAACCGGCGCCATCCTGGCCATCTCGGAGCGCACGGCGGCGATGCACCTGCAGAACGCGATGCGCAAGCTGGATTGCTCGAACAAGCTGCAAGCCGTTGTCAAGGCCATGCGCCTGGGCCTGCTGGACTGAGGCGCCCGGATCCGGCCAATGGGCGCCGCCCGGACCCTGTCAGAGTTGACAGGTGCGCCCCGCCGATTCGTCTGCTCCAATCAATGCCAGTGCCCACCTACGAGGCACAGGATTCCGGAGAGGTGATCATGTCCAACGTTCTTGGTCGACTGTGGCTGCGACCGCAGCCGCCCGCTGCGCCCAAACCCCTGCGCCCATTGACTCCCGCCGAACTGCGGGCCGTGTCCGGGGGCGACGATGGCGACACCGCCCCCAAGGCCGGTTGGCTGCTCCCTCAGAACGCCCCCCCGCCGCCGGCCAAGGTCTGACCCCGATCAGACCGCCCCGGCCGCCCCGAACAAGCGCTCACCCGCACACCCGTACCCTCCACAGTCAGCCCAGTCACCCAGCCTCGTCTCGGCGGGGCGCAGTGTCCGCTGATTGACTCTTGGGGTGCCAGTCTCGGCTGGCACCCCGCTTTTTTTTGTTTTTCGCGGAAGTTCGGGGTTGGCTGGTTTGCTGTGCCACCGTTTGTAGCGGGGACGGCCTCGCCGGCGGGGAGTATCTGGCGCGGCCGGGCCGGCGCCCCACGCTCCGCGTGGGGTTCGCTGCGATGCTCTCTGCGAGGGGGCGCGGGCTGGACTCGTCCTGCTCACCTTCGGTTCGCCGGACTCAGACAGTCAGCCCGAGCCAGAGCACGACGTCGGCGGGTACGCCGACACCCCCTCTCCGTTGCGCTTCTCGCCGCCTCTACGGCCGCTCCAGACACTCCCCACCACCGAGTCCTCCGGAGCCGTTGTGGCCGTTGGAACATCGCTCCCTGCCCCCCGGATAGAGAGTTCAACAACGTTGGACCGGACGCACAGCGCCGCTCAACTGCGGGCCTGGCCAGCATCGCGGCCACGGGTGTGCCCAATAGCCTTTCCCGCGCCCCCCCCCCAGCTGCCGCCCGTCGGCCATGAGATCCACGGATTTGCGGGGGAAATGGCTGGGGCGGACGTAGCGCGGACGGTCCAGGCGTCGGTTGGGAAGGCATCGCGACCAACGGAATGACCGCAGCCGGTGACAGGCTGCGGCTCCGGCGGTCGACGCCACCTGGCCATGTCGTGCATTCGAACGGCTGTCACGCCAGCGAGGCCGACTTCGACCCGCCGCCGCGGAACCGGCTTTGCCGGGCCGCCAGCGGAGCCCCCTTGGGGGGTGGCGACCGGAGGGAGCCTGGGGGCCCCATTTCTGGGGTGGCGACCGGAGGGCGCCTGGGGGTCAACAACGGCCCCTCACTCCCCACTCAGCGGCCGGGTCGCCTCTTCCATCCCCCCCAACCACCGCATCGCCTGCTCGCGCGAATTCCCGCACATCTCGGGCGAGGGCATCAGCGAGCCGCACACGGCCGGTCGCCGCGGGTCGCCGAAGATCCGGCAGCGCAGCTGTTCATCCAGCTGAACGCAGCGCACGCCGGCCGGCTTTCCCTGCGGCATCCCCGGGATGGGGCTGCTGATCGACGGCGCGATGCAACAGGCCGCGCAGCCCGGCCGGCAGGCCATCGGCTCGGTCTCCCGCGTTGGCGGCAGGGAAGGCGGGGAGGGCGTGGACAGGGGCACGGGCGCAGGCATCCCCGGATTGTCCGCGAACGTGACGCTGCCCCCCTGGGCGCCTAAAATTGCGGCTCCCCCCAACCCGCCAACGCCGCGCCCATCCCCCGGGCCTTGCGGCCTGGCCCGGCGCTGCGCCGGTGACCCTGAGTCCTCCCGTGATCTATCCCCAGGAATTCGACGTGATCGTGGTCGGTGGCGGCCATGCCGGCACCGAGGCCGCGCTGGCGGCTGCCCGCATGGGCCGCAGCACCCTGCTGTTGACCCACAACATCGAGACGCTCGGCCAGATGAGCTGCAACCCGTCCATCGGCGGCATCGGCAAGGGCCACCTGGTCAAGGAAGTCGACGCGCTGGGCGGGGCCATGGCCCTGGCCACCGACGAAGGCGGCATCCAGTTCCGCATCCTCAACTCGTCCAAGGGCCCGGCCGTGCGCGCCACGCGCGCCCAGGCCGACCGCATTCTCTACAAGGCCGCGATCCGCCACCGCCTGGAAAACCAGCCCAACCTGCTGCTGTTCCAGCAGGCCGTGGACGACCTGGTCATCGAAGCGGGGGAGGGCGGCATCGAACGCGTGGCCGGGGCCGTGACCCAGGCCGGCATCACCTTCCGTGGCAAGACCGTGGTGCTGACCGCCGGCACCTTCCTGGACGGCAAGATCCACGTGGGCCTGGAGAACTACAGCGCCGGCCGCGCCGGGGATCCGCCAGCCGTGCGCCTGTCGGCCCGCCTGAAGGAACTGCAGCTGCCGCAGCGCCGCCTGAAGACCGGCACGCCGCCGCGCATCGACGGCCGCACGATCAACTTCAGCGTGCTCACCGAGCAGCCCGGCGACGGCGTGCCCGGCCTGGACGGCCTCACGACCACGCCCATGCCGGTGTTCAGCTTCATGGGCCGGGCCAGCCAGCACCCGCAACAGGTGCCCTGCTGGATCACCCACACCAACCAGCGCACGCACGACATCATCCGCTCGGGCTTCGACCGCAGCCCCATGTTCACCGGCAAGATCGAGGGCGTGGGCCCGCGCTACTGCCCCAGCATCGAGGACAAGATCAACCGCTTCGCGGACAAGGACTCGCATCAGATCTTCCTCGAACCCGAAGGCCTGACCACGCACGAGTACTACCCGAACGGCATCTCCACCTCGCTGCCCTTCGACATCCAGCTGGCCGCCGTGCGCTCCATGCCCGGCCTGGAAAACGCCCACATCCTGCGCCCCGGCTACGCGATCGAGTACGACTTCTTCGACCCGCGCAAACTCAAGGCCAGCTTCGAGACCCGCGACATCGCCGGCCTGTTCTTCGCCGGCCAGATCAACGGCACCACCGGCTACGAGGAAGCCGCGGCCCAAGGCCTTTACGCCGGCATGAATGCCGCCCGCCTGGCCTGGGGCCAGGACGCCGTGACCCTGCGCCGGGACCAGGCCTACCTGGGCGTGCTGGTGGACGACCTGATCACCAAGGGCGTGACCGAGCCCTACCGCATGTTCACCAGCCGCGCCGAGTTCCGCCTGCAGCTGCGCGAGGACAACGCCGACCTGCGCCTGACCGAACTGGGCCGCGAGATCTGCCTGGTGGACGACGCCCGCTGGGCCGCATTCAACCGCAAGCGCGAGGCCATCGAACGCGAAACCGAACGCCTGCGCTCCACCTGGGTGCACCCGGGCATCCTGCCCGCCGAACAGGCCGAGCCCCTGCTGGGCAAGGCCATCGAGCGCGAATACAACCTGGCCGACCTGCTGCGCCGCCCCGGCATCGGCTTCGACCAGGTGGCCCGTGTGGCCGAAGTGGCCCGCCCGGATGTCGATGTTTCACGTGGAACATTGGCTGCCGCGCTGGGCCCGGAGCTGTCGGAGGCCGTGATCGAACAGGTCGAGATCTCGATCAAGTACGCCGGCTACATCGACAAGCAGGTGGATGAAGTGACCCGAGCCCAGAGCCTGGAGAACCTGCCCCTGCCCACCGAGATGGACTACAACCAGGTCACGGCCCTGTCCTTTGAAGTGCGACAGAAGCTGATGCAGCACCGGCCCGAGACCCTGGGCCAGGCTGCCCGCCTGTCCGGCATCACGCCGGCCGCGATCTCGCTGCTGCTGGTGCACCTGAAGAAGAAGCGCTTCAAGGGCTTTGCCGGCCCGCTGACCACGGCAGCCCCTGCGGATGCGGCCGCACCGAACGACAACGCCACCGCGGCCTGACCCCATCCCATGACCCTGGATTTCGACACCCGCCTGGCCGAACTGGCCCCCACCCTGGGCCTGGACCTGCCCCCGGAACTGCGTCAACGCCTGCTGGCCTACCAAGGCCTGATCCAGCGCTGGACCCAGGTCTACAACCTCACGGCCGTGCGCGACCCGGCCGAGATGTTCACCCACCACCTGCTGGACTGCTTGGCCGTGGTGGCCTCGATGGGGCAGGGCGCCGAGGCTTCAGCCCGCCCAGGCCAGCCGCTGCGCGTGATGGACGTGGGCTCGGGCGCCGGCCTGCCCGGCGTGATCCTGGCCCTGCTGCGCCCGGATTGGCAGGTCACTTGCGTGGACGCCGTGGCCAAGAAGGCCACCTTCATCCGCCAGGTGGCCGCCGAACTGGGCCTGCCCAACCTGCACGCCGCCCATGGCCGCGTGGAGGCCAAGGCCACGCTGGGCACGCAAAGCTTCGATCTGATCACCTCCCGCGCCTTTGCCTCCCTGCGCGACTTCACCGACCTGACCCGCAGCCGCCTGGCCCCGGGCGGCCAGTGGTGCGCGATGAAGGCCCACCTCAGCGACGAGGAGCGCGCCGAGATCCCGGCCGACCTGGACATGTTCCACGTGGAACAAATCACCGTGCCGGACCTGGGCGCCACCCGCTGCTTGGTCTGGTTGCGCCCGAAAGCCGTGGCCTGATGCCCGGCCGCACGCGACAATAGACCCTCCCGTGGCGGGCCCGAATCCGAGCCCACCACCCCGATCCCGAACCCCCACGCCGTGCCTGGCGCCGACGGCCGCATCCATGTCGAGAATCTTTTGCATTGCCAATCAGAAGGGTGGCGTGGGCAAGACCACGACGGCCGTGAACCTGTCCGCGGGCCTGGCCCAGGTGGGGCAGCGCGTGCTGCTGGTGGATCTGGACCCCCAGGGCAATGCCACGATGGGCTCGGGCATCGACAAGCGCGCGCTGCCGCTGTCGGTCTATGACGTGCTGCTGGAAAGCGCCTCGGTGGTGGAAGCCGCGCAAAAGTCCGAGACCGGCGGCTACCACGTGCTGGGTGCCAACCGCGAACTGGCCGGCGCCGAAGTCGAACTGGTGGCGCTGGAGCACCGCAACGAGCGTCTGCGCCGGGCCCTGAAGGCCGCCGACGACGCCTACGACTTCGTGCTGATCGACTGCCCGCCTTCGCTGAGCCTGCTGACCCTGAACGGCCTGTGCAGCGCCAATGGCGTGATCGTGCCCATGCAGTGCGAGTACTTCGCGCTGGAAGGCCTGTCCGACCTGGTCAACACCATCCGCCAGGTGCATGCCAACCTGAACCGCGACCTGGAGCTGATCGGCCTGCTGCGCGTGATGTTCGACCCGCGCATCACGCTGCAGAACCAGGTCAGTGACCAGCTCAAGGCCCACTTCGGCGACAAGGTGTTCAACACCGTGATCCCGCGCAACGTGCGCCTGGCCGAAGCGCCGTCCTACGGGCAGCCGGGCGTGGTGTTCGACCCGTCCTGCCGCGGCGCGGTGGCCTTCGTCGAGTTCGCCCGCGAGATGGTGGCCCGTGTTGCACGTGAAACCGCCGAAGCCGCGACCAAGGCGGCCAGCGCCAGCCACGCCAGCGCCAGCGCCCGCACGGCCACGGCCCCGGCCAGCACCGACCGCAGCGCCCCGTGAGCGGCGAGGGCGTGGCGCACCCCGGCCCGCTGGCCGGCCTCAAGGTGCTGGAACTGGGCCAGCTGATTGCCGGCCCGTTCGCCGGCCGCATGCTGGCCGACTTCGGTGCCCAGGTGCTGAAGATCGAGCCGCCCGGCACCGGTGACCCGCTGCGCCAGTGGCGCCTGCTGCACGAAGGCACCAGCGTCTGGTGGCAGGTGCAGAGCCGCAACAAGGATTCGATGGCGCTGGACCTGCGCACCCCCGAGGGCCGCGCCCAGGTCCAGGCCCTGGCCGCCGAGGCCGACGTGCTGATCGAGAACTTCAAGCCCGGCACGCTCGAGAGGTGGGGCCTGGGCCCGGACACCCTGCTGGCCGCCAACCCCGGCCTGATCATGCTGCGCCTGTCCGGCTACGGCCAGACCGGCCCCTACCGCGACCTGCCCGGCTTTGCCGTGGTGGCCGAGGCCATGGGCGGCCTGCGCCACCTGATGGGCGAGCCCGGTCGCGTGCCGGTGCGCGCCGGGGTCAGCCTGGGCGACACCCTGGCCGGCCTGCACGGCGTGATCGGCGTGCTGCTGGCCTTGCAGGCCCGCCAGGCCAGCATCAGCCCCGAGGCTCCCAAGGGTCGCGGCCAGGTGGTGGACGTGGCCTTGTACGAGGCCGTGTTCAACTGCATGGAAAGCCTGTTGCCCGAGTACAGCGCGTTCGGCACCGTGCGCCAGCCCGCCGGCTCGGCCTTGCCCGGCATCGCCCCGTCCAATGCCTACCGCTGCGCCGACGGCCAGGTGGTCATCGGCGGCAATGGCGACTCGATCTACCAGCGCCTGATGACCGCCATCGGCCGCGCCGACCTGGCCCAGGACCCGGGCCTGGCCGGCAACGCCGGGCGCGCAGCCCGGGTGGACGAACTCGACGCGGCCATCACCGCCTGGACCGTGCAGCGCCCAGTGGACGAGGTGGTGCAGGTGCTGCAGGCCGTCAGCGTGCCCGTGGGCCGCATCTACACCGTCGCCGACATCGCCGCCGACCCGCACTTCGCGGCCCGCGGCATGCTGCAGCGCATCATCACGCCCGGCGGCCTGAGCCTGCAGATCCCGGGCATCGTGCCCAAGCTCAGCGCCACACCGGGGCGGCTGCGCACGCTGGCCCCGGCGCTGGGCCAGCCCGGCACGCCCTGGCAGGCGCCAGACGCCGCCAACGACCCGATCTGATACACGGGCAGCCCTCAGGGACGATCGAGGCCCCTGGGGGCCGCTGAGGCCCTGCACGGGCCCGTGAGGGCAGGGGCACGGCGCGCCCCCGCCGACGGCGGCCTCAGCCCGCCACGTGGCGGTGCAGCCGGTGCATGAACCAGGCCACCGCCCCCACCACCGGCAGCACGGCCGCGCCCACCACCAGGTCCGGCACCAGGTGCAAGGCTTCCAGCGCCGGCAGGTTCTTGGCCGCCTTGGCCAGGTAGCCCACCAGGCCCAGCGCGTAGTAGCTGATGGCCATCACCGACAGCCCCTCCACCGTCTGCTGCAGCCGCAGCTGCAGGCCCTGGCGGTGGGCCAGCGCCGCCAGCAGCTCCTGGTTGTTGGCCTCGCGGTGCATCTCCACGCGCACGCGCGCCAGGCCCGCGGTGCGGCCGATGCGGTCGGCCACGTCGGTCAGGCGCCGGTCGGTGGACTCGCAGTAGGCGATGGCCGGGGCGAAGCGCCGGGCCAGGAAGCCCGACAAGGTCTGCACGCCGTCGATGCGCTGCTCGCGCAGGTCCGACAGCCGGCGCTCGACCAGGCGCTCATAGGCGCGGGTGGCCGAGAAGCGGTAACGGGTGCGCACCGCGGAGTGCTCGACCTCGGCCGCCAGCCGGGTCAGGGATTCGAACGCGCGCTGCGCGTCGTGCTCGCGGTCCTGGGCCATCGCATCCACCGTGGCCTGCAGTTCACGCTCCAGCTGGGCCAGGGCCTCGGCCTCACGCTGGGCCACCGGGAAGCCCAGCATGGCCAGCATGCGGTAGGTCTCGATCTCGCAGAGGCGCTGGGCTTCGCGCCCCACCTGGTCGGCTGGCAGGCCGAAGTCCAGCAGCACGAAGCGCACGAAGCCGTCCGGCCCCAGGCGCAGGTTGGTCAGCAACGCCGCGCGGCGCGCATCGCCCACATAGGCCCCCATCAAGGGCGCCGCATCGTCCCCGCTGGCCGGCCCGGCCTGGGCCGCCACCAGGGCGCGGCAGCGCGGCAGGATGTCGTCCCCGCCGTCCGCGCCCAGCAGCACCACATGCGAGGCCGCGATCATCTGACCCGCCCCTTCGACCTGGAGCAGGCGCAGGAAGGCCTCGGGCAGGCCGTCGATCGCGCTGCTCTGGAGCATCAGCGTGCGAAGTTCGTCCACCGGCATCTCGTCGACCGGCCCGGCGAGCAACAGCGGACGGTTGACCTGGAAACTCACGAACTCGCCGTGGCGTTCGATCTTCAGCGACCAGTCGGGCGCCTGGACCAGGTGGTGGCGCGCGCCGGGCGCCGGCAGCGCGGCCCCCAGGCTCAGCGACAGCGCCCGCATCGTGGACTCGGCCAGCTCGGCCGTCATGCCCCAATGGGCCCAGGCCGACACCACGCAGGGCGAACGCGCCGGCAGGGCCGGGCGGGCATGCAGTTCGTGGTGCAGGGCCAGTTCGGCCCGCAAGGGGAAGCGGGGCGGCGAAGCCGGGCGGGGCTCGGCGGGGTGGTCGTCCATGTGCAGTCTCTCTCCGGGGATCATTGTTCGTGTCGGGGCCGCGGCCGCAGCCGGGCCGGGGCCTCGCGGGCCACCGGCCGGGTTCCAGCAGCAAGATCGGGGCCGCCCTGCACGCGCCGGCCTGCCATCCCGGGCCCGGGCCTGGGCCACGCACGGCATCAGGCGGTCCCGCGTCGGCCGCACCGGGTCGGACGGACGCCAAAAGGGGAGGGCAGGGCAGGGGAGGGCGCAGGCCGCCGGGCGGCCGGACGCGGGCGCCTTGCCCGCGATGCCGGGCCGGCGCTCAGGCGGCCGGGGCCGCGCGCGTCAGATGCTGCCGGTGGGCAGCCGTCCGAGGGTAGCACGCACGGACAGGCCGCCCCGCCGCGCCCCCGTGGAGTCAGCTCCCCAACGTCTCACTCCGGCAACTGGCTGGGGTCGCGCAGCTGCGCGCGCAGGGGCCCGAACAACCAGGCCCGCATGCCCATCACCAGGGTGAAGCGGCGCTTCTGGTGCCCGGGCAGCTTCTGGTCGGCCAGGTGCTGTTGGGCGAAGTCCTGGGCCAGGCGCTGCAGGCGCGCCTGGAACACCTGGGCCATGGGGGCACTGATCTGCCCGTGCACCAGGCTCAGCGTCTCGCAATCCCCGTCGAAGCCCCCGGCAAAGTAGTCGCTGACCCCCTGGCTGCGGAACAGCTGCATGACCGGGCCATGCGGGCGCCAACGGAAGGTCTTGGCCACCTTGAGGCGGTAGCGGTTCAGGGGCCTCAGCTCGATGATGCCCAAGCGGTCGAGCTGCACCAGACCCGTGACGGCCTCGGCCTCGGTCAGGCGGTAGGTGGCCAGCATCTGCTCCACCGTCCACTGGCTCAGCACGCAGATGGCCATCATCAACAGGCGCGGGTCCGAGACCACGGCCTCCTCCTGCGCCAGGCTCAGCTCTTCGCGCAGCGGCTCGGCGTCGGCCATCTGCCGTGCCAGGTCGGCGAAATCACAGCGCAGCACGCGGCAGATCGCATCGACGCGCTGCAGGGGCATGTCCCCGCGCGCGAACATGCGCTTGACGCTGGACTCGGCCATGCCCAGCTCACGGCCCAGGTCGGCATAGGTGAGCTTGGCGGCCTTGAGTTCGGCCTTGAGGATGCGGATCAGGTCCAGGGTGCTGCTCATGCGGGCCTCGCGGCGCAGGGACATCGGCAGGACGGCTGCCAGCCGGGCCACCGGGCCGGCAAGGTGCTGACCAGGGGCGCCCTGTGGCGTGCTCGCCCACAAGGTATCGCCAGATGATACGACAAGGCTCATGTCAGCCCACTTGGAAGCTTCCAGTTGAACCCCACAGACCACTGGCCGGAAGATCGTGCGGTGTTCCACCCCGGCCTCATGCCATGAAGCACCCCACAGCCACCGCGTCCCACAGCCTGCGGCAACTCGTGTTGACCCTCAGCCTGACCCTGGCCTCTACCCTCAGCCCGGCCTGCCAGGCCCGCGAGAACCTGTCCACCGCCGTGAGCCTGACGGCCTCGCTGCCGGTGGCCCTGGTGCTGGCGGCCCCGGTGGCCTTGTTCGCCGGGGGCACGGCCCTGGTGGTCAAGAGCGTGGAGTCCACGGCCCAGGGCACGGTGTGGCTGCTGGTGCGGGCCTCGGACGGCGCCGAAGCCCGCCTGCAAGTGACCGGTCGCGAACTGAACGCCTCGGCACAGGCCGTCGGCACCGTCCTCAGCACCACCGTGCTGGCCAGCGGCACCGTGCTGTACGTGGCCACCGAGGCCGTCGCGTTCGTGCCGAACGCCCTGGGGCGCCAACTGCTGCACCACGAGGCCGTGCAATGAAAGCCGCCCGGCGATCGCCCCGGCGCCCGCTGCGCCGTCTGGCCGCCACCCCGCTGTTGGCCGCCGCCCTGCTGCCGGCTGCCGCCCACGCCGGTCGCCCTTGCGACGATCGCCCGCCCGAACCCGGCGCCATCGCGCAAGGCATGGCCCTGGCAGCCGAAGTGGCCGGACAGCTGGAAGCCAGCGGAGCCGATGTCGTGCTGCTGGCCCGGGCCGGGCAGGACCTGGGCCGCTACGGGCTGCGCTGGTCCCACCTGGGCTTCGCCTACCGGGAGCCGGTCGGCGAGCCCGCACCGGGCGGCGCACCCGGAACGCCGCCAGCCACCCCCTCGACAACGGTCGAGACCGTCACCGCGGCCGCCGCATCGGCATCGGCATCGGCCTCCGCACCCGCTTCCGCACCCGCCCCCCGCCCCGCCGCCGTCTGGCGCGTGGCCCACAAGCTCAACCTCTGCGGCACGGCCCAGGCGGGCATCTTCCGTGAAGGCCTGGGCGACTTCTTCCTCGACCGCCCCGCCCGCTACGAAGCCGCCTTCGTGGTGCTGAGCCCCGAGGCCCAGCAACGCCTGCTGCCCCTGCTGCGCGACAACGCGCGCCTGCTGCAGTGGCACAGCCCGGCCTACAGCATGGTGGCCTACCCCTGGTCCACCCGCTACCAGCAAAGCAACCAGTGGGCGATCGAGACCCTGGCCGGTGCCCTCGAACCCGGCGCCGTGGACCGCCCCCGCGCGCAGGCCTGGCTGCAGCGCCAGGGCTACCAGCCCACCGACCTGCACCTGGGCCCGCTGACCCGCCTGGGCGGGCGCATGACCCGCGCCAACGTGGCCTTCGACGACCACCCCAGCGCCCGCCGCTTCAGCGACCACATCGACACCGTCACGGTGGATTCGATCTTCGCGTGGCTGCCCCGCGCCGGCCTGGCAGGCGGCGAGCCCGTGCTGGTCCACTGAAACCGGGCCGCGCTTGCGGCTACAGTGCAGAACAGTCTTTCAGGGAGTCGATGTCACCCATGTCCCACGGCAGCAGCAACCAGTTCGCCCTGCTCGGCCAGCGCCGATTCGCCCCGTTCTTCTGGACCCAGTTCGCCGGGGCCGCGAACGACAACCTGTTCAAGTTCGCGTTCACCGTGCTGGTCACCTACCAGCTGGACGTGCACTGGCTGCCGCCGGCCCTGGCCGGCCTGGTCATCGGGGCGGTGTTCATCCTGCCCTTCGTGCTGTTCTCGGCCACCAGCGGGCAATTGGCCGACAAGTACGACAAGGCGCGCCTGATGCGCTTCGTGAAGTGGCTCGAGATCGCCATCATGGGCTTGGCCGCCTGGGGCTTCACCCAGCATGGCGTGGCCGTGCTGCTGGCCTGCATCTTCCTGATGGGCGTGCACTCCACGCTGTTCGGCCCGGTCAAGTACGCCTACCTGCCCCAGCACCTGGCCGAGCACGAGCTCACCGGGGGCAACGGCATGGTCGAGATGGGCAGCTTCGTGGCGATCCTGCTGGGCCAGCTGGCCGGCGGCCTGCTGATCGCGCTGCCGCAGGGCGCGGCCGAAGCCACGTCCCTGGCCTGCGTGGGCCTGGCCGTGCTGGGGCGCCTGGCGGCCCAGGGCATCCCGGCCACGCCGGCCCATGACCCGGGCCTGAAGATCAACTGGAACCCGGTCACCGAGACCCTGGGCAACCTGCGCCTGGCCCGCGAAGACATCGTGGTGTTCCGCTCCCTGCTGGGCATCTCGTGGATGTGGTTCTTCGGCGCCACGTTCCTGTCGCAGTTCCCGTCCTTCGCCAAGAACGTGCTGCACGGTGACGCCCATGTGGCTTCCCTGCTGCTGGTGCTGTTCAGCGTGGGCGTGGGCATCGGCTCGCTGATGTGCGAGCTGCTGTCGCGCAAGCACGTGGAGATCGGCCTGGTGCCGCTGGGCGCCATCGGCATGAGCGTGTTCGCGGTGGACCTGTACTTCGCGGTGCAGGGCCTGGCGGTGCCCGCCGGTGGCAGCTGGACCCTGGGCGGCTTCCTGGCCGCCCCGCAGCACCTCCGGCTGATGGTCGACCTGTTCCTGGTGTCGGCCAGCGCCGGCCTCTACAGCGTGCCCATGTACGCGCTGATCCAGCTGCGTGCCCCGGCCAGCCACCGCGCCCGCATCATCGCGGCCAACAACATCCTCAACGCGCTGTTCATGATCGTCAGCGCGCTGCTGGCCGGCGTGCTGCTGCACCTGGGCCTGAGCGTGGCCGGTGTGTTCCTGGTCACCGGCATCGCCAACGCCATCGTCGCCGGCTACATCTTCCTGCTGGTGCCCGAGTACCTGCTGCGCTTCTTCGCCTTCGTGCTCACCCGCGTGATCTACCGCTTCCGCGTGCGCGGCGACGACGCGATCCCGGCCACCGGCCCGGCCATCCTGGTGTGCAACCACGTCAGCTTCATCGACCCGGTGCTGCTGATGGCGGCCAGCCCGCGCCCGGTGCGCTTCCTGATGGACCACCGCATCTTCCGCATCCCGGTCCTGGGCTGGGTGTTCCGCATGGCCAAGGCCATCCCGATCGCGCCCAAGCACGAGGATCCGGTGGCCTACGAGGCCGCGTTCGCCGCCGCCGCCCAGGTGCTGGCCGAAGGCGACCTGCTGGGCATCTTCCCCGAGGGCGGCATCACCATGGACGGCCAGCTGCTGCCGTTCAAGGGCGGCATCATGCGCATCCTCGAACAGCACCCGGTGCCCGTGGTGCCGATGGCGCTGCAGAACCTCTGGGGCTCGTTCTTCTCGCGCATCGAAGGCGGCACGGCCATGGTCAAGCCCTTCCGCCGCGGCCTGTTCAACCGCGTGGGCCTGAACGTGGGCCCGGCGCTGGACCCGCACCAGGTCGAGCCCGAAGCGCTGCGCAGCCGGGTCAGTGCGCTGATGAACGCCCCCCTGAAGTGAGCCCGGAGGCCCCATGCGCATCCTCGTGCTGATCCTGTTGTGGCTGGGCATTGCCGGCTTCGGGCTGATGACGGCCTGCAGCGGCGTGTTCGTGTTCCAGATCTGGCAGATCGCCCTGCCCGTGGGCCTGGTCAGCGGGGCCCTGACCTGGGGCTGCGTGCGCGCCGTGATGAACGTGATGCGCGGTGACGAACAGCCACCCCGCGCCACTGCCACGCCGGCCACACCCGCCCCGCAGGCACCTCCCGCCCCGCCCGCACCGCCGGAAGCCTGAGGCCATGATCCGCTCGGCCACCCAGGCCGCCCTGGTGCACGGCCTGTTCGAGTACGCGGGCATGGCCCTGGGCGCCGCGCTGTATCGCCGGGCCCGGCGCCAGAGCGCCCTGCCCGCGATGACGGGCCCCGGCCCGTTCGCGCTGATGGTGGGCCTGCTGCTGGGCGCCGGGCTGGGCAACAAGCTGGCCTTCGCACTGGAGCGGCCCGACCTGGTGCTGGCCTGGTGGCATGGCGGGCCCTGGGCGATGGGGCAATCGGTGATCGGCGGACTGCTGGGCGGCCTGCTGGGCATCGAGGCCGCCAAGGCGCTCACGCACCAGCCGGCCTCCACCGGCGACCTGATGATCCGCCCCATCGCCGCCGGCCTCATCGTGGGCCGCATCGGCTGCACCCTGGCCGGCCTGCACGACGACACCTGGGGGCGGCCCACCGCCCTGCCCTGGGGGCTGGACGCAGGCGACGGCGTGCCGCGGCACCCGGCCCCGCTCTACGAGATGCTGGTGGTGGCCGGCCTGGCCCTGCTGCTCACGCACCCGCGCACCCGAGCCCGCCTGGCCGCCGTCCCCGGCCTGGCGTTCAAGCTCTTCCTGGCCGCCTACCTGGCCTGGCGCCTGGGCATCGACGGGCTCAAGCCTGTGCTGGTGCCCTTCCCGCTGGGTGCCAGCGGCCTGCAGTGGCTCAGCGCGCTGGCCCTGGCCGTGTACCTGCCGCTGACCTGGCGCGCCTGGCGTCGATTGCCGCCGCATGCCGCCACCGGGTTCCGATAGCGGATCCAGCCTCCCATTGCATACCCGTACAGGTATGGGCATTCAACGCCCACGCCCCTGATCCGCCCCGGCCTTCTGCCGACCTTCCCGGAAGCCTCCCCTCCATGAGCCGCAAGACCCGCCCCTGGCTGTTCTACGACACCACGCAGTCCGTCTGCAGCACCTGCCTGCACCCGGTCGAGGCCAAGATCCTGATCAAGGACGGGCAGGTGTTCATGGACAAATGGTGCCCCGCCCACGGCACGCAGCGCGTGCTGATGAGCGAGGACGCCGAGTGGTACCGGCTGTGCCGCGAGGTCTACGTCAAGGCCCCGGAGATGCCCGAGCGCTTCGCGACGCCCATGCGCCACGGCTGCCCCTACGACTGCGGCCTGTGCCCCGACCACATGCAGCACAGCTGCCTGAGCCTGATCGAGATCACCGACCACTGCAACCTGCGCTGCCCCACCTGCTACGCCGGCTCGGGGCCGGAACGGCTCACGCACCGGCCCTTGGCCGAGGTGCTGAAGATGCTGGACGCGGTGGTGGCTTCCGAAGGCCAGGCCGACGTGGTGCAGATCTCGGGGGGCGAGCCCACGCTGCACCCGCAGTTCTTCGAGATCCTGGCCGCGGCGCGCGAGCGGCCGATCCGCCACCTGATGCTCAACACCAATGGCCTGCGGATCGCCCAGGAGCCCGGGTTCGCCGAGCGCCTGGCCGAACAGGGCCCGGGCTTCGAGGTCTACCTGCAGTTCGACTCCCTGCGGCGCGAGCCGCTGATGGACCTGCGCGGGGCCGACCTGCGCCGCATCCGCGAGCAGGCGCTGGCGCGGCTCAACGCGCTGGAGATCTCGACCACCCTGGTGATGACCGTCAAGGCCGGGGTCAACGACGACGAGATCGGCGAGGTGATCCGCTTCGCCGCCAGCCAGCCCTGCGTGCGCGGCGTGACCCTGCAGCCGGTGCAGGCGGCCGGGCGCACCGAGGGCTGGGACCCGGCACGCCACCGCCTGACCGTCAGCGGCATCCGCCGCCGCATCATCGAGCAGTCGGGCGTGTTCAGCGCGCAGGACGTGCTGCCCGTGCCCTGCAACCCCGACACCCTGGCCATGGCCTATGCGCTGCGCACGCCCCAGGGCCTGCAGCCGCTGACCCGCTACGTGGACCCGGCCACCCTGATCGGCGGCGCGGCCAACACCATCGTCTACGAACACGACCCGGCCTTGCGCGAGCACTTCCTGCGCCTGTTCTCCACCGGGCAGTCGCCGCAAGGGCAGGCCAACTGCCTCAGCGAGCTGATGTGCTGCCTGCCGCAGATCGAGGCCCCGGCCTCGCTGGGCTACCGGGACGTGTTCCGGGTGCTGATCGTGCAGTTCATGGATGCCGACGGCCTGGACATCCGCGCGCTCAAGAAGAGCTGCATCCACATCGCCCAGGCGGACGGCCGGATGATCCCGTTCGAGAGCTGGAACCTGTTCTACCGGGACGGCGAGTCGGGCCTGCTGGCGGACATCCGCGCCGGCATCGACGCGGCCACGGCCCGGCGGCAACCGGCCGCTGCGGGCGCCAACGGGGGCCTCAGCCCCGTGCGCGGCCCCACCACGCGCGCACCTGCGCCTTGATCGCACGCGACTGGCGCCAGGGCCAGGACGCACGCACCCGCGCCATCACCACCTGCTTCCACGCGGCCCAGCGGTGGTAGCCGCGGGCGAACCAGGGCAGCTGCATCAGCTGCGGCTGGGTCAGCATGAACAAGCGGGCCACGATGGCCGTGCCCAGCAGCTTGGCCAGCACGATCACCAGCACGCCCAGCCAGGCCCGGCCATGCGCGATCAGCCACAGCGCGGCCAGCTTGACCGGCAGCAGCAGCAGGGCCGGCAGCAGGAACACCGCCAGGGCCCAGCGCGGCGGCAGTTGCACCACGCGGCGCTCGAGCCAGCCGATGACCGGCAGGCGGCCCAGGTGCGCCAGCAGGCGCGACAAGGGCACCCAGCCCCATTCCTCGAACAGGATGAGCAGGGCGGCCAGCCAGGTCAGCAGGCCGCGCAACAGGCGCCAGGGCCAAGTGAAGAGTCGGGACATTGACCTCAGCTTACATCCACAGGGTGAGCCCTCGGCCCGGAGGTGCCCGCTTGCACCTACCATCGCCGGCGTCGAACCTACGTTCAGCCACCCATCTCACTGTCCATGACCCGTTCCCCCTCGATGAAGTTCCCCCGCGGCGGCCTGCGTCCCGCCGGCCTGCTGGCCCTGGCCATGCCCCTGCTGCTGTCGGCCTGCGGCGGCGGCGGTTCTGCGGGCACGCCGCTGGGCGATCCGCCGACGGTCAGCAGCGTCACCGTCACGGCCACCCAGTACGGCCAGACGGCCCAGGTGGCCGTCACCGGCACCAACCTCAACGGCACCGTGACCCTGGCCCCGCGCACCTGCCGCAACGTGTCGCGGCTGGCGGGCACCGACAGCCAGCACGCCACGCTCTACTGCACCATCACCGGGGCACTCAACAGCACGGTGGACGTGGTCAACGTCAACTCCGGCGCGGTGCTGGGCAGTGGCACCTACACCGTGGCAGCGCCCGAGGTGACGATGGCCGTGAGCAACGGCGGCAGCGTCAACGGCAACCTGGTGTTCTCGCTGGACCCGACGCGCGCGCCGATCACGGTCGACAACTTCCTGGACTACGTCAACAGCGGCTTCTATGCCGGCACGATCTTCCACCGCGTGGTGCCGGGCTTCGTGATCCAGGCCGGGGGCTACACCAGCGACGGCGCGCTCAAGACCACGAACGCGCCCATTGCGCTCGAAACCAACGTGGGCCTGCACAACACGCAGTGGACCCTGGCCATGGCGCGTGGCGGCGCGGCGGCCTCGGCCACCTCGCAGTTCTACGTCAACGTGGTCGACAACCTGGGGCTGGACTGGCAGAGCAGCGCCGCGCCCGGCTATGCCGTCTTCGGCAGCCTCAGCGCCGGCACGGCCGTGGCCCAGGCCATCGTGGTGGCCCCGCCTTGTGGCGGCCTGGCCAACGGCAGCGAATGCAAGCCCACCACCCCGATCGTGATCACCGGGGCCGTGCAGACGAAGTGAAGAGCCGGCGCCCCTCCCGGGGCGCCCGGCCGCTCAGATGCCGCGCGCGCGATCCTGCGCGAACTGCTGCTGGAACGCGCCGAACGTGCCGGCATCCAGCGCGTCGCGCACTTCCTGCATCAGGTTCAGGAAGTAGTGCAGGTTGTGGATCGAGGTCAGCATCGGCCCCAGCATCTCGCCGCAGCGGTCGAGGTGGTGCAGGTAGGCGCGGCTGAAGTTCTGGCAGGTGTGGCAGGTGCAGGTCGGGTCGATCGGCGCCTCGTCGGCCTTGTAGCGGGCATTGCGCACGCGCAGATCGCCGAAGCGCGTGAACAGGTGGCCGTTGCGCGCATTGCGCGTGGGCATCACGCAGTCGAACATGTCCACGCCGTGGGCCACGCCGTCGACCAGGTCTTCGGGCGTGCCCACGCCCATCAGGTAGCGCGGCTTGTTGGCCGGCAGGCGGTGCGGGGTGTGGGCGACGATGCGGCGCATCTCGTCCTTGGGCTCGCCCACGCTGACGCCGCCCACGGCGTAGCCGGGGAAGTCCATCTCGACCAGGGCGTCCAGCGATTCCTGGCGCAGGTTCTCGAACATGCCGCCCTGCACGATGCCGAACAGCGCGTTGGGGTTGCCCAGGCGCTCGAACTCGGTCTTGCAGCGCACGGCCCAGCGGCGCGACAACTCCATCGACTGCCGGGCTTCGCGCTCGGTGGTGAGCTTGCCCTTGACCTCGTAGGGCGTGCACTCGTCGAACTGCATCACGATGTCGGAGTTGAGCACCGTCTGGATCTGCATGCTGATTTCAGGCGTGAGGAACAGCTTGTCGCCGTTGACCGGCGAGGCGAAGCGCACGCCTTCTTCGGAGATCTTGCGCATCTCGCCCAGCGACCACACCTGGAAGCCGCCGGAGTCGGTGAGGATGGGCTTGTTCCAGGACTCGAAGCGGTGCAGGCCGCCGAACTGGGCCATCACGTCGAGGCCGGGGCGCATCCACAGGTGGAAGGTGTTGCCCAGGATGATCTGGGCGCCCATCTCTTCGAGCGAGCGCGGCAGCACCCCCTTGACCGTGCCGTAGGTGCCCACGGGCATGAAGATCGGGGTCTGGACCACGCCGTGGTTGAGCGTCAGGCGGCCGCGGCGGGCCTGGCCGTCGGTGGCCAGCAGTTCGAATGTCAGCATGGGGCGATTGTCGCCGGGGCGGCCCAAACAGAACAGCGCACGGGGCTTGTGGCCCGCGTGCGCTGTGTGCCGTGACGCTGCCGGCCCGAGGTGGCCGGCGGCTCACGCCCCTGGAGAGAGGCTTGCTCGTGGCCGGGCGGAAAGCCCGGCGTGTTCTTACAGTTCGCCGTTGCGCGGCAGGGTCTTGGCGGCCTGGGCGGCGGCCACTTCGGCCAGCACGGCTTCGCGGGTCAGGGCCTTGTTGGGCACCACGGCCACGGCCGGGGCTTCGGCGGTGTCGCCCACGTTCTTCAGGGCGCCCTGGGCGCGCAGGTTCTGCACTTCGGCCACGACGGCGTCGCGGCTGCGGACCGAGGCCACGTTGTAGGCGGGCGACTCGTACGACGGGTAGTTGCCGGCAAAGGCCGAGCCCACGGCGACCAGGCTCAGGGCGGCGGCGGCGAACAGTTGGCGGGTGGCGGTCATGATGATCTCTTTCAAAACGTCGGTGGAGGGGTGTCCGGTGCCGAAGGCGGGGGTCGCAGGGCCGACGGTGGAGCGTCGGGGGGCTGCCGCTGCCGCGGGGCGCCGGGCCTCGGTGAGTCGCCGTGCTTGCGTCGCGTCCGGCTCATCGATGAATGAACTTTATTCCTCGGCTCGCCCGCGATAAATCAGAGGATCAGCAATCATCCATTGCTGGAATCGGAACAATGGGGTGGGAACTTGGGCGCGGAGGGCTGATCGGGCGTGCAGCGTGACACGCCTCTTCACCCCGCTTGCCTGCCGCCGGGCTCAGTCCAGCTCACCCCGGTGCAGGGGCTCGTGCCGGGCGCGGGCGGTGTCGAGCTCGGACTGCACCTCGTCGCGGGTGCGCGGGCGCGGCAGGCTGGCGCGCAGGCGCTCGATCTGGGCCGCGTCCGGGTGGACCAGGGTGGCCGATGCGATGGCGGCTGCAGCGGCGGGGGCGGACGCCGGCCGGGGTGCCGATGCCGCCACCTGAGCGGCCTGCGGCTCGGGCCGGCAGGCTTGCACGCTGGGAAGGGCGCCCAGCAGCGTCAGCGCCAGCGCCACGGCCAAGACCTGGCCAGGGCGGAAGAAGTGATTCATGAGCCACACAACGCCGGACGCCCGGTGCGGCAAGGCACCGGGCGTCCAGCGGATTTCAACGGTCGAAGGTGCCGGCAGCGCCACCGGCACGCGGCCGGCGGTGTGTGCCGGCGGGGCGGCGATCAGAGTTCGCCGTTGCGCGGCAGGGTCTTGGCGGCCTGGGCGGCGGCCACTTCGGCCTGCACGGCGTCACGCGTCAGCGCCTTGTTGGGCACCACGGCCACGGCCGGGGCTTCGGCGGTCTCGCCCACGTTCTTCAGGGCGCCCTGGGCACGCAGGTTCTGCACTTCGGCCACGACGGCGTCGCGGCTGCGGACCGAGGCCACGTTGTAGGCGGGCGACTCGTACGACGGGTAGTTGCCGGCGAAGGCCGAGCTGGCACCGACCAGGCTGAGGATGGCGGCGGCGAGGAGTTGGCGGGTGGCGGTCATGATGGCTTCTCTTTCGATCTGGGCGGTGGAGGGTTGTCCGGTGCCGGGGGCGCCGGGCCTCGGTGAGTCGCCGTGCTTGCGTCGCGTCCGGCTCATCGATGACTGAACTTTATTCCTCGATGCGATCGCGATAAACCAGCGAGAATAGAATGCATCCTTCCGGATTCAGGAACAAATCATGGACCAGCTGCGCGCGATGCGGGTGTTTGCCCGCGTGATCGACGAAGGCGGTTTCGCCCGGGCCGCCAAGGCGATGGACATCGCCCCGGCCGTGGCCACCCGCCTGGTGGCCGAACTCGAGGAGCACCTGGGCGCGCGCCTGATCCACCGCACCACGCGGCGCCTGGCGCTCACCGAGATCGGCGAGAGCTACCTGGAGCGCGTGCGCGCCATCCTCAGCGAGGTGGACGAGGCCGAGGCCCTGGCCGGCGCGTCCACCGTGGACCCGCGCGGCACGCTGCGCGTGATGGCCCCGCCGGGCTTTGCGGTGCACCAGTTGGCCAAGCTGCTGCCGCGCTTTCGGGCCATGTACCCACGCGTGAGCGTGGACCTGACCGTGGGCGGCATGACCGACATGCCCGACGAGAACCAGGACATCACCATCCTGATCCTGGCCAACCCGCTGCAGGACGGCAACTTCATCGCCCGCCGCCTGGCGCGCTCCGAGGCCGTGCTGTGCGCCACGCCCGAGTACCTGGACCGGCACGGCCGCCCCGTGTGCCCGCAGGACCTGGCCGAGCACGACACCCTGGTGCCGGCCTCGCAGAGCGAGAAGCGCGAACTGACCTTCCGCCACGCCAGTGACGGGCGCGAGCCGCCGGTCACCGTGGTGATGAGCCGCGCGCCGGCGCTGATCACGCGGCACTCCGACACGCTCTATGCCGCGGCCCTGGCGGGGCTGGGCATCGCCGGCCTGCCGTCCTTCGTGGCCGAGGACGCGCTGGTGGAAAACGCGCTGGAGCGCGTGCTGCCCAGCTGGCGCCTGCTGACCCTGGACATCGTGGCGGCCATGCCCACGCGCAAGCACGTGCCTGCGCGCACGCGGGCCTTCCTGGACTACCTGGTGGCCACCTTCGGCGGCGAGGACCGCGACCCCTGGCTGGCCGCCGCGCGCTGCGAGAGCTGCTGAGGCGGCCCCCGCCCCTGCGCCCGAAAGCACCCGGGGCCGGCCCGCCTCACTCCTGCTCGGCCGCGCGGTCCAGCGCGATCAGCATCGCGTCGCCATAGCTGAAGAAGCGGTAGCGCTGGGCGATCGCATGGGCGTAGAGCCCGCGGATGCGGCCCATGCCGGCCAACGCGCTGACCAGCATCATCAGGGTGCTGCGCGGCAGGTGGAAGTTGGTGATCAGCCGGTCCACGCTGCGGAAATGGTGGCCCGGGGTGATGAAGATGGCCGTGTCACCGGGGCCGGCCTGCAGCTGGCCGGGCTGGCCGGCGGCCTCGGCCGCGGCGGCCGCCGATTCCAGCGCCCGCACCGTGGTCGTGCCCACGGCCACCACGCGGCCGCCGGCGGCGCGGGTGCGCGCGATCGCGTCCACCGTGGCCTGGGGCACGTCGAACCACTCGGTGTGCATCTGGTGCTCGGCCAGGTTCTCGGTGCGCACCGGCTGGAAGGTGCCCGCGCCCACGTGCAGGGTCACGCGGGCCGAGCCCACGCCGCGCGCGGCCAGGGTCTGCAGCAGGGTCTCGTCGAAGTGCAGCGCGGCCGTGGGGGCGGCCACCGCGCCGGGGCGGTCGGCAAACACCGTCTGGTAGCGGCGCACGTCATCGGCCGAATCGGCGTGGGTGATGTAGGGCGGCAGGGGCACGTGGCCGTGCTGCTCCAGCAAGGCGAAGACCTCGCCGGGGAAGCGCAGGTGGAACAGGCTGTTCTCGGGGCCGCAGCGGGCCAGCACCTCGGCCTCGAAGCCGGGCTGGCCGCCATCGGTGCCCAGGCGGATGCGGCTGCCGGGCTTGGGCGACTTGCTGGCGCGCAGGTGGGCCCAGACCTCGCAGGGCGGCAGCACGCGCTCGACCAGCATCTCGACGCTGCCGCCGCTGAGCTTGGCGCCGTGCAGCCGGGCCTTGATCACGCGGGTGTCGTTGAAGACCAGCAGGTCGCCCGGGGCCAGCAGGTCGGGCAGGTCGCGGAAGTGGCGGTCGACCGGGGACGGGCCCGTGCCATCGAGCAGGCGCGAGGCCGTGCGCTCGGGCGCGGGCTGCTGCGCCACCAACTCGGGGGGCAGCTCGAAATCGAAATCGCTGAGCGAATGGCGCCCGGCCGGGGGCGCGAGCGTGACAGGGCGGGCATCGGACATGGGCCGATTTTCGCCGCAGCGGCGGGGC
>Ga0228698_1000554_pt1 | contig 26490 bp, 38 predicted proteins | sample McNCre117_Aug_MG_FD_178015 | JGI IMG/M metagenome (GOLD analysis project Ga0228698, IMG submission 178015) | Freshwater microbial communities from McNutts Creek, Athens, Georgia, United States - 1-17_Aug_MG | ecosystem: Environmental > Aquatic > Freshwater > Creek | place: USA: Georgia...
GTCGATGTACTTACCTTGGCCAAAATATCGAGGCACCGTGACCTGAGCCTGCTGTCAAACACGTATTACCGGGCTACCGCTGAGCAGATCGCGGCGAAGATTTAGGCCCAATGGCTAGAACCACCCAGCCGAACACCTAACCACATACACCACGCCCTCCACCGGGAAACGCCTGATGCAATACCAGCCTCTCTAAGCACGGAGTCAGCGGTTGCGCGGTCTACTGGGTGCGGGTCTGCTGAGTAAATGAAATCATGAATGACTGCCGCCTGATGTGATGTATCTCCAAACGCATCAAATACGAACGGAATTCTTGGCACGCTTGCAAAGTCAGTGACAAAACCAGGAGGCACGCTGAACGTGCGCCCAGCCACATCAGATTGATAAATCAGCGGGTCAGTCAGTTGCCAAGTAGAGTCATCGAGCGCCTGCACCTTGAGGGGGGTTAGGAACTGACTCATGGTGCAGAAGCGGCTTTCGTTGGCGCAGCGGCAACAGGTACAACCGGCACAGACTGCGCTGGGTTGCAAACCCTGTCCCACGCCGCAGCGCGCTCGGGTGTTGCGCCGTAGCGCTTCTGCCAGGTGCTGATAGGGATAAGCTTGCAAATCATCAGTTCTGCACCATCAAGCTCAGAGTCGAGCAGCGTTGAAGCAATCTTCATTTCCGTGCTGGTGATGGTCGAACAGCCAGCAAGTAAGGCCAGCAGGAGAATAGATAAGCGCATAGATACCTCAAGGGTTGGCAAGCGTGCCGCCTGCTTTGACATAAGCTGCAATGAGTTCAGGCATGTGGCGTTGACCTTGGCCTTCGTAGCCAGTGCCTGGAAGTGATGCCCACAACGGAGAGACTGAGCCAATCGCGGTTGTGATGTGCCCACGGTCGATAGCGTCAAGCGCGCCGCGCTCTTTGATCTGCTGGATGGCAATGGCGTCCTGAGATGGCGCGGTGAAGTCGCGCAGGCCCAACAGCTTGCTGTAGGCCTGCCAGTAGCGCAGCAACAGTTGGTAGCGGCCACTGGCCGAGCTGCACAGGCCACGCGCATTGATCCGCTTTGGCGGGCGCCCATTCGCAAATGGGTGGCTGGTGAAGCTGGTGAAGACTTCGGGCCGGCCATCCATGCCGGTGACAATCACGTCATAGCCGCTGCAGACCGTTGCCGGGCTGGTGCTGGTGCCCTCAGACCAGGCAAGCATGGATAGAAAGGCCTGGCGATTCATGGTCATGATTCGCTCCCAGGCCATGGCGGCAGGTCAACGGTCTGGCCAGCCAGGGTGTGCGTGCAGTCGCCCAGGAATTGGATTTGGCCATTGGTCACGAAGGTGTGGCAGACCATAGGCGCGCTTTCGAACGGCTCGGTGCGCGCCGGGTGCCCTGCTGCGCACCATGCCTCATAGTCGGCCTCACCCTTGTCCGTAAAGTTGCGGCCAGTCACCAGCACGCTCGGCGTGAAGGTTGGCTTGTCCGGGTTGCCGTTGTAGCCCCAGCGCGGCCCAGGGCCATCGCCGGTGGCGATCTGGTGCGCCTCTTTGCAGCCAGGGCACCAGAATGCGATGCGCCCGCCTTCGAGACTGCGCAAGAACGGGGACAGCGCGCTCATGCCGCAGCCTCCGCCATTGGCCTTGTGGCGATCTTGTGCGCCCACTGGCCGGCGTCGCTCAGCACGTCCACGTTGAACGAGCGATAGTTGCCCAGGTGGCCAAAGAACAGATGGCAGTTTGCATAGCCACGCGACTCGCACAGCGTCACAAAATTCTTAGGGTCCAACTCAAGCTCGGGGTGCAAGTGGAATGGCCGGATGTGATGCACTTCCAACTTTTCGAGCGAGCCGCACACAGCGCATGATGGGTGCAGGTCGAGGTGGGCGCGGCGGGCCGCTGGCCATGCGCCAGAGCGCTTTGCACTCAGCGGTGCTTTACCCTGAGCAGCATCAATCAATCGCGTGAAGATTTGTGGCATAAAAAAACCGCCTCAGAGGGCGGTGTTGTATGAATCGGAGAAGTCTGCTTTTCTTCGCTTGGGCCTGCATTCAGGCTTCAGGAACTGACGCGGTACGCCATGCCCCCAATGCAGCGAAGTCGTCAACTGAACACTGGTGTATCCGGCCAGCATCAGCACCTCAACAAAGTGCGGGTCATATCCCCAAACCAATGGAGCAGCCATGCCCAAGCACGCTGAAGTCCATAGCAGTTGAAACGACAGCCGGATTCCTATCAGCACCTCGGAAGTTGACTGCACAGACCGGAAAAACACACAGACAATCAGCGTGAAACAAAGCGCCTCATGCGCAACAAGCAGCCAGTTCATTTTGCTGTGCCTCCCAGGCGGCGAGACACGGCAGCAACGGCCAACGTAAGCGAAGCAATGACAGGTCGCCAGCCGTTACCAAGCGCACCAATGGCAAAGGCAACATACCCCGCGCTCTCATCAATGCGCACGCTGTATCTGGTTTGCAGATAGGCGGATACCGCACCAGTCAGCACCACAGCGGTCAAGGTGCAGCGCAAGAGCAGCCAGCCACCTTGCAGCCACGTGAGCGTTGAATCACTGGATAGCGGCCACTGAGCGCCAGCAAGAGCAGCAAACACGATCAGCGCGTATGGGCCAGCCAAAGGCCCAAACAACGCCACGGCAATAACGGCAAGCGAAAAGCTCCCGGTAGTCGTCGGTTCCGCCATCAGATCGCCCACAGGTCAGATTGCGCACGGCCAGCAAGAAGCATGGCCTCGGTAAGTTCTGCAAGAGTGCAGTCAGGGCGCGTGTTGTCAGCCAAAGTCCAAGGCATCGAAAGGATGTTTGCCGCCTGCAAGCCGATGATTGCGCGTGCCATGCGCTGCTGGCTTTCCTCGTCACCATCGAATGTCTTGCCGCTGGTGGTCGTCACCTTGATGGCCGCAACTGCCAGATCACGGCGCACCTTTGCCGCTGCTCGCTCTGCCGCTACCGAATTTGCCTGATTGGCCGCCACGGTATCGGCGTCGAGTGCAACCACTTCCCACTGCTGCTCCCAGTGGCCCTTGATCGTGTCAGCTGGCGCAATCTCGCGCACTGCATGAGTGATGGGGTCGTAGGTCGGCTGAGGTGCGGGGAACACCCATGCGTAATCGTCCGGGGGCTGGAAGGGCTCGGCAAACGAGGTGTTGGGGTTAGCCTCACGGATGTCGCGCTCGGACAGGGGATATTGCTTGGTTTCGATTTGGATGTACATGCTTATTTCACCGTTTCGTCTTGCTTTATGATGCGCTTGAGCTTGGCGTCAGCTACCAATTCGGCCAAACGCTGGGGGTCTTGCTTGCACTCCATGAAGGCGTAGCCAAAAAGCTCAAGCTGGTTTTCGTCCAGCGTGTAGAAGTCGAGACCGTCGCAATCGCGTGGCTTTACGCCGTAGTAGATGGCGATAAATTTGAATAATTTCATGGCGTTACCTAGGAAAAACTCAAGAATATGTAGCTTGCAGAGGTCACGTTGATGTTCGTGGCCGCAAGCTGGTTCACGATGAACCCAGACGAATCAGGATCAATCGAGTCATCAGTGGTTACTTCTGCTGCCGTGGTGTTGAGACTCAGGTGAGGATCATTGGCACTAACAATTCCACGTGCCGTGTCCCAAACATACCAATCACCCGTGCTATCAGTGCGCTTAATGAGGACGAAACGAGCGCCTGTGGAGAACCCGCAGTTGATCGTCTGACTGCTGCCGTTGCCTGTATAGCTGCCGACCTTGCTCACGCCTGGGAGGGGTGCGAATAGGTATGCGACGTATGTGTTTCCACTAATCGTGGAGTTTGTAGCGTTGCCAGTACCAACAGTAAAGCTAGAAACTGTTGGGGATGTGTTGTTCCATATGGCTGAAGATGTAACTGGCGCAATGTCCGAGTTCACGTAAAAAACTTTTGTGTTGCCAACGTCTTTATGGTAGGTTGCCCAGCTTGTGGTTAGCCCCCTGGCTTTGACAATCACTAGTTCTGGCGTGACGCTAAGAGAGTGAGGAACAACAAGCGAAGAATTACCATCACTTAAATAGCAAACCACATCAAACACACCCGGAGCGCGGCGGAAGAAGTGGTTGATGTACCCTGCTCCGCCCTGGTTGTAGTACGCCGTGTTATATGCAGGCGCCGCAAACCTAACGCCATCCATTGAGTCAAGAACTAAATCCGTACTAACAAAGGATGACTCTGCATTAGTTTGGCTTGCACTAAGCATCGAGGTATTACCCCGTAATCTATCTATAAAAACAGTAGGGTACGAACCAAATGCCCTGTCTCTTAACAAAGCCAAATCCGGCGCAAACCCCACCCCCGTAACCGTAGCCGCTGCACTAGTCCCAGTCCGCGCAATCGCGTTATAGACCTGCGTCCCCGTAGTCGGCGGCTTGTTGGGGCGGCGGATGGCTAGGTAGATGTAGGTGTCTCCACTCGACAGGCTGCTGTTTTCTACAGTGAATCCTGTTGCGTTTGGCCGTGCTAACCCGGCTGCAACATTGCTCTCAACGGCTGAGCTGTCTGACCTAATTTGAGGTTGGTTTCCTGCTGTTGCAGACATCCCACGCATAGAATCCACGATGTACCAGGAATTTGATATGTAAGATGACGTTGCGGAATTACTTGCTTTTTGCAGAACAAACTGCGGTTCCCAGCCAAGAGTTACTGACGCGCCGCCAGACCCATTGGCAGCAAAACTCCCGCACTGGATAATCCCGTCTGCGCTGGTGTCGTGGGCGAATAGATAGGCAACGTAGGTGCCACCAGATGCGTTGACGCCGCCGCCACTACTTATCGTAAAGTTAGTAGCTGTCGGGTCTGTGTTATTGAAAAATAAGCTGGACGTAAATGCAGCATCTGTGCGCTCAAGGTATAAGGCTGCAGTGTTGCCAACCCCACGACTGTAAACAACCCACGATGCAGCGGCGTCAGTACGCTTGAATAGAATCATCCCAGGCGCAATCCCCAGCGAGTGCGCGATCTGCCGACCGGGATTTCCATCCCCCGTATAAGTCACCACATCAAAAAACTTCGGGGCTTTGCGGAATGTCCAGGAGATGTAGGTTGTTGAAAACGATGAGTTGTTGTAGTCACCAGAACCATCTCCAATCTGATAGCCGGTACTGAGTGCAGTGAAATTGTTGTAAGTCGTTGATGCGGCTGTACTGGAAGAATCCAGCTTATTGGACAAACCCCGGACGGTATCAACGATGTTATGGGTTGGAGTGAAACCACTCGCTCTCCATTTCGTCCAAACCATCCCACCCTTGCCCGCCAGATCAATCCCGTTTGTGATCGTCTGAGTCGAGCCGTTGCCGGTGTAGGTGTAGGCGCTGAATACGTCATCGACGTACAGCTTCGCCGCCCCGCCAGTGGCGCTCATGAGTGCGTGCATCATTTAACGAACCACCTTGCCGTACACGGTCGTGCCCGCGTCACGAGTCCAGAGCAGCACCCAGTCCGTGCCAGAAGATTGCAGCGTCACGCCATTGCTCGAAAACGTAGTGGTAGTGGTGCCGTCAGCTTTTATCCACGAAATAGTCGGCCAAGTGATCGTCGCGGCACCCAGGTTGATGCCCTCGATCAGCAGTTGGCCGAGGTTGCCCGAACTGGGCCAGTTGGTAATACTCAGCGTCTGAGCGCCGGTATTCGGTGCCCAGCGTTGATGCGTGCCATTCGTATAGCTCAACGCATTGGTGGTGTTGCTGTTGTAGTAGGTAACGCCACCCGTTTGCGTGAGAACCCCGGTAACAACACCTGTCATGCCATTGACAGACGCAACAGGCCCGCCAGCGATAGACGCAGCAGACGCAGCCGCAGCAGCCGCCGATGCGGTCGCGCTACTTGCGGAACCACTTGCAGATGATTGAGAAGTAGATGCAGCGGAAGCACTCGCAGCCGCAGCCGAGGCGCTTGCCGTAGCCGAAACCGCAGCAGCCGATGCGGTTGCCGCGTCAGCAGATGCCAGCGCATAAGAGGTGTTGATCTGCGTATGCGTCAGCGTGACAGGGCCGGAAACGTTGGGGAAGGTCGTTTGAATGACCGTCTTTACCAGCCGGATGTGGTCGTCAACCGTGCTTTTAAGATCACCGCCAGCCGGGTTTGTCAGAACAAGCTGCGTCGGATAAGATGCTGATTCAAGGCCCATTGGGGTCTCCTAAACGAAAGAAACCCGCTCTAGGCGGGTCTGTGGGGTGATATGGAATTTACCGACTACATGTGGATCAAGTTCGGCCTACTCACGGCAGCAGCCTTTGTATGGGGCCTGCTTGGTGGCGCTACTGGTTCGCAAGGAGAGGGGAAGCGCGATAAGCGCCCTGACTGAGTAGACCCATCATCTCTGGGTCAATGGATAGCAGACCACGCGAAGGCGCAAGCGCAGCCCTTTGCACCGGCCCAGACAGCAAAGCACTACGGGCCATTGGGCGAGCCATCATGGTCATTGCCGCCAGCGGGTTAGCAGTGGCAGCGCCAGACGTTGCAGCAACGGCAAAATCAAGCGGCGAGAAGGTCTTTGGCGATTCCTTCAGCATCTGAGTTGCCTTCGGGAATGCCTCAGCCATCTGCGCGATGGTCAGCAAGTCACCGGACAATGGCTTTCCCTTGCGCAGTTGCTCAGCCAACTTTTGCGCGTTAACGCTGCCGGTCTGTGAGTTCAGCCCCTTCTGAACAGAATAGGTCTTTGCGATCTCCTGCCGCGCCTCTCGCAGAGCCTGCAATGCGTCGGTGCTGCCCTGAGCCTGTAGATGGCGCTCAAGCTGAGATTCAAGCGCACCAGCCGCGCCCTTAGCAGCCTTGCCCATCCCTGTGTCGCCTTGGCGGAATGCCTTATCAGCGGTGTCTCTCAGCACCTTTATCGCATCTACTGCGCCGCCAGCGTCAAACTGACCAACACGCAGCGAATCAACCATAGATTCGATTTCGTTCTTCGCCAATCCAGGGAACGAACTGCCAGCAGACTTGTATGTACTGGCGATTGAATCGAGGTCTTTGGCAAATGCAGCGTCAGCGTTGACCATTCCAGCACCTTTTACCGGGGCATAGGCACCGCCAGCACGCTGGCGAATGCTGTTCAACAGGTCAGCAGACAGCACAGCATCATCAGGCAATCCAAGGGCTTTGCGTGCCAGTCCATCGGTCACGGCCTGGTTACGCTGGCTTGCTACCTGCGCCGTCTTGATCTTCCCGGATAGGCCATTCATAGCCTCAGAAACCATGCCTGGCCGAAGGTCAGCAGGAGGAATGACATACCCAGCACCAGCGCCAGCCCTTGCCGCTGTCATTGCTTGATCCGATGCGCCAGCCGCGTTGCCTCGCAAAGCATTGCCGATTGCGCCAGCGCCTTTGAGCGCAACAGGCAGAGCGCCGCCAATCATCGCGCCTTCAGCGGTCATTGATGGGTCAACAGCGCCAGCAGTCAAAGCGCCATTGATCGCGCCACCAGCAGCCCGCGTGCCCATGTCAGCAAACCTGCCCATGTTCGCGCCCGTTGTCATTCCAGCCGTTTCTACCGCCTTCAGCAATGGCGATGCAACGCCAAGCCTCGACAAGCCGCCAGCCAATGCGCCACCGATTCCAGACGTACCTGCAATCTCTGCCGCCAACTTTCCGCCAGCAAATGGGAGTGATTCAGTATCAGCTCCCATTGTCCGCAGGCCCGCGTCCATGCCTGCTCTGCGGTCATCGCGACCAATGATTGAATTGGAAATGCCCAAAGCCTTCGCCGCAGCGTCAACAGGGGTAAGCAGGGTCGCGCCAATCGAGCCAGCGCCACGAACAGCGCCAGCCGCTAAGTCTCCAAGACCTTGCTTCAGTTTGTCTGTCAGAGTCGCTTCATCAGGCGGCAGAATCTCAAACCGCCCTTTAGGCGCATCATCAAGGATTTCGTATGCCATGCTTACTCCGATACCCAGCTCATCCCGTTGGACTTGAGAATCTTCCCGGTCTCAGTGTCACGAATGCGCTGACCCTTGTTGGCTGGGTTAGCCGCAGGGAGTGAATCAACAACATTGGACTTTTGAGGCATTGGCTTGCCGCCATTTACTACCGCCTCGCGCGTTCCCTTCATAAGGCGGTCAAGTTCAGATGCCTGCTTCTGCAATGCGCCATTGCTGATAAAGGCGCCCTTCATGCTTGTCGGGTCGGCAATGACAGATTGCAGGATCTGGTAGTCAGGGCCATTCAGCACGCCAAGGTTGTAAGCCTCTTTGGCTTGCAGCATCATGTTGTTGTACTTGGTGCCCATCGATGCGCGACGGTCAGGCCGGAGAAGGTCTGAAGTGCTGAACGTGCCAAGCTCTTTTTTGTACTCGTCAATCGCAGACCCAAGCGCGTCAATCCCTGTCACCTGCTTTTTCTGTCCCTCGCCCATTGGCTTGGAAAAGCCTGGGACTGGTGCCGATGCGCCCTGTGGGTTTTGCGCATTTGGCGGTGTAACCCATTGACCATCGTGAAACTGAGGCTTATCAACCTGCGAGCGGTCAAGCGCAAGCCGCTGCGCCGACAGGCTGTTGTTAGCCCATCCCAACTGATTCGATGCAACGCTGTCAGGCGTTTGTGTCTTTTGCAATGCGCCAACAATGCTTGCTTCGTATGGGTTTCTGAATCCTACCTTGCCGCCAAGGTTGACTTCTTCTAGCTTGTCTCGCGGAATTGCATCAATCCATTTTGTCTCGCCGTTCTCTGCAACGATGTACGTCCCCGGCTTTCCTGTTGATGGGTTGATTGCCTGGCGTGGCTCAGTACCAAACTTTGGCAACTCCTTCTTCAGCTTGGCTTGCAGGTCAAGCGAAGCCATAGGGTTGACCTGTGCCAATGCACCTGCAAGACCTTGGAAGTCATACCCAGCAGGCTTGTTACCAGCACCGATTTGAGGCTGTGCACCAATCTGGAATTGGCTTGGCAAAGCAGCATTCACGCCTTCTGTAGACCCCATGCCCTGAACTGGTGGCGTGGCAAACTTGGCGTACATCTGTTGCATCTGCTCTTGCTTGGCCGCATCGCGCTGTGCGTTCTGCAATTGCAACTGCATGGCCTGCATTTGAAGCGCCTGCATCTGCTTTTGCTCCGCATGTCTGCGAGCCTCCTGCATACCTGCAACGCCAGCCGCCAAGCCCTGCGAGCCGCGAGCCGACAGCAGACCTTGTGCAAGCCCCATGCCCTCGTCGGATGAGGCAAATTGTGTGATTGCGTCGAGTAGTCCCATGTTTCGCCTTATTTGAGGTTCTTTTCCAGCCAGGCCATGATCTGCGCAGCGGTAAGAGCTCCGCCTACGGCACCAGGTGTGCCGCCTCCAGCCGTGGAACTGGTAGAAGAGTTACCCTGCTGCGTGTACGGCAACAGCAAAGCATTCAATTTCTCAAGCATTGCCGCCTGAGAGTTCTGCGCCGTTTGCCCAGTGTTAACAACAGTCTGACCGGACGTTGTTTGCCCAGTTTGACCTTGGTTAACAAGGTTTGCACCAAGTTGCAGGCTGGTAAGGTCTTGGCCGCGCTGTGCCGTGTAGAAGTTGTTTGCATTTGACGTGTTGAGCGCCTGCAACTGACCAAGCCCGAGGTTGTACGAGTTGTTATTGGCCGTCGATGTGTTGTACAGATTTCCAAGGCCAAGGTTGTAGTTGTTGGCGTTGTTCTGACTGGTGACGCCCAACTGCCCAAGTCCAAGGTTGTAGTTGTTCTGGTTGGCCGTATTCGTCGCCGCCAGTTGACCAAGGCCAAGGTTGTAATTGTTGTTAGCAGTCTGATTGCCAAGCGCCAGATTACCAGCACCGAGGTTGTAATTGTTGGTCAGCCCCATCTGCTGCAACGATGCATTTGTGTCGGTGTTGTACCCATTGGAGTACAGACTAGCCAATGCCGCGCCAAGTCCGGTAGACGCATTGCCAGATGCCACGCCTTCAGCGATTCCCTGACGCGATCCACCGTACTGACCAGACGCCATTGCGCCTTGACGAATGCCCGGCAAAACTCCCTGTGAGAACTGCTGGATAGCCTGATTCGTCAGCGCCGTTCCCTGCTCAATCAAGTATGGGTTTTGCTGTGGCTGGAATGTCGCAGCGGCTGGTAGTTGGTAGTTACCTTGTTGTCCCTGCTGCTGTTTTGCCGCCAACTGTGCTTGCAAAGCCTCCATCTGAGCCTGCATAGCCGCCATCTGCGCAGCGTTCTGGCTTGCGTACATGTTGGTCTGAGATTCAGGCGTTGATTTTGTGCCGCCCGTTTGCGTGGTCACTCCATTGATGCTGTTGGTAACGCTGCCGCTTCCATCCCCGCCACCTCGAACAAGCACGTTTCCGCCGCCTTGTGTCGTGGTTGTGCCCGTTGTTCCGCCGCCTGTCGGCTGGCCTAGCCCGTATTCCGGGTATTGCGCCGTTCCACCGCCATAGCTTGCCGTTGAGCCGGTGCCGGATGGGCTGCTAACGCTGGTCGTGTACGGGTTTCCGCCAGTCGTTGCCGAACCAGTTGGCGTGCCGCCATAAGACGAGCCATTTGATTGCGTTCCAGCCGTGGTTACTTGGTCAAGTGGCGTGTACGAGCCAAGTCCAAGGTTGTAGTTAGGCTGACCGTAATTCAGTGTAGATGCATTCGCAGCGCCAGACCCGCCACCGTAGGACGGTTGCGAAGCAGCCGCCGCCTGCTGGGCTTGGTAAGGGCTTGAGTTGTACCAAGACCCCAACACGCCAGTGGATGGGTCAAAGTATTGCGAAGGGTCAAGCCCGGTCGAAAGCCCAAGGCCAGCCCCATTCCATCCCTGCGTGTTTGTGTTGTCAGTCGTCTGCCAGTCCATGCCCATGATTTATTTCCCGGTGTATTTGTAGGGGTCAACACCGTAGCTTCCAAGAAGCCCAGCGTTTGGATTCCCATAGGAGACTGGAGCTTTCCCGCCGTTGGTAAACGGGTTGCCAGCGATCGGAGTCGAAAGAAGCCCTGATCCGGTGTTAATCATCTGCTTGTAAGCCCCCAAAGTCGTCGGGTCTGTGGCCGCGTTGTATTGCATGTTCAGACCGTCGACCATCTGCTGATTCATGCCGCTTTTGTTCTTCTGATACCACTCATAAGCGTCAGCAAGCAGCCCAGGATTAGTGCCATCCCCGTAGACATATTTGTCTAGGCGTGGATCCATGTACTTGGTTTGCGTGGTGCTGTTTGTCGTGCCTTGCGAGCCAGCCAAAGCGCCAGCGCCCATCGCTGCAATCTTGGTAATGTCGCCAAGACCAAGACCACTAGCTGCAGTCTTAGCCAGTTCCTTTGCAGCCGCCGTACCAGAAGCCTCCAACGCGCTAATGCCAGCGCCTGGAATGTTGCCAGCAGCAGCCGCGCTAATGCCCTGTGCGCTCAGCGTGTCGCCCCCAAGGCCAGCACCGCTAGACCATGCAGCAGATGTAGCCGGGTCAGCGCCACCAGTAGCACCAAGCAATCCGCCGCCCTCAACAGCGCCAGCACCGCTAATTGGCGTTGTGCCTCCCATTGCCTCCATCAAGGCAGCGTTTTCAGCACCGGCACCAGCGCCAGCCCCGCTAGTCAGATAGCCACCAGCAGCGCCAGCAGCCATCATTGCCGCCGCTGTCACCATGTCGACGTTAGCCGCACGGTTTTGTTCTGCCCAATTCCACATCGCCGGGTCAGAAACAGGAACAAGCTTGCCGCCCTGCATGACGTACTGGACATTCGCGTGCATGTCGCTTCCGGGCTTGCCGGTAAGTTGCGATGTGTCGCCGCTTACGTCGTAAGTGTCTTGCTGGTAATAGCCAATGATGTTTGGTGCATCTGGGCTACCAGGGTTTGCCGGGTCAAGGATGGGGTCGCCAGCGCGGTGCATGGTGATTCCAGACCCTGCACCGGACGGATTCCAAGACTGCCCGCTGCTCAGCTTCAGGTTCGCGTATGGGTCGCCGTCTCGGTAATTCCATTGCGTCCCGCCTTTCAACAAGCGGTCAATGTCCTCTTTAGAGAGTGACCAATTAGCAATGGTCGATTGCGATGCAGGTTTAGTTGCCATGAGTTATCCTAAAAATCGCCATGCTCCAGCGCGATAGCAGTAAACGCCGCCGCCTGATCCTGGGTTCCAATTTGTTCCATCTGCGAGGACAAGCGTGCCATCCGTGTATTTCTTGGGAGCACGCGGTTGCGGTGAAAGCCGCATTAGGTCAACGCTTGCCGAACCTGCCTCTGCGATGCGCTGCAATTCCTGCGTGAGAAACACGCCAAGGTCTTTAGAGTCTTGAGGGACATTGCGTGGCCTGTAGTTCACCATCCACCCCTAACCTCAAACTCCACATCTAGGCCCTCTAAGCGCCACAGGTAAGCCTCTGTGGAGTCGCACCGCCAAGCGAGGAACCGGCCAGATGCAAAGGCGTCCACAGTCACATCAGTGCCAACAGTAAACGTGACTTGCTGCGACCAAGCAATAGGCCCATACAAGTCCATTGATCCACCAGCGCGGAACTTCAGAACAGTCCCACTAGGGGCATTGATACGCGGTCGAATGCGGGTAATGGTCTTTACCTTATCCGGCGCATCAAGACTGATGCCGGAACGTTCCATGTACGCGCTTGTGACAGAGCCCAGCGTTGTCGACCCACTGTCCATCAACACAAGTGCAGGAGTGGAAGGAACGCAAAGCAAAGTTCGCTGCAACTGAGCCGCGTTGTCGTTTTCATCAAACGCAGTGTTGTCGGAGCTAATCGGCGCTGTGTCACCGTCGATAGTGTTGCTGGCAGTCTCTTCCACCTGTCCGGTATTCCCGCTGGTAGCGCCCGGCAGATCGCGCACTCCTAGCGTGCCGTCCTTGTAGTTGTAAACGAGCGCCTTGTTGCAGCTTGTGTAGCCTACGCTCGGATAGCAAAAGAGAATCTCGTTGTGAAAAACTGACTTGGTGACGAAACAGCGCTCCAGCATCGTCGTATCGATCTGACGGAACAGCCAGCGCCGTGTAGCCTTGTCCAGCAGGGATTGAACCTGCGTGCCATCGTGCCGAATAATGTCTGACTGCGTGAAAACGTAATGTGTACCGTCAACATCCACGCCACAGTCAGGAGCAATCATGCCGATGCCTGAAAACAGCGGCTTAAAGTTGAATATCAGCGTGTTGCCAGACAGCGTGCAAGCGTGCGTCGAATACTGCTTGTAAATGATGAGCGTGTTACCCATCGGCATCGCGTCAACCACAAACCCAGCGCCATCTAGGTCGAATTCACCAGCATCAAGCGTTGCGCTAGTCTCGTCCCACGACGAAGGAACAGCGCCAGGGTCGGCAGGATGCGACCATTTAACCCGGTGCGGATAGCGCGTTCCGGTCTTGGTCACATCAAACGCGAACATGAAATTGAGGTATGGACGCATGACCCGGCAAGTCGTTGCAGCGGGCCAGTTAGGCAGCGCAGCCAGCTTGGTGCCGGTGGAAATCGTTGACCAGTATTGAGGTGCGTCTACGCCGTTATTGACAATGGGAACACCGTTCAGCACGCCACCATTCCACAGCGTGTCAAGGGTCGCCGCATAGTCAACGTCAACGCTCGCAGTCTGCCGCGTGATGTTTGTCCACGTAGCAGGCGCGCCAGTGACCGCATAGCCCTTAGCAGCGCCTAGAACCAGCCAATAGATAGTGGAGCCAGTGCGAAGCGGGAAAACGCTGTATGGCGCGATTGGTGCCGTTGCGTAGGCAACAGACTGGCCCATCACAAGCTCGGCATACCCTTCCCGGAATCGGACGTTGTTGGAGTCCGTGACAGATCCCAGCGGCAGACCATCCGAGCCAAGGTCTTTGTTTACGCCGATGAATGGGGTCAACTTCTGGCGCACTAGATCCTCCGCACCCGCAAAGCAGAGCCGCTATGCACCGCTTCATCGTCTTGCGTCTGCGCCTGCTTGACTGCTGCTTTGTATTTGATTTCGCACTTGGTCATCAGGATGTCATCCTGCGCCCAATTTGCAGCCTCAGCCAATGCACCATAAAGGTAGATTGATGGGTACTTGGTCAACAGCGTGTTAGTTCCAGCCGTTGCAAGTGCAGGGAAGCGGGCGTAGTACCAAAGACCGACAGAGTAAACAGCGTCAGGGCATGGGCCGAAGTAAATCTCGTTGCCCTCAATCGTGTAGACAGCAGGCTCGCCTGTAAAGTCGCTCGGATACTTGCTATCGAGGTGTTCGATGTTGACGTAGGTCAACTGCTTTACTGGCGTATTCAGAGACAGGTTTTCAATCTCCAGCCAGTCAGTTGGCAGCGTAACATCCTGAGTACCTGCAACAGTCGTCAGCGTTGCCTCTGAGATTTGCAGCCGCAAGCGCAGTTCATTTGCAATGCGTTCCTCTGCCAATGCCACAAAATCTGGAATGAGGTCGGTCAGGTCAGTTCGGTGCATCCATGATGCAATCGACTCCTTCAGTCCGGTGTAAGTGCCATCTAGCACAGCTTACCCCCCCATATGCGGAAGTGCGACAACTCAGGGTCAACGAGAAGCCGCATCTTGTGCTCAGGGCTTGCCGCAAACTCTGCATAAGTGATGTTGTTTTCGTTGAGGTACTTCTCAATCATCACAAACGGGATTCGGGCAACGTGGCGCATGTCTTTGGAGCCATGAACGCCCTCGTTGTGGCGCGACTTGGCATCCTCTGCAATGGCTGTACAGTCCTGCGTGCGCTGCACCGTCATGATGCCGTCGTGCAGGTGAAACTTTGTCGCCAGATCCATTTAACTGTTCTCCAGCGGAACGATGTTCACGCGGCTTGCAGATGCACCTTGGATATAGGCAATATGCGTCATGCCCATCGGGATATGCAGGATCACAGCGTCAGCAGGTTGGACCATGATGTCATTGGCAGTGGCAGTGCCGCCAGCCTGCACAACCTTGACATAGCTTTCCTGCACAGCAGCAATGCGCACAAAGCGCGGTCGATTGCCATCGCTGGCTACAGGGATTGCGACAGTTGCAGATGCTGCGCCGGTCGTAACGGTCGAGCCGGTACTGGTGACGGTCAGAAAGCCGCCGCTATAGGTCTGTGACATAGATACTCCGACGCTTCTCAGCGGTGAGAGAAAATGGGAAGGGGCTTTTCACCCCTATTGATGCTTAGGCCGGAGCCAGTGCAATAGTGATAACGCCGGTTGCGCTGGTCAGCACGCCGGTGAAGTCCACGCCGATAGCAGTACCGGCAGGGATGGTGCAAACACCCGAGGTTGCGTCAAGCGTCAGGGCTTGGATGGTGTCAGCCGTGCCCTTCAGGTTGAAGGTGCTGGAGTGCAGAGCTACACCAGCCGTGATGGCAGTCGCAGAGGCTGCTTTCTTGATGACAGCAGTCACCGCGCCAGCATCAGTACCGGCCACCGTGGGTCGGCCAGTGATGCCCTGCACGACATAGGAACGGGTGGCAACGAAAGCCACCTTGTCAACGCTCGCGGCGCTGTATTCGATGTTCACCAGGATAAAGCCGCCGTTATCAGCGTCAGTACCTTGGATGCCCATCGAACCGTCTGGATTCTGTTTCAAACTTGGCATATCTAATCCTTGTTAAACGGGGCCAGCGTTAGCCGGCCCCTGTGGCTTAGGCCAAGTCGTACACAGCGCCGTGAGCCTTGGGAGCGCGGCATTCCAATGTGTACTCGACAATCAGTTCGCGCTGCTCAGCATCACCAGTCTTGGCAAGCTCAACAGTGGTGAACGGACGGAGGTACGCAACAGCGAGCTTGTCCGATTGCAGAATGAAAACGTCGCGGGTACGTTGGAAGCGGTTAGGTACAACCTCCAGCGTGCCGAAGTCGCTAACGTAGTAGTCAACCGATGCGTAGAGCTTGGCATCTTCCGACTTGTCCATGCGGGTAGCGTTACCCGAGAAGGTAGAGAAGGTTTGCTTCGCAGCAGGGGCAACCATGATGGTGTCAGGCTCGCCACCAGCGGTGAAGATCTTTTGCAACACATCCTTGACCTGTGCTTCAGTGAATGCGCGCGTCGTGCCATCGGTCTGTGCGGTGTTACCAGTGTAGGAAGCAAGCGTGTTGCTAGCGCCCACAGAGGTGTTATCAACGCACCAGCCAATCAGGCCACGCGAGGAACGCGGGGAAGTAGCCAACACAGCATTCTGCGTAAGACCATATTCCATGTCACGCTTGAGTTCCAGCGAAGCCAGCGAGAGCTGATAAGCCAGTTCGTCTTTGCGGCCAGCCGGGTTCATGGCTTGTTGAGTGCCGGACACCACCACGGTCTTGGTCGAGATCTGCGTGCGATTCGTCAGACGAGTCGTAACAGTCACAGCCTTGGCCGATGCGTTGTCACCCTCAACCTGGGCATTAGCCGCAGCAGATGCGAGGTCTTGGGTTTGCCATTCGTGCAGCGTGTTCGTTGCCTTGGTCTTGGCAGAGCGATTCAGCACAGGGGTGGCGGTCGGGCTGATACGGTAGATTGTCAGTGTGTTATCGGTAGGCTCTTTATCCTACCCTCTAGCACTTTCATGCTAGTTCAGACTATATCATCACGCTTTTGAAGCGTGCCGGGCACTCGTGGCGCTTTACTGTCCCTGTAGGACTCCATGCGCTAGTCGTTGAACCTTCGGCCTATTGCTAGGTCGCTTGGCTGCTGATTGCCCAATCCTGATAGTTTTCAAACCGTTACGCCTGCAATTACTTGCTTCGCTTTGGTCTACCAGGCTCTAAGGGGTTTCCAGCAATTCACTCGGTTTTACTCGGACTCAATCTTCCAGTGATGCTTTTTGTAATGGCACTTTGGACATAAAACTTCACTGTTATCCGGGTCGTATCTGCTCTCAGGAAACTTTGAGAACGATTTGACATGATGGACATGAAGTTTCACCCTAACCCCGCAGCATTCACAAGTTCTGCCATCCTCTACCCCGCAGCATTCGCATTTATGGTTAGCTCTGATGAGTGAATTTTTCTTCCACTCTCGCGCCTCCCAGCTTCGCCTAGCTTGCAGGTTTTTAGCAGTTGCGCCGCCCTTCCAGTTCGGATTCTTTTCACCGTAAGCAACACGCGCAATCAGAGACTTCCTGATGTTTGCTTTGTGCTCATCGGTGAATACCCGTCCAGGTTTTAGGCGGTGATTCTTGTGTGCATCCAGTTCTACTCCGTGTTCCTTCAATCTATTGAACACGACAGTTTCACCAACTCCAAAGTGTTCAGCAATCTCTCGCATTGACTTTGTTTGGTACAACTCTTGCAAAACCTCTTTCGGAGGATCGAAAGCCCTTCGGCCACCGACCTTTCCTATCTTGATCCCATGCTCATGCAAACGCTTCCTGACTGTCTCAGGGTTCACGCCATGCATCTTGCCGATCTGTGCGCAAGAGTAGAACTGATAGAGCTTCTCAAGCTCTGATTTTGAAGGGTTAAATATTCTTTCCAATTAGTGCCCCGTAAACATCTACGGGACTATTATATCGTTAATCCGACAGATCTTCACGGTTGCCGATTGCGGCAGTAGTGAGGTAGGTATTAGTAGGTGCGGTCATGTTTAGCTCCGGCGCTTCTCAGCGCATTAGAGAATTGATGCAAAGACGCGGGCTGCGTCCTCGACTGATCCAGACTTGCTCAAGCGCTGGAATGCGCTGCTTCGCTTGTCCACGTTGTTAGATTCAGAGACTCCAGGACGCTCCACTTTTTGCGGTAGCGTTGCGACTTTCTTAGCCGCTGTCTGTGCCTTGGAAACCATTTGGTCATACAGCATGGCTTTACGGGCCATGACGACTGCTCGATGGTCAGCGACGTTATCAACGTCCTTCTGCGAGTAGCCTTCTGCCACCAAATAGCTCTTGATTGCATCGCGCTCGGCTTGGGCTTTCTTTGCGTCTTTCCATGCTGGCAGCTTGGCGAGAAGTTCCTCCCGCTGCGTGCTCACATGGCGCTCAAAGTTGGCTTTCTGCTCTGCCTGTTGCTGCTCAAATACGAGCCGCTGCTGCTGTTGGTTCTGCTGCAACGCTGCTTGTCTCTGTTGATAGAGGTGCTGTTGCTTCAGATACTCAACAGGATCGGACTCTAAAAGAGCGTTCCAGTCGATGCGCTGCTGTTCAGTTAGCGCTCCTTCAAGTTGCGCCGCCATTTTCTGCAAGTTGGTTGCATAGGCTTGGCGCTCTTGTTGGGCTTGCACGATGGCTGCATCTGCTGCTTTACGCTGCTCTGCTGCCTCCATCGTTTTCTTGGTGTAGTCCGCTTGACGCAGGCCGTTTTTGTACGCCTCTGCGATCTGCTCTTGAGTTAGCTCTACGGTCTTGCCATCGACTTCAATGGTGACTTTAGAACCCTCTAGAGGTGCGTCTACCTCGGGTTCAGCCGTTACTTCCGGTTCAGCTTTCGCTTCAATTTCTGTATCGACTTGCGGTGCCTTTTCAGGCTCCTTTGGGTCTAGCATTGCTGCAAAGACCTCGGCGGCTTGATTGGTGTCAAGCGGTGAATTGCTGGATTCCGATGAAGGATTGTCCAAGTTAGCTCCTTGGGGTCGCTTCTCAGCGATGCCCGTTCACACAACAAAAAAAGGTCAGTGACCTATCTAGAAGGGGTTGTGCTTCCCTTAGATTTCTACGACTTCACCAGTGCTGTATTGGTAAAAAGCCTTACCAACAACAATACGAACATTACCGCGCTCAGTGGTCAGCACCTCACCAACAGCGTTGGGATGGCTCACAACGGCAATGCACTTGTGTACCTTCTGCTCAGCCTCTACAAAGGCTTTCAGGCTCGACCAATCCATGCCGCCGCTTGATCCCGCAACGTCTGTTTGTGGCGTAGTTCCTGCTGGGCCAGCATCCCCGTTTCCATCGTTGTCCGAAGGCACATTTGCACCTTCTGTAGCATTGTTTGCATCAGGTAGATGCTTTCGCGGCCGGCCTGGTCTCTTGCGGGGCTGTTCTTCCATTGGTCTATCAATGCCTTTTCGATTGTTTCAAACGCTTCGATGTAAATCTCGTTTTCAAGGACTTCCTTAGCCCTAGATCCACGGTGCAATTGCTGCTCAAGCGTCATTGAATGTCCCGGCTAATCTCGCCTTCAGCCGCGGCGGTCGCCGCGTTGTTTGTCTTGACCTGTGCGCCAATGTTGGCAACCTGAATACGCACAGAAGCATCAAGCTCCGCCTTCCAGCGCTGGAACTCCATGTCACGCTGGTGCGCTTGGTCTGCAAACTGTGCTTTTAACTGCTCAAGTTGCGCCTCTTGCTGAAGCTTCAGTTGATGCTGCTCAGCCTCCGCGCGCTGCCGGTTGTTGTCAACCTGGGCCTGCATCTGCATGCGCAACTGCTCAATCTGCGCCTCGCTCTGGCGTTTCTGTTCTTCAATCTGCGCGTTGGCTTGTAGCTTGGCTTGCTCCACCTGCATATGCGCCTGCGCCTTGATCTGCTCAGGGTCAGGCTTGTGCGGCTGCTGTGGGCCTTTTGCTGGGTCTTTGAAGAACTTGTCAGCGTTCTTGAAGCCCATCGCCTTCGCCAACTCAGAGTGCAGCTCATACACACCATGCGGGTCTACGATGCCAATAGCAAAGGCGTGCTGCTGGCGCTCACCCAATGCCATCAGGTGGGCGACTTGCTGGTCTTTGCTGCCAACACCGAGCCCAACATTGATCGACACATCGAATTGGTTTCGCCACTGGCGCGGATCCATTGCAACCCACTGACCAGACAGACGAACCTGCGATTCCTTGTCCTGATGCTGGCAAACGAGCTTTAGCATCATGCGGAACAGGTCCACAAAACCTTCCGCGAAGTTGCGGGCAATCAGATCAACCCGCATGTCAGCCTTATTGGTGACGATGTTGGCTGCGGTCGCCGTCTTGTTGATGCCGTTGGGGTCGTTCGCTTGGCTTTGCCTGCTCCAGCCCGTGGAATCTTCCAAGAACTGGTGCATGTACTCCATCATTCCCATTGCGGCATTGTTGTCGCCCATGCCTTGGTCAAGCCTGCCAACTGCTTGCGGGTTATCCACACGGACAACACCACCAGGCCGGGAGGTCAGCAGGTCGTCAAGATTCACCTGCCCGTTAACTGCAAAGTACCGGCCATTCACGCCAAGGTACATATTATCCAACTGGGCACGCAGGATAGAAGTCCGAGTCTTTTGCCCTTCGATTGCCAAGTCAGCAACGGAAAGACCGAAAAACTTGTGTGGCATCGGCACAGGGCAGATCGACACGAACGGGGCCACATCAACCTCTTCGTTGTCCAAGATCTGGTTGCCAGCCTTGACGATCTTGCGCAGTTCGCTGATTCCGTCGCCGTTCCAGTCGCAGCGCACATAGGCCTCGACAACCCAAACCTGCTGCTGTGATTCGTCGGTGTTGTTGATCTCGGCGTTAGCGTAGGCTAACTCGTCATCAATGCTCAGTCGCTCAATGCGCTCTTGGTTGAATGCGCTAACCGAGTCGTCAGACTGGATTTCATCGACGTTCTTGTAACCCATCGAGCGAAGGTCAGACCTGGTACGCAGCACGCGATGGCCGACAAACGATGCTGTTGCAATGTCCTTTGCCTTGCGGCTAATCAGGAACTCTTCAGGCGGGACATTCTCTACAGTGATCTTGCCGCCGCTCTTTGTGCGCTTGCACGCAATGTCGTACAGCAGTTTAGGAGGCTGCTGGTTGATGTTGTCGACTTGACCTTGCAACTGTTGCACAGCCTGCTGCGCCTGGGGATTGCCCATCTGTGCGCCCTGCATAGCCTGCTGCAATTGCTGGCCTAGCTGCTGTAATGCCTGCTCACGCTGCTCTTGATCTTCCTCGTCTGGCTTTGCGTCCTGCTCGATGATTTCAATCTCATCATCATCCATCAGTTGGGCAAGCTCAACATCAGACAGCCCGCGATACTCTTCCCGCGTTTCTTCCTTGCGCGTATCCCACCAGACCTTTAAGAACCCACGCTTTTGCAGCAAGGCATCTTTAAGCCACGTGTAGGTGATCGTGTGGCCGTTGTTCTTCTTGAAATACAGGTAATTGAGGTAGTCCGTGCATTGCTTAGCAGCCTGCTCATCCTCTGGCTGCGTAGGCTCGAACTCCACCACCGTATCGCCGCCGCAAAACTTCAGCATCAACTGCGGCAACATGGACTCTATGGTGTTGCGCACATCAGGCGAGACAACAGACGAGCGGCCATCAATCTCGGGCGGAGTCAGGTCGCCTTTGGGCAGGCCAAGGTAGTAATACTCAGCCTTGCGCCGCTGCTCTGCGAGCTTGCCTCCCCAATAGCCAATCGAATTGCGCATCTCGCTATCTACGAGTGCCTTCAGTTCATCTTCTGTCATCTTTGCCATATGTCGGGTTGCTTCTCAGCAATGCCTTTTTGTGTTCATGCGTTGTTTAGCTTTGGATACTTGAGAGCGCCGCCCCATGTTTCATTGCTCATGGAGCCTTCAGTAAGCGCAAGGTATCTGAAGCTGTCTGCCCCGTGACTGAATTCATCGTGCAGCGGGCCAATCGCCTCGCCCGTCTTTGCGCTCAGATTCCATCGATACCGCTTCAAGCACTCGACCAGCCGCTCAGTTCTTGCTTCGTTGAAATAGACCCTTGGGAACATTTCCCGCGCCCTATCAATCCCGCTGTTGATCTGGACGTTAGGCGTTTCCTTCACATCCCAGCCCAGGCCGCGCAATATGTCGGCGTCCATCTTTCCTGTCTGGTGGCGCTTCTGAAAGCCATCGTGAGGCAGGTAGCAAGCACCCCAGTTCATTGGCTGGTCATCCAGCTTGAGGGCTTTCAGTTCTGCGCTGTAGTCAGCCAGGATGCGCTGATTGCCCTCGATGTAGTGAATGATGCGAATCTCACTACTTACCTTCTGACACAGGATGATTGTCATACTGTCAGCCATCCCAAGATCCCACACTAGATGGGTCTTTAGACTGCCATCGTGCGGTACTCGCGTTATCCGCTTGCCTGCAATGGTCTGTGCCATCGACTCAAAGTAGATAGCGCCTTCCACGGCAGGCTTACAGTGCCCTTCCCAGATGTGCAGGTAATCCTCCTGCCGCATCACGAGCTTGGCGTGTTCGCGCTCTTTCTCAAGCACAGAAGGAAACCAAGGGTTATCGCTCCAGTTCATCTCAACGCACTTGCAGTCAGGCGGAGGCTTCACCACCAGCCGCTGGTGCGTTTCATCGGTGTCAAGCTGTGGGTTGTACGTTGCCCAAATCTCTGAGCCTTCAGCGCGGATTGTCGGAACAAGAATGTCCCAAGACCGCTTTGTGATGCTCTGAGCTTCCTCTAGCCAACAGATAGAAACGCCCTCGAATGACTTTAGGCTGTCCGCTGTCTGGTCACTAAGACCGCTGAAATAGAAAGCACTCCCATTTTTCCCGCGTATCTCAGTCTGCAAGACCTCATAGAACGATTCCAGTCCAAGCGCCGCAATCTGGTCTTTCAGCAACTGGTGCACCGACTGCTGGATGCTCTTTTGCACTTCCCGCGTGCAGAGGATGCGAGTGGGCTTTGATGCTGCAATCACCAGCAGGGCGCGAGCAACACCCCAAGACTTCCCACTACCTCTCCCACCTCTGATGCCCTTGTAGCGGCATGGCTCAAACAAGAATTTGAGCTTCTCCGGGAATTCAGCTTCCACGGAATGTCACGCGAATGCTCTGCTCAATAGGCCCGCCACCTTCGCCAGTAACCTGTAGCGGCATAGTCTTGCCTATCAGGCTCATAAACGCGGCAGGATGGCTAATTGCCACTTCTTGCAGGTATTGAGTCCCGCCCAAGTTATCCAGCGTCTGAACAATAATGTCCCGAATCTGCTGGTTGTTCTTATTCAGAACCCCCTTGGGCCTGCCTTGATTTGGTCTTTTTTCGCCTTTCTTATAGGCGGTCTTTGGTGCTTGTGACATATTGGGTTCACTCTCGTGATTATCCAAAGTTGAGTTAATGACCACGCCCACCCGCATGCGCCTGAAAGGGAAAGCGCCGCGCCGTTTCTGTGTCGTGGAGTGCTGCCGTTACGTTTCTGCCACTAGAGCAGCGATGGCATAGCTTGATGCGCCTGACCCGGACCCTGGCGGGCTGATGAGACGGGATTTGCTGGCGTAGAGCAAGCTGGAAAGAGAAAAGCCCCGGCGGCTTGTGACTGCGGGGGCTGTGGAGTCGAATCTCCCTGCGCAAACAGGGTATTGACTGTGCTATTGCTTCAATTACTGGTGTTTATACATGAGAAGTTTCACGCTTGCAAGCATTTTGCAGAATATTTCTAGCCTCAATCACCATATCAAACAGCGCATCTTTGCTGACCTCCAATGTCTTTGCGATCTTTACCGGGCTATTGCGCCAGACGTAATTCCATCTGAGAGCCGTTTTGTGCTTGTGAGGCATGGCTGATATTGCCTTCTCGATTTCCACGGCATCCAGCGTGTCTACAGGCGTTGTAATCTCAGGCGGGTGCCACTGGCGGCTATTGGATTGAGCTTGGCGGAACATTGGATGCACTGCCCAGCCGTGAGGCCTGACCCTTACCCAGCGCGACCAATTCATCAGCCTGCGGTGTATGTCGTCCTGGCTTGCGGGTACATAGTCAAAATCAAAATGTACCTTCATGCAGCCTCCAAAACAGAGTGATTCAATACGCGCACACCGGCTGACTTGTTCTGCATACGCGCTTTTGTCTTCACAAGCCAGTATTCATACTTGGACCGGCTGATTGATGTGCGCTGCAAGTCATGCCAGCGGAATAGCTCGCGCATTGCCTCCAGGCCTGGGCCAGTTAGCCCCATACGCCCTGTTTTCTCGAATCTGACAGCAGCGTCAAGCAAAGCATTTTCCGCCTCCTGGCAGGCTTCTAGCGCCTCTGGGCCTACGCCACCCATTGACATGGTTTCAGCAATGCTTTGCAGCGTGTTCAGGTCGTGCCACTCTTGCAGCGTTGCGCGGCCAAGTGCAAATGCGTCGATTGATGCCAGCTCAGCCATGCGAACTTTGTTTAGCTCTTTGTCCTGGCTGATGGCGCAACCCTCAATTGCATGGGTGATTGGGTTAATGAGTGACAAGACCTTTCGGATAGTGCGCTTTCTCATTTAGCCTCCCAGTTTCCATAGTTACGGCAGTCCGCGCAAATGCGCAGCGTTTCGTTCGTATCGTCAAGCGCAGGCACCTTGCATGTTCCGCAAGTGACCTCTGCCAATTTCTCACGGAACCATTTAGCGCCACCTTGTGCCATGTATTTTGCGTGTTCTTCGGCAGTCACACGCAAACCGATGTGATGTGAAACAACTGGCTTCATGGCTTCTCCCCATATTGCAGTTCCAATGCAAGCTGGCAGTAATGGATAACCTTCCTCAGATCATCAGACCCGTTTTTATCCTTGTGCCGTGCTGCATATTTTATGATATTGCCCTGAAAAAAGTCCAAATTATTGGCGTGTATAAACTCGATTGGCTGTATTTTCATCTTGGCGTAATGTGAACCGCCATGCTGTGTATCTAGTGCGCTCATGCGAATAGCCTTTCCAATGTTTGAGCCAGCAAATCAAGCTCGGTTACTTTCTTGATATTCATCATCGACTTGTCGCCGTGAATGCCTTTACTTCCAGTGTGGCAAGATGGGCAAAGCGGGATTACCAGCCAATTGCTTGCACGCTGTGACATTCCCTGCCCTTCGCGTATGTGATGGATATGGGCGCCTTCCACGCCACATGTAGCGCATGGGAGTTGCGCAACCCTGTCCATGTGCTGTTTCATGGCCTTGGTCGTCACATCAAACCTTTGAGCAGTATTTGCAACTGGCGCAGCTTTTCCACATTCTTTTCATTCGCAGAAATTCCGTCTTCAATTTCCACCGCCGCCGCATCAATTTCATCAGCGATAGATCGGATTGACATCTGTACCGCAACAAGCCTTGAGGATATTTTAGAAAGCAATTCAAGCGGTGTTTTGTTTACTTCTGGCTTGATTTGTTTTTGAGCGATTACTTCAACTGCTGCCATTTCTATTTCCTTTACTTCAATCTTGTCTTTAACCTCAACACGCTTAAATTTTCCTATCTGAACTTCATCAATCAGGCCAGATTCTTTTAGGCTATTCAAGCAACCTTTTATTATTCTTGGGTCACCGTTTGATCGTGTGACCCGCCGCATTTCGCTTATTACTTGGTTTATTTCCCAAGAATCTTTGATTGGGACAAATTCATAAACCTTCTTGGCAATAGACGATTGCCCCTGCATTTTTTGTGCATATTTGCTTGGCGTCATGCGTGCTCCATCAGGTCAATAAAGCGCACGCCAAGCTCCACGGCTGCATGGGCTTCTACAAGGTCAGAGAATTCGCAAAACTCAGCAGTGGAAAGGCTGGTTGACGACTTCCCGATAACCTCACCGCTTGGCAGTTCTTCCACGCCTATAAACATGCGTTTGAACTGCTCATGCCATATTTCTGCGCTGTACAACCTGCCTCCTACTGTTGCCTGCTCTGCGATCTGAGCCAATACGCCGCGCCCCCAATAGCGCCTGTTCTGTGCCGCCGTGCGCTTGCGCAACTTGCATGTCAATACCAACTGCTTGCCAGACTTGAGCCATTGCCCAAGGAATGGGAATAGCTGCGCCTTGAGGATCGCGCGGGCCTGCATTGGGTTATGCAGGTCAATGGTTAACGATGTAGTCATGCTTCACTCCAAACAGTTGGCTTTTCACCTTGTCGCTGAACCAGCCAAGACCCGGTACCGCTGATTTTTGAAGCAAGCATCCACGGCAATTTGCGTTTAGTCGCCTGCTCCATTGCCTGCTTTCTGTGAGCCTCAGTAATCGCGACGGTGTTTTTGCATTCAAGGCACCAATACCGCCCGCTTGGGTCTTTGGCTAGAAAGTCCTCTTGGCTCATGCCGGATGCTGTTTCAATCACATCCCAATCACGGCTTCGTAGGAGGTTTGCTAATTGGGTCTGGCCGCGCCTGCCCTTGTCTCTCTGTGCTTTGCTCATGCTTCACAGCCTCCACAAGCAGTTCCGGCAGTTCCTTGAACTCCCTGCATTCCTCGGCCATCTGATTGACCCTGTGCCAGACGTACGCTTTCCATGCTGGGTGCTGGGCTAACGCAACGTAGTGCGCCAGGATCTCGGCTAGTTGTGGGTCCATTCATCGCGACCCCACAGAGTCACCCAGGACAAACAGCGCCCGCAAAATCTGCTGCTGTGGGACATTCACGCCAGCCCGCACTAAGTCCAGCGTGTGCGCGGCTTCGCGCTCTTCGTGTGTGTAGTGGTCACGCATCAATCAATCCTCAAGGCTTGTTTGTAAAAACGGATTTGGATAGGCTTCAAGAACTCGCCGGACTGATCGCGGGATTGCAGGCGTCTCGCCCAATCTCTGCCGTCAATGTGCGCAGTGACTTTCAGCGGTGCCAGCTTGCGAAGCTCTGCGGCCATGCGCTCAGGGTTTGCGCGTGGCGCTTCAAGTCGCGGCACCTCCGGCTGCGGTGCTTTGCGGCAAAGCGTGCGAAAGTCCTGCGCGGTCGGCGGCTTCGCGTCTGGCAAGTTGTCCAGCGCCCAGCCGATTGCCTTCGGGTGTTCGACCATGCCGGATAGCACATCACCCCAATCGGTCTTAACGTCGTT
>Ga0228698_1000555_pt1 | contig 26483 bp, 23 predicted proteins | sample McNCre117_Aug_MG_FD_178015 | JGI IMG/M metagenome (GOLD analysis project Ga0228698, IMG submission 178015) | Freshwater microbial communities from McNutts Creek, Athens, Georgia, United States - 1-17_Aug_MG | ecosystem: Environmental > Aquatic > Freshwater > Creek | place: USA: Georgia...
CCGCACTGCGCGGTCGGGCAACAGGTAATAGCCCGGCACGGGCAGCACGCCACCAGGCTGCTGGTTGGCCGACACGATGTAGCCGCGCGGCGGGTTTTCTTCTTGCGGGTTGAAGCTGAAGTTGTAGAACCCCGGCTTCTCGGCCTCGCCCTTGGCGGCGTCCAGAATGAACATGGGGTTCACGCCCTCCGGTCGCTGGGGCAGTTTGCCAGTGGCCCACCAGGCAATGTCGCCGCTGGCGCCGGCCCACAGCAGGTTCAGGCCGGGCGCCTGGATTTTTTGCGCGGCGGCACGGGCCTTGTCGCGGGTGTTGGCGCGGTTGAGTTCGTACACGCCTTGCAGCACCGGGTTTTCCGTTTCCAGAAAGGCCCACCACATGGCAATGGGGGTGTTGCCAAACTGGTCCTTGAAGGCGTCGCTGATGAGCGGGCCATGCGGGCCGCGCCGCAGCTTCAAGACGGTGTCGGCCGCGCCTTTGACCTTGATGGTTTCGCTGCGGGTTTGCAGGTCTACCCACTGCTCTTGGTGCCACACCTGGTTGGGGTTGGCGGGGTTGATTTTTTCGGCGATGAGGTCGATGTCATCGTTCTCGAACATGGTCAGCGTCCAACCAAAGTCGTTGTTGTGACCCAGCAAGGCCATCGGGTTGAGCGCCTGGAAGTGGCCGTACAGCTCAAAGCCGGGCGCGTTCAGGTGGGCCTCGTACCAAACGGCCGGTGCGGTAAAGCCAATGTGCGGGTCGCCCGCCAGAATCGGCTTGCCGCTCACGGTGCGTTTGCCTGCAATCACCCAGCCATTGCTGCCCTGGAATGGGGCCAGCCCGGCGGCTTGCACCGCGTCGCGGCTCACATCGGCCAACCGGTTCAGGCCGCGCCAGTCGTCGGCCTGCAGTGCCAGGGGCGGTGCCGAGCGTTCAGCGCTGGCATTCTTCAGGCTCAGGATGCCGCCTTCAGGGTGGCCTTCGGTGTCGAACACGGTGAGGTACTTGGGTCCCAGCTTGTCGCGGATAAAGGTCATCAGCGGCTCGGTTTTGAAGGCCGCTGCAAAGCTGTAGGCCAGGTAGCCGTTGACGGCCGCCACGTCTTGCGGGGTGAACGGGCGTTTGGGAATGCCAATCAGGTCAAACTCCATGGGCACCGGGTGCGTGGCCTGAAACTGGTTGATGCCATCCAGGTAGGCGCTCAGCGCTTTGCCCGCCGGGCTGTTCATGTCCACCTTGGCGATGGAGGTCTTGGCCTGTTCGCGCAGGCCCAGGGTACGAAACAGGCGGTCGCTGTCCAGCAGCTTGGGGCCCAGCACCTCGGCCAGTTCGCCATTGGCCAAGCGCCGCACCATCTCCATCTGGAACAGCCGGTCTTGCGCATGCACATAGCCCAGCGTGCGGTACATGTCGTCTTCGTTGGCCGCGTAAATATGGGGCACGCCGCGCTCGTCGTAGAGCACCGTGACTTCCGCCTTGAGCTGCTGCAGGCTCACATTGCCCTTGCGCACCGGCAGTTTGGTCTTGACATACCAGGCACCACCCACACCCCCGCCAATAAGCACCAGCAGCACCAAGGCTGCAATGGCGATGGCAATTTTCTTCATGCGACTTCCTTTTTTATTGGCGTCAGTCTAGCGCGCCCAGTGCCTCGCGCACGCCCGCCACGATCTGCGCATGCAGCGCGTAATGGGCACCTGCTGCATCAAATACATCGGGCAAGGCCTTGCGCAGCTTGTTGCTCACGGTCCAATTGCTTTGGCTCAGCGACCGGATGATGAGATCGGCCTCGTCGTTGGGCATCTCCAGCACCTGCTTGATGGCGTTACGGGCGGCGTCGTTTCGACCCAGCGCCTGCGCCTCTTGTGCCATTTCGTTCTCCACCGTCTGACGCAATACGCCGCTCAGGTAACGGGCGTGTTCGCTCAGGTCCACAAAGCGCCAGGCATGCTGGGCTTCGTCGTCTGCCAGGAACTCAAAATTCGTTACGACCCCGTCGGGGCAGGTGCGCTGTTGGCCGAAGCGGTAGTCGCCCGCATGCGCTTGCATGAACGGCCTGGAAAACACCTCCAGCACCTGGTCGTAGGCCGCACGCCCTGTGGCACTGCCCGCGATGGTGGCGGACACCGGCACCACGATATTGGCGGGCACGGCCTGGTCTGCAGCCAGCAAGTGGTTGATCAAAAATCGGTGGATGCGGCCATTGCCGTCCACCAGCGGGTGCAGGTACACAAATGCAAACGCCACCGCCGCCGCACGCACCACCGGGTCTGCGCCGCGTGTGCGCTGCTCCAGCTGTGCCAGCGCGGCCAGCATGCTGTCCACCAAGGACTCAGAAGGCGCGATGTAGTGCACCACCTGCGCCAAAAATGTGCTCTGCCCCACAAACACGGGAGAGCGCCTTACCCCCAAGCGCAACGCACGTTCGCCCAACACGGCTTTTTGCAAGGTGTTGAGGCCCTCGGGCATCAAGGGGTGCGCCATGCGCCCGCTGAACGTGCCCATGGCCGCGGCAAAGCGGCGCACGCGTTCTTGCTGGTCGCCTTCGTGCTCAATGGCAAAGCTGGCGCGCGATTCCTTGAACGTGAGCCAAGCTGCACTACGCAACAGCAGTTCGGGACCGTAGGTGTCGTCCAGTTGGCGCACACCGTCGCTCACGTTGTAGAGCCAATCGCGCCCGCGCTCCGGCCCTAGGTACACCACGGGACAGAAATCGCGTGTGCCGGGCAGGTTGTTGTTGACCCGCCAGCGCCGCACCCGGTCGGGCTTCTGGGCCGTCAGGTACAGGCCGTTGTCGATGGCGTCCGCATAGCCCACATTGGCGGCGGTATCTGGCGCATCCAGTCGCTGCCCACTCATCCATTCATAGAAAAACGCGGCGCGCCTTGCATAGCTACCGGTGGGCTCGTCGGCTATCCAGGCTTGCACTTCGGTGGCAGGCACACGGGCAAAGAGACGCGACAAAAACTCCAGATTCAGGCGCTCGTGCTTGAGCCCAAATTCAAAATGTCCCCTAAAGTTGTCGGCAGGTTGGTACCGCGCAGGCCAGGTTTGCACTTCCAGCCCCTCCACAAGCTCGCGCTGGCGTGTGGAACCCACCTGGCTGCGTGTGCGCAACGGTTGCACCAGCGCGATGCCATGCATTTCTGCCAGCCGCTGAAAGCCTAAGAGGGTAGGGGGCATCGGGTGATTTGTTTAGTGATTCTGGTATTTTGCTAGAAAAAATGAAAAATTGTGTGAAAACGCTATTAAGGCGTTTGCATTGCCGTGCCGATGGTCTGCGCCGCTGCCAAACCGCTGCGCACGGCACCTTCCAGAGTGGCGGGGTAGGGGCCTTCGATGTAGTCACCGGCGGCCAGCAAGCCGGGGGCTATGGCCTGCGGCGGGCGTTGCAGGCCAGGTGTGCAGGCAAAGGTGGCGCGCTTTTCCACGATGGTTTGCAGTGCATGCACTTCGGCGTTGCCCAGCCAGGGGGCGAGTTGGGTGCGGGCTTGGCGCAGCACCTGCTCTTGCAGAGCGTCGCGCTCGGTGCCACTGGCGCTGACCACCAGGGCCAGCAAGCCCGCCGGGCCGCCTAGTTGGCCTCGGTCAAAAACAAACTGCGCGGGAAAGTCTGGGGTGCTGTGCAGGGCCAGCATGGGGTGTGGCAAGCGGGTGGAGCCTGCTTGCACATACACCGTGGCAATGGCTTCAAACGCCAGTGCATCGGCCTGCTCTATCCACTGGCGCACGCTGTCGCTGCCGTCTTGCAGGCCTGTCAGCAACTGGAAGGCCGCCGAAGATGATGTGGCACAGACCACCGCATCAAATGGCTCGCCGTTGACCAGCCACGGCGGCGGCTCGCTTGGGCCTGTTGACTTGGATGCATTGGGAGCTGGGGCGTGAGTGCCTTGCTCCAGCGTGGCACGCTGCCCCAGCCGCACCTGTGCGCGGTGCTGCTCCAGCCAGGCTTGCGCCGCATGCGGCAGAAGCGTGGACAAATCGCTTGTGGGAATGAGCAGATTGGAGCTGCCTTTGCCGCCCATTAAGGAGTCCCGGAGCACCCGCAAAAAAACCTGTGCGCTGGCGCGATCTGCCGGGGTGTTGAGCGCGGACACACACAGCGGCTCAATCAGCGTGTGCATCACCCGCGCCGACACACCCGCGCACAGCTCCGCCACCGACAGCTCGGGCGTACAAGTAAACCCCGCCAGTTGCCAGCGCGCTGCGCTGCGCAGCAGCGACCATTTGTCCGCCAGGCTCCATCCCTGCGCACGCCACACCCCGGCGGCCACGTCCAACGGCACAGGCCAGTCCGGCAGGCACAGGCCTTGGCCATCGGGGAATTGCAGGGTGAGCGGCAGGCGCAGCAGGTGCTGCTCTGGTGCAACGCCTACGGTGCGCATCAGGTCCAGCGTGGCGGTGTAGGCACCAATCAGGATGTGCTGGCCGTTGTCCAGCGTGATGCTTGATCCATCAGGCAGAGGCGTGGGCACTGCACGGGCGCGGCCGCCCAGTTGGCGGGCGGCTTCAAACAGCGTGACCTGGTGGCCAATCCGCGTGGCCTGCACTGCCGCTGCCAGCCCGGCCCAGCCGCCACCCATGACGGCTACGCGCAAGGCGTTCACTGCCTTCACATGCGGCCCAGGGCCTGCACCTTCCAGGCCAGCCAGAGCTTGCGCACCGGCGTGAGTTTGATGCGCTGGTGCAGCACCTGGAAGTTTTCTGCCTCGATCTCACGCAGCAGCGTGCGGTAAATGCTGGCCATCATCAGCCCCGGCTTTTGCGCACGGCGGTCGGCGGCGGGCAACAGTGCCAGGGCCTGGTCGTAGAGGCCGTGCGCACGTTCGGCCTGGAAGCGCATCAAGGTGGTAAAGCGGTCGGAGTAGGTTCGCTTGAGCACCTCATGCGCCTTCACATCAAAGCGCTGCAGCTCGTTCACTGGCAGGTAGATGCGCCCGCGCATGGCGTCTTCGCCCACGTCGCGGATGATGTTGGTGAGCTGCAGCGCCTGGCCTAAGGTGTGGGCGTATTCGGTGGTAGCAGGCTCGGTCTGGCCGAAGATGCCTGCGGCCACTTCCCCCACCACACCGGCCACCAAATGGCAGTAGCGTTGCAGGTTGGGGTAGTCGAGGTAGCGGGTTTGCTCCAGGTCCATCTGGCAGCCGTCAATCACGCCCAGCAGGTGGCGGGCTTCGATGTGGTACGGGGCGCTGTGGGGCATCAGCGCTTTCATGACCGGGTGGCTGGGTTTGCCTGCGAAGGCCTGTGCTACTTCGCTTCTCCACCAGGCCAGCTTGGTGGCGGCCACGCCGGGGTCGGTCATTTCGTCTACCACGTCGTCCACTTCACGGCAGAAGGCATAGAAGGCGGTGATGGCGGCGCGGCGCGACGTGGGCAGAAACAGGAAGGCGTAATAAAAGCTGCTGCCGGAGGCGGCGGCTTTTTGCTGGACATATTGTTCAGGGGTCATGGGTTGATTGTCACATTGGCTTGGAGTTCTGCCGTCAGGGCAGCATGGCGATTTGCTCCATGTCCCCCGCCCGCTGCGCGGGCTCCTCCTCTACTTACGCAAATCGCCATGCCGCCCTGACTTTTGGGTGGCGGTGCGTCACATCCACAGCGCGCGCCACAGCATTACCGCGTAGTCGTACTTTTTGAGTGTGGGGCGTTTTTCCAGAGTGGCGTATTGCAGTTGCTCCATCTTGTCCAAGATGCGCAAGCCGCCTTGCACCACCAGGCGCAGCTCCCAGCCCGCGCGGCCTGGCACAGCGTGCACCAATGGCGCGCCTTGCAGCATGGTGGCGCGGGCGTCTTGCGCGCACTGGGCGACCATGCGGGTGATGGCGGGCGTTTGGCGAAGGGCCAGCAGGTCCGTCTCTTGCACGCCGTGTGTGGCTTGGGCTTGCTGGGTGAAGTAGAAGCGTCCGCGCGGAATGTCCACGCTGGGGTCTTGCCAGAAGTTGATGAGTTGCAACGCAGTGCAGATGGCGTCGCTTTGTTGGAGCGCGGCTGCGTCATGCACGCCATACAGGTGCAGCAGCAGGCGGCCTACCGGGTTTGCGGAGCGGCGGCAGTAGTCGCGCAACTCGGCATCGTCCGCATAGCCCGTGCGGTCGCGGGTTTTTTCTACGTCTTGCACAAAGGCGTCCAGCAGGTCGTGCAGCAGTGGCAAGGGCAGGGCGTGCTGGCGCAGTGCATTGCCTAGGGCGGTGAACACGCCTGCCCAACGCGGGTCCAGCGGGGCGGTGCTGTCTGCACACAGCGCCAACTGCGCGCGGTAGTCGGCAAGCTCGGCCAAGCGCTGTGCGGGGCTAGCGTTTCCCTCGTCGGCAATGTCGTCTGCGGTGCGGGCAAAGTGGTAGATGGCCGCGATGGGCTCGCGCAGAGGGGCCGGGCACAGCAGGGAGGCGACGGGGAAGTTTTCGTAGTGGTTGATGGCTGGCGTGGGGCTGGGGCTCTGCATAGGTTGATTTTGCCTTTGCGGTTGACAGGGTTCGGAGCGCGCTCTAAATTACTAACCCTTCGGTCAGTAAAATAACAAATCCGTCCCAATTCAACTAACCAGGTTGCCCCTATGTCCCTCAAGCCAGTCTCCCTGGGCGTGCTGCTGTTGTCAGCGCTGTGTGTTCTGTCTGCCTGCTCCAAACCGGAGCCCCAGGCGGAGCCTGTGCGTGCGGTCAAAGTTGTTACGGTGGGTGAGGGCGGTGCGCAGGCGCAGACCGAGTTTTCCGGGGAAGTGCGTGCGCGCGTGGAGTCGCGCTTGGGCTTTCGGGTGGCCGGCAAAATCATTCGCCGCCCGGTGGAACTGGGCCAGCGCGTTAAGGCTGGTGAAGTGCTTGCGCAGCTGGACCCGCAGGACTACCAGCTCTCGGTAGACGCAGCCCGCGCCCAACTGGCTGCGGCTGCCACCAACCGTGACCTGGCCGCTGCCGACTTCAAGCGCTACCAAGCCTTGCGCGAGCAAAACTTCATCAGCGGTGCCGAGCTTGAGCGCCGTGAAACCACACTCCAAGCGGCCCAGGCCCAGTTCAACCAGGCACAGGCACAGCTCTCAGGCCAGGGCAACCAGGCGCGTTACACCACGCTGGTGGCCGATGTGGCGGGCGTGGTCACCGCGGTGGAGGCCGAGGTGGGCCAGGTGGTGGCTGCGGGCACACCGGTGGTGCAGATTGCGCAAGACGGCCCGCGTGACGTGGTGTTTGCCGTGCCCGAAGACAAGGTGCAGGCCCTGCGTGTGGGCTCTGCCGCCGAGGTGAAAGCCTGGGCACAAGCGACCACGCTGCAGGGCAAGGTGCGCGAGGTAGCTGCCAGTGCCGACCCGGTTACCCGCACCTTCAGTGTCAAGGTGGCGCTGGAAGGCAAGGACGCCTTGCCGCTGGGCACCACGGTAAACGTCACCGCGTCGGCTTTTGCGGCGGGCAAGGCAGCGGTCATCAAACTGCCCACCAGCGCCTTGCTCAAAGACGGAGACAAAACATCGGTGTGGCTGCTGGACACCAAGGCCATGACGGTGGCGCTCCAACCCGTGCAAGTAGCCGCCGCTGATGGCAACGAGGTGGTGGTGTCTTCGGGCCTGCAGAGCGGCATGCAGGTGGTGACGGCGGGTGTGCACGTACTCTCGCCAGGGCAAAAAGTCATGCTGTACCAGCCGCGCCAAGCTCCTGCTGCGACGGATGCCAAGTGAGCCGCGCATGAAGCAAGAACAACCTTCCGCCGCATTCAACCTCTCTCGCTGGGCCATTGAGCACGGCCCGCTGACCCGCTACCTGATGGTGGTGCTGTTGGTGCTGGGCTTTGCTGCGTACTTCCAGCTCGGCCAGGACGAAGACCCGCCGTTTACCTTCCGCGCCATGGTGGTGCAAACCTACTGGCCCGGCGCCACCGCGCAGCAGGTGGCCGAGCAGGTCACCGACAAACTCGAAAAAACGCTGCAAGAGGTGCCCTACGCCGACAAGATCCGCAGCTATTCCAAGCCCGGTGTGTCGCAGATCACGCTGGAGCTCAAGGACTATTCCAAGGCCGCCGAGGTGCCTAACGTCTGGTACACCGTGCGCAAGAAGATCGGCGACATGCGCGCCACGCTGCCGCAGGGCGTGCAGGGGCCGTTTTTCAATGACGATTTTGGCGATGTGTATGGCGTGATCTATGCGCTCGAAGCCGATGGCTTCAACTACGCCGAACTCAAGACCTTTGCCGACCAGGCCCGCCTGGAATTGCTGCGCGTAAAAGACGTGGGCAAGGTGCAGCTCTTTGGCGAGCAGGACGAAAAGTTGTTTGTCGAAATCTCGCAAAAGCGCCTGGCCCAAATGGGGCTGGACATGAACCAGGTGCTGGCCCAGCTCAGCCAGCAAAACGCGGTGGAAAGCGCAGGCGCTGTGCAAACCCCGCTGGACGTGGTGCAGGTGCGCGTGGGCGGGCAGTTCAAGGCGCTGGACGAATTGCGCGCAATGCCCATTCGCGGTGCTTCGGGCAACCAGTTCCGGCTGGGCGACATTGCCGACATCCGCCAGGCCTATGTGGACCCTCCTGCTGTGAAAGTGCACCACCAGGGCAAGGAGGTGATTGCGCTGGGTGTGTCCATGGCTAAGGGCGGCGACATCATTGCGCTGGGCAAGGCGCTCAAGACCACCTTCACGCGCATCGAAAAGTCGCTGCCCGCAGGCATCCGCCTCGTGCAGTTGCAAGACCAGCCCGCCGCCGTGTCGGGCTCGGTGAACGAGTTTGTGCAAACGCTGATGGAGGCGGTGGCCATTGTGCTGGCAGTGAGCTTTCTGGCGCTGGGCATGCACAAGCGGCCGGGCCAGCACCCGCTGTGGCGCAGCTATTACCTGGACGTGCGCCCAGGCCTGGTGGTGGGCATCACCATTCCGCTGGTGCTGGCGCTCACGTTTTTGGCCATGCATTACTTCGACATTGGCCTGCACAAAATCTCACTGGGCTCGCTCATCATCGCGCTGGGTCTCTTGGTGGACGACGCCATCATCGCGGTGGAAATGATGGTGCGCAAAATGGAGGAGGGCTACGACAAGGTGCGCGCCGCCACCTTTGCCTACGAGGTCACGGCCATGCCCATGCTGACTGGCACGCTGATTACCGCGGCAGGCTTTTTGCCCATTGGGATTGCCAAGTCAATGACCGGGGAATACACCTTTGCCATCTTTGCAGTCACGGTGCTGGCGCTGCTGTTGAGTTGGATCGTGTCGGTGTACTTTGTGCCCTACCTGGGCACGGTGCTGCTCAAGATCAAACCGCACCAGTTCCACCCCGGCGATGCGCAGGCTGGTTCTGCCAACCCGCATGAGCACTTTGATACGCCCTTCTACAAAGGCTTCAGGCGCGTGCTCAATGCCTGCTTGAAACACCGCTGGCTCACCATTGGCGGTGCGGCTTTGGTGTTTGCGCTGGGGCTGGCGGGCATGGGCCAGGTGCAGCAGCAGTTCTTTCCCGACTCATCGCGCCCTGAAATTCTGGTGGACGCCTGGCTGCCCGAAGGTGCTTCGTTTGCTGCCAATGAGGACGTGGCAAAACGCATTGAAGCGCGGCTGATGGAGCTCGACGGTGTGGGCAGTGTGTCCACCTGGATTGGCTCAGGCGTGCCGCGCTTTTATCTGCCGCTGAACCAGGTGTTTCCGCAAACCAATGTGTCGCAGTTCATGCTGGTGTCCCAGAACCTGGCCAAGCGCTCCGACATCATGGCCCGCCTGCCCACGCTGATAGCGCAAGAGTTCCCTGAGGTGCGTGTGCGCATCCAGCTCTTGCCCAGTGGCCCGCCGGTGGAATACCCGGTGCAATTCCGCGTGGCAGGGCCAGACCCCGCTGTGTTGCGCAGCTACGCCGACACGGTCAAAGCCGCCATGCGCAGCAGCCCGCATACGCGCGGCGTGAACGACAACTGGCACGAATCCATCAAGGTCATGCGCCTGGACGTGGACCAGGCCAAGGCCCGCGCGCTGGGTGTCAGCAGCCAGTCCATTGCTCAGGCCTCGCGCAGCGTCTTCAGCGGCAGCACCATTGGCCAATACCAAGAGGGCGATAAGCTCATCGACATCGTGCTGCGCCAGCCCTTGCGCGAACGCGACGCCATGACCGACATAGGCAACGCCTACGTGCCCACGGCCTCGGGCAAAGCTATCCCGCTCACGCAAATTGCCAAACCGGTGTTTGCCTGGGAGCCGGGCGTGATGTGGCGCGAAAACCGCGACTACGCCATTACCGTGCAGTCCGATGTGAGCGATGGCATGCAGGGCGCCACGGTGAGTGCAGAACTGCTGCCAGCGTTGCAAAAAATCAGCGCCCAATGGCCGCTGGGCTACCGGCTGGAAGTGGCTGGCGCGGTGGAGAAAAGCGCGCAAGGCTCGGACTCGATTGCCGCAGGCGTGCCAATCATGCTGTTCATCACCTTCACGCTCTTGATGCTGCAACTGCACAGCTTCAGCCGCGCCATGCTGGTGTTTTTGACTGGGCCGTTTGGCATCTCGGGTGTGGCGGCCGCGCTGCTGCTGTTTAACCGGCCTTTTGGCTTTGTGGCCCTGCTGGGCGTGATTGCGCTCATGGGCATGATCCAGCGCAACTCGGTCATCTTGATCGACCAGATCGAGCAAGACCGCGCCGCCGGTGTGCCCGCCTGGGACGCCATTGTGGAATCCGCCGTGCGCCGCCTGCGCCCCATCGTGCTCACCGCCGCCGCCGCCGTGCTGGCCATGATCCCGCTCTCTCGCTCGGTGTTCTGGGGCCCCATGGCCATCGCCATCATGGGCGGTTTGATCGTGGCCACGGTGCTTACGCTGCTGGCTTTGCCTGCGATGTATGCGGCGTGGTTTAGGGTTCAAAAAGATGATGAATTGGCATAATATGCCAATGCTTTGAGCCAAGGAGATAGCCATGCCGACCCGCAATATTGTGTTGACCAATCACCAAGCCACTTTTGTTGAAGGCCTGGTAAACAGTGGCCGCTACCAAAACGCTAGCGAAGTTTTGCGCGAGGGTTTGCGTCTTGTGGAGCAACGCGAGGCGGAAGACACACTGCGCTTGCAAGCGTTAAAGGCGGCCGTGCAGGTGGGCATCGATGACATGGAGGCAGGCCGCTACCAAACTTTTGATTCCGCTCAGTCTTTACGGAACCATCTGCAGTCATTGGCAGCCAAGGCCACCGAGGCATGAGCCAAGTTTGGCGTGTTCGACTGGCGCAGCAGGCCGAATTGGACTTTGTTGGCGTCTTGCAATGGACAGCAGAACATTTCGGAGGACTCCAAACAAACCGCTACGCAGAGACAGTGACTTTGTCTATCGAGGCCCTGACGGCCGGTCCGGGAATTGTCGGCGTCAAAGCAAGGGATGACTTGGCACCGGGTATCAAAACCCTGCACGTAGCCCAGCACGGTCGCAAAGGAAGGCACTTCGTGGTTTTTAGAGAAGCAGAAGGCCAGATCATCGAAGTGCTCCGATTGCTCCACGACAGCATGGATCTGTCGTTACACCGGTTAAACTAGCAGGCTTACCAATTCACTCGAATACTGTGCGCGGGTGGCGAAATTGGTAGACGCACCAGGTTTAGGTCCTGACGCTGGCAACAGTGTGGGGGTTCGAGTCCCCCCCCGCGCACCACCCTTAAATGGCTTAAATCCCAATGAAATCGAGGATTTAGGCCATTTTTATTTCCACTCCCGATTAGCGTTTGTACGTACAATTGGCGTACAGTCTGTGTGTGTCGATTTTTGACTTTGGAGGTTCGTATGCAAACCAGTCGTGGTGTGTCCGCTAATACCCGCGGTGCGCGCCTGGAAGCGCGCATCAGCACGGAGCAAAAGGCGCTGTTTCAGCAGGCCGCCATGCTGTCTGCGCGCACGCTGAGCGAGTTTGTCGTGGCCAGCGCACAAGAAGCCGCTACCCGGATCATCCAAACCCATGAAGCCATTGCCCTGACACGGGATGAGCAAATCCGCTTTGTGTCTGCGTTGCTGACGCCACCCGCACCCAATGACCGGCTGCGTGATGCGGCACGTCAATACCGCGCACAGACCGGGGTGTGACTCGCTTGACCCCCGTTGCATGGAACGTCGAGCCACTACAAAAGAGTCATGACCGTGCAGCGTTCAGTTGCGGATACGCGGCCTTAGACCGCTATTTGCAGCAGCAGGCTCGGCAGGATGCCGAAGCCCAAGTCGCCGCTGTATTTGTGGCGGTGACCCCACCAGACTCCAAGGTGTTGGGGTATTACAGCCTGTCGGCATCCAGCATTAACGCCGTCGATTTGCCGTCCGATTTGGCCAAGAAGCTGCCACGCTATCCGCATCTGCCGGTGACCTTGCTTGGACGTTTGGCTATCGATCAGCTACGTAAAGGGCAGGGTTTGGGGCAGTTTTTGTTGTTGGATGCCCTCTACCGTAGCCTGCAAGCTGCGGCAGCCATCGCCGCTATGGCTGTGGTGGTGGACGCCAAGGATGCAACTGCTGCGGCCTTTTATGAGCGGTACGGCTTTATGCCGCTATCTGCGTCCGAGGGCAGGATGTTTCTGCCAATGAAGACGGTTGCTGCATTGTTTTGAAGACTGCTTCCGCGGCCGCACGATGCACCTGGCCTTGTGCGGCCATATCGTCGACGGGCCTTAGTTCACCTGCTTCCCACACTTGCAGAATCTCCAGCTCTTCTTCATCGTATTTGGTGGGCTTTTCCATAGTTGATACCTTTGACGCTCAAATGCATTCGGTATGGCAGGTTATTTCAAGCAGCCACTAAAGAGACATTCGCCTGGAGTTCATCCCACGGTGCGGTTAGCTTGCGCCCATTGCGCACCAGCAGGCCTGCCGACTCCAGCACGGCAACGTCTTGGTGAACATTCTTGTAGTCCCGGCCCAGTGCTTGGGCTAGCTCGCGAACATTGCTTGCACCATGTTGACGCACATGCTTCAACATTTCCAGGCGCCGGGGGGATAAGGTGTCCAACATGGTTTGCACGTTGAGAAAAGTGACATGCGTTTCCTGAACCTGTTCGCCAGCCACAGCCTTGTTCCAAGCCCCAGCAAAACGCTTACCCATGTCGTCCAGGCTGCCCACATTTATTTGCGCTTTATTCGTCGAGTTCATTTCGAATCCTTTCTACATCCGCCAAAAAGTCCGCCACCATCGTTTCCACATTGACAAATTTGTAGCGGGTTTCCACTTGTCGAAGATGTTTGTGGTCACCCTTACCACTTTCATTGTCATAGCCCACGAGGCGCCCGTCTTTGTCGCCGTAAAACAGGCTGTATTTGAGCCCGTGAGGTCGCTCTTGTGATGGTTGGGGCAATTGCCAAATGGTCATTTGGACTATGGTTCCGTCAGCAAAAACTGTTTTGTCGTAAAAAATCCTGATCGCCTTCATGTGTTGAATTTAGTTCTCATGAAGAATGGTGTCAAGAACCATAAGACTATGTCTATCTCTTTGCATGGTGCACCGCATCAAACCCCACGCCATGCGCCTACAATACGGGTCAGTCTCGGACTAAGGGAGGTCCGGATGCTCGTCTTGGGCCCACCAGAAGGCCTGTCACACACCTAAAGGTTCCAAGTTGCAATTGAGTCACTCCAAACCAGTCACAGCCGGTGCCCGTTTTGGCGCTTACGCCCCTCGTTTTTCCCGTCTGCGGTCTGCGCTTGTTGTGGCGCTGCTGCTGGTGCAGGCGCCGTTTACGTTTGCCCAATCCACAGCCGCCGCCAATGCCCGTTTTGCAGACCAAGCCGCTGCGGCAGAGGGCATGGCCGCTACGGCATTGCCTCAGGCCAATGCGGGCCAGTTGCCTGGCAAAACGTTGACAAAGCCACTTGGTGACGCACAAGACGCCACTGCTGACGACACCAAAACCACCGACACCAAACCCCGCGTGCTGCGTCCGCAGCCGCCCAGCCAGTTCCAGCGCTTTGTGCAGGAGTCCACTGGCCGCCTGTTGCCCATTTTTGGCGCGGAGCTGTTTGAGACCGCCCAGGGCTACACCCCGGACGCTGCGCTGCCTGCGCCCGCTGAATACCTGCTTGGCCCGGGCGATGAAGTGCGCGTGCAAATATGGGGTGCGGTGGACTACAGCGGCGGCCACACGCTGGACCGCAATGGCCAGATCAGCCTGCCCAAAGTCGGCACCTTCTCCTTGGCAGGTGTGCCCGTGCGTGACCTGGAAGCCGTGTTGCGCGGCCAGGTGGGCAAGGTGTTTACCAACTTCAGCGTCAACGCCAACCTGGGCCGTCTGCGCAGTATCCAAGTGTATGTGGTGGGCCAGGCGCGCATGCCCGGCACCTACAAGCTATCCAGCATGAGCACCGTGGTCAACGCGCTGTTTGCCAGCGGTGGCCCCACGGCCAATGGCTCCATGCGCAATGTGCAGCTCACCCGCGCCGGCAAGATTGTGTCCACGCTGGACCTGTACGACTTTATTTCCCGTGGCGACAAAGGCCGCGATATGCCGCTGCAAAGTGGTGACGTGGTGGTGGTCCCCCCCGCAGGTGCCCGCGTGGCCCTGACCGGCGCACTGGACCAGGCCGCCATTTATGAAATCAAGCCCGCCAACACCGTGGGCGACGTGCTGGCCTTGAGCGGCGGCGTGCCCGCCCTGGCCAAGGCCCAAAAAGCCCTGTTGGAGCGCATCCAGGCCGACAAAACCACCGCTCGCGAAGTGCAGGAAATTGCCCTCAACGCCGCAGGCCTCAAAACCCCCATGCGCGATGGCGACGTGCTCACCATGCTGCCCATCAGCCAAGCCTTTGGCAACGCCGTCACCCTGCAAGGCACCGTGGCCGAGCCGCTGCGCTACCGCTGGTTTGAGGGTATGCGGGTGCTGGACCTCATCCCCGACCGCGAAGCCTTGGTCACCCCCGAGTACTACAAGCGCAAAAACAGCCTGGTGCAAGGCTCGGTGCTGCCCTTGGCCGGGACCAACGCCTCCGCAGATGCCAAAGCATCCGCCTTCGGCAGCGACTCCACCACCACCGCTGGCAGCAAAATCACCACCCGCGTCAAAAACCTGGCCGACCAAATCAACTGGGAATACGCCGTCATTGAGCGCCTGGACGCCCAAAGCCTCACCACCCGCCTAGTGCCCTTCAACCTGGGCAAAGCCGTGCTGGAAAAAGACCCCGCCAACAACTTGGCGCTGCTGCCCGGCGACGTGGTCACCATCATGAGCCAGAACGACCTGCGCCTGCCCCAAGAGCGCCAGAACCGCATGGTGCGCATTGAAGGCGAAGTGGCCGCCCCCGGCGTGTACCAAACCCTGCCCGGCGAAACCCTGCCGCAACTGCTGCGCCGCCTGGGTGGCCTGACCGCGCAAGCCTATGTGTTTGGCATCGAGTTCAGCCGCGAGTCGGTGCGCCAGCGCCAGCAAGAAAACCTGGACGCCCTCATCCGCCGCCTGGAAGCCCAAGCCCAAAGCCAGGCCACCAATGTGGCGTCCAACGCCAAGGCCGAAAACCAGGCCCAGGCCCAAGCCCTGCTGGCGCAACAGCAAGCCCAAGTCAAAGGCCAAATCGACCGCCTGCGTGCCATGCGCAGCAACGGCCGCATGGCACTGGAGTTGGACCCCGCTGGCAAAGAACTGGCCGCCTTGCCCCCCATCGGGCTGGAAGACGGCGACCGCATCCTGGTGCCCTCGGTGCCCAGCTTTGTGGCCGCCTATGGCTCGGTCAACAACGAAAACGTGTTCTTGTACAAACCTGGCAAAACGGTGTCTGACGTGATCCGCTCCGCAGGCCTTACCGAAGACGCCGAGCCCGGCCAGGCCTTTGTGCTGCGCGCCGACGGCAGCATCGTGGCCCGTCGCGACCGCAGCGGTGTTTTTGGTGGCAACTTTGAGTCGCTAGCCCTTATGCCCGGAGACACCGTGGTGGTGCCCGCCCAGCTAGACCGCGAGAGCAGCTACAACTTCACCGTGCGCGCCCTGAAGGACTGGACCCAAATCCTCTCCAACTTTGGCCTGGGCATGGCCGCCTTCAAAACCCTCAACTAAGCCGACACAGACATGAACGAGAACACCTCTGTACCCGTTGGCGAAGACGACGACGAAATCAGCCTGCTGGACCTGCTGCAGGTGGTGGTGGAAAACCTGCGCCTGCTGGTGCTGGGCCCGCTGCTGGTTGGCCTGGCGGCACTGGGCATTACCTTTGCTATCACCCCCACCTTTACCGCCACCACCAAATTCATGCCGCCGCAGCAGCAAGCCAGCGGCGCGGCTTCCTTGCTGCAGTCTCTGGGCGCATTGGGCGGCTTGGCCGGTGCCGCCAGTGGCATCAAAAGCCCTGCGGACCAGTACGTGGCCTTCTTGAAGAGCCGCAGCGTGCAAGACGCCCTGATTGACCGCTTCAAGCTCACCGAGCGCTACGAGCAAAAGCTCAAGGATGACACACGCAGAGAGCTGGAAACCCTTGCCCGCGCCAGCAGCGGTAAAGACGGCCTCATCACCATTGAGGTGGACGACAAAGAGCCCCAGTTTGCAGCCGACCTAGCCAACGCCCATGTGGAAGAACTGGGCAACCTGCTCAAGCGCCTGGCTGTTACCGAAGCCCAGCAGCGCCGTGTGTTCTTCGAGAAGCAATTGGCCGCCGCCAAAGACAACCTGGCCAAAGCTGAAGTGGCCCTCAAGGCCAGCGGCGTAAATGGTGACGTGCTCAAGGCCGACCCGAAGGCCGCAGTGGAAGGCCTGGCCCGCCTCAAGGCCAGCATCACCGCCCAAGAAATCAAGCTGGCCAGCATGCGCGGCTATCTGTCCGAGTCCGCACCTGACTTCAAACAAGCCCAAACCGAGCTGGGCGCCATGCGCGCCCAGCTTGCCCGCGTGGAAGAGCAGCAGCCCGCAAACACAGTCGGTGCTGCGGACTACATCAGCAAGTACCGCGAATACAAGTACCAAGAAACCCTGTTTGAGCTGTTTGCCAAGCAATACGAAATTGCCCGTGTGGACGAAAGCCGTGAGGGCGCGGTGATCCAGGTGGTGGATGCGGCGCAAGCGCCTGAGCGCAAGAGTAAGCCCAAGAAAGGGATGATCGCCGCAGTAGCAACGCTGGCTGCTGGCTTCGCACTGCTGCTGTTCGTGTTTGTGCGCCATGCGCTGCTCAATGCTTCGGCCGACCCGGAAACAGACCAGAAGCTCAGCTCGCTGCGTAACGCCTGGGGCAGGGCGCTTGGTAGGAGCAATAGATAGTGGGTTTTAGCAGGCCCATCGGCCATTGACGCCTGTCATTGCAATTTCACACGATCGTAATAAAGTCTGCCAATAGAGCGGAAAAGGGGAAGATTAAATATGAACTTTGCAGGGTACTTTGACCCTCACGTACTTGCAGCGATTGTCGCCGCTGTTGTGACGTTTGGTATGGCCCTTACTTTGGTGCTCACTCAAAGTATGCATGGGCATCTCAGCACGGATACCTTGATTGGTGTCCAAAAATTTCATACCAAGCCCACCCCGCGAATCGGTGGGGTAGCGCTTGGGAGCGGCCTAATCGCTGCCTACCTTGCTTCTGATCAGACTGTGCGCGAGATCTTGCAGCCTATGCTGCTGGCTGGTGTTCCCGCATTTGCGGCTGGGACGGTTGAAGACGTTACTAAACGAGTAGGCGTATTGCCGCGGCTTTTAGCCACCATGCTTAGTGGTGTGGTCGCATGGTCGCTCACGGGTGTTGCAATGCGCAATACGGGTGTTGGGGCACTCGACTGGGTACTGGCATTTACCCCCGTGGCGGTACTATTTACTGCGTTTGCCGTAGGTGGAGTTGCCAATGCGGTCAATATCATTGACGGTTTCAATGGCCTGGCATCTGGCGCAGTGGCAATCATGTTCGCGGGTTTGGGTTTGATTGCGCTCAAAGTTGGAGACAACTCCTTGGCCTCCATTTGCTTTGTTTTTGCAGCGGCTATGGTTGGATTTGGTGCCATCAACTGGCCTTTGGGTCATATATTTTTGGGCGATGGAGGTGCGTACCTCATTGGATTTTTGCTAGGTTGGGTTGCGGTATTGCTACCTATGCGCAATCCCAATGTGACCGCTTGGGCCACTCTTTTGGCCTGTGCTTATCCGGTCTTGGAAGTAGCGTTTTCATATCGGCGCAAATCAAAGCGTGAAGGGCACCATCCAGGTCAACCTGATAAGGTTCATTTGCATATGCTGATGTACCGGCGTCTTTCACGTAAGGCGTATCCACAGGCAAGTCGGACCTTGCAAAATGGATTGACCAGCCCGTTTGCGTGGTGTTATGCGGCATTCCCGGCGTTTTGGGCGGTAGTCTTTTTTGACAATGTCTGGATGTTGGCCCTGGGGTTCATCTCCGCTGCCAGTGTCTACTGGGCCATCTATCAGCGCTTGACCCAATTTAAATGGTGCTTTGAGCCGTCGACGATGCATCCGACGCATTCACCCAAAGCGGCTGGTGGTGGTGCTTCGTGAACATTCTTCTCACTGGTGGCGCCGGTTATATCGGTAGCCACGCAGCTGTCGTATTGACGCAGGCCGGACACGAAGTCATTCTTTATGACAACCTCTGTAATAGTGACGTAACGGTTGTAATCCGGTTGGAACGAATACTTCAGCGAAAGCTGGTACTTGTTGAAGGTGATATTCGCGACACTGCCCTCCTTGAACAAACACTCCAAGCAAACAAGATTAACGCGGTTGTTCACTTTGCAGGACTCAAAGCGGTCGGGGAGTCGGTGCAAAAGCCCATTGCGTATTATGAAAACAATGTTCAGGGGACTATAAGCCTTTTGAAGGCGATGCAGCGGGCTGAAATTAAGACGTTGGTTTTTAGCTCCAGTGCCACGGTTTACGGGGATCCGCAATACTTGCCTATTGATGAGGTACATCCTACTTCCGTAACGAATCCCTACGGACGCAGCAAGCTGCATATTGAGGAGATCCTCGCGGATGTGGCCAAGTCCGATCCGACTTGGAGAATTGCCTGCTTACGGTACTTCAACCCTGTAGGTGCCCATGAATCGGGATTGATCGGTGAGGATCCCAAGGGCATCCCCAATAACCTGATGCCCTTTGTTGCACGTGTTGCGGCAGGTGTTTTGCCTGAACTCAGCATTTTCGGAAATGACTACCCGACACCCGACGGCACTGGTGTGCGCGACTATATCCACGTCATGGACCTGGCAGAAGGACACCTTGCGGCCGTTGAGTATCTGAAAACGACAAGTGGCTGGCACGCGATAAATTTAGGCACTGGCCAGGGTAGTAGCGTCATGGACATGATTCGCACTTTTGAGCGTGCCAGTGGTAAGGCTGTACCTTTTAAGGTCGTCGCCCGGCGGGCGGGTGACATTGCCAGCTGTTATGCGCAGGCTGAAAAAGCAACGTCACTCTTGCGTTGGAAGGCTCGTCGTAGCCTTGAAGACATGTGCAGCAGCACCTGGAATTTCCAAAAAGACATAACGAGATGAGTTTTTCAAAGAGTTTGTAGCGGTTCATTCACCGAGCACAACGTAATGGACATCAGTGTTCCTACCAATAAACCTCGTAACTTGCTGCTACCGAACTGGGCCAGTTCAACCGGGCTCGATTGCCTAACTTTTTCGCCGAAAACAAGGGCTATCTGTATAACGTTTCAAAAGTAGATTTTTCAAACTCGGCATTCAACGCATCCCAAGTGTGGTGCGAGTTAACATAGCGCATGCCAGCTTCGCCGATGCTTTGGCGCCAATCAGGCGAAACCAACAAATTCACAATTGATTGAACAAACTCATCAGCAGTTTCAGCCAAAATAACATCTTGCGTTGGTTTAGCAGCTATATCACCCAAGCCAAGAATTGTGGTAACCACAGGCACGCCGCAAGCCATCGCCTCTAGTATTTTGAATTGCATGCCCGAGCCAGATTGCATTGGTGCAATCGACAGCCACGCAGCATTAATAACCGCAGCAAGAGATGACACGCGTCCAGTGACAGTAATTGCTTCATCAGTGCGCAGAGCTAATACTTCAGCTTTTGGGTTACTACCTGCAACTACCCAACGAACCTTAGGCACCGCCAACTTTAGTTTTTTCCAGCACTGTTCATAGAACCAAATCACAGCATCTACATTAGGTTGGTAATTCATATTGCCAGTGAAGACAATTCTAGGCTCCAAACCGCAATTTGATTGCTTATAAAATTCAAGTCCATTGATTCCAAGCGGTAGGGCTTTAACTCTTTCGTGACCTATAAATTTCTGATCAACCTTCGATACCACAAAAGAAAGCGTAGCCTGCTGCGCCACGTTAAATTCATAGTTACTGACGCGTTTGCATTCGATGTTGAAAGCTACCCTTTTTAAGCCACGCTCTAAAGCAATCCGACGTGAAAAATTAAGTCCTATTGAATCAACCATGTCCACAAACAATGGCAGCCCAGTAGAGGGAAGATTCACGAGGGACCGAATCATCACGGCATACACCGCAACTGGCTTGAACACTGATAATTCATGCGCAATAGCGCGTTTGTAAGGAGCAGATTGAAATAAAGCACACTGAAACGGAAGCAGCGAGTTATACATGGCAGTCAGTAAATTAAAGCCTGCAATAAACCTGTTCCACTTAACAAGTTTCACAGATATCCCTAGTGCTTCAAGCTTGGCGATTGCATCAGCATCTGCATCCGGCGAACCAAAGCAAATAAGTTTTATGGTGTGTTTACGGGACAGGTAACTTAATCGATGAAACGATAAAACCTGGTCACCCTTTTTGCCGTCTTCTGGAACACGCACACTAACTGCCAAAATATTCATAGACGTTGCTCATCCATACATTCACGATAAACCGCGATTGTTTTGCGTGCAGTTTCAGCCCACGTGAACTGCTTCGCACGTTCATATCCACGGGCAACTAATTCTTGTCGCAGTTCAGGTTTACGAATAAGCTGCAGTAATGCGGCTTCCATTGCACTCACATTCAATGGATCAAAATACAAAGCGGCATCGCCACCCACCTCAGGTATGGACGTCACACTGGAAGCCATTACAGGGCAGCCTGATGAAAATGCCTCAAGTATTGGGATACCAAATCCCTCATAAAGTGACGGATAGGCAAACACGGTGGCTTTGTGATATAGAATTGAAAGATCTTCAATAGTGACAAATTTCAAAAATTTTACTTTATGCTCTGCCCCCGCGGCCCTCACAATTTCAAAAGACGCACTCTTTTCCCAATTGGAATAACCGCTAATAACGAGATTCTCTGAAATTGCACCATCTTTCAGCAAATTTAGATAGGCTTGTACAAAACGAAGAGTATTCTTTCTTGGATCTTCTGCACCCAAACACAAAATATATGGGTTATTTACTACTTCTCTAATAGGAATTAGTATACTTTGAGCCACACTTTGGGCATCAAGAAAAATTGGATCGCAAGAAAGGTGTGTAACACAAACCTTATTCATAGCTACTCCAGAGACCAATTGCGTAATGTCCTTACGAGAAAAATCAGAGATGGTGATAATTTTATTGGCTTTTCGTGCTACAAACGGAACTGAAAACGCACGATAAAGTCGTCCCCAAGCTTGATACCGGGTAGTTGGCTTAGGAACAAACTCCCCTGTTTGCAGAAACATAACGTCCATAACGGATAGGATCAATTGCACTGATGAAGGAAGAAAGAAAGGTGCAGTGTTACCTAAACAATGCAGCAAATCTAACTTATCTTGCTTTGCCGCAATAGGTAACGCAAAATTTTCCCAAAGCGGATAGCTCAATGGCCATAACTGTCGTACTCGAACATTAGACAATTTTGATAAAATTCCTTCAATGTCCGGCTCAGCAATGTAAAGCACAAAATCAATGGCGCTATCCAGTCTCACCATTTCGTTGACCAAATTTAAAGAGTAGTTGCCGATACCACGTCGTGGCTGATGTGTAATAAATCGAGCATCAATGCCAACCCTGAACTTGTTTGAGTTTTTGATAGCGCTCTTCATAGCTTGAGAAATGGCAAAAGTCGTCGAACAAAAAGCGCCGAGTAAGTAAAGAGCATTCTGCTTGGCATGGCAACTATGCCATGCATCGAACGAATATTATATATTTCTGTAAATGAAAGCCATAAATTACTAAGTTTTGAGCTAAAGCCATCTGCATTAAATATAACAAAAGCACCTTCGATTTTCTTTACTTCGGCTAGATATGAAATTTTCAACATTAAATCATAATCCGCGTGTATTTTATACAAATTGGAAAATTTACCAACCCTCAATATAAATTCACTCTTGATGAATGCTGTTTGATGATGTATAAAGGCGCCACCTCTATATTTTTCCATGAATTCTTGATAATCAGGATATTTCTTCAGAACTACCTTTGAATTTCTAAGTATAAATAAATCGGCATACGCAATGCCAACTTCTTTCGGTAAAGTATTAAGCAGTTTATGCGCACGCAGCAATGAATCTGAATCTGCTAGTTGATCATCAGATCCAACCACAAGAACCCATTTGCCAGAAACGTGTTCAAGTGCACTATTCAACGCTTCATATATTCCATTGTCTTTGCTTGATTTGTACCATGTCAAATTTCGAATTCCTCCATTAGAAATATATTCTAAAGTTCCATCGGTAGAGCCGCCGTCACTTATTAATACCTCATAGTCCAAAAAGCTTTGTGAGTTAAGACTGATTGATAGATTTCTCAAGTTTTTTTCATCATTAAATGATGCTACAACAATTGAATAAAAAGACATTTTATATTTTTTTATAAATTATTATTCTAAGGGGAATTATTATAAAAATAAATATTACTATGGATGCCCACAAAGCTTTAGCGAATGACAAACCATCCGTTGCAAGAGTGTAGACTGAATTCATATAAATTGTAATAAAAATAATTTTGTATTCAATTTTCTTTATAGATAGTAAACTATTTCTTGTTTTTGCTATGACCAAGGCGACTATCGTTGCATATATTGGAACCGCTGCTCCAAAAAGAACATATCCTTCTAAAATAAAAGTGGGGTTTATGCCGTTGCCTGAGAGGTCGCCTGTCTGATACTCATGAAGGGCGGGGCCAATGGACGCATCGAAAGCTGGGTAACCAATTGGTTTTAAAAAGGAATGAAAAAAATAAGTAAATTCATTAACTTTGTAACTACTTAAAAATTCATTAAACTCTGGCGAGTTAAAAACAAAATAGGGCGTTGTCCATTGTGAAAAGACGAAGTCTATCATGATTATTATTATATTATAATCAATGTTTTTGCTATCTGATGTCGCAGATGTATTGAGAAAAACCCATATTGCCCACGCACCCGATGCTGTAAGCGATAGAAATATGTTTCTCCTATTTAAGAATATTAATTCTTTTTTGTTGGTTGTAAGAGATCGAACTCCATCGGCAAAAAATATTATTACACCGGCGATAAATAATGAAGACTTTTTTCCGCCTGAAATTAGTAGTAAAATGCTTATCACAAGAGCGCAATAAGATAATATTCTTAACTTTGTTTTTCTAATAAAGGGAAGTATGAATGCTAAAATAAAAAGCTCGCCGCTCCCTAGTCCTGACAATAATGATGTGGATATTTTATTTGATTCATTGAATTCAATGCTTGCATCGCTTCCACCAGCTGAGAAGATTGGCAGTGGGCCTGTGGATGTAAAAACGAGCGCAATCTTCAATAACAAAAATGCATAAGCTACTGTGATTAAAAATTTGACCTGCTTATCCGATACTATGGCCTTCTCTGGTTTAATATTTTTTGAAGAGAAATAAAATGTCAATACAAAAAGCAGAACTGATAGAAAATATATTCCAGCTCTGAAGTTGAAGGTGTAGGTCAGTAAAATAATTAAAGTTGCAGTTAATAATGTCGACATCCTCATAACCAAAAATACGGCTAGTGGATCGAAAATATTTACTATTTTTTTTCTAAATAAATATAAATAAATTCCAGAGAAAAATAATGACCAAATTCCAATACTCAGAGGAATGGAGTTGTTTGACATGATGTTTTGATTAAGCAATCATGTTTTCAATAACTTGTTTATTTGAAATATTCGGAGCCCAATGAAGTCGTTCCCTTGCTTTAGTCGGATTAGCGCGACTCTCCAAAATATCCGTAGGTCTAAATAATGACTGATCTTGCACTACGTATTTTTTCCAGTCTAATCCTAGTACCTTGAAAGTATGCGCTACAAATTCTTCAAGGGTAATTGTCACCCCTGTTGCAATAACAAAATCCTCCGGTTCGTTCAATTGCAACATTCGCCACATGGCATCCACATATTCTGGTGCCCAGCCCCAATCCCGCGATATGTCTAGTCGGCCCAGCGTTAACGTTTCACCAGATCCGGCTACAATGCGCTTGGCCGTTTGAACTATTTTTTGCGTTACAAAGCGTGTGGGTCTTAGTGACGACTCGTGGTTAAACAGTAGTCCGGTGCAGGCATACAAGCCGTAGGCTTCACGATAGTTGTCTACCAGCCAAAACGCAGAGGCTTTTGCCACGGCGTAGGGGCTGCGTGGGTTAAAGGGTGTTTTTTCATTAGCAGGTTGGCCTTTTGTATCCCCAAAGCATTCGCTAGATCCCGCGTGATAAAGTCGAATTTGCTTGTCAAACATTCTGCACGCTTCTAACAAATTCAATGTTCCATTCACGATACTTTGAATGGTTTCTGTTGGTAGTTCAAAAGACAGTCCAACGGACGATTGGCCGGCAAGATAGTAAATTTCATCCGGGTCGCTTTGTTTGATTGCCGTGAACACACTGCGAAAGTCCTCTGGCACCATCGATATCAATTTGACTTGATCTCGAATGCTTAAGCGTTGCAAGTTGCCGAAGCTAGAGCCCTGTGCATCGCGCGAAGTGCCCCAAACCGTGTAGCCTTTACTTAATAAAAGTTGGGCTAGGTAGGAGCCATCTTGTCCACTGATGCCACAAATGAGTGCTGTTTTCATTTTTTCGCTCTGCCGTAAGTGTCTTCAAACCGCACAATGTCGTCCTCGCCTAAATAGCTTCCCGATTGCACTTCAATAATCTCTAAAGGGATTACACCTGGGTTTGCCAAGCGGTGCGTTTCACCTAGAGGTATATAGATGGACTGGTTTTCAGTTAGCAAAGTAACCTTACTACCGCAAGTCACCTCTGCCGTTCCTGAAACCACAATCCAGTGTTCAGCGCGGTGGTGATGCATTTGCAGACTGAGTGTAGCTTTAGCCTTAACCTGAATACGCTTGACTTTAAATCGATGATCTTCGTCAATACTGTCATACCAGCCCCAAGGGCGGTGCACCTTTCGATGCAGGGTGAGTTCTTCGCGGTTTTGCTGGGTCAACTGGTTCATCAGCTTTTTAACGCATTGGCTTTGGCTGCGGTCGGCTACCAGCACAGCATCTGCTGTTTCAACGATGATCAGGTCATTTACGCCAACAGTACCTACCAAGCGGGAACTGGCGTGGATAAGCGTGTTGCTGGTGTCTTCCATCAGCGTGTCGCCGCTAGTGACGTTGCCGTTGGCATCTTGCTGGCCAACCTGCCAAACGGCATCCCAGGCGCCAAGGTCGTTCCAGCCAGCGGCTAAAGGCACCATGTGGACGGCATATTGAGATCCGGGGCATTGCTCCATCACGGCGTGGTCAACCGATTCGCTTGGGATACTTGCAAAGAAAGCTACGTCTGGGCGTACAAAGGGCGCGTCACTGGATTTGCCAGCCCACGCCGAATCGGTGGCCTTGGCTATGTCGGGCCTGAACTGCGCTATCGCTTTAAGCCAGGTACTGGCTTTCACTACGAACATGCCACTGTTCCAAGCGTAGTCGCCACTGGCCAGATAACTGATGGCAGTTTGCAGATCGGGCTTTTCTGCAAATTGTGCCACGCTGTATTCGCCATTCGACCCTGCCGAACCGGTGCGTTGGATGTAACCAAACCCGGTTTTAGGGCCGGTAGGTGGAACCCCTAAAACAACGATGTCACCAGAAGCCGCTGCACGCACGCTGCGCTGCAGTGCGGCGGTAAAGGCAGGGCCGTCAGTCACAGTTTGATCGGCAGGGGTAACCACCAAAATGGGGTCTTGTCCAGTGGCGGTGGCTTGCAGTGATGCAAGCGTTAATGCCGGTGCGGTGTTGCGCCCCACTGGCTCTAGCAGCACTGTGGCGGTGATGTGTTTTAGTTCGCGTAATTGGTCTAGCGCCAAAAAACGGTGTTCTTCATTGGTAACGACTAGCGTCTCACCCACGCTGATGTCAGCGCAAACCAGGCTATTAACCCGCTCAATGGCTTGCTGAAACAGGCTAGTGTTGCCGGCCAAGACCAAAAATTGTTTAGGGTAGCTTGCGCGTGACAACGGCCATAGCCGGGTGCCTGAGCCGCCACAGAGAATGACAGGCGAAATTTGCTGCATGGTTGTTAGACTAGATATGTATATTTGCTATTGAATTAATAGCTTCTCGGGTATATTGAATGAAGGTTAGAGGCTGATTTCATTCAACACTCACATTGACGTTGTAGCCGTGTTTTTTGAGCAGCGCATGTTTCTTGGCCTCCGCCAAATCGCTGGCTACCATTTCGGCGCACATTTCTTGTGCGGTGATCTCAGGCATCCAGC
>Ga0228698_1000556_pt1 | contig 26450 bp, 21 predicted proteins | sample McNCre117_Aug_MG_FD_178015 | JGI IMG/M metagenome (GOLD analysis project Ga0228698, IMG submission 178015) | Freshwater microbial communities from McNutts Creek, Athens, Georgia, United States - 1-17_Aug_MG | ecosystem: Environmental > Aquatic > Freshwater > Creek | place: USA: Georgia...
CCCACACACAAGGCCAGCCGCATCGACGAGCTTTTGCCGCACTGCTGGCAGCCCTCTAACACCTGATCGTCACAAGTCACACGGGACCGTAGGCGGCCGTCAACATGGGATCGCCGTGCGCTTACAATCGACTTGCGAGCTTGAACGGCTGTTGAAGGCTGCACGCGGTCACTCAGGTCACCACGATCTAGCGTCCGGTTTCGAATATGAGAAGCTGGGGTGAGCGTACGTGGAGGGGACTCTCAGAACCCTGAGAGCCTAAGCAACCTCAGTTAAGTGATCGCGTGCCGGCCTTGCCGCCAGCCAAGCGTAGAGGCCTGGAGCGTCTAATCTGGCAGTGGTAAGCGCTTCCGCCGCTTGTGCGCGCCATGCCAGGTCGCCTGGCTCTTGGAAGCTTCTCCGTAGGTCACGGATGGTTACCAACGCGGCTTCTGCCCATTCGCGGAAGTCCTTGAGATCCCAATGGGCGACGCGCCCAAGGTGTGGCACCGCTCCCCCCTTCGCATTCTTTGCTGGGGTAACAAGTACTGGCTGTATCGTCGCGCCGCGCGTTGTAGGCACATGTTCGCGAAGCCAATCCGGATGGGATGCCGCTTGCCGAGCTTTCGTGGCGTCGATGGTGGATGTGTCACCCTTTGCGTTTGCATGGTCTTCGAAGACAAGTGCGATGTCCCCAACAATCCACCATGGGTCCGGGGACGCGTCGCTCTCGCGCTTTCCTGCTGAGAATCCGAGGTGCTCGCCGAGTAGAACCTGCGCCTGCTCGAAGGCATCACCGTCCTTCAATCCGTCCCTGATCTCCTTCTCCCTCGCAGTGAACTGGCGGTTGTGCACCATACCTAGCTTCACGAGCTGAGCCTCAAGCTGTTCGACTTGAAGCATGACCACGGCATTGGCTTGTTCGTCCGGCGTAGGCGCAGCCGCCTCGCCCCGAGCAAGGTTGATCAGCCAGGGGATACCCAGCGCTGCCTCCTTCGCCTTTCGGTACTGCATGCGCGCTTGGACATCGAACCCCTTTTCGCCCTCAGCAGCAGCCATGTCAGCAGCTGCCCCAGCGAGATAGTGCCAAAGCGCACGGTACCCGCGCAACCCGCTGTCGGTAAGACCTCCCAAGACCTCACGAGCCGCCTCATAGGCTTTGACGTAGTCTTGATGCCAAGTCGCTGTTTGCCATGCGATCTCGTCTGCGACCACACTGGCCAATTGGTCCATCGCCGGAAATGGTGCCTGCGTCGCGGTCTCGCGCGCATCCAAGATGCCTTGATTGGCCTCTTCCCATTCCTGCTCGTGCTCGAGGAAGATACTGAAGTTGTCTAGGATCTCTTGAGCCTCCACGCGTGTGGACTGGTCGATGCCGAATTCAAGTTCCGCCTGCAGTTCGGGGTGGAAATACGAGCGGCGCTTGCGATCGGTAAGGTAGGCTGGAAGGTCTTCCCCTGTGACCACGACGGCCGAGTAGTCGTTTAGGCCACGGGTGCAACGCCCGATCGCTTGCATAACCCGGGTTTGCACTCGTTCGTTGAACAGGAGACTGGCGCCCATCCGGTTCATTAGAAACCGCTCCTGGAGATTGGTTGCCCTCGGCAAACCTTCAACGAAGAGCAGGCGGCAGTCGTCATCAGGAAAGTCGATCCCGTCGTAGCGGTTGGCTACCACCGCGACTGCGCGTTCGGCTGCGGTGAATCCGGCTTTGCTAATTTCCAACTCGGCCGCTGTAAAGATCTCGAACTTGAGGTTCTCGGTAACGCCATCCACTACCTCCGTGGCGTCCGCCTGACTCGGGGTCAAGACCAAGCTGCGACCTGCTTTCCTCATCAGCTGGTGGCGCAGGTCAAGTGCATCGTTAGGCTCAAGTGACTTCTCCGGGAAGATGAAGAATCGCCGACCAATGCCTTGCCGCTCCCAACCTTCAGGAATCGCTAGCCGTTGAATCCTCGTTCGGCCAGTCAACCGTTCAAGATCGCCGCCTGCACCAAGCGTTGCCGACATAAAGATGCGCTGCTTTGCATTCGCAAATGGCGCATGCGACCATGTAGGGGGAATGAGTGGTCGAAGCAAGACTTCCGAGGATGAGACATACAGCTGGCAGGCGTGCAAGTTGTCGGCAAGCATTCGCCACGCATACCGTTGGTCCGACTCGCTGATGTTCTCTGAGATGGCACTGCGAAGCTCGCCCTCAATCTCGATCAGCTTGTGGGTGGGGACCTTGTCCACCCAGCTTGCATCGTCAACGCTTCGCCAACTTCCCGTCAGGCGCGAGTAGTTTGCGTCCGTCAGGCACCCCTTGAGCACCCCTGCGACGGCGTTGAAAAGCGTGGCGTCTTGTGGCTCGAAGCGGTTGATACGCAAGGTCCACTGGCTTGCGATGTAGTTTTCCGCTGCGTGTGCGTCATCGACGATGATGATGTCTGGATCTTCGAAGAACGGATTCACGTTGAAGAGGCTGCTGTATGTCGTGACAGCGACGCGCTCACCGTCTTGATAGGCAGTCTTGGCCTCGGGCGTGTAGTTCTTGACCTTTCCAGTGAAAGCTTCCACGGTCAAGCCGTACTTAGCCAGTGCCTCATCCGCGACTTGGTTTACCAACTGCCTCGTTGGACAGAGGTAGACCACCCGTTCCTGGTACTTCCGTCTACGCCACTCAGCGAGCAGGAGGCCGACTAGCGTCTTTCCACTGCCGGTTGGCAGCTGCAGCGCAACGTCCGTTGCTCCGAGCGCCTTCGCAACGTAGTTGCGCAGGACTTGCCCTTGGTGGTCATACAAGCTGGCATGTTTGCGGCGCGGAAGGTCCCGGAAGAGCCTGTCGGGGCTCTCGGGCACAGCTGCATGCGTTGTCGGCTTCTTAAAGGCCATGGCGCGTAGGTTCCCTGTATTGGTTTGGAGCTGACGGGCCGGAGAACTGACTTTGTTCACCGGGCTCGGCAGATTTGGTCGTATCTCAATTCTGCCGCAGTGCCGGCGAATAACCCGTACGGACCGGACAAGGCGGCAGAGGCAACCGAGAACGTCATCCCCAGGCACAACGCATCGCCGACGCCCGGGCCTTCGAGCAGTCCTGCCCGCTATGGCCATCCTTCGCGACGAAATCAAGTAATCGTCGCAGCACTCTGTTGGGTCGGTAGCGGACACCCGGACATCTCTGCCCGATAGACCGCAATCGCTGCACAGCCGTCAATGTTCATATCCCCCGCCCATCACTTGACAAATCGCACTTCGGTTTGTCAATCTGGTGAGACAAAGGAGAGACCAAATGACAACCAACCAGCCAACCACAACAGCAGCAATACCACCAGCCAAAATCCTAACAACACCCAGTACACGCCAGATGCCCATGGGCAGCGCCAGAGATGGTTACATCAAAGACCTGGATGCCCACATGCGTGCCCAGTGCGAAAGCGCTGTCGCCGCATTCGAAGACGGTGGGCATTGCCAGATACGTGTTATCGGGGTGCATGCCTACGAAGGAGAGCCGTGGGCACCGGGCTTGCTCATGAATTACCGATTGCCCGGTGGCCCAGTACCTGACGATGGTCCTCACTATTACCGGCAGTGGGCGTTCCGGCTGGATTTGCCGGATGTCACGTCCGTCGGCTTGTTTCCTTCGGCCATGGCGACGATGATTCCAAGGCTGCCCGGAATTCGGCAGACCTTGATGTCTCTGCACCGAACCCTTGGGTATATCGATGCCCCCTTCAACGAAGTCGCCTTCGAGAAGCAATTCCAGGAGGAGTACACCACCTTGACTGACGACTCCGGGCTCCAGTTTCTGTTGTGTCCGGTCAATGATGCCACCCAAGAGCACATGCGCTTGGAGCACGGTACACCCTCAGTGACCGATGGCACAATGGAAGAATGGATATCGGACTGGTGCGTCTTTGCCCAGCAGATGAAGACTCAAGGTGAACCGGCACTGACCAGGGAGTTTCTGGCATCAATCGTATTGGCAGACACTGACGGCAAATGGTTCAGTGCCCATGGCGGGGCAATGCGTTTTATCCGCCCACATGTGGAAGCACTACCGGGCGGTCCTGTGCTTGTGATGGAGATGCAGACCAAGCACCATTTGCCGATTTTCGACATGGAGAGTCGGTTTCAGGAACGTGGCGGGATATGGCACCGCGTGGGACGCAAATTCGCGGATGCCGGTACGTTGGGGATGGAGCCGGGCTATTTCATGGCGGGGGTGAACATGGGGTGCAATCCGTTGGCGGTGGGCCGGTTGGATGGCGTCAAAGTGCCGGAGCTTGCAAACATCGACTTCAACTTGTGACGCTCGCCTTCCTGGTTCTGCTTTGCCCCCAAGGTGCTCGTTTCAGCGCCTCCGGCGGTATCCCGGATGCAAACATGCTCCCATCCTTGGTGTAAAACATGACCCACCCGCTGGGGTCCCATACGATTTTTTCCAGCAGACGATGCAGCGCAGTGGAAATTCGGTGACGTTCCTTGACAGCCTCTTTGTCAAGTACGGCAGCTTTGACATCGTCTTTGAACAACGCACCGAAATCTGGACCACCTCTGGAAGCGTTACCCAGTTCAATCCGCTTTTCGTCGATGACGCGCTGGAGCGTTGCTTGCTCTTTTTCGATGGCTCTTAGCCTTTGGGTGAGCAGCTTGCTCTCACCACCCTCTTCAATAGCGTCCAGGTAGCGTTCTGCTTTTTCGTCGAGTTCTGCCAGCTTCGACGTCGCGACATCGATCTCATCCTTGATCAATCGGAGGGCCTCCGTCTCCTGAAACTGCCCGGATTCAAGGGTTCCCAGAAATGGGATTCCGTGTTCGACGATGGCTGCTTCGCTGATGGGAGCACAGTCGGAGACACCGGCTATTCGACCCAAGCAGTAGTAGCGAGGCTGACCGCGTTTCCACACTGATTTCTTGTCCATGCGCTCTCCACACTTGCAATAGAAGAGCCCCGCAAAAATGTCCCCCTTGATTCCGCGCAGCCTCGGGATGGTGTGACGCCCGTTAAGCGCAGCATGCACTTTGCCCCAAAGCTCGTCAGAAATCACACGTGGGAAGTAGTCGATGACCGGGTCGCCCAAATGAACGAGTTTCCCGTCGACCATTTCCTTTGGTTGCCACTCACCGAGTGTTCGCCGATCCTTGATCAAGCGACTGATTTGGGTGTGCTCCCATCTCGTGTTGGTGTTTGCCCGAACACGGAATGGCAGTGGCCAGCCTTCTTCGTTTGCAAGGCGCGCAACCCGAATGCCCCCCATTCCCTCAGCAACCTTTTGGAAGACCTTCCTGACTGACTCAGCCTTTTCGTTGTCGAGCACCCAGCTTTGCATGTCCTCACTGGCCGTTGCCCAGCCCGGCCCATGACCACAGGTGACGACCGGCAAGTTGGCTTCACGTTTTTTGGTGAAAGCAGCTTTCACCCGCTTGGCTTTGGTTGCGCTTTCTTCATGTGCCCGTGCAAACAGCAACACGGACATGATGAAGTTGACTGTGTCGTTGATCGTGGTCTCGTTCCACTCCTTGCCGTCAATCAGGGAGACAACACGGATTCCCGCGCGAACAATTGAAGTCAGCAGGGCAACAGCGTCTGTAATTGCACTGCGCGAAAGCCTGTCAAGGCTCTCGACCAGCAAGATTGACCCCCGTGGAATCTTGCCTTCTTTGGCGGCCAGAAGGAAGGCCGCTAAAGCACCTTCGGTGGCGTTCTTGCCGGTATAAGCCGAGATTCCCAAGTCGGCCAAGACGAAGTCTTCGTCAAGGGTGTAGCCGTTTTGTACGCACCATGCGCGAGCTGATGCGGTCTGCCTTTCAAGGCTGTGTCCTGATGCTTGCCTGCCAGAGGAAAATCGACGGTACGAATAAACACGGGTGTTTGTCATGCCTCCATTATTGTGGGTTTTTTGTGCGAGTATCTAGTCCAGCCGCCACCCCACATTGTTGGCCCAGGCTTGCCCCCGGTTGCTCCACCATGTGTAGCAGTCGGCAGTGGTGTCGGGGTGAAGCTGGCGGTACACATCGATCAGACCGCCTTCGGTCAGCGCCTGGGTCATCCAGGCGCGCTCTTCGGGTAGAAAACCACTGTTTTTCTGGTTGCTGCGCCAATTTTTCAGGTCTTTCTCCTGGTGGGCAATGTTCAGGTCCCCGCACAGAACCCATTCACGCTCGGCCTTCAACTGCATGAGATGGGGATAAACCACCTCCAGAAACCGAAACTTGGCGGCCTGGCGGTCTTCACCAGACGAACCACTGGGAAAGTACGCGCTCAGAATGGATCGTTTGCGCCCAGGCGCGTCAAACCGCAACTCCACCATCCGCCCTTCGGCATCGAATTCACCGCCATCGAAGCCCACCACCACATCGCTGGGCTCATGCCGGGTATAGATGCCGACCCCCGAATAGCCTTTTTTCTCGGCAAACTGGAAATATCCTTTCAGCCCGGCCAAGGTTTCAAACCGGCCAGCCATATCGGCCTCCTGGGCTTTGAGCTCCTGCACGCAAATACAATCTGGCGCAGTCGCAGCCACCCAGTCTTCCAGCCCTTTGCTGGAGGCCGAACGAATGCCATTGAGGTTGAGGCTGACGAGTTTGAACAAGGAATTCCCCATGGTGGAACAGAACGGGGCCGCTCAAGCCCCAGCAGACACATTGGCCCAAAATTTTGTGGCGTTCGCCCTGGATTGCGGCGTGCTGCGGTTTGGCGAGTTCAAAACCAAAGCCGGGCGCATGAGCCCTTATTTTTTCAATGCCGGTCTGTTTGACGATGGCGCCAAACTCGGCCAACTGGCGCAATTCTATGCACAGCGCATTGTGGCCAGCGGCCTGGAATTCGACATGATTTTTGGCCCAGCCTACAAGGGCATTCCGCTGGGCGCCGCCGTGGCGATCGAGCTGGCCCGCCTGGGCCGCAACGTGCCTTTTGCCTACAACCGCAAAGAAGCCAAAGACCATGGCGAAGGCGGAACCTTGGTGGGCGCACCGCTCAAAGGTCGCGTCCTCATTGTGGATGACGTGATGAGTGCGGGCACAGCCGCACGGGAGTCGATTGCCCTCATTCAGGCTGCCGGAGCCACCGCCTACGGCGTGGCCATTGCACTGGATCGCCAGGAGATGGCCACTGGCCCCGGCCCCGATGGCACGCTGTGCGATTTGCCCCACAGCGCCGTGCAGTACGTACGCCAAAACCTGGGCCTAAAAGTGTGTGCCATTGCCCGCCTGGCCGACCTGATGCAATATCTGGACGGTCAAATGACCACTGGGCAAAATGACCCAGCCATGGCCAGTCACCGCGAGCGGGTTCAAGCCTACCGCCAGCGCTATGGCGTCAACGACCCGATTCCGCACTGAACCTCGTCCATCATCAACGCGTCAACCTGCTGCACACCGCCCACGCATGACGCCGCCAGCCCCCCATCAGCAGAATTTCCTGCCATGGACCTGCGCCCCACAGGCCCGCCACGCGCACCAGGACACCCTGGCCACCTGTTCTTTTTTACAAGCTGGCTTGGTCTTGACCCTGCTGCTTGGCCTCGCCATTCACCCCGTTCAAGCCCAAACCACCAGCTTTTTTGTGTGCGTCGATGCCAGTGGCCGACGCATCACATCCGATCGTCCCATTCCGGAATGCGCCAACCGGGAACAACGTGAAATGACCTCCAGCGGAGCGGTCAGGCGGGTGATTGCCCCCCATCTCACACCTGAAGAGCGCGCGCTGGCCGATCAGCAGAGCGAAGCCGATGCAGCCCGTAAAACCCGGGACCTGGAGCAGCAGCGTCGCGACCGGGCCTTGCTGTCCCGCTATCCCAGTCAAACCCAGCACGATGCAGAACGCCAACGCCAGCTGGCCTTGCAACTCGAAGGCACCGCCCAATTGGACCGGCGCAGTGAAGAATTGAAGCTGCAAGAAAAAGACATTCGCCTCGAATTGGAGTTTTACAAGTCCAACCCCGCCAAAGCACCGACCTGGCTGACCCGCAAATTGGCCGACAACGCTGATCAGCAGCAACAGCACCTGCAGCTGGTGGCCTTGCAATTGGACGAAAAACGCCGCATCAACCAACGGTTTGATGAGGAACTGGCGCGGTTGAAGCAGCTATGGGCCATCCACCGCCCCACACCATCCCGTTGATGGGTGGGGGCCACTAGGTTCAACCCAAGGCTTTTTTCAGCAGCTCGTTCACCTGCGCCGGATTGGCCTTGCCCTTGCTGGCCTTCATGACTTGGCCCACCAGAGCGTTGAACGCCTTGTCCTTGCCTGCACGGTACTCAGCCACGTTTTTCTCGTTGGCAGCCAGCACCTCGGCAATGAGGGCCTCCATCGCGCCGCTGTCGCTCATCTGTTTGAGGCCCCTGGCTTCGATGATGGAATCCACATAGTCGAAAGCCGAATCAAACCTCGTCCCAGGCGCATGCGTCAGTTCTACAAAAACAGTTTTGGCAGCTGAATTTGAAATCGTCTGGTCACTGATCCGAGTGATCAATGCAGCCAAGTTAGCTGCCGGAACAATCTGGGCGAACTCATTGAACGAACAGTCCTCCACCGCATTCAGCCATTTCGAAATCTCGCCCATCACCCAGTTGCTGGCCAATTTGGGCTGACCGCAGGCTTGGGCCGCCGCTTCGAAATAGGCGGCCATGGCCTGGCTTTGGGTGAGCGTGGTGGCGTCGTACTCGGGCAAGCCGTAGTCGGCCATGAAGCGGGCCGCCATCACGCGGGGCAGCTCGGCCATCTCGGACCGCACGCGCTCCACCCAGTCACGGCCAATCACCAGCGGCGGCAGGTCGGGATCGGGGAAGTAGCGGTAGTCGGCGGCGTCTTCCTTGGTGCGCATGGCGCGGGTTTCGCCGGTGTCGGGGTCAAACAGCACCGTGGCCTGCTGGATCTCGAACCCGTCTTCGATCTGCTCGATCTGCCAGCGGATTTCAAAATCGATGGCCTGCTGCATGAACTTGAACGAGTTCAGGTTCTTGATCTCGCGGCGGGTACCCAGCGGTGCACCGGGTTTGCGCACCGACACGTTGGCATCGCAGCGGAAGCTGCCTTCCTGCATGTTGCCGTCGCAAATGCCGATCCAGGTCACGATCTTGTGCAGCTCTTTGGCGTAGGCCACGGCCTCGGCGCTGGAGCGCATGTCGGGCTCGGTCACGATCTCCAGCAGCGGGGTTCCGGCGCGGTTGAGGTCAATACCGCTTTGGCCAATGAAGTCTTCGTGCAGGCTCTTGCCCGCGTCTTCCTCCAGATGGGCGCGGACCAGGCGAACGGATTTCTTTTCGTCGCCCAAAAAGAATTCGACGCGACCGCCCTGCACCACCGGAATTTCAAACTGGCTGATCTGGTAGCCCTTGGGCAGGTCTGGGTAGAAGTAGTTCTTGCGGGCAAACACGCTGTGCTCGGCCACGTGCGAGCCCACGGCCAGCCCGAACTGGATGGCGCGCTCGACCGCGCCCTTGTTCATCACCGGCAGGGTGCCGGGCAGCGCCAAGTCCACCGCACAAGCCTGGGTATTGGGCTCGGCACCGAAGGCCGTGGATGCACGACTGAAAATTTTGCTGGCCGTGGACAGCTGGGCATGGGTTTCAAAGCCAATGACGACTTCATAGCCCTGCACAAGAAGGGATTTGGACGAGGTGCTCATATTCAGGACTCCCGCCGGGCCGTCCCAAGGGAGGCCTGCGCGCCCTCGGGGGGCAGCGAATTCACGAAGTGGAAAGCGTGGGGGCTCATGTTCTAAATTCCTGCGGTGCGCGGGTATGCCAGTCGGTGGCGAGTTGGAACTGGTGGGCCACGCCCAGCAGCTGCGCTTCCTTGAAATAGTTGCCAATGAGCTGTAAGCCCACGGGCATGCCGTGTTCGCCAAACCCGGCCGGAATGCTCATGCCGGGCAAACCCGCCAGGCTGGTGGACAGGGTGTAGATGTCAGCCAAGTAGTTGGCCACGGGGTCGTCAGACTTTTCGCCGATCTTCCAGGCCACAGTGGGCGACACAGGGCCGGCAATCACGTCGCACTGGGTGAAGGCCTGCTGAAAGTCTTGCGCGATCAGGCGGCGGATTTTCTGCGCCTGCAAGTAGTAGGCGTCGTAGTAGCCATGGCTGAGCACGTAGGTGCCGATCATGATGCGCTTTTGCACCTCGGGGCCAAAGCCCTCGGTGCGCGACTTTTGGTACATGTCGGCCAGGTCGGCGTACTGCGCAGCGCGGTGGCCGAACTTCACGCCGTCAAACCGGCTGAGGTTGGAGCTGGCCTCGGCCGGGGCAATGATGTAGTAAACGGGAATAGACAGCTCGGTGCGCGGCAGCGAAATGTCCACCAGCGTGGCACCCAGCTTCTCGAACTCGGCCAGCGCAGCGCGCACGGCGGCCTGCACACCGGGGGCGCAGCCGTCGCCAAAGAACTCTTTGGGCAGTCCGATGCGAAGACCATTCAAACTTTTTTGGCCTTTATCGAATGATTGACGGGCATTGTTTGCCATCAAATTAGAAGCAAAATTCTCTGCCGGATGATCCAGCGAGGTGGAGTCGCGATCCAGGTCGGGGCCTGCCATGGCCGACAGCAGCAACGCACAATCCAGCGCGCTGCGGGCCATGGGTCCAGCTTGGTCCAAACTGGAAGCAAAGGCCACCATGCCATAGCGCGAGCAGCGACCGTAGGTGGGTTTGATGCCGGTGATGCCGGTCAGGGAAGCAGGCTGACGGATGGAGCCGCCAGTGTCAGTGCCGGTGGCGGCGGGCACCAGACGTGCGGCCACAGCAGCGGCAGATCCACCAGAGGAGCCACCGGGAATGCGCTCTGCATCCCACGGGTTGCGGGCAGGTCCGTAGGCCGAGTTGTCGTTGCCCGAGCCCATGGCGAACTCGTCGCAGTTCAATTTGCCCAGGTTGACCATGCCGGCGTCGGCCAACTTGGTCACCACAGTGGCGTCAAAGGGGCTGAAGTAGCCGTTCAGCATTTTTGAGCCGGCGGTGGTGGGCAGGTCACGGGTGACAAAAATGTCCTTGTGGGCCAGCGGCACGCCCAAAAGAGGCGTGCGTTCGCCAGCCGCCAGCCGCGCATCGGCAGCCTGGGCCTGGGCCAGGGCGGCCTCTTCGTTCAGAGCCAGGTAGGCCCCCAGGCCTGGATGGGCTTTGGCGCGGGCCAGCAAATGCCGGGTGACTTCGGTGCTGGAAACCTCTCGGGCGGCCAGCTTGGCGGCCAATTCGGCCACACCGAGTTGATGCAGTTCGTTACTCATGCTCTGGCTCATTCAATGACTTTGGGCACCAGGAACAGCCCGCGCTCCACGGCAGGAGCGCTTCGCTGGTTGGCTTCGCGTTGATTGGGCTCGCTCACCGCGTCGTCGCGCAGGCGCAAGGCCACCTGCTCCATCACCGCTGTGGGGTGCGCAAGGGGTTCGACGCCAGCGGTATCCACCGCATTCATCTGCTCGACGATGTCGAAAAATCCGTTCAGCTGGTGCAACATGCGGTCGCTGTGGGCAGCGTCCAGCTCCAGGCGCGCCAGTTTGGCAATGCGCGCAATGTCTTGGGCGTTGAGGGCCATGAAATTACAAAATTTGAGCAGGCAGACCGGTTTTCTGCCCGAAAAACGCACTCAACCCGTGTGGGTGAAATGCTGCACTGCGGTATTATCGACCGTTTGGCAGGCTGATCGGGTCGCTCAGTTTGTTGGCCTGAATGTGCCTTGGCCGGGCGCACGTTTCAGTCTGCTCCGCACACCGTATTTTTCTTCCTCTCCCTATCTCTGGTTACTGGAACGCACCTGCGCGCGGTGCTTCCCCATTGGACGCTGTCATCCATGTTTGAATCCATTCGTCGGCAATTTTCGACCGACCTCGCCATCGACCTCGGCACCGCCAACACCCTCATCTACGTCCGTGGCAAAGGCATTGTGCTGGATGAGCCCTCTGTGGTGTCCATCCGCCACGAAGGCGGCCCACAGGGCAAAAAAACCATCCAGGCCGTGGGCAAAGAAGCCAAGGCCATGCTGGGCAAAGTGCCCGGCAACATCGACGCCATCCGCCCCATGAAGGATGGCGTGATTGCCGACTTCACCGTCACCGAGCAAATGCTCAAGCAGTTCATCAAGATGGTGCACCCCCGCTCGGCCTTCAAGCCCAGCCCGCGCATCATCATCTGCGTGCCTTGCGGCTCCACGCAGGTGGAACGCCGTGCCATCCGTGAATCGGCATTGGGCGCAGGCGCTTCCGAGGTCTACCTGATTGAAGAGCCGATGGCCGCAGCCATCGGGGCCGGCCTACCGGTGAGCGACGCCAGCGGCTCCATGGTGGTGGACATTGGTGGTGGCACCACCGAGGTGGGCGTCATTTCCCTGGGCGGTATGGTCTACAAAGGCAGCGTGCGGGTGGGTGGCGACAAGTTCGACGAAGCCATCATCAACTACATCCGCCGCAACTACGGCATGCTGATTGGCGAGCCCACCGCCGAAGCCATCAAGAAGCAGATCGGCTCCGCCTTCCCCGGCAGCGAAGTGAAAGAAATGGAAGTGAAGGGCCGCAACCTGTCTGAAGGCGTGCCGCGCAGCTTCACCATCAGCTCCAACGAAATTTTGGAAGCACTGACCGACCCGCTGAACAACATTGTGTCGGCCGTCAAAACCGCGCTGGAACAAACCCCGCCCGAACTGGGCGCCGACATTGCCGACCGCGGCATGATGCTGACCGGCGGCGGTGCCTTGCTGCGTGACTTGGACCGCCTGCTGGCCGAAGAAACCGGTCTGCCCGTACTGGTGGCCGAGGAGCCCTTGACCTGCGTGGTGCGCGGCTGTGGCATGGCCCTGGAGCGCATGGAACGCCTGGGCACCATCTTCACATCGGAGTAAGGCTGATTCGGCCTCGCTGAGATGTCGCTGGGCACACTGGATCGCTCGCCTCCGCCCTTTTTCAAACAAGGGTTGTCGGCCCTGTCCAAGCTCACCCTGCTGGGAGCATTGGCCGTGCTGCTGATGGTGACCGACAACCGGTTTGCCATGACAGCCGCCATCCGCTCGGTATTGGTCACCGCCCTCACACCGCTGCAATGGCTGGCCATGGTGCCGGTGCAGTGGGGTCAGTCGGCAGGGAAGCGATTTCAATTGCTGGAAACAGCACAAGCCAAAGCCGAAAGCACCTCGCGAGCCCTAGCGGAGCAATCGGCACGAGCCGGTCAGGTCGAAGATTTGACCCTTGAAAACAAGCGGTTGCGCGACTTGCTGGGCTTGCGCGAGCGTGTGGCCACCCAAGGACTGGCCGCACAGGTGCTCTACGACGCAGCAGACCCCTATGCCCACCGCGTCATCATTGACCAGGGGGCCACACAAGGCGTACAGGCAGGCTCAGCCGTCCTGGATGAATCCGGTGTGCTGGGACAGGTCACCCGCGTGCATCCACTCGTTTCCGAAGTGACCTTGCTGACCGACCGGGAACAAGCCATTCCGGTTCTGAACACCCGCACTGGCGTGCGCAGCGTGGCCTATGGCCAACCAGGGCTTTTCAAGCACGAACTGGAACTGCGGTTCATGGCAGGCAACGCCGATGTGCAAGAAGGAGACGTGCTCTCCACCAGCGGCGTCGATGCGGTCTACCCGCCCGGTTTGCCTGTGGCCAAGGTGGTCTCGGTGCAGCGTCAGGCTGAATCAGCTTTTGCACGGGTGCAGTGCGAACCATTTGCCCAAATGGGGTCCACCCGGCATGTGTTGGTGCTGCCACCGACAGGCTTACTACTTCCCCCAGCACCTGCTGTGCCAGAAACCAAACACCCACGTGGCCGGGACAAAACGGCACGCAACACCAACAAATCACGCTGAACGGGGGCCATCGTCATGATCATGCCTCAAGGCAAACACCTGCTGCTGCCAGCCAACCCCCTGTTCATCTGGAGCAGTCTGGTGGCCGCCATTTTGGGCAACATGCTGCTGAGCATGAGTGGACTGGGCCGAGCAGCCTGGGTACCCGACTTGCTGGCACTGACCCTGGTGTTCTGGAACGTCCATCAACCCCTGCGGGTAGGCATTGGTGCCGCTTTTGTATTTGGCCTCATCATGGACGTGCAACAAACCACCTTGCTGGGCCAACATGCCTTGGCCTATGTGGTGTTGAGCTACTGGGCTGTTTCCATCCATCGACGCTTGCTGTGGTTTCCGGTATCAACGCAAACGGGGCATGTATTGCCGCTGTTTGCGTTGGCCCAAGCACTGGTGATGGCGGTTCGATTTGCTGGTGGTGCAGGCTGGCCAGCCTGGTCCAGCTTGCTGGCCCCCGTTTGTACTGCCGGACTGTGGCCCATGGCCACCGCGGTATTACTGGCACCGCAACGGCGTCCACCCGACCCAGATAAACACCGCCCACTCTAAAAACCAGCCATCATGACAGCGCTTCGAAATGTGGAGGCCGATCTGTCCCGGTTCCACGTTCGGATCTGGGTCGCGGCATTGATGGTTCTGGTAGCCATGGGACTGGTTGGTACCCGGGCCTTCCATTTGCAGGTGGTACGGCATGAAGCCTTGCGCACACAGGCCGAATCCAACCGCACGGCCATCCTTCCCATCGTGCCGCACAGAGGCTTGATTCTGGATCGCAATGGTATTGCGTTGGCCACCAACTACTCGGCCTACACCCTGGAAATCACGCCGTCAAAAGTAGACGATGTGGAGTCCGTGATCGACGAGCTGGCCCAATTGGTGGACATTCAGCCACGCGACCGCAAGCGCTTCAAACGGCTGCGCGAAGAGTCTCGCAACTTCGATTCGCTGCCCATCCGCACCCGGCTGTCAGACGAAGAAGTGGCCCGGTTTTCGGCTCAACGCTTCCGGTTCCCTGGCGTGGAAGTCAAAGCCCGGTTGTTTCGCCAATATCCGTATCAGAACCTGGCCAGCCATGTGGTGGGCTACATCGGCCGCATCAACCGTGCCGAAAAAGCGCAAATGGCCGAATGGGACGACGAGAACCAAGCCAACTACCGAGGGACCGAATACATCGGCAAACTGGGCATTGAACAAAGTTTCGAACAGGCCCTTCACGGCCAAACCGGGTTCGACCAGATTGAAACTTCCGCCGGGGGCCGCGCCGTCCGCACCCTGGATCGCAAGCCCGCCACCCCCGGAAACACGGTGGTGCTGACGCTGGACATCAAACTGCAAAAGCTGGTGGAAGACATGTTCGGCGACCGGCGCGGGGCCTTGGTGGCACTGGACCCTCGCAACGGAGAAGTGCTGGCTTTCGTCAGCAAACCCACCTTCGACCCCAACCTGTTTGTGGATGGCATCGATGTGGAAAACTGGAAGATGCTGAACGAGTCCATCGACAAACCCCTGCTCAACCGGGCCTTGCGCGGCACCTACCCTCCGGGCTCGACCTACAAGCCATTCATGGGCCTGGCAGCATTAACCACCGGCAAGCGTACACCACAGTTCATCACCAACGACACCGGCTACTGGATGTTTGGCGACCATAAGTTCCGCAGCCATGGCGACGGCGGACTCGGTCCCGTAGACCTGTACCGAAGCATCGTCAAATCCAGCAATGTGTACTACTACGCGCTGGCCAACGACCTGGGCGTGGACACCATCCACGACTTCATGAAACCGTTTGGTTTTGGTCAGATCACCGGGCTGGATTTGAAAGGCGAGGTGCGGGGTGTGCTTCCCAGTCAGGCCTGGAAGCGCAAAACCTACAAACGGGCCGAGCAGCAACGGTGGTACGCAGGTGAAACCATTTCACTGGGCATTGGACAGGGTTACAACGCTTTCACTATGCTGCAACTGGCACAGGCCACGGCCACGCTGGCCAACCGCGGCGTGAAACACCAGCCCCACCTGGGCTTGGCCACAGAAGACGCCGTGAGCCGCCAGCGCATGCCCATCGAACGACCCGAGGCGCAAACCTTGAACATCAAGAACCAGCACATTGAACTGGTGGTGAAAGCCATGGTGGGTGTGACCCTGGAAGGTACCTCGGCCCGCGTGTTTGCCGGCGCAGGCTATTCCAGTGGTGGAAAAACCGGCACCGCACAGGCCGTCACCATCGGGCAAAAAGACAAATACGACGCCAAACGCCTGGAAGAGCACCAGCGCGACCACTCCCTCTACGTGGCTTTTGCCCCTGCAGACGAACCCAAGGTGGCCTTGGCCATTGTGGTGGAAAACTCGGGTTTTGGTGCAGCGCATGCGGCCCCCATTGCTCGGCGGGTATTCGACTATGTCCTGATGGACCAGTACCCGAACGACGAAGACATGAAAGCGGTACAAATGGGCTTGGCTGCAGGCCCGGTCGGCGCCCCCCTCAAGGCCAGCGCCATGCCTTGGAAAACCAAGGGCACAGAAGCGCCGCCCTCAGAAACATCCATCGCAAACGCTCCCGCCGCCAGTCGTGCCGAAACTCAACCCAACAGGCCGTAAGCGCCTGCACCGGTTTTGAGAATGAGCGAGCCCACCACCAGCATGAAGAAGACGCGCACAAACCCCGAACCATGACGCAGGGCGAGTCGCGTGCCCAGCAGGCTGCCCAGCACATTGCACACCGCCGCCACCGCGACCACATGCCACCACACATGGCCTTGCCACGCAAACAAGGTCAGGGCAGCCAGATTGGAAGCGGTGTTCAGCAACTTGGCAGCCGCACTGGCGTGCAGAAAGTCGTAACCCAGCACGCGCACCAGTGCAAACACCAGAAAACTGCCGGTACCGGGTCCAAAAAACCCGTCGTACCCACCAATGACCAGCCCCAGTAACGCCATAGCGCCCATCTCGCGCCGACCCTGAAAGCGCGGGCTGTGTGTTTGACCCAGGTCTTTGCGCATCAGGGTATACACAAACACCGCCAACAGAGCGATGGGCAACAGCTTGCGCAAGGCATCGGGTGACACCTGGGTCACCATCCACGCGCCAAAGAAAGAACCCACCAGCGCACAGACAGCGCCTAGCCACACGGCGGTCCAAGGCAATCGCACCCGTTGGGTGTACTGCCAAGTGGCCGCCGCTGTGCCCCAGATGGACGAGCCCTTGTTGATGCCCAGAATGGTGGCCGGCGGTGCCGCCGGAAACACCGTGAACAACGCGGGTAGCAGAATCAGCCCACCGCCGCCCACAATGGCATCGACAAATCCTGCGCACAAAGAAGCCAATCCGGCCAAAACGAGTTCCATGCGGCGATGGTACCCAAGGCATCAGGGCGCCTCAAAGCAAAAAGCCGATGGCGAACCATCGGCTTTTTGCTTTTTTTGTGAACCTGAACGCGAACGTTGAGCAGGCTTTTGTGCGTCTCCTCGGCCTTCGGTTGAACATCCCGTTATGGGGACTTGCGCTCAACGAATGTGACGAACTGTATCGAATTGCCCCTCTCTGGTGCATTGGGGCTTACCCGCAAGGGTTTCCCATGAGCGGGGCGCAGGCTGACTCTGAGCCATTCAGTCATCCCCTCGGATGAGCCAGCGGGCGGCCTTTTCCGCCATCATGAGCGTGGGGCTGTTGGTGTTGCCGCTGGTGATGGTGGGCATGGCACCGGCATCCACCACACGCAGACCTCCAATCAGACCGCCACGGCCATCGCGCACCCTCAGGTGCGAATCCAGCACCGCCATGGGATCGCCATCCCGCCCCATGGCGGTGGTGCCCACCGGATGGAAAATGGTGGTGGCAATGTCGCCAGCTAGGCGCACCAGCTCGTCGTCCGTCTGGTACTGGGTGCCGGGCTTGTATTCCTCGGGCTGAAACGGTGCCAACGCGGGCTGCTGGGCAATGCGACGCGTCAGGCGCAGGCTGTCCACCGCCACTTGCTGATCTTGCGCAGTGGCCAGGTAGTTGGGGGCGATGGCAGGGGCCTGATGGCCATCGGCCGACTGGATGTGCACCGTGCCCCGGCTGGTGGGGTTGAGGTTGCACACGCTGGCGGTGAAGGCCGGGAAGCTGTGCAGGGGTTCACCAAACGCATCGAGACTGAGCGGCTGCACGTGGTATTCCACATTGGGCCAGGGTTGCGACGGGTCGCTACGAGTGAAGGCCCCCAACTGGCTGGGTGCCATGCTCATGGGGCCGGTGCGCTTGAAGGCGTACTCCAGGCCAATTTGCGCCTTGCCCCACCACGAACTGGTCAAGGTATTGAGGGTTTTAACGCCCTGCACCTTGAACACTGTGCGAATTTGCAAATGGTCTTGCAGGTTGGCCCCCACGCCGGGCAGATCGGCCTTGACCGCAATGCCGTGGCGCTGCAACAACTCGCCAGGGCCTATGCCCGAGAGTTGCAAAATTTGCGGACTGCCAATGGCCCCCGCGCTCAGCACCACTTCACGCTTGGCATGTGCGATCACGGTTTCTTTGCCGGTCCACACCTCCACGCCGGTGCAGCGCTGGGTGCCGTCGGGCTGGGTTTCGAGGATGAGGCGTTTGACCTGGGCCATGGTCCACAGCTCGAAGTTGGGTCGCCCGTAGCACTTGGGCCGCAGGAACGCCTTGGCGGTGTTCCAGCGCCAGCCCTCGCGCTGGTTCACTTCGAAATAGCCCACCCCTTCGTTGTTGCCCTGGTTGAAGTCGGCGGTGGCGGGAATGCCGGCTTGCTGCGCGGCCTGGGAAAAGGCATCCAGCACATCCCAGCTCAGGCGCTGACGTTCCACCCGCCACTCACCCCCAGCCTTGCGGTGGCGCAGCACTTGGCCGTACAGGGTGTCGTCGTTTTTCAGCAGATCGGGAATGGTGCCTTTGACGCCATGCGCGTCGGTGCCCCCCAGGTGGTGGTCTTCGTGCAGTTTGAAGTAGGGCAGGCTGTTTTGCCAGCTCCAGTTGTCATCGCCGGTCATGGCCGCCCACTGGTCGTAATCACGGGCCTGGCCACGCATGTAAATCATGCCGTTGATGCTGGAGCACCCCCCCAGTACCTTGCCACGGGGATAGCGCAGGCTGCGGCCGTTCAGGCCCTTGTCGGGCTCGGTCTGGTACAGCCAGTCGGTGCGCGGGTTGCCAATGCAATACAGGTACCCCACTGGAATGTGCACCCAGTGGTAATCGTCCTTGCGACCGGCTTCAATCAGCAGCACCCGCCGTGAGGCATCGGCCGACAACCGGTTGGCCAACAAACAGCCAGCGGTACCCGCGCCAACGATGATGGTGTCAAACAAGAGGGAGGTGTCGTCAGCGGTGGAGTCGGTCATGGCGGCAGTACGGTCAGGGTGCGCAAGCTTACCCGTGCGGGCTTGCGTTGGCATTGCGGTAAACCACCAAGATCAGCACGAGTCAATTTTTTAACAAAAACTCGCTTTACCGCTTGTATTTATTTAATCATCAGCTATTTTTTTGAGTGCAACTCATGCCGCAACAGTTGCACCAACCCCAGCCCGCACAACGAGGCCAGCGCCGTGGCCACCCAGGTGAACTGCCAGCCCCCCGCCTGAGCCGCCAGCCAGGCCACCACCGGTGGCCCCGCAAACTGCCCGGTGGCCGAACACTGCTGCACCCATCCCACGGTGGTGGACACGGTACGGTCTGAAGGTGCCACCCGCACCGTCAGCGAGAACAAGGTGCCCGGCAGCAAACCACCCACGGCCGAGAACAACCACACCGCCACAAACCGGGCCCATGGCCAGGGCTGGGTGAACTCGGCATAGGCCAGCACCGACATGCTGCCCATGGTCACAAAGGCCACCGTCAGCAGCACAGCGGGCGGAACACCACGGGCCAGCAAACGCCCGGCAGCCAGGTTGCCAAAGGCGTTGGACAGCGTCACCCAGGCCGTCATCCACCCGGCCTGCACCGCAGAAATGCCCGCCAGCCCATACACCGTGGGCAAAAACCCCACCACCGCCAGCCACTGGCTGGAATACAGCGCAAAACACAGCGCCACCCACCAGGGGCCGGGGGCACGCAGGGTTTGCGCCAAGTCCTGCCACATGCTGGCAGCGGCTGGCGTGGACGATGGGCGAGAGGAGCCACCCGGCGGAGGTGCCGCAGGAATGGCCACTGAATCGGGCGGCACCGCCACCGCACACCAACCGGCCAGCAACAGCGCCACCACCGCCAAGCCCTGCCACCAAGCCGCCCAACCCCAGGCATTCAACCACCAGGGCCCCAGCACCATGGCCAACGCAGCGCCCACCGGCATGTAAGCGCCCCACCCGCCTAGCCACACCGCCAGACGGTGGGTGGGCACCAGGCGGCGGATGAGCGCGGGGGCTGGCAGAACCGTGAGCAACACGCCCGCCCCTTCCAGTGCCCGCAGCGCCATGAGCGCGGTGGCAGAGCCGGCCAACCCGCCCAGCAAACCACTCACCCCCAGCAGGCATTGCCCCAGCAGCAGGCTGCGGCGCAAGCCCAGGCGAGGAATCCAGACCCCCAGCAGCACGCCTGTGGTCATGCCCGCCACCTGCACGGTGGAGAGCAAAAATCCCGCCTCCAGCCAGGAAATGCCTAGCGCGTGCTGCAGCACCGGAATGGCTGGCGGCAGCTTGCCAATGTGCAACGCGGCCACCACCCCGGCCAGCCAGACCCACAAAGCGGGTGGAACCCGCGAAGAATCGGGCACTGCGGCCCGGGAAGAAAAACCCGTCATCCGCGCAATGTAGCGTGGAGAGTCATGTGCCACTGTTCTTCAGCCCTGCACCGGAACGATGGCGGCCACGGGTTCCGGCGCCAACAAACTGCCGTTGCGCAGGCCTTTGTAGGTACCCAGCACCAAGCCCACCACCACCACCGACACCAAGGCCAGCAACAACAGCCCCACCAGCTGCAGCGCCGGGGCCTGTGCCCACACCGAGAGCTTCAAGGTGAGTGAAGTGAATGCAGCAATTGGGAAAGACAGGCCCCAGAACGGCAGCGCAAACGGCTGGCTGACCGCCTGTTTGGCGATGGACCCAGCCCATAGCAGGAAGAAGACCCCCGTGCCCCACACCATGGCCACCACCTCCACCGGCAATTGCTTCTGCAACGCCACCAGACCCACCACCGAAGGCGGCGCCAGCGTGATGAACCAGGCGGGCAACAACCGGTCAGGCAACGGCCCCATGGCCGCCCGGCGTGCCAGCAGCAGCGCCAGCACCACCGGCCACAGCAACAGGCCCACGCCAAACTGCGCCAGCGACCACAGGCCAAAACCCAATGCACCACCCGCCAGCGGGGCCAGCACATTGCCCACCACCGGAATCAGCAGCACCGGCGTGACCACCGGCCAAAACGGTGGAGGCGAGCCACCCGCTTGGGCGGGGGAGACCACCAGCCAGCGCTTGAGCACCCAGACCGTCACGGCAAACTGCCCCAGCGAGCCCGCACACCACAGCACCGACCAGCCCATCCCGCTCCAACCCAAGGCCACCGCCAGCGTGGCCAGCAGCAGCATGGACACTGGGAACGCCGCCACAAACGCATGGCGAACCGGGTGGCGCAGGTCTTCGGCCACCGCTTCGGGGTAGCGGTTGAAGCGCACCACCGAGAGCACCAGCACCACCCCGAACACCAGCACAGCCAAAGCCCCCAACACCAGCGAGACACCGGTGGCCGCCTCACCCATGACCGGTGCGGCGCTGTGCCAGGCCAGGGCCAGGCCCACCAAACCCATGACCACCGAAAACCAACCAGGCATGAGGAACTTGAGCGGAGTGGGATGGGCGTTCATGTGGGCCTTTTGAGATGGTGACTGGCGCTCATTTTGGAACAGCGCAGGCTTTGCCCACACCACAGCACCCCTCGCCCCCTGGCGCGCCCAGTTTGACCAGGATGTTGCACAGCGGGCAGAAATTGGTGAACCCGAACTGGAACAAATTCAGCCCCACAAACCCGGTGAAGGCCAGAAACCACTTGTTCACAAACAGCGGGCTGCCCTCCACCCCCAAGGCCAGAGACAGCATGATGAACAGCCCGGCAATGACACGGATGTAGCGTTCAACGGTCATGATCAACTCCTGAAAACAAAGCAACAAAATGAATGAATAAAAGCGGCGGAAGGCTATAAAACCTCAAATTTGGTGCAATACACCGCAAAGTACAACACCGGAATGACCACCAGCGTCAGCAGCGTGGACACCGCAATGCCAAAAATCAGCGACACCGCCAGCCCGTTGAAGATGGGGTCGTCCAGAATGAAGAACGCCCCCATCATGGCCGCCAGTGCGGTGAGGGCAATGGGCTGGGCCCGCACCGCCGCCGACTGCACCACCGCCTGCGCAAACGGCACGCCACGGGCGGTTTCCAGCTCGATGAAGTCCACCAGCAAAATGGAATTGCGCACGATGATGCCGGCCAGCGCAATCATCCCGATCATGCTGGTGGCGGTGAACTGCGCACCCAACAGCGCATGCCCGGGCATCACCCCGATGAGGGTGAGCGGAATCGGCGCCATGATGATGAGCGGCGTCAGGTAGCTCTTGAACTGCGCCACCACCAGCAGGTAAATGAGCACCAGGCCCACGCCGTAGGCGGCCCCCATGTCGCGGAAGGTGTCGAAGGTGATTTGCCACTCGCCATCCCACTTCAGCGCAAACTGGCGGTAAGGGTCGGAGGGCTGGCGAATCCAGTATTCCCCCAGTTCACCCGCGTTCGGCAAAGCCGCTGCGGCCAAGCGGCCACGGATGTCGGCCAGACCATACAGCGGCGAATCGAGCTTGCCCGCCATGTCGCCCACCACATAGGTCACCGGCAGGAGGTCTTTGGTCATGCGGGGGCGGTCAATCACACCGCGCTCCACTTGCACCAGTTCCGACAACGGCACCATTTTCCCGTTGCCCGCACGCAGCGGCATGGCCAGTACTGCGTCCAGCCCCACTTGCTGCTCACGTGGTAACTGCAGGCGCACCGGTACCGCGAACTTGCTGAACCCATCGTGCAGGTAAGTCACATCGCCCCCCGACAGAGCCGTGTGCACCGTCTGCGCAATGGTTGCCACCGGAATGCCCAGCGAATCGGCCCGCACGCGGTTGACGCGCAGGAACACACGCGGGGCTGGCGCCTTGAGGCTGGTGTCCACTCCCACGATGTCGGGTGTGGCGGCAAACGCCTGCTGCACACGCAGGGCCAGTTCATCGCGGCCTTCTGGCGTGGGCCCATACACCTCGGCCACGATGGGGGCCATCACTGGCGGGCCGGGCGGCACTTCCACCACCTTGACCCGGGCCCCGTGCACCTGGGCAATGCGTTCCAGCTCAGGGCGCAGGCGCTGGGCAATCGCGTGGCTTTGGTCTTTGCGGTGTTTTTTGTCCACCAGATTCACTTGCAAATCGCCACTTTCCGCCTCGGCCCGGAAGTAGTACTGCCGCACCAGCCCGTTGAAGGTGATGGGGCTGGCGGTGCCCACATAGCCTTGAATGGTGGTCACTTCGGGGGCTTGGGCCAGATGGCTGGCCATGTCCTGCAGCACCGCAGCCGTGCTCTCCAGCGGGGTGCCGGCAGGCATGTCCACCACCACCTGGAACTCGCTCTTGTTGTCAAACGGCAGCATTTTCAGCACCACCGCCTGCACCAACGCAAGGCCAACCGACAACACCAACGCCGCCAGAATGCCCCCCAGCAACAACCAGCGCTTTTGGGCACTGGCCAACAGCGGCGTGAGCGTGCGGGTGAAAAACGATTGCAACCCTTGGGTGATTCGGCTGGGCCCGTGCACTGCGTGGTGGGCACCATCCGGTGTGAGCTTGAGCGCCAACCAGGGCGTGACGGTGAACGCAATGCCCAGCGACAGTGCCATACCCATGCTGGAGTTGATGGGAATGGGGCTCATGTAAGGCCCCATCAGTCCGCTCACAAACGCCATGGGCAGCAATGCCGCAATGACGGTCAGCGTGGCCAGAATGGTGGGGCCGCCCACCTCATCCACCGCCCGGGGAATGATGGTGGCCAGCGGCAAGTCGGGCGTGAGCTGGCGGTGCCGGTGGATGTTTTCCACCACCACAATCGCGTCGTCCACCAGAATGCCAATGGAAAAAATAAGAGCAAATAAGCTCACGCGGTTAAGCGTAAAACCCCAAAACCACGATGCAAACAGCGTGGCCGTGAGCGTGAGGATGACCGCCGCCCCCACAATCACCGCCTCGCGCTTGCCCAGCGCCAACCCCACCAGCACAATGACGCTGGCGGTAGCAAACGCCAGTTTCTGAATGAGTTTGTTGGCTTTCTCGGCGGCGGTTTCGCCGTAGTCCCGGGTGACGGACGCTTCCACCCCTTGCGGAATCACGGTGTTGCTCAATTCGGCCAACCGCGCGCGCACGGCGCGGGACACCTCCACCGCGTTCTCACCCGGCTTTTTAGTCACTTGCACCGTGACGGCGGGGTACACCCCACCCGCATTCAAGCGATCGGACTCTTTTTGACCTTTATCGCTTGTTTGTTGGGAATTTTTTGCTATTAAATCAAAAGCAACTCCCGGCGTGAACCATACATGCCGGGTCGGCAACTGCGCCCCCTCTTCCACCCGTGCCACTTCGCGCAGATACACCGGTTTGCCCTGGTGCGTGGCCACCACCAGGCTGGCCACTTCTTCGGCATTGCGCAGGAATTCACCGGTTTCCACCGTCAGCAGGCCAGGGCCATTCCCGGACCGGTCGGCCACAGTGCCCGATGGCAGCCCCAGGTTGGCCGACGCCACCGCCTGCTGCAGCTGCTGCACGCTCACACCCCGTTCGCGCAAGCGGGCGGGCTCCAGCCACACATGCACCGCGCGACCTGGGCCGCCAATGGTCTGCACCTCACGGGTGCCACGCACCCGCTTCAGCTCCACTTCCACACTGCGCGCCACGCGCTCCAGGTCCACCGCTGGCAAGGCATCGCGTGCCCACAAGGTGATGGCCAACACCGGCACATCGTCAATGCCTTTGGGCTTGACCACCGGCTCCATCACTCCCAGCCCCTGGGGCAACCAGTCCTTGTTGGCCTGCAGCACATCGTGCAGGCGCACCAGGGCTTCAGTGCGCGGCACGCCCACCTGGAATTGCACCGTCAGCACCGCCACACCGGGCCGTGAAACCGAATAGGTGTGCTCGATGCCCTGGATTTGCGCCAGCACCTGCTCCGCCGGGGAAGCCACCATCTTTTCCACATCGGCGCTGGAAGCCCCAGGGAACGGGATGATGACGTTGGCCATGGTCACATTGATCTGCGGCTCTTCCTCGCGAGGCGTGACCAGCACCGCAAACAGGCCCAGCAGCAGCGCCACCAGCGCCAGCAACGGGGTGATGGCGTTGGCCTGGAACTGCCGGGCCATCCGGCCGGAAAAGCCCAATGCTTCGGCGGACGTGGACTCGGTTGCCCCGTTCTGATTGGACGTGCTCATGGCGCAGGCCTCGCACCGGCCAAGCCAGCCCGAACCGGATCGAGTGCGATCTTTTCTCCAAAACGCAGGCCGGCCAGCACCTCGTATCCCGAGCCTCTTTTCGCATCCGCCTGAGCAGCCCCCAGCCGCACGGCACGCAAAGCAAACTGTTCTTGACCTGCAAGCCCCGACACCACGTACACGGCGGTCAGCTCCCCCCGCCGGAACACCGTTTGTGCGGGCACCGTCAACCGCTCAGCCTGCCCGGATGCCAACCGCACCTGCACGGGTTGGCCAGGCACCAGGTCGGCAGTAGCGCCTGTGGGCAAATCAAGGCGCCACTCCACCGTTTGAGAAACCGGATCGGCCGCAGGCACCGCAGTTTGTGCCACCGGCTTCACCCACAGGCCGCCCGGCAGTCCGACCTCCATGTGAGGTGCCTGCCGCACCTGCACCAGCTGGCTGGCGGGCACCTGGACCACCGCCCGAATCGGTTGCGGCGCATAGACCGTGACCACCGGGGTGCCAGGCAAGGCCAAATCACCCGCCTGAGCATGGGTGGCCAACACCCAGCCACCGTACGGAGCCGTCAGACGGGTATGACCCTGCGCAACCTGCGACTGTGTTTGTGCAGCTTGTGCCCCTTGCGCCCCAGCTTGGGCGGCCTTGTACTGTGCGTCGGCCTGATCCAGCGCCGCACGGCTGACAAACCCCTTGGCATGCAATTCCCGGGTGCGCTCCGCTTGGGCTCGCGCGTTGGCCAGGTTGGCATCGGCCTGTGCCCACTGGGCCTGGGCCTGCGAGACGCCAGCCGCCGTCATCCGGTCGTCCACCACCGCCAGCAATTGCCCGGCCTGTACCTTGTCGCCCGCCTTGACCACCAGTTGCACGATGCGGCCACTGGCCTGGGCCGACACGGTGCTTTGCTTCACCGCCTCCAGTCGGCCTTCCAGCACCAGCCCCACGCCAACCGGTTGATTGCCCACCACCACCACAGGGACCGCAACCGCGCTGTTACCGGCCCAGACCGGCGATCCCCCCGCAACACTCCAGGCACCCAGGACAACCAATGCCCAGTGGCACAAGCGGTGGAAAAAGGGCGAATTGGAAGAACGGGGAGCAAGCGCGCGCATGGCAGGTTTCCTTTGCCACGCAGTATACCAATATACCCCACGGGGTATCAATCATCCATCAGCACCGGAACACGTGGTGCCAGTGCGCACAGCAACTCCCAGGAAATGGTGCCCGCAGACAGGGCCACTTCGTCCACCGACAACACCTGG
>Ga0228698_1000557_pt1 | contig 26369 bp, 25 predicted proteins | sample McNCre117_Aug_MG_FD_178015 | JGI IMG/M metagenome (GOLD analysis project Ga0228698, IMG submission 178015) | Freshwater microbial communities from McNutts Creek, Athens, Georgia, United States - 1-17_Aug_MG | ecosystem: Environmental > Aquatic > Freshwater > Creek | place: USA: Georgia...
TCAAAGACGGCCAATCCACCGTGATCGACAGCCCGCAAGGCAGCACCGTAGTGCGCGTGGTGTCATCCCAGCAAGCCCCTGTCGCCGAGGCTGCCGCCCTACCCCGTATTGAGCAGTTTTTGATTAACCAGCGTGCTGGCGACGCCGTGGCGGCCAACATCAAGCAGCTACGCAGCACCACCAAAATCACCTACATGGGTGAGTTTGACGGCAGCGCCGCCGCAGCGCCTGCCGCCCCCGCTCCCACGCCTGCCCCTGTCGAAGCAGCACCTGCCGCAAGCGAAGACAAAACCAAGTCCGTTATCGAAAAAGGCGTGTCTGGCCTGAAGTAAGCCAGCCCCTAAGACCATGAAAAAAATTACCCAACTCCTTTCGATCGTATTGCTCGGCCTCACCAGCCTGGTGGCGCACGCACAAGACAGCAAAGCCGACTACCCACTGGGCGCGGGTGACACCATCAAGGTGCAAGTCTTCCAAAACCCGGACCTCACCATTGAAACCCGCGTGTCTGAAAGCGGCATCATCACCTACCCGCTCATTGGCGCCGTGCCGCTGGGTGGCCTATCGGTAGCAGCCGCTGAAAAGAAGATTGCCGATGCGCTGCAAAGCGGCGGCTTCATTCAAAAGCCCCAAGTCAACATCGCACTGCTCCAAATCCGTGGCAACCAAGTGTCTGTGCTGGGCCAGGTCGCTCGCCCAGGGCGCTTTCCGCTGGAAACCATCAACACCCGCCTGAGCGACATGCTGGCCAATGCCGGTGGAGCGACAGCGGCGGGGGACGATGTGGTAGTAGTTACCGGTGTGCGCGATGGCAAGGTATTTCGCAAAGAGATCGACATCCCGTCCATCTTTTTGAACGACAAAGGCCAAGACAACCTGCTGCTGCAGGGTGGCGACACCATCTATGTACACCGCGCACCCACGGTGTATGTGTATGGCGAAGTGCAGCGCCCCGGCTCCTTCCGCATTGAGCGTGACATGACAGTCATGCAAGCCCTGGCACAAGGCGGTGGCCCCAGCGCACGTGGTTCAGAGAAGCGCTTGCGCCTGCACCGCACCTTGGCAAACGGCACCGTGCAGCAAATGGAGCCACAACTCACCGACCGCGTGCAGGCCAATGACGTGCTCTACGTCAAAGAAAGCATCTTCTAAATACAGGCCACCCTCATGACACTCCAACAATTTTTGCTCATACTGCGCGCCCGCTGGAAAGTGGCACTGCTGGCATTTGTACTTACCGTAGCCACAGCCACCGTCGTCAGCGTGCTGCTACCCAAGCAATACACCGCCAGCGCTGCAGTTGTGGTCGACGTGAAATCGCCAGACCAAGTCACGGGACTCATGCTGCAAGGCATGATGGCGCCCGGCTACATGGCCACGCAAGTGGACATCATCAACAGCGACCGCGTAGCCCAAGCAGTGGTAACCAACCTTCGCATGGAAAGCAGCCCCGCCATTCAGGCCCAATGGCAAGAAGCCACCAAGGGCAGAGGCCAGTTGCGCGATTGGCTGGCAACCCTGCTGCAAAAGAACCTGGACGTTAAACCCAGCCGTGAGAGCAACGTCATCAACATCAACTACACCGGCACCGACCCTGAGTTTGCCGCCGCTGTGGCCAATGCCTTTGCGCAGGCCTATATGGACGTGAACCTCGACTTGCGCGTAGCCCCCGCACGGCAATTTGCAGCTTTTTTTGAAGAGCAAACCAAGGCCGCTCGCAACAAGTTAGAGGCTGCACAGCAAGCCTTGTCAGACTACCAGCAAAAGAACGGCATTACCTCGGCTGACGAGCGCATGGACTTCGAAACTGCCAAGCTGAATGAGACCAGCACCCAGCTCACCGGCGTACAAGCGCTGACCACTGATAGCCAAAGCAAGCGCCAAAGCAACAAGGCGGACACCATTGCCGAAGTCATGCAGAGCCCACTCATTAACAGCTTGAAGGCCGACATTGCCCGGCTAGAAGCCAAGCTGATTGAATCCAGCGGTAACCTGGGCAAAAACCATCCACAAACACAACGCACCGAAGCCGAGCTCGCAACCTTGAAGGTCCAGCTCGATGCAGAAGTAAAGAAAATCACCTCGTCCATAGACACGTCTTATCAAGTCGGCAAACAGCGCGAAGCTCAGCTTCAGGGTGCTCTGGCTGCCCAAAAAGCCCGTGTTTTGCTACTCAACAAGCAGCGCGATGAACTTAACGTACTGCGCCGCGATATCGAATCCGCCCAACGCGCATTTGAATTGGTAAGCCAGCGTGCCTCACAAACCAGCATCGAAAGCCAAACCAACCAAACCAATATTGCGATGCTGAACCCGGCCAGCCCGCCACCAGACCCCTCCAAGCCCAAAGTGCTTCTGAACGTGCTGGTTTCTATCTTTCTCGGTGGTTTGATTGGAATCACACTTGCACTCGCGCTGGAACTCATGAACCGCCGCGTGCGCTCAGCTGACGACTTGGTCGAAGCCCTCGAACTGCCTGTACTTGGCACCATCAGCTCCGCAGCTGGCATGTTGAAACACACCGCCATTGGAGTACGCGCATGAGCAACAACACCAAAACCATTGGCGATATTCTGGTGGCCAATGGCCGCCTCAGCCAAGAGGACGCCGCCCGCATTGCGGAGCGCCAGCACCAAGACAAGGTTCAATTCGGCGAAGCCGCCTTGGCACTGAAGGTGCTCAGCAAAGAAGACATCGACTTTGCGCTTAGCAAACAGTTTGACTACGCCTACCTCAGCGACCAAGACCAAAGCGTCAGCCCCGAGCTGGTAGCTGCATACAAACCATTCAGCCTCGTGGGCGAAAACTTGCGGGCGGTACGTAGCCAACTCATGCTGCGCTGGTTTAACACAGACCCTGCCCGCAAAGTCATGGCCATCGTCAGCCCCGGCAGTGGCGAAGGTCGAAGCTTTGTGGCGGCTAACTTGGCCATCGTGTTTGCGCAACAAGGCGAGCGGACACTGCTTATCGATGCTGATATGCGAACCAAGCCGGAGCGGAGTCAAAGCTCACTCTTCAAATTGGGTAAGAGCGCCGGCTTGTCTGCCATCCTAGCTAGTCGTGCGGGGATTGAGGTTGCTCAACTCGTGCCGGGGCTACCTGGCTTGGCTGTGCTGCCTGCGGGCGCTACGCCCCCTAACCCCCAAGAGTTACTGGGGCGACCCGCCTTTGGCGATTTGTTGCGCCAAGCAAGCCAACAGTTTGATGTCATCATCATTGACACCCCCGCAGGTGCAGAGCTTGCAGATGCAGAAATCGTCGCAGCCCGCGCTGGTGCAGCGCTCTTGATAGCCCGTAAAAATAGTAGCTCTCTGCCTCAAGCCAGCAACTTGGCGCGACGCCTGCAAGACAGTGGTGTCGCATTGGTAGGCTCCGTGCTTAACGACGCATGAGCACAGTCGCGTCTAAGACTCACATACACAACCCATGGTTGCCAATTGCCATGGGCTTGGTCGCGCTATATGTGCCAACCTTATGGGACTTGTTCCATGGTATTTGGGCAGAGGACGCTCAAATGCATGGGCCCATTGTGTTGAGTATTTCCTGCTGGCTCATCTACCGCAATTGGCCCACCATGTTAGAGGCCAGTCATGGCCAACAAAGCAATGCAGCGGGATGGGCCATAGCCGTTGTAGGCTTAATGCTTTACACCATTGGGCGATCACAAGGCATATTGTTAATGGAAGTCGGCTCGGCAATCTGGCTCTTAGTCGGGATCGCCCTGCTCAACCTTGGTGTCAAGGGACTCAAGGCACAGTGGTTTGCACTTTTTTTCATGCTGTTCATGGTGCCACTTCCGGGAGTCGTTGTCGATACCGTCACCATGCCCATGAAAATGGCCGTTTCTTACGTAGCGGAGCATGTGCTGTACTGGGTCGGATATCCCATCGGACGCAATGGAGTTATTCTGCAAATTGGCCAGTACATGCTATTAGTCGCAGATGCTTGCGCAGGACTCCATACCTTACTGACGCTTGAAGCTCTAGGACTGCTTTACCTGAACCTGGTTAGGCGTGATTCTGTCTTCCGCAACATAAGTTTGGCGCTGCTCATTGTGCCGATCTCTTTTACTGCCAACGTTATCCGCGTTATGGCGTTGAGCCTAATTACCTTCCATTTTGGTGATGCTGCCGGGCAAGGCTTCTTGCACGGCTTTGCCGGCATGGTTCTATTTTTGTCTGCGCTGTTGCTCATTATTAGTTTTGACACGCTGCTGCAAAAGATTGATGAAGCGCGCCAACCCGCTTCGGCACATGCGCGGAGCTGACTATGCGCCAAACGATTGAAAACTACGTCTTGCTAAGCCTGATGCTCTGCTCCGCAGCAACAGCTGTTGCAATCCGGCCGAGTTCAAAATTAGCGGATCAACGCCCGCATTTGGAACTGAACCAGATCATTCCAAACAAATTTGGCGACTGGCAGGAGCTTCCCAGCACCAATGTGGGCATTGTTAATCCACAAGAAACTGAACTGCTGAACGAGATCTATAGCCAAACGCTGTCTAAAACCTACATCAACGCAAAGGGCTATCGCATCATGCTGTCGATTGCCTATGGCGGCGACCAGTCCCGCGACCTTCAAGTCCACAGACCAGAGGTCTGTTACTCCGCTCAAGGCTTTCAAATCAGCGATCAACAAAAGGTTGCCATCAACCTCGCCGAGCGTCCGATACCGGCCATGCACATCAACGCCAAGCTAGGGGCGCGCAACGAGCCCATTACCTATTGGGTACGAATTGGCGACAAGTTGGTTCGGGGCAATTTGGAACAAGGTTTCGCCCGTTTGGGTTACGGCTTGCAAGGCAAAATCGCAGATGGCTTGCTGTTCCGTGTGTCCAGCATCGATGCAGATGCCAAGACCGCGTACACCAACCAAGACCAATTTATCCGGGACCTGCATAGCGCTGTGGCACCCGACAAAAAAGCAGCCATTTTTGGCACTCTTACCACTTCATCTCTGTAAGCAATCACTATGAAAAAAGTAGCACTCATCACAGGCGTAACGGGGCAAGACGGCTCATATCTCGCAGAACTTCTGCTCAAAAAAGGCTACGAAGTGCACGGCATAAAGCGCCGCGCGTCCAGCTTCAACACCGACCGTATTGACCACCTGTACCAGGACCCGCACGTTTCTGCCCGCAACTTTGTGCTGCACTATGGCGACCTCACCGACAGCAGTAACCTGATCCGCATCATCCAGCAGGTGCAGCCTGATGAGATTTACAACCTGGGCGCTATGAGCCATGTGGCCGTGTCGTTTGAATCGCCCGAGTACACCGCAGACGCTGATGCCATGGGCACCCTGCGCATCTTGGAAGCTATCCGCATCTTGGGTCTGGAAAAGAAAACCCGCTTTTACCAAGCGTCTACCTCCGAGCTGTACGGCTTGGTGCAAGAAATCCCCCAAAAAGAAACTACACCCTTCTACCCGCGCAGCCCCTACGCAGTAGCCAAGATGTATGCCTACTGGATCACGGTGAACTACCGCGAGGCCTACGGTATTTACGCCTGCAACGGCATCTTGTTCAACCACGAGAGCCCGCTGCGTGGTGAAACGTTTGTGACCCGCAAAATTACCCGCGCGATTGCCCGCATTGCCCTTAGCCTGCAAGACTGCCTGTACCTGGGCAACCTGAGCGCCCTGCGCGATTGGGGCCACGCTCGTGACTATGTAGAAATGCAGTGGCTCATGCTGCAGCAAGACCATGCTGAAGACTTTGTCATCGCCACCGGCGTGCAATACAGCGTGCGCCAATTTGTGGAGTTTGCAGCTGCCGAACTAGGCATACAACTGACTTGGAGCGGTGAAGGCGAAAACGAAATCGGCACCGTGGTTGCAGTAACCGGCTCTGAAGCCAAATGCAAAGTGGGTGATGTGATTGTGAAGGTAGACCCCCGCTACTACCGCCCCACCGAAGTGGAAACCCTGCTGGGCGACCCCACCAAGGCCAAAGAGAAGCTGGGCTGGGTGCCCAAGACCACGCTGCAAGAACTGGTTGCTGAAATGGTGCAAGCAGACTTCACCAGCGCCAAGCGTGATGCGCTGGTCAAGCTGGCAGGCTTCCAAACTTACGATCACCACGAGTAAGCGTTACCGCCATGGACAAAAAAGCAAAAATTTACGTGGCTGGCCACCGTGGCATGGTGGGCTCTGCCATCGTGCGCGACCTGCAGGCCAAGGGCTACACCAACCTACTCACCCGCAGCCACGCCGAGCTGGATCTGCTTAACCAGCAAGCCGTCAACGCCTACATAGCAGCCGAAAAGCCTGACTACATATTTGTAGCCGCAGCGAAGGTTGGCGGCATACAGGCCAACAACGTTTACCGGGCAGACTTTCTTTATCAAAACCTGATGATCGAAAGCAACCTGATACACGCGGCCCACAAAAACGACATCAACCGCCTGCTCTTTTTAGGGTCCAGTTGCATCTATCCGCGTGACTGCGCCCAACCCATCAAGGAAGAATATCTACTCACCGGCCCGCTTGAGCCCACCAATGAGCCCTATGCCATTGCAAAAATTGCAGGCATCAAGCTGTGCGAGTCTTACAACCGGCAACATGGCCGTCAGTACGTCAGCGCCATGCCCACCAACCTGTACGGCCCCAACGACAACTACGACCTCAGCAACTCCCATGTATTGCCGGCCCTGTTGCGCAAGGCCCACGAGGCCAAGACACGAGGCGATGCCACCCTCACCGTATGGGGCTCAGGCAAACCCATGCGCGAGTTTTTGCATGTGGACGACATGGCACAGGCCTGCGTGTACCTCATGGAAAACGAGGCTATCACTGACGGCCTTTACAACGTAGGCACCGGCACAGACGTCACTATCCACCAATTGGCAGAGACCATCATGCAAACGGTAGGCTTTGAAGGCGACATCGTGTTCGATGCCACCAAGCCCGATGGCACACCACGCAAGTTACTTGACGTATCACGCCTGGCAGAAAAAGGTTGGACAGCACGCATCAGCCTGGCAGAGGGCATAAAAAACACATACGCTAACTTTTTGATAGCAACAGGGGCAGGCGCAGTCAAAGGCGGAGCATGACAACCGCCAGCGCGAAGCAAATCGCCAGCAGCAGTGTGCTGCTGTTGGCCGAAAACCTGATTCGCCTACTGGCGGTGGCCGCAGTTTCATTTTGGATAGCCAGGCAACTGGGGCCAGGGCAGTTTGGGATACTGAACTTTGCATCCGCGTTTGCAGCAATTCTGCTAGCAGTATCCACATTGGGCATGGATACACCAGTCATATTGCGGCTCACCCAAACCCAACAATCCCGCCCCATCATGGCTGCAGTGCTTGCACTGCGAGCCATAGTGAGCGTTATTGTTTTTATAGCTGCAGTACTCATTGCACTGGTGTTAAAGCACGACGACTCGGTTGCCTTTAACACTACAGTAATTGTTAGCTTGGGCATTATTCTCAATACACCAGCCGTTTTCGATTATTGGTTTAAAGCGAATACGAACGCTGCCCCCGCTGCACTTGCACGTATAAGCGGAACACTATTATCCGCTGCGGCAAAAGTATTATGTCTATATCTAGGCTTAGGTGTAGAAGCACTAGCTTGGACGGTAGCATTTGAAGCAGCCGTCACATCAATTGTATTCACACTTGTATATTTTAAAAATATAGAAAATAATAAGCAACAAGGCAACTTTACAGCGAAGAAAAAAGCCATGGCCAAACTCATGCTAGAAAGCTGGCCCTACTTACTAAGCATGACCGCTGTCGTTGCCTATATGAAAATTGATGTTGTGATTTTAGGCTACTTATCAACAAATACCGAAACCGGAATATACAGCCTATCTCAAAAATTATCAGAAGTGTTGTACATGATTCCTGTTGTACTTATAGACAGCCTGTATCCAACACTCACCAAAAAGTATCTCAGCACAAACAACATACACAAAAACCAGGGCCAAATGCTTTTTGACGTCGCAGTAGGTGCGTCAATAATAGCAACATTAATCTCTATAGCACTATCAGGCATATTTATAAAAATAATATTTGGCAATGGATACCAAAAATCAATTGATGTGTTTTATGTACATAGCTGGAGTTGCATTGCAATAGCAATGAACACCGCTCGCCACAGGTGGTTAGCAACACTACAACTGCAACGCTACATACCCATAGTTACAACAATAGGATTGGTGAGTAACATAGTTTGTAATCTATTTTTAATTCCTGAATATGGCGCAATTGGAGCAGCTTACGCAACTCTAATTTCATATTTCATTTCCGGCTATGCATGTTCATTTGTATTTCCATCTTTAAAATCCGTGGGCTGGGAGCAAACAAGAGCCCTATTCCCCTGGATAAGGCTGTATCGACTTTATAAAGGGACGGGCCGTATATGATTCCAGATCAGCTGAAATGGACGTTATTTAGACGCCGCCAATTAGCGAAGTTACACGAAGGCTTCCAGGCTCACCCAGCAACCTATGCAAGTGCGGACAGCAAGTTTGACAAGTATGTGAGCTTGCACCGTGATACACGCATATACAGCAGTGAAATAGGGCAGGCCACGTATATAGCTGGCGCAACCGTTTCTGCTGCAAAAATCAATAAATATTGCAGTATTGGACAAGGTGCAAGAATAGGTCTAGCGAAACACCCTGTTGACCACCTCTCCTCACATCCAGCATTTTATTCAAACGGCAATCAAACATCACTCCGTATTTCCAATAATACAACCGGCTTTATTGAATCCACTCAACTAAATATTGGTAACGATGTTTGGATCGGTGCGTCAAGCTTAATCATGGGCGGAATCACCATTGGCGATGGTGCAATTATTGGGGCAGGCGCTGTAGTAACAAAAGATGTGCCACCGTACGCTATTGTCGGAGGTAACCCTGCAAAGCTTATTAGATATAGATTCCCACCGGAAATTATTGCAACACTACTAAATATTCAGTGGTGGAATAAATCAAAAGAAGATATAGCCAAGATTAATAGAGCAGTCAACCAGGGTGGAAAAGCAAATATTTCCGCACTACTTGAGATAAATAACATTAAATAGAACATATATGAGCAAAATTAGATTCTCAGTCGCCACACCTACCAGAAATTCACTTGAGAAGCTTAAGCGATGCGTAGGATCTGTTCGTGGTCAAACTGAGGTCTCTGTTGAGCACATTATTCAAGATGCACAATCTTCAGACGGTACACCTGACTGGCTTGAAAACCAGCAAGGTTTATTAGCGGTTAGCGAATCTGACAAGGGTATGTACGACGCGATTAATAAGGCATGGGGCCGTGCATCTGGAGAATTTCTATCCTGGTTGAATTCGGATGAGCAATACCTACCTGGAACCCTTGCAATAGTTCAGGCTTATTTTGATGCTAATCCAGACGTTGATGTCATATTCGGAAATTATATTGTTACGGATCAGTACGGTCATCCAGTTGCTCTACGCCGAGAAATCCCATTCAGAAGAATCTATGTAGTCAATAGCTTCCTCAACATGCAATCTGCAACCATTTTTTTCAGAAGAAAACTTTGGGATTCTGGCATCCTCCGGCTAGACAGCAAATATAAGTACTCCGCAGACAAAGACCTAGTATTAAGAATAAATAAATTCGGATACAAAATAAAATTAATTCCAGAATATTTATCAATATTCGGAATTGATGGCACGAATTTAAGCACACACCCTCAAATGGCTCGTGAATCTGAAGAAATAAGACTAAAATTTGGCGCGCTAAAAAATAAAATTTGCAGAAATTTAATACTAACTGGCAGACGCATTGAAAGATTAATAAATGGTGGATACTCGCAGAAATCACTATCCTATAAATACGCAACGAATGAATTGCCGGAATACGTTACACACAATGCGTCAAATCTTGGTGGTCGCTACGATCTAAATAATACAACCGGGCAGCCAAACTCTCTTCAAAGATAAGAGCCCGTTTAAATTCATATGAATATGAATAAAAATATTGACCATATTGCATCAGAAGAAGAAAAATTAAAGAAATTGCCAATGTGGCCAGCCGCCTCAATATTCCTGCTGGTAGTAATGAGTGCAATACTACCACCCGGCCTACTGACCGGAATGAATATTTATTTATTAATACTTGCATTCATCGCTTGGCTCGCATCAAAAAAACCGTTAAATAGCGACCTCGTTCGCGTAGTCGCTCCATTTTTTTTAATATTAATTATTGGACTCATTATCGGCGCCGGATCAGATATATACATTTATCTAAAAGATGCATGGTACACATCAAATGCAGCAATAATTTTTTGCACTGGGTATGTGTTTTTCCAAAACAAACCTGATACAGCCCGCGGACTAAAGGCATTTATATTCGGCGGAACATTAGTTTCCCTAATATATATTATTCACATAATATTGAATCCGGAATTATTTAGCCTGAGCGCAGCCGAGTTACGAGAATCTGCTGGCACTGGCTATTACGCTCCCGCACTATCATTTTCAATACTTTGCTGTTATTTCAAAAAATGGGATAGCGGCCTAAAGATCAATAAATCAACAGGCTATATTTGCTTATTAGTTTGCTTACTTTCAATAATCCTAAGTTTTTCACGAACTATATTTTTTGTCGCTATATTCGGAGCATTCGCTGCAGCAGGCATATTTTCCAGAAAAGAAGTTTCTCGCATACTTTTACTTCTTATTTTTGGTATTGCACTTATCCTAACGCTGCGAATGACCATTGACACGAACTCAGAAGAGGCAACAAAATCATTTATCGGGAAAATGGCAAGAACCACCGAAGAATTAACAATACAAAACTATAATGATTTAAGGAGTATAAATTTGAATTGGCGTGGATATGAAACTTCGCGCGCGCTTATTTATTACTCATCCGGCTCGCCACTTAACTGGTTGTTCGGATATGGCTTCGGCGCGCAGGTTGATTTGGGTTTAATGATGCCACTAGGCAGCGGACCAAAAGGGGAGCGCACTCCGATCCGCTTTGTTCCCATACTGCATAATGGATTCGCCTATTTGCTAATCAAAGGTGGATTAGTCGCAGTTGGATTATTTCTCAGCACCATATATCACTTATACATGCTAGGCCGACGAAAATCCAATGCCAATGATGCTGGCGATAGCAAATCCTCCGGAAGACTACTTCAGTCCGTTGCAATTTCTCTTGCATTTACAACTTATTTAATAGCCGGCGTATTCAACAAGCTAGATATGTTTCCCTACTTGCTAATTACCGGATTCCTTATAGGCAGCCTCTCACAATCGCGGGAGAGTCACAATGATAAATTATGACCGCAGAAATATAATACTTCAAGCATCTGTCCTAAGCTTGATATCGGTTACATCCACAGCGCATTCAACCCCGACTTTAACGATCTCTGCCTCAAAATATAAGAATGGTGGAATGAAGGGCTTTGCTATCGATAAAGTTAGCTCTAGAGCCAATGATCAATCCTATTTGAGTGCGCTACTATCGACCTCATCCAATGTCGCGCGTATTTTCTTCCCTTTTAAAAAATGTAATAACTGTACACAATATGGTCGCACCCCCTCCGATGTTATAGGGCTAAAAAAAATACTCGATTTTGTTAGACCAACTGGTTTAAAAATTGTTATTGTTGGAGTATTTGACAACCAAGACAAGCCTGAATTCTGGTTTGATGAAAACCTACGATCAAGTTTTGTTGCGAACTGGAAATGGTTTTCAGAAAACTTCCAAAATGACTCTGCTATTGCGGGCCTTGATCTCTTAAATGAACCTAACCCGCCTCTTCCCCTAGCTGAAGCGCAAACGACTTGGCGTAACTTAGCATCGCTAGCCATCTCTGCAATACGTTCAGCTGGCATGAGGCTTCCTATAATTTTTGAAGGCGTGGGTGGAGGTCAAGCCATCGGAATGCGGAATCTAACGCCATTCAATGACTCAGAAATAGTCTATAGCTTTCATTTATATACCCCACATGACATAACACACCAAAAAGTCGCACCAACATGGCAAAGAACTATCCCCTATCCCGCGGGTCCGGAATGGAAGCTCAAGGATGCAGTGATAGATGTTGGCGGATGGGACAGACGTCGCCTTGAAGAGGCTTTGAAGGATGTCATTTCTTTTCAAAAACGCACTGACTTACCAATCTTTGTTGGTGAATTTAGTTGTGTTAGATGGGCTCCAGATGACTCTGCGAAGAAATACATTGAAGACAGTTTGGATATTTTTAATAAATTTGGTTGGTCTTGGTGTTATCACGAATTTAGGGGTTGGCCAGGATGGGATGCTGAAATAGATTCTCGCGATCCAGGTGCAACGAGCAGGTCATTTAACTCACCAATCATGAAAATGATACTTTCAGAAATTTCCAAAAAATAATTTTATTATCTAGTTGATTTATGCATTAAAAATTCATGGACTTTGTATAGATGAAATTATTAGTAATTCATTCATCAGCCGACTTATATGGCTCAGATAAGTCCCTTTTGGATTTCATTACGCACAGTCAACACAAAATCACTGTAGTCCTGCCAAACTCAGGCCCATTAGTGAATGAATTAAAGGCTGTAGGCGCACAGGTATTAGTTGGCGAAGTCTGCAAAATCCAGCGTGGCATGCTTTCTCCTTTGGGGTTAACCAACTTATTTGGCACAGCCTACAAAGCGCTGGCCTTTCTGGGTGACCTCCACAAGCAGCAGCAGTTTGATTTGGTGTATTCCAACACCGTTGCGGTATTGGGTGGTGCTTTGGCAGCCAAGGCGTGGGGGGTGCCGCATGTGTGGCATGTGCGGGAGATCATGTCCAAATCGCGCACGCTCAGCTGGTGCTTTAGGCAACTGGTGTCTGCGCTGTCCACCCGGGTAGTTTGCAACTCGGGCGAAACGTTGGCCTGGATCAAGCGCCAAAACACAGCGCCCATGTACAGCGTGGTGTGGAATGGGTTTGACGCCGTTAACAAAACTTTTGACCGCGACGCCACCCGTGCTGCGCTGGGGGCAACCAGCGGTGAGGTTTTGTTTGTGCTGGTAGGCCGCATTAATTGGTGGAAAGGTCAAAAGCTGCTGGTACAAGCGTTTGCGCAGCTAGATACCGCCAGCCGCCAGCGCTGCCGGCTGGCCATTGTGGGGTCTGCCCCAGAGGGGCAGGCGCACTTTGAGGCGGATTTAGCGCAGTGCGTTGCGCAGTCTGGCGCCGCCGATCGCATTACTGTGTACCCCCACAGGGCGGATATTGACCCGGTGTGGGATGCTGCAGATGTGGTGGTGGTGCCGTCTACCGAGCCGGAGCCCTTTGGGCGTGTGGCGATTGAGGCCATGGGCTTTGCCAAGCCGGTGATTGCAGCGGCGCATGGGGGGCTGATAGAAATTGTGCAAGACGGGGTAACAGGGTTATGGGTGCAGCCTAATGACGCAGGCGCTTTAAGCAAGGCATTAGGCACACTTGCAAACGACGCGCCGCTACGGGAACGGCTAGGTCACGCCGGCAAGCTGCGGCTGGAGCAGCACTTTTCGGTAGGCAGTTACGCGGCCAAGCTAGCGCAGGTGCTCCAACTAGCGGCCAGCCCTGCTAAAAACATTTTGTTTGTGCACCAGTCAGCAGAAATGTATGGCTCCGACAAGGTGCTGCTCTGGTTAGTGCAGGGTGTGCAGGCGAGGGGTTTTCACCCCATAGTGCTGATTCCGTCTGAGGGGCCATTGCACGCCGCTTTAAAGGCCAGTGGTGTGGAAACCCATATTTTGGAAGTCACCAAGCTCAACCGCGAGACGCTGTCCCCACTGGGCTTGGTAAAGCTGCCCTTTAAGCTTTGGGGCTCCATGCGAGAGAAGAACCGCGTGGTTGCGGGGCGCAAGGTGGACTTGGTGTACTCCAACACGCTGGCTGTGTTGGGAGGCGCCGTGTATGCGCGGCTAAATGGGCTGCCGCACTTGTGGCATGTGCATGAGTTGCTTAAATCGCCCACGGTGGTGCGCAAAGGCTTTCCGTGGATGGTGCGCTTGCTGGCTGACAAGGTGGTAAGCAACTCCACCATGACCGAGCAATGGCTCTTGGACGAGCAACCCAGCCTGGCCAAAAAGGCCGTCACTATTTGGAATGGCCTGGGGCCGCGCCCTGCGCCTGAGTCCGGCGCCGCCGCTGCCATGCGTGCCCGCCTGCAAGTGGCAGAGGGCCAATTGCTGGTGGCGTTGGTGGGGCGCATTAACCGCTGGAAGGGGCAGGAGCTGCTGATAGACGCGGCAAGCCGGCTCTGGCAGCAGGGTGTGCGCGATGTGCACTACGTGATTGTGGGCGGCGTGGCGGCGGGGCAAGAGCATTTGATAGACGCGCTGAACCAAAAAATTGCCGCATCTCCAGCAGCGGCCCACATCAAGCGGGTGGAGTTCACTGACGATGTGTGGACCGTGTGGGATGCCTGCGACATTGCCGTAGTGCCGTCTACCGAGCCTGAGCCTTTTGGCATGGTGGCTATTGAGGCTATGGCCTCGCACAAGCCGGTGGTGGTAGCAGCCCACGGGGGCTTGCTGGACATTGTGGAAGACGGTGTTTCGGGCCTGTGGTTTACCCCCAATGACGCTGATACGCTGGCTGAAAAGCTGCACGCGTTGGCTGTGTCGCCAGAGCTGCGCCATCGCTTGGGTGCAGCAGGGGCCGCGCGCCAAAAGGATTTGTTTTCTCTAGACATACAGTTAGAGCGGACCGCAGAACTACTGCACCGCATGACATCAACCAGCCTTACCCAAACATGACCATCCCATCTAAACGCACCCTGCGCATTCTGGGCACCCGCGGCGTGCCGGCTGCCCACGGTGGCTTTGAGACTTTTGCCGAATACCTGTCACTCTACCTGGTGGCCCAGGGCTGGCGTGTAGTGGTGTACTGCCAGGAAGATGGCACTGGCCCTGTATTTGAGGACACCTGGCAGGGTGTGGAGCGTGTGCGTATTCCGGTGCAGCAAGAGGGGCCCAAGGGCACCATTGTGTTTGACTGGTTGGCTACTGCGCACGCAGCCAAGCACCGCGATCTGTGCCTGACCTTGGGCTACAACACCGCCGTGTTTTGCACGCTGCTGCGCATCAAGGGCATACCCAATGTCATTAATATGGATGGCATTGAGTGGTCGCGCATGAAGTGGGGCCCGGTGGCCAAAACTTGGTTTTGGCTAAACGACTGGGCGGGCTGCTGGCTGGGCAACCACCTGGTGGCGGACCACCCGCAAATCAAGGTGCACCTGACCAGCCGGGTGCGGGCGGACAAAATCACCACCATTCCCTACGGCGCGGATGCGGTTACCAGCGCACCGGTGGAGCCGGTCGAGGCGCTGGGCTTACAGCCGGGCCGCTTCATGACGGTGATTGCGCGCCCCGAGCCTGAAAACTCCTTGCTCGAAATCGTGAAGGGCTTTTCTGCCAAGCCGCGTGGCATGCAGTTGGTTGTGCTGGGCAACTACTCGGACGCCAACGCTTACCACCGCGCGGTGAAAGAGGCAGCCGGCCCCGAAGTGAAGTTTGTGGGCGCCATTTACGACAAAACGGTGGTGCAGGCGCTGCGCTTTCACAGCGCGGCTTATGTGCATGGCCACCAGGTGGGGGGTACCAACCCTTCGCTGGTAGAGGCGCTGGGCGCTGGCAATGCGGTAATTGCACAAGACAACCGCTTTAACCGCTGGGTGGTGGGTGAAGGCGCTTTGTACTTTGCCGGGGCCGAGGGTTTTGCGGCTTGCATGGACCAAGTGGTGGCAGACCCTGCGCTGCTTACGCGCCTGCGCGAACAGGGGCAGGTGCGCTACCACCAAGACTTCACTTGGCCACATGTGCTCAAGCAATACGAAGACCTGCTCGTTCAGTACCTCCCCGCACCCTAAATGCTAGACCGCGATACCTTCTTGGGCGTAGTGGACGCCGCGCCCCTGGTGGCCATGGACCTGGTGGTGGTGCGCGGGGGTGCCGAGATTTTGCTGGGCATGCGCAACAACCGGCCGGCACAGGGCTTTTGGTTTGTGCCTGGCGGACGCATCCGCAAAAACGAAGCCATGCAGGCGGCCCTGGCCCGGGTGGCGCACGACGAGCTGGGCCTGCAGCTGGCGGGTTTGCCGGTACCACCCCGTCATATGGGTGCCTTTGAGCACTTTTACACTGATTGCTTTGCGGGGGATGTGGGGGTGTCTACCCACTATGTGGTGATGGGCAACCTGATTGCATTGCCGGCCGGCACCGAGCTGGCAGCGGCTGATGCGCAACACAGCGCCTTGCGCTGGTGGCCCCTGACGGAGGCGCAGGCCTCTGCCGAGGTACACCGCTTTACCAAAGATTATGTGGATGCCCTTTTGCTATAAAAATAGAAGCAAATACTTCATATTGCATGTGGGCTAGAAGCCAATTTCTTATAAATTGAGGAACTGAGTTATGAAAATTACCGTGATTGGCACCGGCTATGTAGGCCTGGTATCCGGCGCTTGTTTTGCCGATGTGGGCAACGATGTGCTTTGCCTGGATGTGGACCCGGCCAAGATCAAGATCCTGGAAGACGGCGGCATTCCTATCTATGAGCCGGGCCTGCAAGAAATGGTGAAGCGCAATGTGGCCGCCGGCCGCCTGCACTTCACCACCGATGTAGAAAAGGCTGCGCACTTTGGCACGGTGCAGTTCATTGCGGTGGGCACCCCGCCGGATGAAGATGGCTCGGCCGACATGAAATACGTAATTGCCGCCGCCCGCAACATTGGCAAGTACATGACCGACTACAAGGTGGTGGTGGACAAGAGCACGGTGCCGGTGGGCACGGCCGACCGCGTCAAAGCCGCGATTGCCGATGAGCTGGCCAAACGTGGTGTGACCACGCCTTTCAGCGTGGTGAGCAACCCCGAGTTTTTGAAAGAGGGCGCCGCCATTGAGGACTTTATGCGGCCGGACCGCATTGTGGTGGGCTGCGATGATGAGCAAGGCGCAGCGTATATGCGGGCCATCTACTCCGCCATCCAGCGCAACCACGACCGCTTGATCGTGATGGATGTGCGCAGTGCGGAGCTCACCAAATACGCCGCCAACGCCATGTTGGCCACCCGCATCAGCTTTATGAACGAGCTTGCCAACCTGGCCGAGAAGCTGGGCGCTGATATTGAAAACGTGCGCAAAGGCATTGGCTCAGACCCGCGCATTGGCTACGACTTTTTGTATGCGGGTGCGGGCTACGGTGGTTCGTGCTTTCCCAAAGACGTGCAGGCGCTGATCAAAACCGCGCAGACCGATGCAGGCATCAACCTCAAGGTGCTGAACGCCGTGGAAGACGCTAACGACGCGCAAAAGCGTGTGCTGGGCAGCAAGGTGCTCAAGCGCTTTGGCGCGGACCTCAAGGGCAAGCACTTTGCGCTGTGGGGCTTGGCCTTCAAGGCTAACACCGACGACATGCGCAAGGCCACCAGCCGCGACGTAATTCAGGATTTATTGGATGCCGGTGCCACCGTGACCGCCTACGACCCGGTCGCGATAAAGGAAGCCCAGCACTGCTTCCCCAATGAAGCACGCCTGACCTACGCCGACAACCAGACCGCTGCGCTGGAAGGTGCGGATGCGCTGATCATCGTGACCGAGTGGCGCGAGTTCCGCAGCCCGGACTTTGACACCATCAAAACCAAGCTCAAGCAGCCGGTGATTTTTGACGGCCGTAACCTGTACGACCCCAAAATGATCCGCAGCATGGGCATCGAGTACCAGGCCATCGGACGCTAACTCCCATGACAGTACTGACTCTCCAAGACATGGCCACCCAGTCGGGTGTGGCCTTTGGCACCAGCGGCGCACGCGGCAAAGTGGCCGACATGACGCCCGACCTGTGCCACGCGTACACCACCGCCTTCATCAACGCGGTGGTGCCCAAAGCCACCACCATTGTGCTGGGCCACGACTTGCGCCCCAGCAGCCCCGAGATTGCAGCGGCCTGCATGGCGGCCATTCAGAGCTTGGGCATCGAAGTGGTGTACGGCGGCGCCCTGCCCACTCCTGCCCTGGCGCTGTACGCAGCCCAAACCGGCTCGCCGGCTATTGTGGTGACGGGCAGCCATATTCCGTTTGACCGCAACGGCATCAAGTTCTACAAAGAAAACGGCGAAATCAGCAAGGCGGATGAACAGGCCATGTTGAAGTTTTTGGTGGGCTTGCCCAAGAAATTGGCCTTGCCCGCCCTGCCCGCGCCGGATCCGCGTGTGCAGCAGGCCTACCTGGACCGCTACATCCACTTCTTTGGCAAAAACGCCTTGGAAGGCGAAACCATTGCCGTCTACGAGCACAGCAGCGTGGCCCGCGATGTGATCCGCCAGATTTTGGAAGCACTGGGGGCTGAAGTGATTTCGCTGGGCCGCACCGACACCTTTGTGCCCATCGACACCGAGGCGGTGCGCCACGAAGACATTGAGCAGGCCCGCGAGTGGGCCGAGCTGTATGACTTTGACGCCATTGTTTCCACCGACGGCGACGCGGACCGCCCGCTGATCGGTGACGAAACCGGCGAATGGCTACGGGGCGATGTGGTGGGTGTGCTGACCGCCCAACTGCTGCAGGCCACGGCGGTGGTGACGCCGGTGAGCAGTAACACAGCGCTGGAGCGCAGCCAATCGTTCGCCCACGTAACCCGCACCCGAATCGGCTCGCCCTATGTGATTGAGGGCATGCAGCAAGCGGCCGACGCTGGCGCGGAGTTGGTGGTGGGCTATGAGGCCAATGGCGGCTTTTTGCTCGGTAGCCAGGTGCTGCGCAACGGCCAGCGCCTGGGCCCTTTGCCCACTCGCGATGCCATGCTGCCCATGCTGACCCTGCTGTGCGGCGCCAAGGCGCAGACGCTAAAAATGTCTGAAGTGGGCTACCGCCTGCCCAAGCGCTACACCGCGAGCGATCGCATTCAAAACTTTGCCACGGTAAGCAGCAAAGCACTGATTGCCCGCCTGCGGGAAGACCACACCCTGCTGAGCGAGTTGCTGGCACCCGGAGCAGGCCCGGTGGAGCAAATCGATGAAACCGATGGGCTACGGGTGCACTTCACGTCCGGCGACATCGTCCACCTGCGCCCGAGCGGCAATGCGCCTGAGTTGCGCTGCTACGCCGAGAGCAACAGCGTGGTCAACGCCAAACAGTTGTGTGATGACTGCCTGTTGCGGGTCATGCAATTGGCCGTCACTGCATAAGCTTTTGGGCCCGAACGGACTATGTACAAGTCCAAGGGCAAACCCTAGTATAGAAATTAGCTGAAGTGGTTTCAGCTAACAACTGAAATTAAGGGATGTATATGACTTTTAAAACTGCAATTGCAGCTGCCACCTTGGCACTGTTTGCTGCCGGCGCAAGCGCGGCAACAACACCAGTAACTCTGGTTTCCGGCTCTTTTAACGACATTGCTTTGGGCACCGTTACTTTTGCTGGCACTTCCACAGTGTCTGGTTTGGCGGGTTTTGTTTCGCAATTCACAGGCTCCTTTGGTAACCAAACATTCACGTTTGATGCGCCAGCTATCAACTTCAGCCAAGTGAGCTTGTACTCCGGCTCTGCTTTGAGCGCATCGTCTTCCAGCAACACCTTCAATTTTGCCAACCTGACCGCTGGTACATACACCATTAAGGTGTCTGGCTCGGTGGCCGGTGGTGGCGTGGGTGGCGCATTGGCGCAATACCAAGTGACGGCTGTTCCAGAACCCGAAACCTACGCCATGTTGTTGGCCGGTTTGGGCGTCATGGGCGCAATTGCTCGCCGCCGCAGCAAAACTGCTGCCTAAGCTTCTCAGCCAAACAAACAAAAAGGGACTGCAACTGCAGTCCCTTTTTTATTGGCACGATAGCGTGAGATGGGGTATCAAACCGCCTTGCGTTTACGTGCAACAGCAGCAATGAGGCCCAAGCCCGCCAGCAGCATGGCGTAGGTTTCAGGCTCGGGCACGGGGGCGATGGTGAGCGACAAGTTGTCTATGCCTACATAGCGGGCGTTGTTGGTGCCGGTGCCACTGAACTGGAGCGAAGTCAACCCCGTAAAGCCTGCGAAATACTCGCTACCAAAGGTAGTAAAGCTGCCAGGCGTCAGGTCAAAACGCTGCTGGGCAGTTACCGTGCTGCCGTCTGCCTTTGTGCCAGTGATCTGGATGGACAGTTGGTCATTTTGCTGAAACCCACCGCCGCCAATCACCCCTGCCAAATCAACACCGTTTACGGAGAAGGTGTTCACTGAGTTGGGCGCCAGAGCCAGCGTTTCGTGTTGCGACTCCAATGCGTAGTAGGCCAAAAATTTACCGGTCGGTAGCGGGGGCGTGAGGTAGGTGCTGCCGTTAAACGTTGCAGCAGCATCCAATACATAGTGGTACGCAACGGGGCTGCCCACATGATTTAGCTGCAGACCGTAAGCCAATACATCTTGGGGCGTGCTCAAGTTGTCAAAATTGAGCGTCAACGCTTGCGCCTGCACCGCTGCAGAGCAATATGCCGCGGCGGCTATCGCACCGATGCGCCATAGATGGAAAGGCTTTTGCATGATTTCTCCCTTTTATTTGTTTAGTTACTGAATACCAATCAGTGCAGCACTGGCGGATGTGCCATTGGGTCCGGTCAAGGTGCAATTGACGGTGCTGCCGTCAGGAATTGGCATAGGCAAGCCGCCACCCATGCTGTACCCGGTGGGCAAACCGCCCTGCACTAACAAAGTACCGTGAGCGCAATCGCTGACGGCTACACCCTTGCTGCTATTGACCTTGCGGATACTGATATTGATAGCAGACCCGGTAGACACCGCGCTGGCCACAGCCTGGGTGGCCGCTGTTTGCGCATCGCTGCGCAAGTCGACAAACTTGGGAATAGCAACGGCAGACAAAATGCCCAAAATAACGATCACCATGACGAGTTCGATGAGCGTGAAGCCAGCTTGAACATTGGAAGTCGCGTGAAAGTTGCGCATGCACCAGATCGTAACGAGTTGTTACAACATCATAGTGAACTTGTATGTTGCTGGAAATAGTCTGCTTGATTAGTCCGTAAGGGCTAAACACGCCAAATACGTCCGAATGTGTAACCTTCCACATCGATAATCGGCAGAGCTTTTTGGGTTGAAGGGAAACTGTAATGACAATTTTGGTTACCGGCGGAGCCGGTTTCATCGGCAGCAACTTTGTGCTGGACTGGCTTGCCGGCTCGGCGGAAACCGTGGTGAACCTGGACAAGCTCACCTATGCAGGCAACCTTCAAAATTTGGCATCTTTGGCCGACAACCCTGCCCACGTGTTTGTGCAGGGAGATATTGGCGATGCCCCACTGATCAGCCGCCTGCTGCAGGAACACCAACCCCGAGCGGTGCTGAACTTTGCAGCCGAAAGTCATGTAGACCGCTCCATCCATGGCCCGGGCGAGTTCATCCAGACCAATATTGTGGGCACCTTCCATTTGCTGGAAAGCGTGCGCGCCTATTGGGGGGGGCTGCCCGCAGATGCCAAAACCACGTTCCGCTTTTTGCACGTGTCTACCGACGAGGTCTACGGCTCGCTCAGTAAAACCGACCCCGCCTTTGCAGAAACCAACCGCTACGAGCCCAACAGCCCCTACAGTGCCAGCAAGGCCGCCAGCGACCACTTGGTGCGGGCTTACCACCATACCTACGGCCTGCCGGTGCTGACGACCAACTGCAGCAATAACTACGGACCGTTCCATTTCCCCGAAAAGCTCATCCCGCTCATGATCGTGAACGCACAGGCCGGCAAGCCGCTGCCTGTGTATGGCGACGGTCAGCAAATTCGCGACTGGTTGTATGTGAAAGACCACTGCAGCGCCATCCGGTGCGTGCTGGAAGCCGGCGCGGTGGGCGAGACCTACAACGTAGGCGGCTGGAACGAAAAACCCAACCTCGACATCGTGCACACCGTATGCGCCTTGCTGGATGAATTGAAGCCGCGCGCCGACGGCAAGCCTTATAAAGAGCAGATTACTTACGTGACCGACCGCCCTGGGCATGACCGCCGCTACGCCATCGACGCCCGCAAGATTGAACAGCAACTGGGCTGGAAACCAGCAGAGACCTTTGAGACCGGCATCCGCAAGACCGTGCAGTGGTACCTGGACCACCCGGACTGGGTCAACAACGTGCTGAGTGGCGGCTACCGCGACTGGGTGAGCAAGCAATATGGCGACGCGCCCTCCCACGACAAGGCGGTTGCATGAAAATTTTGCTGTTCGGCCGTGGCGGCCAGGTGGGCTGGGAATTGCAGCGCGCCTTGAGCGTGCTGGGTGAAGTAATCGCCCTGGACTTTGATGCCCGGCACAACCCGCAAGGCTTGTGTGGCGACTTCACCGACTTGGAGGGTTTGGCCCGCACGGTAGAGACCGTACGTCCTGATGTGATCGTCAACGCGGCTGCCCACACGGCCGTCGACAAGGCGGAGAGCGAGCCAGAGCTTGCGCGCACAATTAATGCCATAGCCCCCGAGACACTTGCACAAGCAGCTATAAAAATAGGAGCGTGGCTGATTCACTACAGCACCGACTATGTGTTTGACGGCAGCGGCACCCAACCGTGGACGGAGGATGACGCCACCGGGCCTTTAAGCGTGTATGGTCACACCAAGCTCGAAGGCGAGCAGGCCGTGGCAAACAACCCCAAGCACCTGATTTTGCGCACCAGCTGGGTGTACGCCACCCGGGGCGGCAATTTCGCCAAAACCATGTTGCGCTTGGCGGGCGAGCGGGACAGCCTGACGGTGATCAATGATCAATTTGGCGCCCCCACCTCGGCAGAATTGCTGGCAGATGTCACTGCGCACACCATCCGTAGCCTGCAAGCACAACCGGAACTGGCGGGGCTCTACCACTGCAACGCCGGTGGCGAGACAACCTGGCACGGTTATGCGCAATTTGTGTTGGAGCAAGCCGCAGCACTGGGCATGCAGCTCAAGGCCACCGCGGCTCAAGTGGCACCGACACCCACCAGCAGCTACCCCACACCTGCCCGGCGCCCCTTGAACTCGCGACTGGACACCCGCAAACTGCAAACTGCTTTCGGCCTTTCACTGCCCCATTGGCAGGTTGGTGTAGCCCGCATGCTGACCGAAATTTCAGGGAAATAACGATGACAAACGACTCCAACGCCAAACAGCGCAAAGGCATCATCCTGGCCGGCGGCTCGGGTACTCGCCTGTACCCGGCGACCCAAGCGGTCAGCAAGCAACTGCTGCCGATTTACGACAAACCGATGATTTACTACCCCTTGAGCGTGCTGCTACTGGCCGGCATCAAGGAGGTGTTAGTGATCAGCACGCCACAAGATACGCCACGCTTTGCGCAATTGCTGGGGGATGGCAGTCAGTGGGGTATTCATATTGAATATGCGGTGCAGCCTTCGCCTGACGGATTGGCGCAAGCTTTCCTGATCGGTGAAAAGTTTCTGGATGGCGCACCCAGCGCTTTGGTATTGGGGGACAACATCTTTTATGGACACGACTTCGCCGGCTTGCTGCAAGACGCGACCCAACAGACGAGCGGTGCCACGGTATTTGCCTACGCCGTGAACGACCCGGAACGTTACGGCGTGGTGGAGTTCAATACGGAAGGTCGCGCCATCAGCTTGGAGGAAAAACCCAAGGCACCCAAGTCGCGTTATGCGGTGACGGGCCTGTATTTTTACGATGCGAATGTGGTGGAGATGGCCAAACAGGTCAAACCATCGGCCCGTGGTGAGCTCGAAATCACAGACCTGAACCGCATGTACCTGGAGGCGGGCATGTTGGACGTGCAAACCATGGGGCGGGGTTACGCGTGGCTGGATACCGGTACACACGAATCCATGCTGGAAGCCAGCCAGTTCATCTACACCATTGAAAACCGCCAAGGCCTGAAAGTGGCCTGCCCGGAAGAAATTGCTTGGCGCAGCGGCTGGATTGATGACGCCCAACTCCAACGACTGGCTCAGCCGTTGGCCAAGTCTAGCTATGGTCAATACCTGCTGAGTTTGCTGAAAGAAAAGGTATTCTGATGCAAGTTACCAAAACCGCAATTGCGGATGTGCTGCTGCTGGAACCGAAAGTATTTGGTGATGAGCGCGGATTCTTTTTTGAGAGCTTCAACGAACGCGTGTTCCGCGAGGCAACCGGTGTGACGCTGCCTTTTGTGCAGGACAACCACTCCAAATCCGGCTACGGGGTATTGCGCGGACTGCACTACCAACTCAAGCAGCCGCAAGGCAAGCTGGTGCGGGTGGTGCAAGGGGCTGTGTTTGACGTGGCAGTGGATATTCGCCCTGAGTCTCCAACCTACGGCAAATGGGTGGGGGAGGTGCTGTCTGCGGACAACAAGCGCCAGCTGTGGGTGCCACCAGGCTTGGCGCACGGGTTTGTGGTGATCTCGGAGACTGCAGAGTTTTTGTACAAAACCACCGACTATTACGCACCGGAATTTGAGCGCTGTATTGCCTGGAATGACGCCACGCTGAACATTCAATGGCCTGAACTCAACGTAGCACCCAAGCTCTCCGCCAAGGACGCGGCGGGCAGCAGTTTTGCAGAAGCTCTATTGCGGCTGTAAAGCGGCTTCGGGCTGAACCTGTTTGCCTAGGGGTTGCGGCCTGATTCACACCAGCAAAATTTGGTAACCTGTTGAATCAGACGGCCTGATTACAGGCTGCATCGGCTATCCTTACTGGCTTATGGCTTCCGCTGACACCCCGACCCGAGATGCTGCCTCCATTGCCCTGCCGGGTATCGGTCGGGCACTGGTGGCCGCCGGCAAAATTCCGCAAAAAACAGCGGAAGATATTTACCGTAAGGCGGTTACAGGTAAAAACAATTTCATTGCCGAGCTGGTGGGGTCAGCGGCGGTGTCGTCCGCCGACTTGGCATACACCCTGTCCAACGCATTTGCTGCGCCGCTGATCGATCTGGATGCGGTCGACCTGCAGCGCCTGCCTAAAGGGTTGCTGGATGCCAAGATTTGCACCGACTTCCGCGTGTTGGTGCTCAGCAAACGCAATAACCGCCTCATTATTGCCACCGCCGACCCATCGGACCAGCAGGCAGCAGAGCGCATCAAGTTCTCTACCCAGATGGGTTTTGACTGGGTAATTGCAGAGTACGACAAGCTCTCCAAAATCGTCGAGGCCGCTACCGTCACCGCCAGCGAGGCGATGGAAGAAATCATCGGTGGCGATTTCGAGTTTGATGAAACAGCGGCTGAAGCCGCTGTCGACACCGCGCAAAGTGCTACTGCCGAGGTGGACGACGCCCCCGTGGTGCGCTTTTTGCACAAGATGCTGATGGATGCTTTCAGCATGCGGGCCTCGGACTTGCACTTTGAGCCCTACGAACACCAATACCGGGTGCGCTTCCGTATCGATGGCGAATTGCGTGAAATCGCCAGCCCGCCCATTGCCATCAAGGACAAGCTGGCCTCGCGGATCAAGGTGATTTCGCGCATGGACATTTCAGAAAAGCGGGTACCGCAAGACGGCCGCATGAAGCTGAAAGTCGGTGCCGACCGCGTGATCGACTTCCGGGTGAGCACACTGCCCACCTTGTTCGGCGAAAAAATTGTGATCCGTATCCTGGACCCCAGCAGCGCCAAGCTGGGCATTGATGCGCTGGGCTATGAGGTAGAGGAAAAAGAGCGCCTGCTCAAGGCAATTGGCCGCCCCTACGGCATGATTTTGGTCACAGGCCCTACCGGCTCGGGCAAAACCGTGTCGCTCTACACCTGCCTGAACATGCTCAACCAGCCGGGGGTGAACATCGCCACGGCGGAAGACCCGTCGGAAATCAACCTGCCCGGGGTCAATCAGGTCAACGTCAATGAAAAGGCGGGCTTGACCTTTGCGGCCGCGCTCAAGTCCTTTCTGCGCCAGGACCCGGACATCATCATGGTGGGTGAAATTCGGGACTTGGAAACAGCTGATATTTCCATCAAAGCGGCGCAAACCGGCCACTTGGTGCTGTCGACATTGCACACCAATGACGCGCCGACGACACTCACACGGATGCGCAACATGGGCATTCAGCCCTTCAATATCGCATCCAGCGTGATCCTCATTACGGCGCAGCGGCTGGCCCGCAGGCTGTGCACCAACTGCAAACAAATCGTTGATGTACCAGAGCAGGCTTTGCTGGACGCGGGCTTTAAGTCGACCGAATTGGATGGCAGCTGGAAACCCTATCGGGCCGTAGGCTGCTCGGCCTGCAACAACGGCTACAAGGGGCGTGTCGGCATCTATCAGGTGATGCCGATCAGCGACGAAATTCAACGCATCATCCTGCGTGATGGCAGCGCCATGGATATCGCGGCGCAAGCGGAGGCAGAGGGCGTACGGTCTTTGCGCCAATCCGGCCTCCACAAAGTGAAACAAGGGCTGACTTCGTTGGAAGAAGTGCTTGCAGTGACCAACGAATAAAAGCAACCCGGGGGAA